>Ga0181520_10003810_pt1 | contig 26053 bp, 29 predicted proteins | sample PEATcosm2014_Bin_29_FD_132451 | JGI IMG/M metagenome (GOLD analysis project Ga0181520, IMG submission 132451) | Peatland microbial communities from MTU Mesocosm Facility, Houghton, MI, USA - PEATcosm2014_Bin02_30_metaG | ecosystem: Environmental > Terrestrial > Soil > Wetlands > Peat | place...
AGGCGGCGGGCGCAGCCTTTGCCGCCATCACCATCACCGATTGTCAGGGCTTCTTTTTAAACGCCGGAATCGCTACATAATTAATGGAAACGCTCTAGCTTGCAACAGATTTGACGAGGAACTTACGTAGCGCGGTTGAAAGGCGGGTGAGTGAACCCGTCCGGCCATCTTTGGGCCAGGGGTGGCCATTCATTTTGATGCAGAATTGCCGGTTGCGGCTGAAGGGGACACATGCAAGCTGAAGCTTGAGATTTTTGTTTCGAGAACAATCTTTGACAGAAATTCGCAAGTGCGTTTTCATAAACTGATGGTACCAGCCGGATTTAAAAAAGTCCCCCATGCACTGGTTCGTGCAAAGCCGGTAGTATATCAACAGCCAGGCGCACCAACGATGCGTTTATTTACAACTTAATCATTATGGGATTATTCAGCATGCTATCCGCCTCGAAAACAGGCGGCGGCGATGGCCATTATCGGTCGGACGAGGCTTATGCCAAGAATCGGTCCCGACAGCTTACGATGACACCACAAACAACCGCACAGCTCAGGAATTATGGGGTCACCAATGAGTGCCATCTCAAGTTGGAGTATTTTTTCTACACGAACACGAAGGAGAAGGCAGCAGCCCTGGCCCAGAAGCTTACCGATTTGGGCTATGCAGGTGGCTACGATCATGCAGCGACCGACAAGAAGGAGTTTGTCGTCAAAGGTTGGACGGCACCATTGAAGATGGATGACAAGACGGTACTCGATTGGACGGCCAGCATGTGTGATTTAGGACAAGAACATGACTGTGATTTTGATGGCTGGGGCACGAACCCGAAGCAATGATGTGCCAAAATCCTGGAGCCATCCGCCGTTGGTGACGCCAGTTCCGCCATCAAACTCCATGCGGGCGGCCCATCCAGACCGCGTCAAAGCCGGGGGAATAATTCGCGCCAATCTGGCGGGCATGCTCAAAGCACTGCCAGTTTTGGGTCAGGAGGGATGAGTCGTTTAGCTGCACGTCGGCCGCGCGTTGCGGCCAAGGCGGGTGCCACACGCGAAAGAATCGCCGGCGTCCGCCGGCCGAATTGAAAGCGGTGTAGCGTTCCATAAGCCACTCGTCGAGTGAACCGGCCTGGCACGGCTGCAAAGCGCTTGAATCAAAGCAGGCGCGATAGTCCAATTTCCCACCACCAACCGCGTCAGCGACCTGGGCTTGGAAAGGTCCGCGTTGTGCTGCATGGTTGCAGGTGATTCGACCGAGCCGGTAAGGCAGGCCGAAGGTTGCCGGGCCGAGCCTGGCCGCCAGCCGGCTCGACAGCCATTCGGCAAGAAAATGGATGCCGAACTCGTTCTCGTGTTGAACATAGGTCCGCACATTCAGAAAATCATGTGTGGCAATGGGGCGGAACAGCCACGCTGAAAATCTGCCGCCGAGGCGCGGTCGCATGCCCCGCAGGGTGAACGCCACCAGACTGACGAAAGCGCGGCCACCGAACAGATCCAGCGAGTAGGGCACTTCGCGCTGGAGCGCGTCTGGATCAACTTCAAAGTGAATCATCAGCACCCGATGCCAAGCGGCGATAAATAATGGTTCTCCGCGCCGCGAAAGGAGCCTCCGCCGCGCCGCCTCACTCGGTGTGCCAGTGAGGGGACCGGTTAATGCAGGCGAGGTTTTATCATTCATTCAACCTTTGGGCCGGTTTGCAAATCCTCAAGCGCCTGGCGCAGGAGCGGAAAACGAAAAGTGAATCCCGATTCAATCAGGCGCCCCGGGATTACACGCCGGCTTTTGATGATCAACTCCGTTTCGGTGCGCAATGCGAGCGCGCCCAATTCCAACATCCAGCCCGCGGCGGGCAATCCCAGCGGCCTGCCGAAGACCTCGCGGAATGTCTTCATCATTTCGGAATTGGGGACGGGATTGGGCGCACAAATGTTTACCGGACCGGACAGCTCTTCGTGCGAGATCAACCACTCGATCGCCCGGCAGAAATCCGTCTCGTGAATCCAAGATACAAATTGCCGGCCATTGCCCATTTTCCCGCCAAGCCCCAGTTGCGTCAGCCGTCGCAGCATGGAGAATACGCTGTGCTTGTGGCTGCCCAGGACCATGGCGGCGCGCAAGGCGACTTTTCGGGTGGCTGGTGTGGGTACCTGGTTGAGTGCTCTTTCCCAATCCGTGGCGACTTGGATGGAGAACTCGTCCCTGGCCTCCGGCGTGGCGCCGATCGCGCCCGACTCATCCCAGGCCGGGCCGAAGGTATGCTTGTAGATGGTTGCAGTGCTGGCGTTGAGCCAGACAGACGGAGGCCTCTGGCATTTTGCGATGGCCTGGCTGATCACTTCGGTCGAACGGACTCGTGATTCCAATATCAAGCTTCGGTTACGCGTATGGTAGCGGCAATTCACCGAACGCCCGGCCAGGTTGATCACGGCGAAGGCGTCTTCCAATTCGCAGACCCAGTCGCCAGCCAGGGAGGCGTCCCACATGATTTCGCGGACTCCAGTTGTGCCCGTTTTGGGCGCGCGCGACAGCACGGTGACGGCATGGCCCGATTTCAGGAAATGCGAAGCCAACGTGTGCCCAAGAAAACCCGAACCGCCCGCGAGAACAATCTTTTTCATAATCACTTCTCCAGGCGTGGCAGCACGCGCCATTCGTGTGCGACGTTTCTCATTAACAGGGCGCAATCGAAATGGATGGTGCCCCCGGGAAACCGGTTTGGGTCGTCGAAGAAACTGGATTGGACCGATTCGATTTCCAGCGGCTCGACCTGCCACTGGCAGGTGTGCAGTTCCAGACCGTCGAAGCGGTCCGGGCTTTTCGTAACGGAATAGCCGGCGGAACCGCGCTCAAAGAAGCTTGACGCTTCGGCCAGCGATGTGAAAACAGATCCAGCGGGAATCTGCCCGGCTGGGTGTGCATGCACCTCGACCTGTACCGCGCTGTCGCGCGAACGCATTCGCAAATGAAGTTTCCCGCCGCCTTCAGCAACCTCAAATTGAGCCAGGTGATGAACCCCGGGAAACAGCCGCCCACCCACGAGCGTCTGCAAGGCCGACGAGGTGTCACGCCGGGGAATGAAGACGCCTTCACGGAGAGCGCCTGCGTCGAGCCATTCAACGGCGATCCGATGGGCCGCGTTTTCAGAGGTGAAACCGCAGGCGGCGGGGAGTCCATGCGGCCGGATGTTTTTGAGCCGGATAAGGCAGATGCCAGCCATCGCCCAGCCGTTTATCAGCTTTGGCCGGAACAATGGCGGGAGCACTTTACGGACAGCATCAGGACGGACGCGAAAGTTTACCAACATCCGTCGGTCAATGATTCCGTGCATGGCTGGCATGATAGTTTTCATGGAATAATCAGGGTATTTCGAGGAATGCAATTTTCCTGCGGGGCCGCCGGTTCGCGGGCTTGAGTTTACCCGCTATTTCAGCGGGTGCTCCGGGCTTTTGGAAAGCGGATCGCATTATTATCCGCTGCCACAGCCTTCGGCATGGATTTGTTCCAGTCATTTGACACCTCCGTTCAATGCGGCCCAGGCATAGACGACCGGCAGATAGGCAAAGACAACGTTGGTGGCGTGATATCCAAGCCGCCAGAGGTTGTTTTTCAAATAAGGCCGGACATCGAAAATAAACGTGGCCGCGACCAGCCGAATCGTCCAAAACAAGGTGAGAAAGACGCAGACCGCCCGGGCCAGCCCGCCGCCCGCGGCCAGCGGTTCGGCGAACAGAAAAGTGATCAGCCCAAAGCTCACGAGGCACAAGGCGATGAACACATAGTAAACCCAGAAAAGCCGCCGGATGAAGGGCGGCAGCCCGGCGATATTTTGGCGCAGGTTCACGGCGCGTGGCATGAGCGCGCCAGCGCAGAGCAGGCCGAGATGCATGATGCCAGCGAGTTGCAGAAACAGAATCAGATGGGTATTCATACTTTCCTTTCAAGTGGCGCCGATGGCAGGAAGCATCGGCAGGATGACGTTGCGGATGAATGGAGGGGGGAAGAGGAAGAATGCAGGACCAGCCGCGATGGCCAGGGCGAAAGCGCGTCCTGGAAGACCGTTGCCCAAGCCGATCTTTTGGCCGAAAGCGCTTCGCTCCAGGAGCAACCCGAACCCTTGAATGACGAAATACGTGGTGGGCAAACCGAAGCCGCCGCGCGCGGGAAGCGAAATCACGAGTTCGTGGACCAAACCTGACAGTCCAAATGCCGCCAAGGTTGCGAAGGCCGGGGTGGTTCGGCGGCGCACCGGGCGGTAGATGTAGCGGAACACCAGTTCATTGAATGCGGTATTCCAGCGTCCACCCCAAAATTCACTCAGCGATTTTGTGGCCAGCGGATTTTGCATCAGCGGCGTAGCCTTCACGCCGGCGCGCCGCCAGGTCAACGACAAGAGGTGAAACAGACCAAAGTGAAGAATGAAAACCACCCCGCACATTGCCGTCCATCCCGCCGCAAGGGGATGAAACGGGAACAGCCGCCGACTGACTCCGAAGAGCAAGACAAACCCCAGGCCGGTTTTTGTGAAGGCAAACGCCCATTCTGCCTCAGACGGCTTGGCCGGGGCGTTTTGGTGGTTGAGAAATGCCGACGCCTCCATCCCTGGCCAAGCCAGCAAGTAACCGAGCGCCCGGGCTGGACCGAAAACCAGGCCACGCCCAACCGCTTCACGAAAGGTCAGCCACTTGCAGCCCGCATAGAGGGCCAAGGCCATGGCCCACATGAAAACCCACGGCGGAAACTGGACACTCAATGTCAAGGCGGCCGCCGGCAAGACCAGCAGCGGGAGAAAATCAAATGGGCGGATCTGTCTGGCGATTGCCAACTTGTGGACGGCACATGCACTATGGGCGCAGGAGCGGTTCCGGGCGACCCAACGATAGCCCGAACGAAGGAGCTTCAGGATTACCGGCAGCCGTCCCGCTTGACGCAGCGGCCAGGCCCACCAAAGATGCCGGCTGATTTCGAGCAGGGCATCCGCGCCGCTGAATACGGTCCCGTCGGCTCGCAGGAGCCGCATTTCTGCCAACAGTTGCGGAGGAGTGAGACCAAGCCGGGTCCGGGCCCAAGGCGATTGCAGCGGCGCGAGGTCAAAATGCCGGCGGCGCAGCATCGGTCGAAAGTCCAAGGCCAGGCGGGTGCAAAGCGGACAGTCCGCATCGTAGAGCACCCAGCCCTTTACTTTGTCTTTGTCTGTAATTTCTGAATTCACTGAAACACTGGTTTAAAAAAATTAACTGTGGCCGCCAAATCCAAGAACCTTCAGAACCTTGTCGCCCAGCTTCACAAACTTGACGATGGCGCTGGTGGGCCACTGGCGAATCTGGACATACCAGGCGCTGGTGGTTTCAAAGAAATCGCGCAGGTCCCGCAGCCTGTCCTGGGTGTAGAGATCGGCTGCCTTGTCCTTCTCCGCCTCGGCGATACACTCGTTGAGCATCTGTGTGGTTGGGTCAATCTCCCGGCGCTTGCGCTCGTTCAACACCACGCGAAACATTTCCCACACATCCTTCATGGACTCAAAATGGTCGCGCTTGTCACCCAGGATATGAACCATTTTGACGATGCCCCAGCTTTGAAGTTCCTTGAGGCTGGTGCTGACATTGGAGCGGGCGACGTCCAGCGTTTCCACCAGTTCGTCCGCGTTTAACGGCTTGGGGGAAATGAACAGCAGGGCATGAATCTGGGCCACCGTGCGGTTGATGCCCCACCGCGTCCCCATTTCCCCCCAATGCAGGATGAACTTTTGCTGGACTGGACTGAGCTTATTCATTTTCTTTAATTTCTGTTAAGTCAGAATATACCAGAAATACCGTATCTGTCAACAGGTTTTGTGAGCGCGGCATGGACGCCTTTTGCGCTGCGTTCATAAATGCGGAAGCAAGTGTGCGTGCATGATTGATTTATGGAAGACGCTGGTCATCAGAGTTAAGGCCTTGGGCTCGATGATCGTGGCCCGCTGCGAAAAGGAAAGCGAGGCACCGATGTCTCGTAAAAAACGACCCTGAAATCTTTGCAGTGCGCTTCTGGTGACTTCCAAGCCTTTCTCGACAGAAGATCCGAGCCTTCAGCGATTCAGCAACAATCCAATGGAATTGCCCATTGCGTTTACACCTTAAAGAAGAAAACTTGCACTCACTTGTACTTTTTATATTTAAGCTGTTGATGATGAATGGATCTGGTGAAAGGAATTAAACCCTCGTCGTGTTCCTACCCGTGTAGTCACTTGGACCGGGGAATAAAGCCCGGCACGCCGGTCCCAACCACGGAGTTGAACCGGACGCTCGTCTTGATGTTGTCCCGAATCTCCCGCAGGGCGTCTTCAGGCAGGGCGGAAATTTCGAAATTCTCCCGGATATGGCGAAGGCTGGTTGAGGTGGTCAAGAAGGCGGTTCCGCGCTGGACGGCCCACGCCAGCGCAACCTGAGCCGGTGTCTGGTGAACGCGCTGGGCGATGCTCGTGATTACCGGGTCATCCACTACTCTGGGCTCCATGGCATGTCCCAACGGTGCAAACGCCTGCACAATTATCCCCTGCTCCCGGCAGAAATCGAGCAGGTTCCATTCGGGAAGATAGGGATGGGACTCGACTTGCACCGCGGCAGGCTTGATTCGCGAAACCGCAACAATTTCTTTCAGCCTCTCCAGAGTTATGTCCGACAAGCCAATTGACTTGCACCGGCCGCCGTCCACCAGGTTCTCCAGGGCCCGCCATGTCTCAACTAACGTCACCCCGGAATCATAGACTACCTGGCCGTGCTCGTCCCTCGGATCTTGGTCATCTCCGGGTCGAAAGGCAAAAGGGGTATGGATGATATAGCAATCCACATAGTCTATTTGCAGTCGCCGGCAACTCGCATCGAAGGCCGGCCGGACCCGCTCGGGACGATGATTGGTGTTCCATAGCTTCGTGGTAACGAAGACGTCCTCCCGCTTGATCGCCCCGCCTTTGAACACTTCCTGCATGGCATCGCCAACCGCCTGTTCATTGCGGTAGCGTTCGGCGCAATCGAAGTGTCGAAACCCCACTTCCAATGCAGTTTTAACGGCTTGCCGGGTCACGACGGGATCGGGAATCAGCGTGCCAAACCCCGCAGCCGGCAGGGCGCCAGATCCATGCTTAAGGGGGATTCTGGTATATCGAATTGCGTCGTTGGCTATCATACTCATACTCCTTTGTTTGAGGCCGGCTGCTGCATAGACGGTGGACAGCCTAGCGGTTGTATCCGCATTTCACTGCAGCTATTCGATTGACCGGACCGGCAGGCCGACTACGGCAATTTTAGCTCATATCAACCATTACGTAAAGGACTGAGGCGCGTTGACATCCAGGCGCATTTTTTCCGACGGCGGTCCGAGTGGCTTCGACGAATTGCCCACCGCTCTCACACTGTCGCCGCCGCTGCCGCCACCGATTATGGCAACATCAAGACCATATTTCTTTATAATGCCAGACGAGAAGTTCATACGGTTGCGTTGTAGAATGGATAATCCGTGTAGCCTTTTTCCGTGCCGCCGTAAAACGTCTGGCGGTCGTAGCGGTTGAGCGGCGCATTTTTCGCGAAGCGTTCCACCAAATCGGGATTGGCGATGAACTGGCGTCCCCAGGCGATGGCATCGGCTTCGCCGCTTTGCACCGCTGCCGCTCCGCTGGCCAGCGTGTGGCCACCGGCGGAAATCAATTTCGTGTCGCCAGTGATTAACGGTTTGAAATTCCGTGAACCAAGCGCCGCGTCAAACTGCGCGGCCTCCACGTTGCCCGCGACGCGCGGTTCAATCAGGTGAATATAAGCGAGTTGAAACCGGTTCAATTCGCGGATGACATGCGCGTAGGCGCCGAAACGGTCGGTATGCGCGATACCGTCGTGAGCGTTCGCGGGCGAAAAGCGGATGCCCACGCGGCTTCCTTGCCAAACCGAGGCCACCGCTTCGGTGACTTCGAGGATCAGCCGCGCACGATTCGCCGCATTGCCGCCGTATTGGTCCGTCCGCACATTCGCGTGGTCGGACAGGAATTGTTCGAGCAGATAACCGTTGGCCGCGTGGATTTCCACGCCGTCAAAGCCGGCCAGTTTGGCCAGTTCCGCGGCGCGCTTATGTTCCTCAATGACACCGGCAAGCTCGCTCGTTTCCAGCGCGCGGGGCACGGGACAATCTTTCAACACCCCGGGCGCGACGGGCGACTGCCCATTGCTGGAAATGGCGCTGGGTGCAATCGGCAATTCACCATTTGGTTGAAAATCGTTGTGCGACATCCGGCCGGCGTGAAAAAGTTGCAGAAACATTTTTCCACCCGCTTCATGCACGGCGCTCGTCACGAGTTTCCAGCCGTCGGCCTGTGCCGTCGTATGAATGCCCGGCATGTGAAAATAGCCGTGTCCGCGCGGCGAGACCGGGGTGGCTTCGCTGATGATCAAGCCGGCGGACGCGCGCTGGCGATAATAAGCCGCATTGAGTTCCCACGGAATGTTGCCGGGCATTTTTGCCCGCATCCGCGTGGTTGGGGCCATGACGATGCGGTTGCGCAGGCTGACAGCGCCAAGCTCCAGCGGGGTGAAGAGGGTGTTGATTTTCATAGTATTGGATTTCATATTTAGTGTATTGGTTTTTGCAGGATTGGATTTTTTATTCAGGCAGTAACGTTTTCGAGTTCGCGGACGAGATTCAAAACTTCCAACGGTTCCGAGCGACGCGTGTAATCGGCTGCGGCGTGCGCATAAGCAATGGCGCGGTTGGGTCGGATGACAAACGTCGCGGGCATGGGCAATTCTTTGGCACCTTCCACGCCGTTGAATTTTTCCAGCGGATGATCGAAGTTCGTGTAGAGATTGAGCAACGCCTTCGGCAGTTCAAACGCCACGCCAAACGCACGCGCCGTGTTTAGGCCGACATCGCTTAAAACGGGAAACGCGAGCTCATCCTTCTCCTGCGTGATCAACGATTGATCGGGCAACTGCGGCGAAATGACCATCACCTGCGCGCCCGTAGCTTTGAAGTCCGCGAGTGATTTTTGAAAGCCACGCAAATGGATCTTGCAATACGGACACCAGCCGCCGCGATAAAACACCAGCACCACCGGTCCCTGTTCCAGTTCCGTGTAAAGCCGCACGCTGCGGCCATCCACGTCGGGCAGGATAAAATCCGGCGCGATGTCGCCGGGCTTGAGCGCACGACTCGCAACGGCGTTGTTTTCGAGTTCCGCCATGGCGGCGTCCATGATTTTCAACGCAGGCTTCGGGATTTTTTGGCCGCGGTAAAAATTGCGGGCCGAGTCCAGTTCCTGCGTGGTCGTAAGGATGTCCATAGTGGTGCTGGTCGAGGTTGGCCGGCGGATTACTTCTCGGACGCAAACGCGGCGTCGAGCGGCGCAGGATTGATATGGTCGAGGTAGTTGCTGATCGTCTTGAGCGCAACTGCCATCAGGAGTTCCATCACCTGTGTCCTGGTGAAGCCGACGGCGAGGAAGTTATCAATCGTCGCACGACTTGCATGACCGCGCTTCGAGACAAGTTCCCGGACGAGGGTAATCAGCGCATCCGTCTTCTTGTCGCCGGTGGGTTTGCCGGCACGGATGGCGGCAACGGTCTCGGCCGGCACTTTTTGGAAGGCCTTGGCAATTGTGCTGTGGGCGGCGGTGCAATAGCCGCATTCATTTTCCAGGCTCGCGGCGAGCACGGCGAAATTGCGCTCCTGCGGGGTGAACGAGGTTTTATCCCATTCGGCATCCAGCGCCAGGTAGCCTTTCAGCATTTCGGGCGAATTGGCAAAGGTCGCCATCAGGTTCGGGATAAAGCCGAAGCTTTTCTGGATGTCTTCCATGATGGGTTTGGAGGCAGCCGGTGCATTGGCGATGGTCAAGGGTTGGAGGAGGTTTGCGGTCGTGTTCATATTATTTTATTTGGCTTATTGTTTTAATGTTTTAGTTTTTTTGCCGCACCGTTCTTCGGGCGACGTGATGAGATTGGCCTGGGTTCGTTAATTGTTGAAATCGCACTTTCTTTTCACAGTGATAAGTTGGCGCGATTACTCTTTCCGGCATGGAAATGCGCCATCTTAAATACTTCGTGACCGTCGCCGAGCGGCAGAACTTCACCGCGCGGCCGAGGAATTGCATGTGTCGCAGCCGGCCGCTTATGATGGTGGGCCATGGAAAACCGGCTGAGGGCCAGATACGAATGCCATAGAATCCATCCAAAAGCCCAAGAGAAAAAGGTGAGAACCGCCAGAACATAAAGAATAATGATGGTCATAAATTTAAGCCTTTCCAGTTAGTTGTTGATAGTTTTGAGCGCGACACCCCTTCAGGAGGCCTTGCCGGGCAATTTGTAGAAGAAAAAGCCGTTCAATACAGCAAGCGCCAAAACGGTCAGAGGAATGACGGGCATCTTAATTCCCAGGGGTAATACCCCGGCCGGAACATTGGGCTGAAGATGGACGTAGGTCGCAACCAACATCTGCGAGATAAGTATAAGGCTCGCGACGATATTAATTTGCCTTCTTCTTTGAAATGAAAAGGCGCCGCTCAACCAAGGCATCAAAAACATCAGGCCAACCAGCATTTCAGTGCCCATCCCAAACGGAATCGAAATTAAGGGAAGACCGGCATTGACGATTTGAGTATGGAACCAGACCGAAAACGGATGGAAAAATTTAAGAAATCCGAACGGGAACATCAATGCTCCCAGGAAAATTGAAAGCTTTTTCAGCCGGCCGAGCGTTTTTAGATTTTTGTCCCCCCAAGCGGTCTTATTTGTATTAGTGATTGTATTCATATTATTTGGTCTGTTGTTAGTTTTAGTTTTATGCCGCACCGTTCTTCGGGCGACGTGATGAGATTAGCTTGGGTTTGTTAATTGTGGAAATCGCACTTTCTTCTCGCAGTGATAAGTTATAACGATTACTATTTCCAGCATGGAACTGCGCTATCTTAAATACTTCGTGACCGTCGCCGAGCGGCAGAACTTCACCCGCGCGGCCGAGCAATTGCATGTGGCGCAGCCGGCCATCAGCCAGCAAATCAAACCCCTGGAGGAGGAGCTCGGCGTGTCGCTGCTGCACCGCACCAAGCGCAGCGTGAAGCTCACGGCTGCGGGCAATGCGTTTTTGTCCGAGGCCAGGGAAATTCTCGCCCATGCGGAACTTTCCAAACAGATCGCCCGCCGCGCCGCGCGTGGCGAAACCGGGTCGCTCGCCATCGGCTGCGTCGGTGCGGCGGCGTCCGGCTTCCTGCCGAAATTGATCCAGTCATACCGAAAAAAATTCCCCCTCGTGCGCGTGCATTTGTTTGAGCTGACCCCCGAACAACAATTGCAGGCCTTTGCGCGTGAGAAAATTGACGTCGGTTTCACGCGCCCGCTGGCCGCAGCGGACGAAAAGAATTTTACGCAAGCACGGATTTACCGCGACCGCCTGATGCTCGCCGTGCCGGAAACCCATGCACTCGCCAAGGCTGGCAAGGTCCGGCTGGAGAAATTCGCCGGGGAGGATTTTGTGATGTTCAAACGCAGCGAAGCGCCCAAACTGGCGGACGCGATGACGCAACTTTGCGCCAAGGCCGGCTTCACTCCGCAAGTCGTCAGCGAACTGCCCATGATACAGACCATGCTGATGGCAGTGGCCGCCGGCATTGGCGTGGCGCTCGTGCCCGGATGTGTCCGCAGCTTTTGTCAACCCGGTGTGACGATTCTGCGCGTGCGCCCGGTTTCGCCCGTCATTGACCTTGTGCTTACGCGACCCAAAGGCGAGCCCTCGCCGACGGTTTCCGCCTGGCTGGAACTGGTGCGCGAACGCCTGCCAGCCATTCGCCAACAAATGGAGACAGGCGTTTGATGCAACTGATTTATCGCAATGTGAACTTTCCCTGCCTGCGTAATTGCATTCAACCCATTGAAGAGCCAGCAATTTTTGCCACTGTCAGCATTTTCGCTCCCAGCGAAATTTTCGATCCGATTCTTTAATCGGCAAATCGTTGATGCTGGCGTAGCGGAACTTCATGTAGCCGAGTTCGTCAAATTCCCAGTTTTCGTTGCCATAGGCGCGATACCATTGGCCGGAGTCATCGTGGTACTCATACTCGAAACGCACCGCCATGCGATTACCCCGGAAACCCCAGAGTTCTTTTTTGAGCCGGTAATCCAGTTCCCGACTCCATTTGCGACGAAGAAATTCAACAACCTCCGCGCGGCCGTTGATGAACTCGGTGCGATTGCGCCAATGTGTGTCCTCGGTATAGGCAAGGGACACACGCTCTGGATCGCGCGAATTCCAGGCATCCTCGGCGGCCTGGACTTTCTGGCGCGCGGTTTCTTCGGTGAACGGTGGCAGCGGCGGTCTTGGATTCATGGTTTGCGAAAGTTTATGGGCCAGGGGCTCAATTCACTGGCTGGCTTTAAGAATTTTTATCAGGGCGAGATACTCCTCACGGCATTCGGGGCAGAGCGCGAGGTGCTGTTCGACTTTGGTAATGACTTCGCCCAACGGTTTACCCGCGAGCTGGCACTCGGCAAATTCGCTGACGTGCTGCAAACACTCGCTGCAGTCCAACTCACGATCGGTCGTCAGGCCGAGCATCTTCACGATGGTGCCAACCTGTTCGCTCGTGAGCCGCTGGTCTTCCGGTTTCATAAATTAAACGCGTTTTGGATGTCGGCGCCGGTGATGCCGGCTTCGTGCAGACGCTGTTTCAACGCACGTCGTGCATCGTGCAACATTTTATAAGCCGCACTGCGGCTCGTGCCGAGCAGCTCGACAATCTGGTCGAATGGCATTTCGCGCAATTCGCCGAGAATCGCCGCGCGTTGTTTTGGCGTCAGATCATTTTCAATCGCCTGGCGCAACGTCGCCACCAAACGCTTGCGGTCTTCATCCGCGCCGAGCACTTCGTCGGCGATCATCGCGGGGTCGGTCATCCGCTCGCCACCGGCCATGAGCGCATCGAGCGAAACATCCTGCCAGCGTTTGCGGCGCAATTCGGTGAACGCCACGTTCAACGCGATGGCCTGAGCCCATGTCGTGAACCTGCTGCGGCCTTGAAACTGGTCGAGCCGCTCCAACACTCGCAACAGACTTTCCTGCGCGAAATCTTCCAGGTGCGCCGCGCTCACATCGCTGCGACCCTGAAGCGCGATCCGCAAGCCATTGTGCAAAACATCGCGCAGCTCACGCACGGCGGCGGCCTGTTCGCCGCTGTCCGTGGCACGCAACGCAGCGGGCCAGTTGATTTCGCTTTGCGTCACGACCGCAAATTACCTGAAACCAACCGGCCCGCGAGAACTTTCAATGCGCGCAGGCGCAGGCCGCGAGCTTCGGTGCGGCGGGGAAATCCACCACCGTTCCAGCCACGTGGTTGAAATAGTTGGTGAAGATGTTCAATGCCGTGTTGGCTACGATTTCGGCGATGTCGCCGTCAGTGAAACCGTGTTTGCTCAAGCCGGCCACGTCTTCGTCAGTTACATGGCCGCGTTCGGTCACAATTTTTTGGGCGAACACCAGGGCCGCTTCCGTTTTCGGGTCAGCGGATTCGGCGGCGCGGGCCGCAAGCGTTTCGTCTTGAGTCAAACCCGCCTTGCCGCCAAGCAGTGTGTGGGCGGCCACGCAGTAATCACAGGAGTTGGTTTCGCCGACGACCAGCGAGATTTGTTCCTGTAGTTTTCGGGGGAGCGAACCTTTGGCCAGCGCGCCACTGAAGGCGAGGTAAGCGCTGGCTGCGGCGGGCGATTGCGCCAGCGTGGAGACGAGATTCGGCACGAGGCCGAGGCCTTTCTTCACATTGGCGAGTATTTGTTGCTGTTCGGCTGAAGCTTTTTCAGCGTTGATGGTGTTGATACGAGGCATGACGTTTATCTGGTTTGATTGTTTTTGTTCGCCGTTATTCCGGCTTACCACTTGGATGCGACATGGACTGGATTTCTTACCTCAAATCGAAAAATGTTGAAACAAACGGGAAATTCTTGAAAGAACTCACGAATATAGAACAAACCTTTTATTGGCAATTTGCTGCACTGCCTCGCCAGTCATTAATAATGAACTGGAGCGGGTGAAGGGAAGCGAACCCATTGCAACATGGCGCGACGCCTGGCAACTTCGCGCAGTTGCTTGCAGCGCTGCTTTAAACCAATTCAGGCCAGGACTTTGTCACTCGCCGTGCTCAAGGCAAACCACGGCAAATAAACTTTCTTTGCCTGCAATTTTGACTATATTTTTCTGATGCACCCGCTTGATCCAACCGCCCGCCAGCGGCACGGTTTTAAACCGGACCGCCGGTGAATTTTTGCCCGCACCCCCTTTTGTAAAATGAAAAGCCAGAAAGTACCAGGACCAGAACCGTCAACGAAGCAACGAATCATGTCATGGCTGGTGATCGGCCTGCTGCTATCGCTCCAATGGGGGGCCGGCACGCCGCGGGCGTCGGCGACCACGGCGATGATTTTCTGCAACGGCGACATGGGCACCGCCAGCGGCTTGACCTCTTCGCAAATCAGCGGTTTTCGCGCCTCGGGCCTCACCACCATGGTGCTGTTCGCCATGAGCGTTTCCACCAATGGCTCGTTTACTTATGGCGGCCAGACGATCTGCAGCAACGGGGTCTATACCGGTCCGTCCAACTGGGGATCACTGCTGAGCCAGTGCCTGACGGCGCCGTCCAGCGTGACCCGGATCGAGATGTGCCTCGGGGGCTGGGGCGACACGAGCTGGACCAGCATCAAGAACCTCATCGCCGCCAACGGCACCGGTTCCGGCACCGTGCTTTACCAGAATCTGAGCGCCTTGAAAAATGCGCTGGGAATCGCCGCCATTGACAGCGATGACGAGGGCACCTACGACTCGGGTTCGGCGATCAGCTTTGGCCAGATGTGCGGCGCCGCGGGCTTGAAATTGACGCTTTGCCCCTATACGGATACCGGCTATTGGGCGGCGGTGAAGGCCGGCTTGGGCAGCGAGGTTGATGACATCTACCTGCAATGCTACTCCGGCGGCGCCGGCAATGATCCGGCTTCCTGGGCGGGTGCCCTGGGCGTGCCGGTGTCGCAGATTGTGCCGGGTTATTGGGACTATGAGCGTGACGCCACGTTTTTGACCAACATGATGACGTGGGCGGCTGAAGGCTGCACTGGGGGATTTCTCTGGCCGTCCTGCTCTGGCTGCACGCCCCCGGCCGGGCCCGGCGAAATGCTCCAATATGCGCAGTGGATTGACCAGGCCTTCTACATCTTCGAGCCGGTGGTGACGCCGGCCACCGGTTTTGCCGGAGTGACGGCTTACAATCTTCAGGCGTTGCCCGCGGGCACGTCGTTCACCCTTTCCAACGCCGGCGCCAGCACGCTTGCCTGGAGCCTGGTCAACACTTCAAGCTGGCTGACGGTGTCAAGTTCGGCGGGAACCCTCGCCACGGGAGTGACGGCGTCCGTGACCGCCAGTTTGAACATCGCCGTGGCAACCAATCTGGCGCAAGGCGCTTATGCGGCCAGCATCGTTTTCAGCAACCATACGAGCCCCGGTTCGGTGGCGCGCCAGTTCACGTTGAACACCGCCATCGTCAACTGGCCCGTCGCGTTGACCGGCTTCAACGCGGCGTTGCTCGCGAGCAACACTGCCACGGCGGGCAGTCCGGGAGCCACCGCGTTTGATGTTCCGAATGATTATTGCTTTTACCAGCAGGGTTTGGTCAGCGGTACCCAGGGCCTGCCTTTGAGCGGCACTTTTTCCAGCCAGTGCGACAGCACGACGGCCTTTCAACTTGGCCCTTACGCAGCCGCGGATGCATTGATCCTGGGCGACGCCCACGCCTCATCCGGCACGCTGACCCTGGCCACTCCGACGGCGTTTAACTCCCTGGCGATCCTCGCCGCCTCCGCCAATGGCGGCGGCCAGGGGACGTTGGTGTTGAACTTCGCCGACGGCACGCACAGCCCGGTGTTTGCGTTCAATTGCCAGGACTGGTTTTATACGGTCACCAACGTGGCCATTCAAGGCTTCGGGCGGCTGCAGCTCTCGGGCTGGACGATCCAGAACACCGGCAGTTCCAATCCGAATCTTTATGAAACGACGGTCAATCTGGCCGCGCCCGGCCTGGCGCAGCCGGTTGCTTCCATCACCTTTTCCGATCCCGCTGGCGCCGGCAGTTCGGAGAGCACCGCGATTTTCGCCATCAGCGGGATGCCCACCAGCGCTCCGCTGCAGCCGCCCGGCGGTTTGACGGCCATTCCCGGAACCAATGCCACGGTGCAATTGCTGTGGAACCCTGCCGCCGGCGCCACGAATTATAACGTGCAAGCCTCGCCGGTCAGCGGCAGCGGATATGCGACCGTGGGAAGTCCGGCAGGCACCAGTTATACCGCGACCGGACTGGCTGATGGTTCGACCTATTATTTTGTGGTGTCGGCGGTGGGGGTGTCCAATGCGAGCACGAATTCGAGCCCGGTGAGCGCCACACCCGGCTCCTATCTGGGCTGGGCCATGGGGGCCAATCCCGCGGCCTACTGGCCGTTGAACGAAGCGTCAGGGACGGTGGCCCACGATTTGGTGAACGGCAGCAACGGCGCCTACACGGGCAATGTCTCCCGGCCAACCGGGGGTTACAGTGGGGCGGGTTTCAGCAATCCGCACCGGGTGGCCTACTATTACGGCTCCGGGTACACGCTGATTCCGCGGTTGATCGGCGGCACGAACTTTTCCATTGCGTTCTGGCTGCGCACATCCGCCGCCGGTGGCGCGCCCAACTGGTATAACGGCGAGGGGTTGGTGGATGGCGAGGTTAGCGCCACCACGAACGATTTTGGCGTGGCGCTGGTGGGCGCCAAGATTGGATTTGGCGTGGGCAATCCCGACACGACGCTGGTGTCCATCAAGAAGGTGAATGATCTTGCCTGGCATCAGGTCGTGGCTACGCGGGACGCCGGCAGCGGCGCCATGACCCTTTACATTGACGGCAATCCGGACAGCAGCACCAACGGTCCGACCGGAGCGCGCACGTACTCACCGGCCCTGCATATCGGCAATCTCCAGAGCGGCGGCGGGTATTTCACCGGCTACCTTTCGGACGTGGCGGTGTATCCGCAGGTGCTGACGACGAACCAGGTTGCGACGCTGTACAGCGCCGCAACGGGGCTGTTCTACAACGCCACGCTCACTAATCAGATCACCGGGGGCAACCTGGTCTTGAGCTGGCCGGGCAATGGCCTGCTCCTCCAGGCCACCAATGTTTCCGGGCCGTGGACTACGAACGGCATCGCATCGCCGGCATCGGTTTCGCCCGACGCGCCACAAATGTTTTTCCGGCTGCAAACGTCAGGTCAGAATTAAATTGGGTTTTCCGGGCATGCTGGTTATCGGGTTCAGACAGGTTCGATTGGAGCGGGCAGTTGTACGATCTGTGTCACGCAAGCCCAAACCACATTGAAGAGTTCCTTAAACTCACGGCGCCGCAAGGCAAAAGACGGGTCTCATATCGATCGAGCTATCCGTAAAGCGGTTGCGGCAGACGAAGAAAAGCGCCGTCCGCTTCGGGCAGTTTATGAACAAGTTTTAGTCCCATATTTGGGCATCTCAGACGAGGATGCCGAATGCCTGTTCCCGGGCTACAGCTTGAGCCAGAAGAGTGGAGCGGGTGAAGGGAATCGAACCCACCACGTATTTTCAGCAACTTGCGTAACCTTGCAACCCAGTGCAACTTACGCAAGTCGTGGTAGTGGGGCAGGTTGCACGAAACCGCATCCAATTGCAATTTTTTTGGCACTAAATGGCACTAATGATTTTTATTCCAGACTTCATTCAATACCTGATTAAATTGCCACGGGGTAGAATTCTGGTTGACCACAGATCACTCCGCACGAATCGATTCGGAATCTGTCCCATTGCTCAAAATCGCACATGCGGACCGCATTCGGTGTAAACACAAAGAGTTTCAACTCGCCGTTACCCATGACGGGACGGTCTGGATGCACCTGACCGGTGGCGCATGAAGAGCAAAACTCAGACTAAGGCTAACCACGATTGCCCGGCTTTCCTGGTTGAGAATCAAGTTGAATTGGCTCCTCCAGGAGCCGGCGCAACTGGCGGGCATCATTGCGGGCATCCCACCCCAGCATGCCCATCACCCAGCTGTTCCGGCGGTCTCCTTTCAAGCCGGCTGCAGTCGCCTGTTTCCAGAACCGCGCTGCCCGGCTTGATTCCCGATGACGGTCGATCTGGTTTTTCGTCAGTTTGGCGCCTTGACGATGCACATCCCGGGAACGGTGCAGGCGGATGATGGCAGGCCATTCCAAGTCTCGCTTGCGGTCAAAGCTCCAATAGCGCGGGATCAAGATCATGGTCCCCAAGGCGGTTACGTTGACGCTCAATTTCAGGAGCAACGGCCGATCGCCCTCCATCCCATACAGCACCCACTTGTTGGCAAATGCATCAAAGGCGATGCGAAACCGGTCTGCAATGGTCCGCCATTTGAATTTAAAATCGGGTGAACGGAAGTTGCGCTCCTGGGCCATGCGCCGCCGGATGATCCCTTTTTTGTCGCGGTACTTGTCAACCGGAAAGGCCGCCTTCATCAGTTCCCAATCGGCCTTGAAATCTTTGCGCTGGGAAAGAATGTCCTCCTTCAAGTCGAATTTGTGCTGGGCTGAAATCAGCTTCTCGTAGTTGCCGACCTGGACGTCATGCTCGTGGGCGCCCACCGCTTCCATCTCCGACTGAGTTGGAACGGTGCCCAACATTTTCATCAGCAATGCCATCTCGCCGGTACTTCGTCGGCCGGCTAAAATCCCATCCAGCAAGCTGGCAACCACACCGCAAACGTCGATCGGCCAGAGTGAATAGGGTACAAACATCCAGACATAGCCCTGTTCGAGCATTTTGAAATCGGGGTGCTTTCGAGCCGCCGCTGGCAGGGAATGAAACCGCTTAACTAAACCACCGCAAGCTTCCCGCCGGCGGAAAGCCATCCCGTCCAAACGCTCCAGCTCCCGTGCGATGCGTGAGGTCATGCTTAAAAGGTTATCAGGAAGCCCGCCAACTGCCACGACAAAATGCCAAAACCGACCGCGTAATGGTCCCAATTGATGTCCTTATTTCAGTTTCATTCCTATGTAAAACTGAACCCGCTCGAAAAACCGGGACCATAGGGATTGGAGCGAAATGCAGCAGCGGTGAAACAACAACAAACAATGAAAAAATGGTGGCAGGCTCGACCGGCAACGGGACGCCAGGTGCCGCGAACGACCTGACTGTGAAAGAATTTAACTTGTACGACATCTTGGGAGTGCTCGCCCCCGGCGCCGTGGTAACGGTCGGGCTGATGACTATTTTCCCGGAGACCATTCCGGTACTGGCGAAGGAGAATCTTTCCGCCGGGGAACTGGGATTTGTCGTGTTGATATCGTACGTGATCGGGAATCTCGTTGCCGCCTTGGGCAATTTCCTGGAGCGCTGGTACTGGTGGTTCCGCGGCGGATGGCCGACGGACCGCGCCCATCAAATCCACGGGAAGATTCTCGAGGTGCGGGAAATTGAATTCCTGCAGGAAAAGCTCCGAAACCAGCGCATGATTGGCAAACCGGAAAAAGTGATAGACTTGGCCCGCAAGGATTGGTGGGCCATCACGCGCCGGATTTATGTCGGACTGGCCGCCAAAGGCGCCGCCCGGCGCATTGACATTTTTAACGCTCAGTATGGCATGAACCGGGGCATCGCCGCCGGCTTCGTGGTCCTCATCGTGCTGCTGCTGTTCCAATCTGGCATTCATTGCTGGCAAATCCAGGCAGCGCTGGTGGCCTGCACCATTCTCTCCTTTTACCGAATGGAACGCTTCGCGTGCCATTACACGGCGGAGCTCCTCCGCAGCTACCTGAATGAAGGCGACCTCGGAAACAATCCCAACCCAACCACAACTGAAGAATCCTAAACAAATATGACCAAAATAACATTCTATCCCCTCGGTAATGCCGATTGCTGCCTGCTGCACCTGAGCAACGAGCTGATGTTCGTGTTCGATTATGCGGACATGCACGACCCGGAAGACCGGGCGGACCAGCGCCTGCCGCTGGCTAAACATTTCAAGGAGGACATCGGCTGGCCCAAGCGGAAACACGTGGACGTCCTCGCCTTCACCCATGGTGACAATGACCACGTGAAACGGTCATCGGAGATGTTCTGGTTCAACCATGCCGCCAAATATCAGGATGATGAACGGGTGAAGTTCACCCAGATGTGGGTGCCAGCCGCCCTGATCGTGGAGGAGGGCTGTGAAGATGAAACCCGGATTATTCGGGCCGAGGCGCGCCACCGGTTACTGAACAAGGAGGGCATTCTCGTGTTCGCGCGCCCCGAACACCTCAAGGTCTGGCTCGAAGGCCAGGGCAAGAAACTGGCCGACTATCTGCACCTCATCGTGGACGCCGGGAAGCTGATTCCCGGTTACACGCTGGAGGCCCAAGGAGTTGAGTTCTTCACGCATTCACCATTTGCCAAACGGGTGGAGGACGGCGTCCTCGACCGGAATGACAACTGCCTGGTCATGCAAGCTACGCTCATAAACGGCAGCCGGCTGACCCGGTTCCTAATCACCGCCGATTCTACCTGGGATTGCTGGGATGACATGGTGAACGCGACTCACCAGCACGGAAATGACCATCGGCTGGCTTGGGATATTTTCAAGATTCCACACCATTGCAGCTACCTGTCCATGGCCGAGGAAAAGGGCGATTCCATCACCAAACCAACCGTTGAGTTCGAATGGCTGCTGGCCCAGGGCACCGTACGGGCGACCTTGGTTTCTTCGAGTTGGGCGATTCCGTCCATGACCGAGGACCAACCGCCGCATGTGGAGACCTATCGCCGGTACAAGCAGACCTCCGACGCCTTGGATGCCGATTTGGTGGTCACCATGGAACATCCGAGCAAGAACAGCCCGCATCGGACCGTGATCAACATCGATGAGAATGGCGTCACCCTCAAACGCACGATCATCAGCGGTTCGATGGCCGCCATTTCCACCCAGTCGCCGCGTGTCGGATGAAGCCGACGCAAAATCTGCTGGGTGACGTCATCCAACCCGACGATCTCCGCGTCCGGAAGGCACAACAATTTGCCGAGCATCTCAGTCAGGCGGCCGGCCGGACCTTCACCCGCTTGCATGGGGTCCGCCGCACCACGCAATCGAAAGGTGAAGCGGTTGTCTTTTCGGTGCTCACCGAACGGCCCCAGAACCTCGTCCATCCCATCCAGCGTGAAGAAAGGCTGGCCGCCATCTTCCTGGAAGGGGATAAAGCACCGCCCGAAGTGGTGAGCTTGAGGCCAGATTTCCCGAGCGTTCCACACACCAACCTCCGCCCCCAAGGACATCCGGTCAGCCTGTGCCTGTATGACCAGCCCTATGACGTCGTCAAGCTCACCTGGACCCCATCTGACTTTTTGCAACGGATCCATTTTTGGCTGGCGCACACCGCGACGGGCACACTCCACGGCGACGACCAGCCGCTGGAACCACTCATCGCCACCTCCTCATTCCGTCTGGTCCTTTCCGCCAGCTTCAACACGACCAATTCCAAATTGAAGCCGAAGCCATTCAACTTGGTTCGCGTGGAAGGAGGACCCGGTCAATTCACCTTGCGGGCTGTCTACAGCACCAACGCACAGCATCCTACGGCTTCCATCGCGGCCGTTTACTGGTGCCAACCACAAACCCACGGGGTCATCAGGCATGAGCCGTTAAACTTGCAAGACCTGCAAGACCTCTGTGTTCCCGCCGGGCTGGACCTCACCGCGGAAGTCCAGGCAACCATCCGGGAATGGTTCGTCAATAAGCCCACGCCGGAAGTGTTGTCGGCCCAGTTCGTCATCATCCTCGTTCTTCCCAAAACTAGGCGCGGCGTAACGGCGGTCGAGTCTATCGAAACCCGGGCTTTCTTGACCGGCATATCCGTGGGAGAACTCGGACGCAAGCTTGGGCTGCTGGACCAGCATGGCAAGTCAGCCGGCATGATCATTGGGAAAATAGCTGTACCCAAGAGCGCCCTCCAAAGCATCAATGTTGGCGTCCTTCAAATCCTACACGCACTGTCCCCCAAAACCGCCGCCCAAATGAATGGAACCAAACCCTGCGAATCCAGGATCGTCGGCGTGGGCATGGGGGCGCTCGGCTCCCAAGTCTTCAACAATCTGGCCCGGGCCGGTTATGGTCGTTGGACGGTCATCGACAATGACATTCTGCTGCCGCATAACTGCGCCCGGCACTACCTGGGCGATTGGGCGGTTGGCACCAACAAGGCGCGGACGATGGCGGAAATCGGCCAGCTGATTCTTAGCGACCCCTCATTCGCCCAAGCAATCCCGGCCGACCTGCTGCGGCCGGAAGGACTGTCCGCCGCCATCAATGCTGCACTCAAAGCTGCCGAGGTCGTATTGGATTTCTCTGCCTCCGTGGCCGTTTCCCGGCACCTCGCAAAATCGGACAACTGTCCCCGCGCCATCTCGGCATTCATGACCCCGAAGGGAAACGGACTGGTCATCGCCGCAGAGGATGACCGGCGGAAGATCCGGCTCGATTGGCTGGAGATGCTGCACTACCGGGCGGTGCTTAATGAACCGATGCTGAAGCACTGTTTGCAGTCGAATGATTCCCACCTGCGATATGGCAATTCATGCCGGGATGTGAGTTTGGAACTCGCTCAGGACGATGCGGGGATGTGGTCGGGCATCGCGAGCAAGTCCATCCGGCAGATTCGCGAGACCGGGGGGGCCGCACTCCGCATTTATTGCGCCGACCAGAACGGAGTGACCGGTTTGATTCAGCCCCCGCTCTCCGCGCCGCGAAGGCTCAGCCTAGATGATTGGACCATCTGCATCGATGAGTGGCTGGTGGACAAGCTCGCTCAATTCCGGTCCTCCCGTCTGCCGAATGAAACCGGGGGCGTCCTCCTCGGTGCCTTCGACGCCCATAACCGGACGTGCCAGATCATCGATGCGCTGCCGTCACCACCCGACAGCACGGAATGGCCGACGACCTACATTCGAGGTTGCGAAGGCCTTGTGGCACGGGTGGCGGAAATCGGCAAGCTCACGCTGGGACAGGTGCGCTACGTCGGCGAGTGGCATTCCCATCCTAAGGGGGCGGAGGTCCGGCCTAGCGGAGATGACCTGCGAGCTTTTGAATGGCTGGTAAGCCACATGCACCTTGAATCCTTGCCTGGGTTGATGCTTGTCATCGGGGATCGCAAGAAATTATGTCTAGTGTCAACAGATCCCAACCAATACAAATAACGTAACAAAACTAATTGAAAATATTATCCACATGAAAACATCAGCTGTAATTTTTATCGGCGTGCTCGCCGTCATCGGCGCATATGTATTGGGGCGGTATCTTGAACGGCTCGCCATTGTTCAACGCGACGTGGGCGAAATAAAACTGAGATTGGTCAAATTGGAAGACCACAAAATGCGAAGAGAAGCGCGCTGGGAGTGGCTTGTTCACATTGCATCCCATGTTCCAATCGTAAAAAATTTATTAATCCACACGTCTTAACTTGAAAGCGAATGCATGGCTGATTTTCAAATTACCTCCGTTGGAAAACTTGATCGCATGTTTAGCTGATACAGTTCCCTCCTGATTTTATGGACTGCCAACCAGCGGACAAAATGAGAAACCTGGGCTGGAGCGCATCGTTCCCGGTGAAGTTAATTTGTTGATTTTTATGGGATTGGAATTTGTCCGATCGTGACAATTCATATCGAGCTGCGCCATACTCAACAAAATATTTTCCATGGATGACGCGGCCATAAGAATTCAAGGCAGCAACGAGCCGAAAGGTTTCGGCACCAAGCTTGCGCCGTTATTGAGCGGGGGGTTTTTTCGGCCTCTGGCCCGCCCTTCAGCGCCATTGTATGTGGATTGTGCTGACCGACTGGAGCAGGCGGGTGATGATGGTGGCCAGCTTTCACATTCGGATGCCATTGCGTTGATTCGTGATGCGCTGGTCGCTCACCCTAGCCTGAAACTGGACGAGGATGAGGGCGGCCAGTTCGGAGACCTTCGCCAGCGGGCAGGTCATATTTTTAATCGGCTACTCGAAGCGGGTTGGCTGGAAGACCGGCCTGCCAGCCTTGATGAGCGGTGGATCGTCCTTTCGCCGCGCTTGTCCCCATTGCTCGGCTTATTGCGGGGATATGCTGAGGATGACCTTGCCGAGCTAAAAGACTTTGCGGCGACGGTCCGATCGGTTTGTGAAACCTTGTTGGCCGATGGCGCACTGGACCCGGCCCGGCGTAATCCCGACGAATTGAGGCAGGTGGTGAAAGAGTTGTTTGATCGTGTAACGCGGGCCGGCCAACAGATGCGTGCGGTTGAAACGGTGATTCTCCGCTACGCTCAGGAGCAACGCATCAGCTCCACCCCGAACGAAACTCTTCGTCGGTTCCTGATTGAATTCCATGAGGGCGAGCACATGGTTTGTTACGATACGCTAGAGCACGGCGGCTTGCTGCCCAAGCTCAAGCAAGCCCGGCTCGTTGCCCAAGATGCCTGGGCCAACCCATTCGTAAAACAACGCCTGGCCGAGGGTATAGCCCAGCACCGTGGTCTGGATGAAACCACAGCTTACGGCGAAGCTGAAGAAATGCTGGCGCGCTTGGAGCGGGCCATTGCTGGAATCACTGCGAAACAACGGATCATTGACGAGCGTATCGCGGAGTTCAGTGAGCTTTCCGCCGCGCGCTATCGCTATCAGACGGAGATGCGTGGGCGAAGTCCCGAAATGGTTAAGACGTATCTACAAACCGCCGACCAGCAACACGCAGGCAGTTCCTTTGCCGACCTCGCCAATCAGCCCGGCATGATGATTTTAAGCCCGACGGTGGAATTCTATTTTGGCCAGGACGCGCTTGCCCGGCCGCGTCGCGCTCGGTTGCCTGTGGAGTTAGGTATTGCCCGACCGCCGGCAGCGGGTGATTCGCTGGATGCGTTGGAGCGTATCCGTCGGCAGAACCTCTATGCAGTGACGCCGCAACGGGCCGGTCGTTTGATTGAAAAATTTTTGCCGGTAAAGGGCGTGACTCTTTCAACAGCTGATTTGAAATTGGGCACCGAGGACGACTTGCTCGATTTTCTCGCCGTGCTCGCCTACGACCGGGCAACCGGTCCGCGTGGGCACAAACCCATTCGCTGGCGCATCCGCACGGCTAGGCAGGAACACGGGTTTGAGCCTGAGAAGATTCCTCTCGACGTTGTTGCGGGGCGTCGTGTGGAGCGTATTACAATTGAAAGGACTACATGACACCAAACTGGCCATCATTCTGGACGCATATTCCCGACGACGACCGCCCGGCGTTGCGTGAGGCCCTCACGGACTTGATTGCCACCGGCGTTTTGATTGGTGATGCTGGTCGCGAACGGGAACTTTACCATACCGCGAGAAAATATGATCAGGAACTGGCGGAGTATCTTTCTTTGTTGAACCTGACGCTGTTCCCCGATCCTGACCGCCCGATTCTGCAAGTGCGCCCCATTCCGGGCGAGTGCGGACTCACCGCCCGATTCACGAAGGATGAGACCTTGGTGGTGTTGACGCTGTGGCGAATTTACGACGATTCGATCATGGAGAGTTCTACCAATATCGTTACGCTGTCGGCGGACGATCTGTTTGCGAAACTCAAGCTCTACTTTGAGCACATCGAACCCCCTAAACCAACGCACCTCGAACGTATCTTGGGTAAACTCCGCTCTCGCCGGCTCATTCGTTTTCAACCCAATGCCGAACAGTTTGGCGAATCACGGCTGGAGATCCTGCCGACGCTCGCCCGCACCATTCCTTTTGAGCGACCGGAGGAATGGGCGCAGTCCGTCGCGCTTTTCCAGCAGGCTGTTGTTGCCGCAAACGGTGACTCTGAAACTGCGTCCGTCGAGGAGGAGGTCAAGCTTTGAACTCGCAGCGTATTTCGCTCACGCGCATCATCGCCGTGAACTGGTATGGTTTCCGGCAGATTGTTGATATTTCCAACCACACGCTCATTTCGGGCGCTTTTGGTAGCGGCAAATCGGCGCTCCTCGACCTCATTCAATACGTTCTGCTCGGTGAA
>Ga0181520_10003813_pt1 | contig 26033 bp, 24 predicted proteins | sample PEATcosm2014_Bin_29_FD_132451 | JGI IMG/M metagenome (GOLD analysis project Ga0181520, IMG submission 132451) | Peatland microbial communities from MTU Mesocosm Facility, Houghton, MI, USA - PEATcosm2014_Bin02_30_metaG | ecosystem: Environmental > Terrestrial > Soil > Wetlands > Peat | place...
CATTTCCATGTCCATTTAGTCATCAGGGGAGTCAGGGATGATGGCTCTGTTTTAAGGCTCAGTAAGGAATATTTTACAACGGGTTTTAGGTCACGTTCCCAGCAAATTCTTACTGAAAAATTGGGGTTAAGAACAGGGCAGGATATATTGGAAAGTCGTCAAAAAATTATTAACGCAAGGCATATAACGGAGATAGACAGGGAGATCAATAATAAGCTGACAAACGATCATTTTATTAACCTTGATTGGTGCACAAAAAACGGTTATTTATATCAAAAAAATCTTCAAATTAAACTACGCTTGGAATACCTTGAAAAATTAGGTCTTGCCAAAGAGTTCACCAGCGCTTCCTGGCATGTTGATCCCACTTTTTTGGACTATTTAAAATTCGTCCAGGAACAGGATGATATTATTAAATCCCAACGAAAACACTACACTCAGATTATCGATAAAGACCTTCCTACCATAGTCAACAAGCTGCCTAATTTTGGAGACTCTATTGTTGGCAGGGTCGTTGGGACCGGCTTGAGTGAACGGGATGAAGAATTCAGGTATGTTTTCATTGAGGGGATCGACGGCCAAATTCATTATGTCAAGGCCAATAGTAAGACGATCAGAATAAGAGATAACCATGAATTATTTGCCGGCGATATTATTTATATGGAACGCACAAAATTTGCCAAAGATAATAAAGAAATATCGTATATTAAGGTCGAAACGTTCAATGATTTTGAGTCTTTGAGGACAGCCCCGGAGATTACAAATATTGATAGGTATATCATTGATCGTACTATCAAGAACGGCTTTATCCCTGAAATAAGCCCAACGGCCAACGCGGTCCGGGTAGAGTTTATGAAAATTGTCCACAGCAGGGTGGATCGTCTAAGAAGGATGGGAATTCTTAATGATCGTCTAGAAGTGGATAGAACCAGACTTGAACAAGAAATGCAGTTTAAAAGGAGGATAGGATAATTGACTAAATGGTTGCTGCTAATCCTAGCTGCTTTGATTTTTTTAAACTTTTCCCATTTTATTTTTTTTAATATTTATACCCATTCTTTGCCTTATGGTATTTATATCAAAACTCAAGGGATTCCTGACAGGGGAAGCTACGCGGCTACTTGCCTTACCCCTGAAATCGCACGCTACGGCATAGAAAGGGGATACCTGGCCCAAGGGGTATGCAAATCAGGAACAGTGATGGTTCTAAAAGTGATCAAAGGGATTCCAGGGGATCATTATTCAGTTAAGAATGGTCTTTTTGAAATAAATGGAATAGACTATAACATAATATCTAAAGATAGCTCCGGAAGGCCATTAAAGGCGTTTTATAGCCAAAATGAAGGGGTGATACAGCCTGGGGAGTACGTTTTACTGAGTAATTTTATAAAAAATAGCTGGGATTCGCGGTACTGGGGCCCGGTGGGCATAGAATTCTTAGTTAAACCATTATGGATATTTGACCATGAAAAACGATAAAAGAAAACCAAAAGAAGAACCAAAACTCAAAACATATCCGCTCAATATCAGGTTTAGCAAAAAAGAACATGATGTTATAAAAACTCTTGCAGAAGAAAAGGGCAAGAAATTCGCCACTTTTGTCAGGGAGAGCTGTTTTGCGCATATTCACAATCTAACCGAACATGATAAGTTACTGGCGGACCTTAAGGTAGAAAATCCCGAAGCAGTGCAAGAAACTATTTTTGATATCATCAATAAATCCAACGAAGCTGTTTTAAAATCGCTTGAAAACATCCATTTAGACGTTCTTAATAAACTCAAATTACTTGAAAAGCTTCAACGCAAGAACATTTATTTGCAATTCTATCTTTCAAGAGAAACACCCCAAGAAGACCATGCTCAACAGGCGCAATCTGCAACTAGGCGGACAAATGAGTACTTAGAGGAGATTGATAATGGCTCCAACTGATTCCGCAATTAATAAAAAGTATAAAATTCTCGTAGTTGAAGATGAAACACAACTGCGGGAATTGTATAAAACAGTCATCGGTAGAATCGAAAATACTGAGGTGTTTGAAGCTAATAATGCTGTGGATGCCATCAAGATCATTAAAGATGAGAAGCCTTACCTGCTTATTCAAGACATCGAGCTAAGAGAAAAAAAGAACGGATGGGACATCATTCGCGAAGTCAGAACTTTTAACGATCAGATTAAAATTTTTGTTCTTTCGGCTTATATATACTATGGCGTAGAAGATGATGCATTGCTTAATGAGCTCGGGATCGCTAAAGCTCTTAAAAAACCAATATTGCCTGCTGAATTTAGAGATAATGTTTATAAGATTCTGCATGATGAAGAGTTCATCAAATCAGTTTCTAAAATTGATGAAAGGATTATTAAAAGTAAGCTCGAAATTAAACAAATAAGGCATGCACTGGCGAATGATTTGACTGTTATTATTTCAGAATGCGAAGTGTCCGCGATTAAATTTGCAACTGACCCCTACGTTGTGAAAGAACCCCAAAAAACAGCAAAGGCGGCCATTGCTGTGCTTGACCATGTTGCGGAGCAATTGCACGATGTGGTTGACAAAATGGATGAAATTCAAGTCACATAACCGATTCTTCAAGTTATTTAATCACAGATGGATTAGTTTATTGTCAGGAGGAAGAAATATTTTTAATAGATTTAGAGAATTACTAGCCTAAAACCCCTAAATTGATTTTGTTTTTGGCAGAGGGATAAGTATATGATAGGCGGAAAAAAGATATTATTTGTCGAGGATGAAGTAATTATTAATGAGATGTTAAATCGGTATTTTTCTTTAAGAGAGGAGCTTAAAGGGGCAAAAATCTTTTTTGCAAAAAATGTCCAGCAATGCTTGGAATTGCTAGAAAACGAAAAACCAACGCTCATGTTTTTGGATTTAGATTTAGACGATTCGTCACCACCTTCGGGTTTTAAAATACTTAAAGACTATAAGGATAAATTAAAAATAGTAATTGTTACAGGGTATGGGGAATGCAAAGAGCAATGTTTAAATAGCGGCGCGTTTATGTTCTTAACGAAACCAATAAAGCGAGAAGATTATATTAAAATCATCCCAGACCATTTGTAAACATTTTTCCTCTATGAAATATTTTTTAAGAGCCCTATGTTTATTCTTTTTATTTGCTGTATCGTCGCTGGTTTATGCGGATACTCAAGTTTATTTCTCTCCCAACGGTGGTTGTCAGGGGGCGGTCATCACAGAAATCAACAAAGCCCAAAAGTCAATTGATGTAGCGATATATTCCTTCACCTCTCGCGAAATTGCTCAAGCATTAGTTGAAGCCGAAAGCCGGCATATAAAAGTCAGAATTGTTTTAGACAAAGCACAGAAAAACGAGCGCTACTCCAAAAGCAGATACCTTATCAGCAAAGGGCTGGATGTTAAGTACCATTCAGGCCCCGGTCTTATGCATAATAAATTTGCCGTGATTGATGGCCAAGTACTTTTAACAGGTTCTTTTAATTGGACCGCTTCTGCCGAAGAGAGGAATGATGAGAATTTGCTTATAATTTTAGATAAAGAACTGTCTGAGAAATACGCTGACCGTTTTAAACGTTTGTGGGCGGAAAGCGGGGAAGGTGAGTTTACAGAGGTCCAATCGGAAGGTAAGGAATAATTTAGCTTTTATATGAGCGTTCTATGATAATTTCAACCAATCCCAAGGATTTTGATTGCATTGTACTTTTAATTCCCAAAAGTGTTGTTGAACAACAGGACTTAGACTTTACGCTAAGTGGTTTAGAGAAACTCTTAGTAAATGAGGAAACAATTCAGAAAAGCAAAAATAAGCTTACAGTAGGTTTTGACGGTTACGATGATGATCCAAGAGAACTTTACGAAATCGACGAAGTAAGGGACTATATTCAAGCGATTACCGAGAAATTCCCCTATTGGTTCTATTTTTGTAGCACTAAAGATCATAGTCTTTGGATAATCCTTATGGCTCACTGTAAATTTAGAAAATTCGGGCCAGGAGCGGCTAAAGTTGAAACTAAAGATGCCAGAAAAATAATGGCATACCTTTTTAGCAATTTGAATGAATTTCTTGAGAAACATAATTTGGGTCAATCCGAGTTAAAATCACTCACAAAAGAGATAAGGGAGTATTTCTCATCTCATATAATTCCTACTGTATAATTGTCCTGACAGGGATTAAAATAAGTCAATTCTAAAATTATGTTAAAAATGTCCTTTAGATAAAGGGCGGACACCCAACATAGGAGGCATCAATGCCAACTGAAGACAAAATTAAGACTATTATGATAAATCAATTAGGCGTTAATTCTGAAAAAGTCACGTCAGCGGCTTCCTTCACTGATGATTTAGGCGCGGATTCTCTTGATACCGTTGAACTTATTATGGCCCTTGAAGAGGAATTTGAAATTGATATTCCGGACGAAGATGCAGGAAAGATTAAAACTGTCGGAGAGCTTATTAAATATATTGAGGGTAAAGTTCCTGCTAAAGGATGAAATAAGATTTATTGAGAACAATACCATATCCTGTAATTGTAGTTACAGGACATATAACATCGTAGTCGTTTTCTAGGTTGGTTAACATATTAGCTTGTCACGCTGAAGACCGTGAGTACAAATTTCGTCGACCCCGCCACACATATCGCGCTATAAAAAACCTCTTCCAAAATGGAGAGGTTTTTTGTTTGTGAGGGAAAACATTCATTCGCTTTGCATATGATCCATTATCTCGGCGTGAAATAGTCTTAAGGGTGACGACTTAGATTTGTTGGAATAATCCGTTTATCTCATCGGCATCTCTCATTCCTTATTGCCTCATATTTAGCCTAAATCTGGAGGTTTCTTATCTCTTTATCTCTAAAACGGCCTTTAGTAAAGGAGCCCTAGTAAAGGAGAATTTGGGCAATAGGGCCATTTTTGCGGATGGCCTAAAAGTCCTTTACTAGGAATTGGCTGATTTAGGAGGCTAATAAAAGAGAGATAAGAAGGTTTACGCGTGAGTTTTTTTAGTTACTTGCCAAAGTTCGGACTGTTTATTCCAGTCGATTTCCGAGGAGAGATCGCGGAGTTTGTATTCAGGCATTGTTGATGATTTAGCATAATTCTTACACTTTTTAGCAATGTCCGCCCCTCGAACTGGTATACAAGCTATTATACCTTGGTATAATAGATTCTTTTATCCTTCATGTGATAATAACAGCAAGTTAATTCTGACTGGATGCTGGATAATCTCTCCCGTCTAACTTTCGTAATTAAGGAGAGAAATGAATACACCTTCAAATAATAAAAGTATTTATATTGTGGATGATGATGAGTCAGTATGCCGTGCTCTTAAAACCCTCTTGATGACCTATGGTTTTGAAGCAAAAACATTTAATTCTGCAAAAACTTTTTTTGACACCGTATCTAATGATGATTCTAGTTGTTTACTTCTCGACATTTATATGCCGGTAATGGACGGGTGGGCGGTGCTAAAAAAGATTATAGACTCTGGATCGAAACGTCCGGTTATTTTTATTTCTGCAGAGAACCCTGACATTGTCGCAGATCGTGCTCTAAAAGCTGGGGCGGTGGGTTTCTTTCAAAAACCAGTTAATGGGCAGATGTTGGTTGATCTTATTAATGATGCGTCAGAAGATACGTACGGTATGATTACTCAAAATTGATTTTGAGTGATGATAGACTTACCCAAAACCCCTCGAAAAGATCGGATCAAATCAGATTATGAAAATTAGAAAACCCTTAATTCCCAAAAAAAATCGTATCCCGCAATTAAAACACGCAGTTTCTTCTCCACCTACTGATGTGCAAATCGGGAGCAATGAAGAGCGGCTTCGACGTATGGCCACCGTCATTCAAGACTCCAACGACGCCATCACCATTCAGGACTTGGAAGGAAGGATCTTAGCTTGGAACCGCGGAGCGGAAATAATCTACGGATATTCTGAATCCGAAGCGCTCCAGATGAACATCGTGGATACTGTTCCCGAATCTCATCAATCCGAGGCAATGAATTTCATCGCTGCTTTAAATTCCGGTGAGCTCGTTTCTTCCCTTGAAACCAAGCGCAAGACAAAAGACGGGCGCATCATCGACGTGTGGCTGACCAATACCAAGCTTGTCGATGACCAAGGAAAGCTGACGGGTGTCGCAACGACAGGGCGTGACATCACAGAGCAAACGAAAACACTGGAGAAATTCCGCCGGATGGCGACTGTTATTCAAGATTCCAATGATGCGATTACCTTCCAGGATTTAGAAGGCAATATCTTGGCATGGAACAAGGCTGCCGAAAGTATTTATGGTTATTCACAAGCTGAAGCCCTTAGTATGAATATCGTCGATACCGTGCCTAAGGCGTATCAAGAAGAGGCTCGTGAATTCCTTTCTTCTCTTAAACGCGGAGAATTGGTGCCTACCTTGGAGACAAAACGAAAACATAAAGACGGTAGGATTATTGATGTCTGGCTGACCAATACTAAACTAACTGATGATAAAGGCAAATTAACTGGAATTGCCACCACTGAACGTGACATTTCTGAACGAATGGGAGCGTTAGAAAAGTTTCGTCGGATGGCAACTGTCATTCAAGATTCCAATGATGCGATCACCTTCCAGGATTTAGAAGGCAACATCTTGGCATGGAACCGGGGTGCTGAAACCATGTACGGCTATTCAGAAGCTGAAGCCCTTCGCAAGAATATCGTAGATACTGTGCCTACGGAATATCAAGAAGAAGCACGTGGATTTCTCGCCTCTTTAAAAAGGGGAGAATTATTACCTAATTTGGAAACTAAACGAAAACATAAAGATGGCAGGATTCTTGATGTTTGGCTCATTAATACTAAGCTCACTGATGACAAAGGCAAACTAACAGGAATTGCTACAACTGAACGCGACATTACGGAAAGAAAGCATGCTGAAGCATCCCTTAGAGAAAAGGCACGTGAGCTGGAATTCTTACGTGAAGGCCAAATCACACTCAATGATAAGATGCGAGGAGAACAGGATGTTTCACGTTTAGGGCAAAGCGTCTTGAGTCACTTAGCTCCTTTTTTGAATGCACAGATGGGAGCTTTTTATTATGTTACCGAGGAAAAAACTCTCAAACGCGTGAGCGGTTATGCCTACACAAAACTTGAAGATAAAGAAAAGACGATTTCGTTTGGAGAGGGCTTGGTTGGTCAGGCCGCGTTGGAAAAACATCCCATCCTCCTTGAAAAAGTTCCTTCACATTATTTCGGAAAAATCAGCTCGGATTTAGGGGATTCAACCCCGCGTTCGCTTCTTTTGGCTCCTGTTTTTTATGAGGGAGAAGTCAATGGTGTGATCGAACTGGCTTCTTTTACATCTTTCTCAGAGCACCAAAAAATATTTCTGGAGCACGTTTCCGAGAATATTGGGATTGCGATCAACACTTCGATCAGCCGTAAGAAGCAGCAAGAACTTCTCGAAAGGTCCCAGGGTTTGACAGAGGAACTTCAAACCCAGCAAGCGGAGTTGAAAGCCACCAACGATGAGCTTGAGAACCAAGCGCGCGCACTTCAGGATTCTCAGACGGAACTCAAAAGCCAGCAGTCAGAGCTTGAGCAAACCAACGAGCAGCTTGAAGAGCAACGGGATATTTTAAACGCAAATAATGAAGCCCTTAACAAGGCTCAAACGCTTCTTGAAGAAAGGTCTGATGAAGTTCAACGGGCAAGCCAGTACAAATCTGAATTCCTGGCCAATATGTCCCATGAACTTCGCACCCCCCTCAATAGCTCGCTAATCTTGGCGAAGCTTCTTGCGGACAACGCAGGTGGAAACTTGACTCCTGAGCAGATCCAGTACGCACATTCCATCTCGTCCGCAGGCAATGATCTTCTTAATCTTATCAATGACATCCTGGATCTTTCGAAAGTGGAAGCCGGAAAGCTTGAGATCAGGCCTGAAAGTGTTTTTCTCCCTAAGGTTTTAAATAGTCTTGAGAAGACTTTTGAGCCTTTAGCTCAAGAAAAGAAGCTTAAGTTTCAAATTAAGATCGACCCAGATGTGCCGGAGACGATGCTCACGGACCGTCAACGACTAGAGCAGATTCTAAAGAACCTACTTTCAAATGCGTTTAAGTTTACGGAAAAGGGCAAGGTCACGATTCAAGTGTCTCGCAGCTCCAATGCAAGACTTTCGCTTTCGGTGATCGACACCGGTATCGGTGTCCCCAAAGCTCAGCAAGAAGTTATCTTTGAGGCATTTCGTCAAGCCGATGGGACGACCAACCGAAAATATGGGGGCACGGGCCTTGGGCTTTCAATCTCACGAGATCTAGCCCGTCTCCTGGGTGGAACTATTGAGGTTGAGAGTGTGCCCGGTGAAGGAAGCCGCTTCACTCTTCTTTTGCCTGAGACCTATGATGATTCCCGTATCGAGTCGGCATCTCCGAAGACCTATTCATCGTCATCAGTCGATGCTATGGTCAACTCGCGAGTAGAGCGAGTCAGGCCCTCGCCTTTCTCAGATGATCGAAACACTCTTCAATCGCCTGGGCGCACGATTTTGGTGATTGAAGATGAGCCGCAGTTTGCACAGATTCTTTATGAGCTTGCTCATGAGCTTCACTATAAGTGCGTTGTCGCACAAGATGCCGAAGAAGGGCTTGAGCTGGCTCAAAGTCTTCTTCCAGACGCGATCATGCTCGACATGATGCTTCCTGATCATTCGGGACTGACGGTGCTCGATCAGCTCAAAGAAAATTCAACGACTCGGCATATCCCAGTTCATATCGCGTCCGTTCATGATTATATGGAAAAGGCCCTTCAGATGGGGGCAATTGGGTACATTCTAAAGCCCGCCAAACGAGAAGCGCTAAAGCAAGCTTTTGCCAAGTTCGAATCCAAGTTCTCCCAGAAGATCAAGCGTGTCTTGATCGTCGAGGACGACAAGCTTCAAAGAGAAAGTATAGTTAAACTCATTGCCAATCCCGATATTGAGGTCACTGCGGTGGCATTAGCCGGGGAGGCGCTTGATGCCCTCAAAAAGACTGTCTATGACTGCATGGTTATTGATCTAAAACTCCCTGATATGTCAGGCGAAGATCTCTTGAAGAAAATGACTGAGCAAGAAGATCTAACCTCGACCCCGCCTGTTATCGTATATACCGGACGTTCACTTTCTCGGGACGAAGAATACCAACTTCGGAAGTATTCTCGTTCGATCATCATAAAAGGAGCCAAGTCTCCGGAGCGGCTTGTTTATGAGATCAGCCTTTTTCTGCACAGCGTCGAATCTAAGCTTACGCCTGAAAGGCAGCAGATGCTAAAAACCTTGCAGAGTAGCGAAGATGTTTTCGAAGGTAGGAAAATTCTTGTTGTTGATGATGATGTTAGGAATATTTTTGCGCTGACAGCGGCCTTAGAGCAAAAAGGTGCCAGCATTGTGGTCGCACGCAATGGGAAGGAAGCGTTGACAAAGCTTGAGGAAGATCCTTGCATGGATCTCGTTCTCATGGATATCATGATGCCAGAGATGAATGGTTTTCAAGCAACACATGATATCAGAAAACAAAAACGGTTCGCAAAATTGCCCATCATCGCCGTGACGGCAAAGGCCACCAAAAACGATCAAGTGCTTTGCATGGAAGCAGGAGCGAATGATTATCTCGCTAAGCCCATTGATCTTCATCAGCTTTTTTCAGTCATCCGGGTTTGGATGCCAAATTGGGAAGGAATTAAGGTCCATGCAACGGACTCTCACGCCACAATTTGATATTGAACTTAAAGCTTTATTTGAGTCGATTAATCTCAAATACAACTACGATTTTCGTCACTACGCGCTCGCTTCGATGAAGCGAGCACTGGTTCACGCGTTGGATCTGATGGGGTGTCCAACGCTCGCAGTTCTTCAAGAAAAAGTCCTCCATGACCCGGAGAGCTTTTACGATTTGCTTCAATCCCTCACGATCCCCGTGAGCGAGATGTTTCGCGATCCTTCCTATTTTCTAGCACTGCGTGAAAAGGTAATTCCGCATCTCAAAACTTACCCTTCGCTTAAGATTTGGGTCGCCGGATGTAGTACGGGGGAAGAGGTCTATTCGCTTGCGATCCTACTTCAAGAAGAAGACCTACTCGAGCGTACGACCATATATGCTACTGATATCAACCAAAGAAGTATTGAAAAAGCTGAAAAAGGCGTCTTGAGCGAGGACGCGATCCAACAATTTATCCGGAATTACCAAGAGTCCGGTGGGAAGCGTTCGGTATCGGACTATTATGCGGCAGTTTCTAATCTGGTGACATTTAATAGTGCTTTGAAGAAAAATATCACCTTTACGGACCATAGTCTCGTGACCGATGCGGTGTTCTGTGAAACACATCTGATTTCGTGCCGAAATGTGCTCATCTATTTTAATCGCGAGCTTCAGAACAAAGTGTTTGGGCTTTTTCACGAGTCGCTTTGTATGAAAGGGTTTTTAGGTTTGGGCTTACAGGAGACAATTCAGTTCTCACAACACGCGAAATTTTTTGATCCTTTCGTGAAAAAGGATCGAATTTATCAAAAGAGGTAATGATGATTAACTTAAAGCCGAATGAGCCAAGCATCAAGAAATCCAAGAATCGAGACGGTGCTGATCAGGTTAAGATTCTTCTCGTTGATGATCTGAAGGATAATCTTCTTGCCTTGGAAGGGTTACTCAGGCGGGAGGACACCTGCATTTTTAAAGCCAAGTCTGGAACTGAGGCGTTGGAGCTTATGATTTCACATGAATTTGCACTAGCACTCATCGATGTCCAAATGCCTGGCATGAGCGGATTTGAACTCGCTGAACTCATGCGAGGGGCGAAAAAGACCAAAAACATCCCAATTATATTCGTAACCGCGACCGCCAAAAACCAGAGTTTCTTGTTTAAAGGTTATGAAAGCGGTGCGGTGGATTTTCTTCTCAAGCCGCTCGATACCCACGCGGTCAAGAGCAAGGTGAACATATTCATTGAGCTATATCAGCAAAAAATTAAGCAAGAGGAACTTTTAGCGAAACTTAAAAAGACTCAAGGAGAGCTTGAACAGGCACTTAAGATCCAGGAAGATCTTATGTCGATTGCTTCTGATGAGTTAAAAATCAGGAAAAGCCAATTAAAGCAAGGGGTTGATCGTGAAAAGCTTGCAGGAGAGCAGTTTCGTCAGCAAACGGATGAACTGGAAAGCAAAGAAGGGCAATTAAAACAAGGGGCTAATCGTGAAAAATTTGCAGAAGAACAGATTCACATTCGTAATAAAGTGATGGAATCAGCTGCGGACAGTATTTTTATTATTGATGCACAAAAAGCGGATTTTCCTGTTATCTATGCTAATCAATCTTTTTACACGCTGACAGGTTACTCGAAAAGTGAAATTCTAGGGGAAAATTATTTTTCACATTATGAGCATGGCGCCAACCATCCTATCGTTAAGGAAATAAAGGACACGATACTTCAAGGCAAATCTTTTCATAAGGAGATGATCCATTTAAAGAAGAATGGTGAAAAATATTGGAATTTATTAAGCATTACACCGGTGCGTGATATCAACGGTGCCGTCACTCATTATGGAGGGATTAAAACTGACGTTACATTGATGCGGGCCAGGGATTCAGAGATCAAAGAACAGCGCGAAGAGCTTTTGCATGTCACGAGGGTAGGGAAGCTCGCGGAATTTGTCTCGTCTTTAGCCCATGAAATCAGCCAACCACTGACGGCCATTCTTTCTTATGCTCAAGCAGCCCAGCGTATGTATGCAGGCAAGGACCCACAATTAGAAGAAATCTTGCAGTATATTATTAATGATGATCAGCGGGCGGCTGAGGTTATTCGGCGGTTACGGGTATTGTTAAAGAAGACCAAGCCCACATTCGAGCCTCTGGATATCAATGCTCTTATTAACGATACGGTTACGCTTATTATGACCCATATCACGGTCAGGAATAAAGTCGTTAAATTCGAGTTGGATAGTAATCTCCCACTCATCCAGGGTGATCGAATACAACTGCAACAGGTGCTTTTAAATCTTATCAGTAACAGTTTAGAAGCAATGGATGAGAGTAGTGATTCTTGTGAATTGTTGATTAGGTCATCGCGCAAAGATACCAACACGATTATGGTTGAAGTAAAAGATTCGGGATGCGGCATTCCAGTAGAAAATATAAAAAATATATTCGTTCATTTTTTTACTAGCAAGCCAGAAGGTTTGGGTATGGGGTTATCTATCAGCCGCTCTATTGTGGAGGCGCATGGCGGTTGTTTGGATGCCAAGAATAATTCTGATTTCGGTGCAACTTTTTATTTTACAATTCCCGTTAATATAAAGAACGCCAATGAAACATGAAAATTCCAAACTTATCAGAGATATCGATGAACTAACCGCACTTTTCACAAATGCCACGAACCTCAATACCCTTCTTCAAAATATCGTAGGTATGATTGTATCGTACATGCAAGTGGACGCCTGCTTGCTTTATCTTTTTGATGATAATACCCAGATGCTAACACTCAAGGCAAGCAAGGGACTTGAGGGTGACTCTATTGGCAAGGCTCGCCTCAAGCCCGGTGAAGGGCTTGTGGGGATCGCTTTTAAGGAGCTGCGGGCCGTTTGCGAAGGGGATACTGCAAAGCATCCCGGCTTTCATTCGTTCCTGGCAATCCCGATTCTGCGCGGGCAAAACCGTATCGGAGTGATGATGCTCCAGAGTGTAAAGAAAGATTATTTTTCAGATGAGGATATCAATATTTTCCGTACTATCATCTCACCACTGGTAACTACGATCGAGATGGCCAAGCTGTTGTTTTCTTTTGATCATCCTCAGACTAATCCGGTCGTTGAGCCTAAACCGACAAAACTCAAGTTTGTTCAAGGCCGGGTGGGAGCCGAGGGGTTCGCCTTCGGTGATTCCGCTGTCTTTTTGCCGCTCTCTCTGGGTGACTTCAATGCCCCGGAACGCCGAAAGCCCTTGACGGTTGATGATTTCCACCGGGCGGTCGTACTGACCGAGAAAGAACTGCAGGAGATGCAAAAGGCGGTCGAAAAGAAATTGCTCGATGTCGTAGCACTTATTTTTTCCGCGCAGATCATGATGCTCAAGGATCAAGCGATGATAGGGGCCATGGAGGCGATGATAAGTCAAGGTATTCCACCGCAGGACGCCGTCCGTGCTGTTGTGGCGCAGTATGTGACCCGTTTTGACCAAATGACGAACGAATATGTAAGGGAAAAACGGTACGACGTCATTGACGTTGGACGTCGGCTCCTGACAAATATGTTCGGGCGCACCGACAGCCGCGAACAGTATGCCTCGAAAGTGGTCATTGTGCGCGAACTTTTGCCGTCGGATGTCTTAAAGCTCAGCCTGCAGAACGTGGCTGGCATTGTGCTTTTGTCAGGTGGGATCACATCTCACGTTGCGATCCTGGCGCGGTCACTCAATATTCCACTCGTGATCGTTGATGAACCGCAACTTTTGAACTTGAAGAATGGATCGAGTATTCTGCTTGACGGTGCCATGGGAAATATTTCTATTGAGCCATCTCAAGATGTTATCCGCACTTTCCGGGAAAGACAAGCGGCTCACGCTGATGTCGCTCGTATCCAGAAGGGGCTTTTGGCCGAAACCCGCATGAAAGATGGTACAAGGGTGGTCTTGCTTGCGAACATCAACATTTTGGCAGACCTCGCCGTTGCCAAGGCTTTTAAGGCGGAGGGGGTCGGACTTTACCGTACCGAGTTCCCCTTTCTGCTCCGTGGTGATTTTCCATCCGAAGAGGAACAATTCATCATTTACCGGCGCTTGGTTGAGGACATGAAAGGCCACGAGATTACGTTCCGCACCCTTGATATCGGGGGAGATAAAATGCTTTCGTATTTCGATAACAGTAAAGAGGCGAATCCTTTTTTGGGCCTGCGCTCAATTCGGTTCTCACTCAAACATATGGATATTTTTATTTGCCAGATACGGGCGATCTTGCGGGCGAGTTTTGACGCTGATGTTCGTATCATGTTCCCGATGATCTCATCAGTTGAAGAGTTTGTGGCCGCGCGGGATTTGGTCATGGAGTCTGTGGTTGCGCTCAAGGCTGAGGGGAAGCCTCACCAGGGTCAGCCTGAGATCGGTGCCATGATCGAGGTTCCATCTATCCTGGAGGTCATTGATGAATTAGCCTTGCAGGCCGACTTTCTTTCCATTGGCACCAATGACTTGATTCAGTACATGCTTGCCGTGGATCGCACAAATGAAAAGGTTGCAGATTGTTATTTTCCACATCATCCCGCGGTCCTGAGAGGCATGAAACGAGTGGCTGATGCCGCACATCGTCACCAACGGGATATTTCAGTATGCGGAGATATGGCTCACGATCCGCGGTATATTCCTTTTCTGATCGGTATTGGTATCCGCAAGTACAGTCTGGATGTCCGCTATTTGCCGAAAATCCAGCAGCGTATCGCGGCCATTGATGCCCAGAAGGCAGAGATGTTCGCAACCGAGCTTTTAGGGAAAGCTAACGTTAATGAGACCGCGCGACTGCTTGACCACGTATAGCCATATTTGACGATTTAGCATAATTCCCACACTTTTTAGCAATGTCCGCCCCTTAGGGATGCGGACAGAGAGAATTCATTAGGCAGCATCGGAGAATAGGGGATAAAGGCTGATTTTAACATCAAAAAAGCGGTCAAAACGGACATACTTCTCGAACTTTTTATCTCTATTTTGGCCATTTTGTGATATAGTAGCTGAAATTACGGGATGGTTTATAGAGATTTAGGTCAATGTGACGTTCGGCCACCCCGCCATCTTTCATACATCCTATCATCGCTGATAGGATTTTTTATTGCTCATCTGACTATTTAGAAGTACCGGTGGGGATTTAAAAGCATCCGTTCAGGATGCCGGGTAAGATCTTAAATCATCAGGTCGTGATTTAGGAGATTCAATCAGACGTACTGCTCAATGAGGATGCTTTTAATTAACAAAGATGGGCTGTAATACGGTCCATGGTGCAGGACAAGACCTATCGAATACGGGTCACAATATTGAACACGCCGCTAATTAGAATTTTACCGTAGTTTTTCAAACTAATCAGTAATTCTATTATACCTCGGTACAATTGATTCATTTTGAGTTCTTGCCTAAGATAAATTTATCATATAGAGAATCATAGTTCCTATTGAATTCTAAGCGGGGGGCTATCCCTAGAGCTCGTGTAGCTCAAAGTAAAAAGGGAGACTCCCTGCGTTTACTATAAATTAGTCCCACAAGGGTATCAGATTGTCAGGCGTTGCATTGATTAAGGATCGAAACGGTAAAGCCAATGGAAAATGATGCGATTGTTGCAACTGATTTGACAAAATGGTTTGGCGAAGGCGAAACCAAGATGACTGCCGTGAATAGTGTAGGGTTTGTCGCTCATTTTGGCGAGATGCTGTTCATCGTCGGCCCTTCTGGTAGCGGTAAGACGACACTACTTAGCATGATCTCCGGTATCTTGCGTCCTAACACCGGCAAGGTGGTAGTCAAAGGGGCTGATATTTGGACGCAGAACAATGACCAGTTGGCTGACTTTCGTTTGAACACTATTGGTTTCGTCTTTCAAGATTATCATTTGTTCCCACGGCTGACCACAGCTGAAAATGTCGCGATCCCCTTGATTCTCAAGCAACAAAATTGGAATGAATCCGTTACCACAGCCAAAGAATACTTGGAGATCGTTGGTCTCAAAGACAAGGGAGAGATTTTACCGATTAAGCTCTCGGGTGGGGAGCAACAACGTGTGGCGATCGCGCGTGCGATCATTAGCAAACCGGAGATCTTAATTCTTGATGAACCAACTGCGTCTCTTGATGGTGATACGGGCAGGATGATCATTGCCTTCGTCAAAGAAAAAATTCTTAATAAAAGCCGCTGCATCCTGATTGTAACCCATGATGCGCGCATCAATGAGTACGCGGATAGGATCCTCCATATGGAAGATGGAATTCTTACCGCGACAACCAAGGGGACCGAATGAAAGAAGACGAACCTAAACCTGAAGTTAGAGCAGTCGATCCTAAGCTTGAAGCCAAAGCAGACGCGCCTAAATCTGAGGTCAAGGCAGTTGATCCTAAGCTTGAAGCTAAAACAGGCAATTTTAAATCTGAAGTTAAAGCAGACCCTCCTAAATTTGAAACAAAAACATCCAGACCTAAGCCGGATGTCAGAAATACAATCATTTTTGCCTTAGCTGTAATAGGTGTCTTGGCTGGACTTATCGGTGCCTACATCTTTGGCATCCAGAGAAAGGCTCAGCCTCCCGTATTTACTCCGGTCAGCAACCCTTATTCATCGGGAATATATGCCAATGGTATTGTTGAGAGCTACCAGCCAAGTGGGGAAAATATCAATATTTTTCCTGAAGTTTCTGGTCCGATCATTAAGGTGCTGGTGCAAGAGGGCCAGCAGGTGTCAGCGGGTTCAGTGCTGTTTGCTATTGACGATTCCGTTCAGAAAGCAACCGTGGAGCTGGCTGAAGCTACCCTAAAAGTAGATCGCGATCAGTACGACAAGGATATATCCTCTTACAATATTGATCCAAAATCAATTAGCGAGAACGTACTGGATACCGCGAAAGACACTGTTGAGCAGGCGACAGCCGTATTGAAGGCAGCTAACGCACTTTTGAAAAAATATACACTAAAATCTCCTATTGATGGGGTCGTGCTGGCCGTCAACGCGGCAGTTGGCAGCTATGTATCGCCGCAGGGAAACTATGATACTTACACGCAGTTATTTAATCCTCTCGTGGTAATGGGAACTCCTCAAGAATATCTGGCTGTACGCTGTTATGTAGATGAAATATTGATCTCGCGTCTGCCATCTGGATATCACATTAAAGCGCAGATGTCGATCACGGGGACTAATATTAAGGTGCCGTTGGAATTTGTTCGAGTGCAGCCTTATGTATCACCAAAGATTGAGTTATCTAATGAGAAACAAGAGCAAGTGGACCTGCGGGTATTGCCAGTGATTTTTAGGTTTGAGAAAAAGGACGCGCCAGTCTATCCGGGCCAGATGGTGGATGTATATATAGGTAGCAATAGCACAGCCAATGATGACAATAGCACAGCAACTAATTAATGATTTTAGAAGGAATATGATGTATAAATTTGGGTTATTAGTCCAGCGAGGAGCATGTCTTGCCATAATCTTGAGCCAAATAGGCGGTTGTGCGGTAGGTCCTAATTTTGTCCGTCCTGCGCCTCCGGATACAGATCGCTACACGCACGAGCTACAGTCTGAAGCCACCATTGCGGCAGATGATCAAGTGCAACATTTTTCTTCCAGCAATACGCTTATTGCAGACTGGTGGAAGCTTTTTCAATCCACAGAACTAAATGCTGTGGTCAACAAAGCCATCGCCAATAATCCCACGCTTCAGGCCTCCGAGGCCAGCTTGGCGGCCAGTCAGGACAATATGCGCGCGGGTTATGGAGTATTCTTTCCGCAAATTCAGGCTGGAGCAGGCGCCAGCCGACAACGGACTTCATCGTTGCAGCAAGGTTCGCAGACATCTGGCAAAATTTTTAATCTGGTTACCTTCAGCAGCAGTGTCAGTTATGCGATGGATGTATTCGGTGGTGCCCGCCGCTCGGTGGAAAGTTTGCGTGCACAGGCAGAATATCAACGTTACGAGAACGTGGCAGCTTATCTAATGTTGTCCGCAAATGTCGTTAATACCAGCATTGCGCGCGCGGCCTACTATGAAGAAATTTGTACTACCAAACAACTAATCAAGTTAGAGAAACAGCAGCTTCGTTTGACACAAGCACAGGTCAACGCCGGCACAAGTCCATACGTGAATGTTTTGAGCATAGAGAGTTTGATTGCTGCCAATCAAGCTTTATTAGCGCCACTTGAACAAAATTTATCCCAAGCTGAACATTTGCTGGCAATGTTGGAAGGTGAATTTCCGTCCAAAGCTGACTTGCCTGATATCATTCTGAACAAATTTTCACTGCCAATTGATTTGCCGGTGAGTCTGCCATCCGATCTGGTAAATCAGCGTCCCGACATTCTAGCCGCCGAGGCACAAATGCATGTGGCCTCAGCAAAAATCGGTGTGGCAACCGCGCTTATGTTTCCAAGCTTCAGTTTGAACGGCACCTTCGGCACTTCCGGGACTAATTTTGGAAATCTTACGGCGTCCAGTGGTAAGTTTTGGAGCATTGGCCCGGTGGCGACAATTCCTTTATTTCAGGGTACAACTTTATGGTTTGGCCGGAAAGCGGCCATTGATGCTTATCAACAGTCACGGGCAAATTATCGGCAGACAGTGCTTAGCGCCTTCGAGCAAGTAGCGGATTCCTTGAAAGCACTGGAGCATGACGCAGAGGCTTTACAGGCAGAGGTTGAAGCAAAGCGTGCCGCAGGCGAAACACTCAAGTTGTTGCAGGCCAATTATCGTGCGGGTTTAGTTGATTACTTGGCTGTATTGACTGCTGATGTGCAATACCGCCAGAAGAAGATTGCCTATTTGCAGGCATTATCACAGCGCTATCAGGACACCGTCGCATTGTTTGTGGCACTTGGAGGGGGTTGGTGGAACGCCCAGGGCCCGACAGATAAAGGTAAGGTCATATGAAATACAGTGGCATTTTGCGGATCGGGTTTAAACTGCTGGTCAATGACAAGACCAAGTTCTCCGCGCTATTGATGGGGATTACCTTCGCCGTGTTTTTGATGATGCAAATGACAGCGATGTTCGCCGGTATCCTCAACCGTGCTTATTCAACTGTAACTAACATCGGTGCATCGATGTGGGTCATGGATCCGGGGGTCAATACTCCAACCTCAGCGATCCCTATGCCTAATTACGTGCTGGACGCGGTACGTAGCATGGACGGGGTCAGCTACGCGGTACCTCTCTTTATCGGTGGCACACTCGCCAAGCTTAATAATGGTATCTACCAATCTGTAACTGTTGTTGGTCTGGATGATGAGAGCCTATTTGGCCGTCCCTTGCTCGAGCAGGGGAATATTACGGACATCTATGCGGATAACACGTTTTTTGTAGTTCATGATGCTGAATTTAATAAGTTGAAGAACCCGAAGATTGGAACTTCCTTTGAACTCAATGACCACCGCGCCACGATTGTTGGCATTGCCAAGGTTGCCTCTAACGGACTCAATGGTGTGCCAACGCTCTATACAACCTATAATCGTGCCATCGAATATCTTCCGACAACGCGCTTCACCATTTCCTATATACTGGTGCAGCCAAAGAACGATGCTGCGGTGGCGATCATCAAGGCCCAAGTCGCCAAGCTGGGTTATGTAGCTCTGACCAAGGAAGAATTTAACAAAGCCACTGCTGATTATTATACCTACAAGACTGGCGTTGGTGTTAACATCCTGATGATGACAGTAATCAGCTTTATCGTTGGGTTGTCGATTTCAGGACAGACTTTTTACACGTTTATCCTTGAAAACCTTGAGAAATTCGGCGCGCTGAAAGCTATAGGTTGCAAAAATCGCGAATTAGTTTACATGATTCTGTTCATGGCGACAGTTACTGCGCTGATCGGCTATGGCCTGGGTGTCGGCCTGGTGACATTGATGATCTTCATCGCCCGAAGCAATCCCAATTACGCGGCAATGACCACATTCGGCAACTTGTTATTGGCCTTTGGCATGGTTATTGTGATCGCCGGAATATCAAGCTATATCGGAATAAGAAAAGTCCTCAAGATCGAGCCCTTCGATATTTTCAGGGGCTAATGTTATACCTAAGTACAATTGTTTCATTTTAGTCCATGCCTAGAATATCGTTATAAAGTTAAAATAATTACATGAATAGTGAAAATGAATCACATTAGTTAATTTTCTATTAGTTTAAAAATTAGAAAATGGTCAATAAAACGGGTGGTGGAATATGCAAAATAGAAAAGTAGCCATAATCGATGATAATCAGGATTCCCTTAGAGAGCTTGAAGAAATCTTAAGAATGGCTGGTTATACACCTGTTCTGGTTGACGATATTTTGGGGGCCGTAGATACGGCAATCGAAAATAAGCCGGATGTTATTTTAATGGAATTAAAAATGCCCCATAAGAATGGATTTGCATTTGCCGATGCGATCAATCGGGTTTTTGAAAGGAAGAAAATTCCAATCATCGCGATGTCAAATCTTTTTGAAGATGAATTTAAATGGCTTATGGATTTTTGTGGCATAAAAAGATGGATTAAGAAACCATTTTTGCCCCTTGATGTGATTTGGGCTGTGGAGAATGAAATAGAGGAAGATAATCAAAGGGGTATAGAAAGACGCTTAGTAGGGGTAGAAATTATGGCATAGCGTGAATACATTATTAATAAATAGAAGTAAAAAACAGGAGAAAGAAATGTCAAAACATCATCTTCAAAGCATAGCAGAACAAATCATCAACACAGGACACGGTTCGGCACCATTTCATAACGAGAAAACGTCTTATCAATCAAGAAAATCAATGGAGTCAGGAGATATTCAAACTAAGAGGGTTGTAGATGAAAGTTCTATACAGCTTCTGGCCTATCAGATTTATCAGGAAAAAGGGGGCACTGATTTAGATAATTGGCTGGAAGCAGAGCAAAGCTTAAAGAATGATCAGCACAAATAAAGTAAATTATTACCAAACCAAGGAGGAATGAATATGATTCCCAAAACCGGCAAAAAACAAACCTATAAATGCAAATCTTGTAGTGCTACATCTGAGACACCGAAAAAATGTTGCGGATCAGCAATGGAAAAGAAGTAAATAGTCTAATAATTCAGTTAAAAATTATTCAACGAATCACTAATTGTTAAAGGGGTTTTTTTATGTCAAATTGTGATACAAAATCCAGTGTTTGTGAAACAACAGTAACGCCCCAAGGTCATTGCGAAAGCAAGTGTGGTTGTGGCGGGGCATGTGGTGGGGACCCGATGGTTTGTAAGATGCACATGTGGATGTGTTCGTTCCACGAGGCTAAAAAGGCTGTACAGATTGAAATCCTCAAAGGCAAGATTCAGAAGGCATGGGGACCTCAACTGGAGAAAGAAGCTAGTGCTGTTCTTGAAGACATGGAAGCTAAGTGGAAGGCCATGCAAGCTGTAGGGCAAGTCAAAGAGCAGTTAAGGGAAAAATTTGAGCAAATATGCAAAGAGTCTAAGTAAGCACATACGAACAAGGTTGACATGGATGACACAATCACTCCGCAATTTCCCGTTAAGGATGTTCCACTCTTGACTGGCCTCACGAGCGATGAAGCCCACCGCCGACAAGAAAAGTTCGGTTCAAATACAGTACCCGAAACGACTCCGCATCCATTACGCAGGGCCTTGGCCAATTTCTGGGCACCGATTCCTTGGATGCTTGAGGCTGCGATCATTCTCGAACTTGCTTTAGGAAAGTTCATCGAAGCTGCTATCATCGCTGTTCTCCTGGTTTTTAACGCTTCTCTCGGGTTTTTTCAAGAAGGACGCGCTCAGGCGACTTTAGCTGCTCTGAAGTCGCGGCTTGCACTGAACGCCTCGGTCCGTCGCGATAATGTTTGGGCGATTATACCAGCTGCCGGACTCGTGCCAGGCGATATTGTGAAGCTATCACTTGGAGCCGTGGTTCCCGCCGATGTGCAGTTGATTGAAGGAGGGATCTTGCTTGATCAGTCCCTGCTTACCGGCGAATCCATACCTATTGAAGCGGGGATCGGCTTTCAAACATATGCAGGTGCGCTGGTAAGGCGCGGCGAAGCCGTTGCAGAGGTTACGGCTACCGGAACGCGAACAAAGTTTGGACGTACTGCGGAATTGGTTCGCACCGCGCATGTCGAAAGTTCCCAACAAAAGGCTGTTTTGCGCGTGGTGCGTAATCTCGCCATGTTTAATGGTGTCATTATTTTGATGCTGGTGGGGTATGCCTACGTTCTCAAGCTACCGCTGGGTGAAATCATTCCTCTGATGCTTACCGCGGTTCTGGGGTCGATACCAGTAGCCCTGCCAGCTACTTTTACCCTTGCGGCGGCAATCGGCGCACAAGCTTTGGCACATCTGGGTGTTCTTCCTACGCGTTTGTCCGCTGTAGATGAAGCGGCAAGTATCGACGTTTTGTGCGCGGATAAAACAGGCACGCTGACATGTAATGAGTTGAAGGTGACCGCCGTACATCCTATGCCAGGCTTTGACGAAGCTCGCGTTCTGGGATTAGCCGCCCTTGCGAGTTCAGATGGGGGGCAAGATACCGTAGATGCTGCCATTCGTTTATCTGCATCGAACACCATTGTCCTTGATCTTCCGAAATTAAGTAAATTTATACCTTTCGATTCCGCAACCAAGATGGCAGAGGCGGCGGTAGTGGACCAGAACGGCTCTACGGTACGTGTTGTGAAGGGTGCTTTTGATGTAGTAATGGCCATCACGCAACCAGTGTCCGATGCATCAGGAATAGCGGACCAACTGCAGGCGCAGGGTTTCCGGGTGTTGGCAGTAGGGGTGGGGCCGCCAGGGGCAGTGAAGCTTGCGGGAATTATCGCTCTAAGTGATCCTCCTCGGGGAGATTCATCGCAGCTAATTGCACGATTACACGAGTTGGGTGTGCGGACTGTAATGATAACAGGAGATGCTTCAGTAACGGCAGGGATTGTGGCCAAAGCAATAGGTCTTGATGGAATTATTTCTCCAGCCGGACCGATACCAGACAGTGTACGCCCAGAAGATTTTGTAGTCTTTGCCGGCATTCTTCCGGATGGGAAATATAATCTAGTTAAGGCGTTTCAGAAGAGCGGACACATAGTTGGTATGTGCGGAGATGGTGCCAACGATGCGCCGGCGCTGCGCCAGGCACAAATGGGAATCGCAGTGTCAACTGCAACAGATGTTGCCAAGTCAGCGGCTGGTATTGTATTGACCAAGCCTGGGCTCGGTGGAATCGTCGCTTCGGTAAAAGAAGGCCGCATGACGTTTCAGCGCATTTTGACTTACACAATGAATTCGATTACCAAGAAGATCGTACAGGTATTCTTTCTGGTGGTTGGGCTGGTCATGACCGGGCACGCGATCCTGACTCCAATGTTGATGGTCATTATAATGCTCACCGGTGATCTTCTCGGCATGTCTTTGACGACGGACAACGTACGACCTTCACCCAAACCTAATGTATGGCGAATAGGCTCATTAACGATCGCGGGCATCTTCATGGGAATCTCCGAGCTGATTTTTTGTACGGTCGTCCTGGTCATAGGTAAATTCCATCTAGGTTTTGAAATCGGAAAATTACAAACTCTGTCTTTTGTGGCTCTTGTGTTTGGCAATCAGGCAACTACCTATTTGAATCGTGAACGCCAGCACCTGGGGGCTTCTTGTCCAAGTCGGTGGCTCATCGGTTCGTCTGTAATGGATCTGCTGATCGCATCAACGCTGGCGACCTGCGGAATTGCCATGGCTCCTTTACCTATACTTGTTGTGGTAGGAATACTCGTAGCGGCAGTGGTCTTTGGATATATTCTGGATTTTCTCAAAGTCAGGGTGTTCAATCACCTCAGAATCGCATAGAGAAAGAAACATTTGAATTTCTTCCGCAGTTTGATCTTCCAATGTTAATGATTTAACTTTATGGGAACTTTTTGGCATCAGTTGTTGTCTAAATATATGAAAGGTCAGATATGGCCAGGATTAAGGCAAGGTGACTGAAATGGATTGTAAAAGAATACAAGGATCTATCATAACTGACTATATCGATGGTCAGATGGAAGATATGGCAAAAAGTCTTATTGATCAACATCTGGATCATTGTCCTGCCTGCTTGGGGTATTTAAGTAGTATCAAAAAAGAAGCTGTTAACCCTTTTGTTAATGCCTCTGTAGAAGTTCCTGATAAGCTCCTTTGGGAACAGATCAAACAGACCATTGAAGTGGAGCAACAATGGCAACTGGAAGAAAATTTCAAACCTAATTTTTGGGAAAGGCTCAGATCTGCTGTCCATATTCCTAGACCCGCTTTTGTCTTGGCTACACTTGTAACAATGATCTTTATACTCGGTTCAACGGGTCAATTATTTTTTAGTAGTCCGGTAGTAAAAATAAATGGACAGAATCAAGTGGAGTATCTCAGCTCTTTAATAGATGAACCCATGGATATTGCTAGCAATAATGGAAATGATCCGCAGACACCTATTGAAAAAGTTTTTTTGTAATTAAACACCGACCAAGCATATTTGGTAAGGTTAAAACTGGAGGGTTTTATGAAAATAAAGACAAAAATAATGGGATTTTTAATGACCACGTTACTGGCTCTATCAACGCCACTTGTTTATGCTGATAACGGAAATGGTGGCAATGTGTCAGGCGGATCGCCAGCGACTTCTGATGAGCAATCATCTTCTGGACAGGGAGACCACGAATGGGGACATGGTCATTGGGGAAAGCATGGAGATCATCAGGGGGGCAAGTTTTTTCATAGATTAAATTTAACTGATGATCAGAAGAAACAGTTGAAGGATATTTGGCAAAAACAACAGGAAGCAAAGAAGACAGCTTTTGAGCAAATAAAGGCTGACAAAGAAGCTCTTACTAATGAACTTCTTCAAACGACACCGGATGTGAATAAGATCAACGATCTTAAATCCAAGATGGAAGCGCTTCATGCTCAGATGTTGGATAATCGTATCAATTCAAACCTTGAGGTTAAAAAGATTCTTACTCCGGAACAGTTTGCTAAATATCTTATATCCCAGGAGCATAAATTCTCTGGTCGTTCCCATAGGGGGAAAGGGAGTTGTAGTCATCATAAGTGCCAAAGATATCATCATGGAAATTCGAACGATCAACGTGATGGCGGGTATGGGGAACATCACAGTAATTGGGATAACAACGGGGATAACGAATAAAATATCCTCTATAGCATATATAGGACTTGGCTCTAATGTTGTGAAAAATACTGAAATGATTTAAGAGCCAAGTCCTAATAAATTTTTTGTAATAATTAACAATATCATGGAGGGTAATATGCGAAACATAATGAGGGTATCAATCTTTTTCTTGGCCGTAGGACTGTTGTTTATTCGGCCCACATCATCGTATGCTTCGGATCATGGTGACTATTTTAGCTTTGGCGTAGATTTATCTGTTCCTGTTGGCGGGTATTACTATGGAGACCCATATTATTATGGGGCTCCGTATTACGCTGATCCTTATTACCCGAGAAATGTGGTTGTTTCTTCTTCATCAAATTACCAGCCAGTTGTTGTCAATGGTGTCACCTATTATGTCAACAATGGGGCATATTACATTTATACACAGTATGGCTATCAAGCGGTGGTAGCGCCAGTTGGGGTTTCTCAACCTGTTATAACTCAGAGTGCTGTGACAGTACTATCCCCAACGACAGTTGACACGACAGATTCATTTACCGTTAATATCCCTAATGACAAAGGGGGGTACACTGCTGTCGTTCTTAAACAGTCAGGGAAAGGTTTTGTGGGCCCACAAGGGGAGTTTTATGCTGAGTTCCCTAAAATTTCTCAGCTTAAAGTTATGTATGGGAAATAGGTCTGATACAACAGAGCATCCAGAGGTTTAGCTATGAAAATGAAAATATTGTTGTTGGGCTTTGTGGCGTTGATTCTGGCAGGGTGTGCAACGAGCACGCGGTATGTCGATTATACTGACCAGAGATTCCCGCCTAAAGATCAGTACTTTTCTGTGAATGTTTATCCTGAAACACAGGTGCTTCCAGTTTCCAATCCCTATTATGTGATTGGAAAAGTATCTATTGAGGGGTATGCCAGCGATGGGGTAAATCCTGAAATGTTGGCTAATCAAGCCAGAAGCATTGCCCGCAAAAGAGGAGCTGATGCTATTATCAATTCCAGGACAGAAATAATTCGTTATTGGCGCGATGCTTTATTGAGGTTTAGAGGTGAATTGATTGTGTATGCTCCGGCAGCAACCAAATGAAAGGTTATACATGGGAAATAAGTTTCTTGATAATGGGTTTATTAAACTTCTAATGAAGAAGCCAGTGCTAATTTCCTTGGCGGTATTCTTATCTGTAGG
>Ga0181520_10003814_pt1 | contig 26025 bp, 22 predicted proteins | sample PEATcosm2014_Bin_29_FD_132451 | JGI IMG/M metagenome (GOLD analysis project Ga0181520, IMG submission 132451) | Peatland microbial communities from MTU Mesocosm Facility, Houghton, MI, USA - PEATcosm2014_Bin02_30_metaG | ecosystem: Environmental > Terrestrial > Soil > Wetlands > Peat | place...
GCTCGAAAGGAGCAATGAATCATGGAAACGACCGTTATCAATGCCACTGAATACCGCGAGCTTCCGCTCGTTCTGCTCAACGAATCAAAGACCAATCCCCGCCGCGTCTTTGACGAGGTTAGTCTTCGAGAACTTGCCGCCAGCATTCGCAGCCAGGGTGTGCTTTCGCCCTTGCTCGTCCGGCCACTCACCGAAAACGGCTTCGAGATCGTGGCCGGAGCGCGGCGGTATCGCGCCGCGCAGATGGCCGAATCTGTCACCGTACCTGTGCGCATCAAGCAGATGAGCGACGCCGAAGTTTTGGAGGCGCAGCTCGTCGAGAATCTGATTCGCGCTGAAATTCACCCGATGGAAGAGGCCGAAGGCTTCGCACGGCTTCTGGCGCTGGAGGAGCCGAAGTACAGCATCGAGCAAATCGCGGCGAAGGTTGGCAAGCACCCTTCGTTTGTGGCTTCAAGGTTGAAATTGGTTGACCTTGTGCCCGCTGCGGTCGATGCCTTCTATGCCAACGAAATCGGCGTAGGCCATGCGCTGCTACTGGCGAAGCTGCCCGCCGACCAGCAACAACAGGCTCTCGCGGCTTGCTTCAAGGAAGCATACAACGGGAGCCAGAGAGCAGCGCGGATTCTCTTGCCGGTGCGCAACCTCCAATTCTGGATTGAGACGAATGTATTGCTCATTCTGAAAGATGCGCCCTTCGACAAGCGCGACGCGCAGCTTGTCTCCACGGCGGTCAGTTGCGCCGACTGCCCCAAGCGTACCGGCCACAACAAGCTGCTTTTCGGCGACGACCTCGGCAAGCAGGGCGACCAATGCACCGATCCCCGCTGCTATAACGCAAAACTCGCGGCGCACGTGGCGAAGACCGTTGCCGCCAAACCCAGCCTTGTGCAGATCAGCACGGCATACGGCGGGCAGAAGGAAGGCAGCCCCGTTTTACCACGCAACAAATACACCGCAATCCGCGACGACAAGCCCCAAAAGAAGGAAGATGCCCAGCGCCCCGAGTTCAAGGTGTGCCGGTTCGCTACCGACGCCATCATTACCGAAGGCAGCGACATCGGCACCATTCACAAGGTGTGCGCGAATCCAGAATGCCCCATCCACCACGCCAGCAAGCAACGGCCCGCGACCGACGCGGCATTCAAGGCAGAGCAGGAGAAGCGCCGCCGCGAAGAGGCCATCGCCCAGGCGACCGGCCTCCGCGTCTTGAAAGCAACCAGCGACGCGGTTCCGGTCCGGTTGATGAAGCGCGATCTGCTTTTTGTTACCGAGCATCTTGCAGCCGCTTTGGACGAGCGCCGTCTGGCGATCATCTTTCGGCTTCACGGCATCGGCAAGGCCAACGGAAACGGCGAGGCACCGGCCAAATTGCTCGCGTCCTTTCTTCGCAAGGCCGACGAAAGCACCATCGGCCGCGTTTTGGTGGCAATCACCGTCCTGCAAACGGCGCACAGTTCCAACGAATCCGCGAAAGCCTTGCGCGAAGCCGCCGAGTTCTACAAGGTGGACGTGGCCGCAATCACGACAAAGGTCAAGCAGGAGTTCGCGGAAAAGGAAAAGACGCAAGCCGCCCGGAAGGCAGAGGGCAAGGCGAAGCCGAACCAGCCACGCACCACTACCGACAAGAAGGCCAAGGCCGCATAGCGTCAATCAAAAACATTAAGACAGATACGGGGTCCGGCGATGCCGGGCCCCATTTTCATAGCCCGCGCCCGTCCTCCCGCCCTGTGATGTGCTGCCACTTTGCGTCAGTCTCGTTTGGCCCACCCGACGGGCTTGTACCTATTTATTACACAAAGACTGGATCAGTCACTCACCATCCAGAAAGCGGAATTGTGAGCGCGGCCTGCAAATATATCGTCTATGGAATCAATTATATGAATCGCATAAGGCGCACAAGATGATTCCGTTTCGCAGCTTAATTTAACCCTCTGTTTACTGCGCACATTTTCTCTTGGCGTACGCTTCTCTCCTCTTTCCGAAGCCGCTTCATCCCGCCAGCACGAGACCTACTCCACGCCATATTTGACACGCCATATCAGCCACGCTATAGTAGAGAAGTGCTCATCAAATTTCAAAAAAGGAGATACACAAACATGAACAACGTAATCAACCTCCAATCAGACGATTTTGGCAGCTATAGAGGCGCCGCTGAAGACAATACACTGCGCGCTATTCAGAAGTATATTGACAGCGATGATGCGTTCATTCGCATGGAAACCGCTTCAGAGCTTGTCAAACCTGCGGCTGAAGCCCTCTCGACCCAACTCGCCAAACGCTTCGGTGACGTTGTGAAAGAGAATCGAGTGAAACAATTCATCGGGTGGTACATCCGAAAGGTGATGGAAGCCCACGGGTTTTCTCTCGATCAGCAAAATTGTAAGGTCTGCTCGCCGAACAACATTTTCACGCGAGCTGCCCGCTACCGCCACAATGCGACCGTTAGCGCCGACTGACCTGCTTCCAATACAATTGCTCCAACTCGCTCTCATTCCCGAACGGATGATAGTACCGGAGCACGGTCCATTGACCGTGCCTTCACGAAGATTTGGATGGGTGTGCAAACGCGCAGCCCAACAGGCCGTGTTCTGCCCGCAGCCTCGACGACCGGCAGAACAGTTTCTTCAACTAATAACCGAAAAGTAGCCGGGAGCATGCACAAGAAAGAGGATCTCAATGGTATTTTGTTCAAAGTGTGGAACTCAGTTTGAAGCGGGAAAAGCCTTTTGCGGTAATTGCGGTGCCGCTGTCGCCGCCGGTGCAACACCGGACATGAAAACACCCAGCAATGACCATGAACTGCCGCTCACCATGCAGCCGTCCCCAAAGGCCCCGAAGGTTTATAAGAGCTACTGGTACATAACTGTTCCAATAACTCTCCTGTTGCTTCTGGCCTGGCACAATCGGTCTTCTGTTGCTGAGTACCTCCATATCTCTGCGCTGATCGGCTCCCCGCTGGACTCAGAGGCGAAAGCGGAAGGTAAGAAGGTCTTTGACGGAAAGGTCAATAAATGCGGCGACAAGTATTATGTATGGAACGGCTCGATGGGCGTTCTGCACGAAGCGATTGCCGAGTTCCCGGAAAAACCACACCTTGATACCCAGAGATCTGCACTGCTTGGTAAAACCCAGATTTCTGATGTGGACCGTATGAATGGACTTACATGGAGTGGGGGATGGGTTTTCGCATTTTCACCCTACAGGTATATTGGTCCAAAATCGATAGGACCCTGGCAAGAAGGAGGAGAGTTCGTTATCTCAATACAGAAGCTCAATGGCGTCTGGTTAGTCGCACGGGACGAAAATCTATCAACGGCGACCATGGACTGGGTACCCGTTGATAGCTATAGTGATCAAGTACCCTGCGAGAAGGTATCGGAATATTTGTCACAAAAAGACGTTAGCCAAACAGATTCGAAGCAAGAACTTACGGTCTCTGATCAGCAGCAACCTAAACCTGCGGCAGCAAATCAGCCCGGTGCAAGTGAATCCACCGCTCAGAGCGGTACATATGACCACCTACAGTTTTTGAATGGCACCTGTAATGCGTCCAGTCACACTTCCGAAGGCCCCTTAGGAGCAGACTTGACGAAGCGGCAATCACAGTTTTTCTGCGACTCTGCGGTTATCGCGTTTTATGACAACCACCATTCTCATGTAATGATTCAGTTTTCAGAGAAAAAGGCCAACCATGCTCAGACTCTTGGCTTTGCCGGTCAAGTGGAAAATGACGGGATTACGATGCCGGTTAACCACGTATACCTTGAGCCTGGGAAACCTACACCCGTGAGCGATGGGGTGTGCAAATTCTTTCTTGAAGACCAGCACATGAAGAACATTGTTTGCGTCATGAAGGCTGACGAGGGCGGTCGAAGAACTGTCGCAGCGGTGGAATTCAATGCAGCACCCGGCCAATGACCCGACATAGTGAGTAGCGACTACAAAGCCGGGAAACAATAAGCACACATCCACTTTGCGGAGAAAGGGGTCAGCTCACGTTGAGCCGACCCCATGCACACCTATTGGAAAAATGCTCTAATTTCGTCAGGATGGAAAGCGCACACGATGCAAAGCACTAATACAAGATAGATTCCAAGAAAGGCAAAAGGAGCGCCAATGCTGGTTCCACCCCGCCGCACCAACTCGGCCTGTGCATTGTTTGCTGATTGGGTCGCCACAATCTCGGCAGTGAGCTTATCGACATGGAGCTTATACAGATAATTTCCCATTCTCCCGACCATCAACCAGATGACAAGAAAAATAGGCCAAGTCAGGGAGTCGTTATAGTGGAAGATTTCTGGGCCGAGTTGATCAATGACAAGAAGACCCACCATTACCCAGGCGTAGGCGTACATCTTCCTGTAGGCAAACCAGAACATGCCACCGAAGAATGCCGCCCAATTCCAGGACTGCTTACTTCTTTGAAACTTGGGCGTAGTCCACTTCGCTTCGTAATAGCTATACTTTCGCCCAACAAAGCTGGCCGTGGCACTCTCGCTCGGCATTGCCGGTTGCTGAACTTGCCCAGGTGCGACGTACGGCGCTGGCGCACTGGCCGAATTCAACTCGGCAACCACGGCACCACAGTCTCCACAAAACCGTGTGCCCGAAGCCAACGGCTTACCGCAATCCGTACAAAATCTTTGCATGTTGTTTAGTCTCTATTGAGTAGAGTACGTCATGGCATCCAGCCAGTCAAAGAGGGTCGGCTCAACAACCCGCCCTTTTACCTCGTCCTGTCTCCCTGGCGGCTCGGAGTTGCGGAATCTTCTATTTCCCCTCGCCTGCGAGAAACGCGCTGTGAGGTTTCTCAAGCAGCCCCTTGTCCCCAATTGAACAATCTCGCGTCTAAAACGATACCGCTGGCCGCAGTAGCGGGCACTCAACCGAAACGAGGGGAAAGATGGCAAGCAACTCGAATCGCTCCCGGCGCGAACTATCGCACTTTCATGCATGTGTTCACTGTGGCAACGTCTCTCGTCGAGATGAATTCGACGGCACGGCTGTCGCCACCGGCATTTATCCCTGCACAAAGTGCGGCCATGATGGACCGCTCAATATCGTCATTCGAGACGTGGATGCCGCCGCAATCGGCACAAGCGACCCTGCTCCCGGAAGTTCAGCAGGCTAACGCAGTGCTTCGCCGCGTTGGAGATTGCGCCTTGACCAGCTTGCGCCCGACTGCGCGAACAAACTCGCTCGTCAGCCGCTTTTTGTCGTCGGCGCGCATCGCCAATCTGGTTACGAGTTTCGGGTGTTCCTTGCTCAGAGGACGGACAGCAATTTCATCGCTGGAGATTCGCCACGCGGCCTCGCGCGTGAGGAACGCCGCGCCCTTGTGCGCCAAGACGAGCGCTGATGCCTCTTCAGCTGTTGTAAAGGTATGCGTGTCCGGCACGACGATGTTTTTTGCGGAGGCCTCCGCTTGAATCATCTCAGTAACGAACGGGTTGATGTGCGGCGCGGGAAGAATCCACTCGTGCGCGCGCAGATCATTGAAACTGAGTTCGGCGTTACCGGCTACGGCATCATTATTCGGCAGCGCAATATAGCCAGGCGACTCAGTGACCGACAAAAAACTGAGTGACGGCGAATCCGGAATAGCCAGCACCAGCGCCAGATCGAGATTTCCGGTAGCCACCATGCGCGCGAGTTCGTGCGAGAAGTTGCTCCAGAGTTTGACCTTCAGGCCGGGGAAGAGGGAAAGCTGTATCGACTGGATTGCCGTGACCAGGTACGGATCGGCATAGACGGACCGGCCGATGTGAAGCACTTCGTCCGCTCCCTGCATCGCGGCCCTTGCGTCAGCGACTGCACGCTCTGCGTACAACACGGCGCTGCGCGCATCTTTCACAAAATGCCGGCCGGCGTCGGTCAATTCCACTGTTTGATGGTTCCGCACGAAGAGGCGCATATCGATCTGAGATTCAAGCTCGGCAATCCGCTTGCTCAGAGTCGATTGGTCGATGCGCAGCCGCGCGGCTGCACGCGAATAATTCAGTTCTTCGGCCAGCGCAATCGCGGCCTGCAAAAGTCGCATCTCCGGTAGTGCCATACCCGTCCTCCCAGCCAAAGACCAAGGGCAAGTAATGGTTTTTTCCCGAGCAACACAATAATGATCGGTGCTGCGTGTGTCTTTACACCACTCCTGAACTGCGGGGTACCGGTCTGGACGCAAGATTTTCCGCGCCGGTTCTTCTTATTGACGCTTAAGCGAAAAGAAAGTTGTGGAAGTGTAATCAAAACCTGCAAGACCTGCCTTTATGCGTTCCGCTGGCACCATAGCTGACTGGAGTTTCTGAGGAGTGAGTAGTTGTAAAGTCCCATCGTGTCGGCCATCCTTCATGAGCGTTATTCCTAATTGGAATAACGCTCTCCGTAGAATTCATTAGACAGATCGCTGCTGCTCAACCAACCTGTGAACTAGGCCGGACATTTCCGGGCTTTCTGGATCGAGAGTGGGAAGGAGGAAGCAGCTACATGAACTCAATGCCTTCAATTCAATCTGTGGGAACGGGAGAGGCACTTCTGACCGCAGAGGAGGTCGCAGCGAAACTTAAGGTCAGCACCGATTGGGTTTGGGATCACTCATCGCGGAGGATGCCGTATCTGCCAGTGATTCGCATGAGCGATGGCGTTCTGCGCTACCGTGCCAGCGGGATCGAAGAATTTCTGAGAGAGCGGGAAAGGACCTCCACCTTACGGCGCAAACGCCGGTAAAATGGAGGTGGCCCGCTTATTCCCCCACACAGAATCCGAGGAATAAATGGGAATCTCACATCAGAAAGGCTGGGTCCGTCTTCGCGGGAAAAAGTGGTATGGATACTTCCGCAGAACGGAGTTGGACCCTGCAAGCAACCAATCGAAACTCAATGTCGCGCAGGTCATCCTTGGGACGAAACCGGAGATGTCGAAGTATGATGCCAGGGAGAAACTTGAGCGCGAGATTGTCAGACTGGGCGGCCAATCCACAGGTGACCAATCCGTTGTCAACGGCGCAGTCACTTTTGAATGGTTCGTCAACAACCGCTACCTGCCACTGAAAGAAACGGACTGGAGAGAGGAGACGGCCAAGGTGAAAAAACACCTGATTCAAGCCGATCTCGTCGATACTTTCGCAGATGCACGCCTTGAAAATATCGACAAATTCTCTCTACAGACGCATCTCAATCGATTGGCCCAAACCCGTTCGCGTGATCGCGTGTTGCAGGTCCGGGCATATTTGCAAGCTATCTTTGCCGAGGCTGTCGATCAGGACTTCATCGGAAAAGATCCTGCACGCACGATTAAAGTACCGGCGCATCTGAAAGAGACCGACAAGACCGTACTGAGCTGGGATCAGTTGCGGGCTGTCTTGTCTAGGCTCGGATGCTGCGACCGGATTTTGCTCGAACTCGAAATGACCAATGCGCTTCGGCCGAGTGAATTGTTTGGGCTGAGGTGGAAATGCTTTGACCCGGCAACTTCTTCGATCAAGATCGAAGAAACCACCTACAAGGGGAAGATTCGTCCCTGGGGCAAAACCAAGGGAAGTCTCGCGACGATTCCGATTGCCTCCGACTTGGCGGAAGAACTCCTTGCCTGGCGGCAGCAGTGCCGAGAAGAGCAGCGGCAAAAAAAGCGTTGGCATGGACCTTCCGCAGATGACCCCGACGGGTTCATCTTTCCAGGACGCAACGGCGGGTTCATCGATTCGGGCAATTACCGCAAACGCGTGCTGCACAGGTTTGCCAAAGAACTGGAATTGCCGAAACTGACATTCCAGGTGATTCGGCGCACGGTTGCCACACTGGCGCGGAAAAAAGGCGACATAAAGGATGTGCAGGGAGTGTTACGGCACTCGCGAACGGCCACGACGACGGATGTCTATATGCAGGAACTTCCAGAGGGTGTGCGGGCGACTGTGAACTCCATTCATCAGGAACTGACGCAAAAAGGCGGCGGGAATGGCGATAGGGGACCGGGAACTTCAAAACCATCTGTGAAGAAGGGCAAAGTCCTGAGCTTCGGTACGAGGAAGTCAGTTCGACAGATTGCTCAAGAAAGGGGAGGAAGCGAAGTAGTTTTTGCAGGCCGTTGAAAATTTGCTGCCAAAATGCTGCCAAGCTGGGAAGGGATGGTTACTCTAAATGATTGATTTATTTGGTGGACCTGATCGGGATCGAACCGATGACCTCTTCCATGCCATGGAAGCGCGCTCCCAAACTGCGCCACAGGCCCACATACGGAGGGATGCAACTTTTCTATTGTCTCCGCTCGGGCGGAATTCGTCAAACCTGGCCGCGGCGCTTCGCGGCAACCAGCCTGAAACCGGCAAAAATAAAAAACTTGCGTGACCGGGAACACTTCTGGGCGAGCCGGTGTCTAAGACAATAGAGCGAGTGGGGCGCTGGTATCGAAACCGGCGCTCGTTTCCCGCACGCTCGCAGGCAGATAGGATTTTGAACGGAGTTTTATGAGCCGTTGAAGCGAGTGGCCGCAACCTGTGACCGGAGTTTTGTTCCGGCGCAGATTTGGCTAGCGCCAAGTGTTTCTGTTGCGGTAAAGTGGGAGGATTCTGAATTGCAGGCGGACCTCACCATGGGCAATTTTGCCAGCACGCTAACGTTTCAATCTCAAGAGGCGGCCCTGATCGAGGAGCTTCAGGCCGGCTCGGAGGAAGCGTTTGCGTGGCTGATAGCGCGCTACCATCAACCCATCTACTCGCTGCTGGCGCGCGCCGTGCAAGACCGCGCCGACGCCGCTGATCTGACCCAGGAAGTCTTTGTCAAGATCTTCCGGGGGGTGGGCAGTTTTCACGGTGAGTCTTCGCTGCGCACCTGGATTTACCGCATCGCCTTGCACGAGGCCTCGAATCAGAGGCGGTGGTGGATGCGCCACCGGCAGCAGGAGATCCCCATCGAGCAGGAGATGGCGGACAACCAATCCGGAGAGCCGGTGCGACTGAAGGAGATACTGGTGGATCCCTCCGAGTCGCCGTACGAGATTGCACTGCGCGAGGAGAACCGGGTGCGAGTCGAGGCGGCCTTGAAGCTGGTGCCGGAACCCTTCCGCACCACCCTCATCCTGCGCGACATCGAAGGATTTGTTTACGAGGAAGTGGCGGAGATCGAAGGCGTGAATCTGGGAACGGTCAAATCAAGGCTGGTGCGGGGACGCGCCTTTTTGAAGGCAATTCTGACCGCTCCGGCAAAGGACGCCTGTGCTTCGTCGAATGCGGGATTCGATATGCCCCTGGGAGAGGAGGCGCGATGAACGATTGCATGGCAATGCAGACACAGTTTACCGAGTACCTGGACGGTCACCTGAGCGGACGCGAGATGCAGCGCATTGCAGCCCATCTGGAGAGCTGCCGCGGCTGTGCCAGCGAATGGAATGCCCTGGAGCAGACGCAGTCCGCGTTGTCTACGCTAGGTCCGGTGCCTGAGCCCGAAGATTTGTTGTTGCGCATCCGCGTGGCCATCAGCCATGAGCGGGAGCGTAGCCGCCAGAGTCTTTTCCATTCTCTGAACCTGGCTTGGAGAAACAGCTTTGCTCCCTTCCTGCTGCAGGCGGCGGGCGGATTTGCCTCTGCCGTAGTGCTGATGGGCACGGTCATTGTGCTGGTGGGGATGTTTACCCAACCAGAGAGCGCGCAGGCCACAGCAGACGAGCCGCTGGGAATGGTCACCGCTCCGCACTTCCTGTATCTATCGAGCGTGCTGGACGGCAACCCGATCAGCGGCGTCTCTGGCCCGGTGGTGATTGAGGCTTATGTCAACGGCTCGGGCCAGGTCTACGACTACCGCATCGTCTCTGGCCCTACCGACGATGCTACCCGCGCGCAGGTAGAGAATATGCTGCTCTGGAGCCGCTTTGAACCGGCACGGCGGTTTGGCCAGCCGGTTCCCGGCCTGGCCGTGCTCTCCTTCTCCGGCGTCTCGGTGCGCGGGTAGAACGGAATCAGGGTACTGAGTAGATAAAGCCCCGCTTGGATTCGTCCAAGTGGGGCTTTTTTCTTTTTCAGTGAGTTATATCCAAACCCTCACGCCCGATGCATTTGAGCGCGACCGTATCATTTATTTGTGTTTTTTTGTGGAAATCTTCGGGCTGTTCTAAATCTGGCAGAAATTGTGCGATGTACCTACTGCCTGCCGAAAAAATCAATGCAAAGTGAAACCGGGTCTTTCAACCCCTCGCAGGCGGCGGAAATCAAACAATCTATACGGCATAGAAATGAGGCCGCAACCTGAATTCGCCATGGTTGTGAAGGCACTCTCCTGGGCCTTACGCGAAGCCTCCAAAAAGCACCCCGAGCAGGTCAGAAGATATCTTGCTGAACATAAGGGGGATCTCGCTGCCCGCGTCATACGAGAAGTAAACAACAAACTCACAACTGGTCTGAAAACGCCTCATATCTCCACGCTCAAGAGGACCCCTCCGCCTGCTGTTTGACGCGCCAGCGGCTGCTGGCCCCCTATGAAACCAGCCATGTGGACCGTTATCCCGCCCGCGCAGCATCGCTGTAAGAGCATCGCCCATATCCGTCCCACCAACGCATTTATGCTTTCTCCCCGCCCATGCGTCTAAAATGAGACTGGGTTCCTCATGACGCTTAGCAAATTTCCGTCCTCCGCCCTTATTTTGGCTGCCGTACTCTGCCTGTTGGCTGGCATTCAGCCTGCCGTGGCGCACGCTCAATCTTCCAGCGAAGACTCCTCCAGAGCCTCGGGAAAGGCCCAGTCCTCCTCGTCCACTCAGGGGTTTGTGCAGGAAAAGGCCCCTTCGCTGGTCGATCCCGCCGGTCCCACCATCTCGCTGGTCAGCTCCGAGCCGGTCTTCCTGATGGCCGCGGCGCTTAACGCGTGCGGCTACGACGAGGGCCTGGAAGAGAGCTCTCCGGTTCGCAAACGGGTCCGCGACGAGATGAACCGGGCGCTTGCCAAGAGCGAGGATGCTCGTGAGAAGCGCGACAAACTGTGCCTCTATATCGCCCAGCACCGCATGACCGGCGGAGAGCGCGATATTGCCCAATACATCTCGCTGTCGCTTTATCTGACCCCGCCTCCCGAGTTGGAAACCTCGTTCGAGCTGACCGAAATGCCTCCCGACTCGACCCAGGTGATCGAGATCGTTCCCCTGCTCAGAGAGTTCGCCGCCGCGGTTGATCTACATGGCATCTGGCTGGTGGTGCATCCTACCTACGATGCCGCGGCCGCGCAGATTCACGATCCCATTTCGAAGATGATCGTCTCGACCAACATCTATCTCAAGATGCCGGCCGAGACCTACAACGGACGGCGGTTTATCGTGGTGATCGAGCCGCAGTATTCGCCGCGCACGGTCAACGCCCGCATCTACGGGACCGACTATGTGGTGGTGGTTTCTCCGGAAAATGGAACGATTCCTCTGACCGACGTGCGCCACACCTACCTGCACTACATCATCGAACCGCTGCTGTTTGCACGCGCCAATGCGGTGGACCGCATGCAGCCGATCCTCAAGGAAGTGCGCGAGGCGCCGCTCGAATTCCGCTTGCGAACCGATACCGTGCCGCTGGCGATCGAGTGCCTGATCAAGGCCATCGAAGCGCGCACCATGGACACCGGCATTCCCGAGTACAAGATTCCGGCCGGGGCCGACCGCTCTCTGGAGATGCCCCGCTACGAGCATGAACGCCAGGTCTACCAGCAGAAGGTGGATGCGATACGCTGGGCAACCGTTCGCCACGATTTGAACCAGGGATTCGTTCTTACCCAGTACTTCTATGAACAGATGATCTATTTTGAAAAGAGTCCAACCAGCCTCAAAGACACCATTGGCGAGATGGTCTACAGCATGGATATTGAGCAGCAGATTCATCGCGCCCGCAACATCGAATTCGACAAGGAAGCCGATGGCGACGTGCTGTCTCGCAGCAAGCCGCGGAAGCTGACCGGCCTTGATCTGGCCGAGGCGCGCCTGGCTTCCGGCGATGTGGCCACAGCCAGCGCGATGGCTCGCCAGGCGCTGAACACGCATTCGGATGGCTCCGAGTCTTCCATGTCTCAGGACGAGATCGCCAGCAGCGCTCGCGCAGAATTCATTCTGGCCAGGGCCGCCATCCTCACCGGGCACCCGGAGCAGGCGATCGACGGATTCCAGAAGACGCTGGCCTCGAGCAAAGACCCTCGCCTGCTTTCCTGGTCGCATATCTACCTGGGGCGCATGCTGGACCTGGACTGCAAGCGCGACGAAGCTCTCACTGAGTATCAGCAGGCGCTGAAGACGCGCGACGGGCAGTTGGATACCCGTCTAGCTGCCGAGCGCGGCGTCAAAACAGCCTATGCCGTCAACGGACACAGCTGCGACGACGACAGCGGCGATGACGCTCCCGCACCGGCTAAACCCGACGCGGGGAAGCCACAGTGATCCATCTTCGGCAACGCCGAGGTTTTTTGGCGCGATGCCCCTGAAATGTATCGAGAGAGAGGTTGTAACGGATCGAGGCGCATGTGGAAGCCGCACTAGTCAAACTGGAAGCCGCGTTGGGGTATCGCTTTAAGCGCCCTGAGTTGCTGGTGCGCGCCCTGACGCATCGTTCTTTAGCCAATGAACGCGGCGCCAACGAGCGGGCGGCCAGCGAGCAGAGCCTCGCAGGCGGCAAGGAGGAAGCCGAAGTTGCGGGCGACAATGAGCGCCTGGAGTTTCTCGGCGATGCGGTGCTGGGCCTGGTGGTGGCCGAGAGCCTCTATCTGCTCCATCCGGAGTGGCGCGAGGGCGAGTTGACCCGCGTCCGCGCCAAGCTGGTCAGCCGTCAGCACCTTGCTGAGGTGGCTGCGTCGATCACCCTGGGCAGCTATCTTCTCCTTAGCCGCGGCGAGGACAAAAGCGGCTTGCGCCGCAAGACGACTGTGCTCTCCAATAGCATGGAGGCAGTCTTGGGCGCACTCTTGCTCGACGGCGGACTTGAGCCGGTCAGAGCCTTTGCCCGCCGCTGGGTGATGGGCGAGGCTGCCGAGCAGTTGGCCGAGGAGCTGCGCGCCGGCGCCGCTTTGGGCAACTATAAATCGGCTTTGCAGGAACACTTGCAGGCGGCGCACGCGGGATCGCCTGTCTATCGTGTCAAGAGTGAAAGCGGACCCGACCACCACAAGCGTTTTTTGGTGGAGGTACGGCTCAAAACCGCCGATGGTGTGCTGGGAAAGCAACTGGCGCGCGGCTTGGGAAGCACCAAAAAACACGCCGAACAGGATGCCGCGCGGCGCGCTATGGAGCGGTTGATGTCAGCCGCCAAAAAAGCCGGTGTAGAAACCAATTCCGGCGTTGGATCGGACTTGCCTTTATCAGACGTGGAGGAAGCAGCAGCGCAATGAGCCTTCCCAACCCAGGGACCAGCCCGCTTCCGCTCTGGTTCGAGCGGCTACGGCTCCATCTGCCCACCGTGCCCGAGGCCTTTGCCTCGCTGCTTTCACTGGTGGTGGTGGCGTTGTTTCTGCAAACCTTTGTCCTTCAGCCCTACCTCATCCCCTCGGAGAGCATGGAGCGCACTCTGCTGGTGGGCGATTTTCTTCTGGTCAACAAACAGGCCTATGCTCCCTCCAGCCGCCTGACTCGCTGGCTGATGCCTTATCGCGCCGTTGCACGAGGCGATATCATTGTCTTTCACCATCCCCAGCCTTCATTACTAGTCAAGCGCGTCGTCGGCCTTCCCGGTGACCGTCTGCGCATCAAGGATGGCCGGGTTACCGTGAACGGGATCGCTCAAGACGAGCCATATGCAGCTTTCGAACCGGCGGCCTTCAACGCCTTCAGCAACGACTTTCCCGCCAGAGACAATACCGATCCGGAGGTTGACCCGGCCTGGTGGAAGCAGATGCAGAACCTGGTCCGCGATGGTGATCTGGTGGTGCCCCCGGGCGAGTACTTCGTCCTCGGCGACAACCGCAATCACAGCAAGGATTCCCGCTACTGGGGCTTTGTCCAGCGCGAGCAGATTGTGGCTCGTCCGCTGGTCATCTACTTCTCGGTCTTCCGCCCTTCAAGCACCGATGTGCAACAGGCTGTGCTGCAAGCCTCGATGCAGACCTCGACCCAGGCCGCAGATGATAGACTCGGACACGACAGGCAGCTTACTGCCAAGCTCCATGACTTCGCCCGCTGGAAGCGCATCTTCCAAGTGGTCCATTAGGACAGTTGTCAGCCGTCAGTTTTCAGTGGTCAGTGATAACCCGGATTACCGGTCTCTGTAGGCTGATTACTGACTACTGATAGCTGACAACTGAAAACTGACAACTGAAATTGAGCGACAGGATGACGAAGAAAAAAACGCCCACACCTAAGACACCACCCGAGTCACAGCCCGCTCCCGTACCGGAACGAGTGGAAGAGACGCCTTTTGAGGCGGCCGCCAGCATTTGCTCCATCCTGGTCATTGGCCTGTTCATCCTCACCTTTCTGGGACAGAACTTCGTCATTCCCTCCGGCTCGATGGAAAAGACGCTGCTGATCGGCGACCACCTGCTGGTGGACCGCATCACCCTTGCCCCGCCCACCAAGTGGATGCCGCTGGTGCACTATCGCGAGCCGCAGCGCGGGGACATTATTGTCTTCATCAAGCCGGTGCAGGACGCGGACACGGATGGGAACCTTCAGTATTTGACTCTGGTGAAGCGGCTGGTCGGCGTTCCCGGCGACCACATTCACCTGCGCAACGGCATCGTGATTCTCAATGGCGTGGCCCAGGAACAGCCCCACGCCCAACCGACGACGCTCGACAATCATCTCGACTTTCTTGACGAGTATCCATCCGTGCCGCCTGTCTCTGAACCCGGAAACTACATTCCCGAGGCATGGGCAATTGATTTTCCCAACCACGTCGAGAACGGTGATCTGGTGGTTCCGGCCGGACACTACTTCATGATGGGTGACAACAGGCACAACAGCGCCGATTCGCGTTTCTGGGGCTTCGTTCCCCGGGAGAACATCATCGGCCGTCCGCTGTTCAACTACTGGTCTTTCGAGACGCCGGAGGGCAGGCTGGAAGAGCCGGGTCTCGGCAACACGCTGTCCTGGATGGGCCACATCGCGCTGCACTTTTTTACCGAAACCCGCTGGAGCCGGACACTGCATCGGGTGCAGTGAATGCAGGAGACAGCTAACACCATACGGTTGACAGCTGTCAGCTAAGAGTCTGGGAGAAGTGAACCGCAAGCTATCGACTGCAAGGTGCAAGCTGTAAGCTGTCGACTGGATTCCATGATCGAAGAGACGCAGCCCCGGAAACGAAATCACAAGCGACTTTGGCTTGCCCTGATGGTGCTGGCAGCCATCCTGATCGTCCTGATTGTTCCCCCATTCCTGAGCGTGACCCGCTACAAGGCCCAGATTACCCACCTGATCTCCGCCTCGCTGGGCCGCCCGGTGCGCCTCTCGTCGGTTGAAGTGCGTCTGCTGCCTCGTCCGGGGTTCGTGCTCACCGACCTGACGGTCGAGGAAGATCCAGCCTACGGCGCCGAGCCTGTTCTGCACGCGGAAACAGTCACGGCGTCGATTCGCCTGCTCTCGCTGTGGCGCGGACACGTAGCGCTGGATACCATCAGCGTCGACAACGCCAGCCTGAACCTGGTGCGCACCCCTGCCGGTCGCTGGAACCTCGATTCGCTGCTGCGCACGGCTACCGCCCCGCCTCAATCCGCCGCAACTGGCGAAACAGGGAGCGAAGCCGTCAAGCTGCCCTACTTGGAGGCCACCAATTCCCGCATCAACCTCAAGAATGGCGTGGAGAAACTGCCGTTTTCGCTGCTCAGCGCCGATCTCTCCTTCTGGCAACAGAGTCCCGGAGACTGGCGGGTCCGGCTACGCGGCCAGCCTGCCCGAACCGACCTCACCATTGAGCAGGGAGACACCGGCATTGTCCGCCTGGAGGCAGACCTGCACCAAGCCACGCAACTACGTCAGATGCCGCTGCACATCGATCTCGAATGGCGCGAGGCGCAGCTCGGCCAGCTCACCCGCCTGCTGCTCGGCACCGACTCCGGCTGGCGCGGCGACCTCACCGGCGAACTCCAGGTTGACGGCACCGCCGAGGCGGCCCAGATCAAATCCCGGCTGCGCGCCACCGGTGTCCATCGCGCCGAGTTTACTCCCGTCGCTCCCATGGACTTCGACGCCAATTGCACCCTCGTCGCCCACTTCTCGACGCGTGCTATCGACAACCTGCTCTGCGATTCACAGCTTGGCTCGGGGCGCATACGCCTGAGCGGCAATCAGCCCGGCAATCAGCATGGCAATCAGCCTGGAAGCCTCTCCGGAATCCACTCTGTCCAGCCCAGCATCACCGTCGAACTGGACCGCATTCCCGTTGCCTTTGGCCTGGACGCCCTGCGCACCGTGCGCAGCGGTCTGGCTCCCGGCCTCGAAGCCGTCGGCGCGGTCAGCGGCAAAATCACGTATGCTCCAGCACAACCGGAGAAAACGGCCTCGGAAAGGCCCACTCACGCTCACCCCGTCAAAGCACGCACGGCGGCTCAAGGGCCGCTCACGGGCAGCCTCACCGTCCTGGGTCTGCAACTGAGCGGCAACGGACTCAGCCAGTCCATCCGCATCCCCAAATTTGTCCTCGAACCCGAGCCCACCAGTCAGCCCCAGGCGTTGACGGCCACGGTCGCTATCCCGGTTGGAGCAACCGTTCCGCTTACGGTCTCGACGCGTCTGGCGCTCTCCGGCTACCAGCTAACCATGCGCGGTCAAGCCTCGATTGCGCGGGGCAGGGAACTAATGCGCGTAGCCGGCCTCGCCAACGTCGCGGCCCTCGACGAAGTGGCCGGCGACCCCGCCTCCGTGGACCTGATTGCCAATGGACCCTGGATGCTGCTTCCAACACCAGTCCAGAGTCCCGTTGCGCCCGCAGATACGCTTACAGGCACCGTGACGCTGCGCAACGCCAACTGGAAGGCTGATTACCTGGCCAACCACATCGAAATTTCCGAGGCTACGCTGCACCTGGCTTCGGATGGACTTCGCTGGGATCCTGTCGCGTTCTCTTACGGCCCGGTCAAAGGAACGGCCACCCTCACCTTGCCCGCCGTCTGCGACGCACCTCAGCCCTGTACGCCGCAGTTTCAAGTCAATTTAGGAGCGCTCGACGCCGCCGTTCTGCAGGCAGCGCTTCTGGGCGCGCGTGAGCGGGGCACATTACTCTCGACGCTTCTCGAGCGCCTCCGTCCCACGTCCACCCCTGCATGGCCGCTGCTGCAAGGCACCGTCAAGGCCGACTCTCTTATTCTTGGCCCGGCTACGTTCGACGAGCCAGAAGCCACGCTCTTGACGCTTGCCAATGGCGTAGAGATCACCGCCTTCGATGCCACCCTGCTTGGTGGCCGCGTCCATGGGAGCGCCAAGCTGCAAGCCGCCGCTACCGCGAAGGGCAAGCCCGCGTACGCCTTTGAAGCTCAGTTTGAAAAGCTCAATCCGCAAGCTGTGGGTCAGCTACTCGGCCTGCGCGCGTCAGGCGGGGACTTCGCCGCCAGCGGCAAGATCGAGCTAACCGGCTACACAGGCGACGATCTGGCATCCTCGGCCATTGGCGCTCTTCACTTTGAGTGGCGGCACGGAAGCATAAGGGCAACCTCTGGCTCGATGCCTTCTGTCTTGGAACGCTTCGACCGCTGGAGCGCCGATGCCGAGATCGCCAACGGCGCTCTCACGCTCAAAGAGAATCAGGTGAAGAGCGGCGCGCGGACCGGGACGGTGCAGGCTTCAGTTCCCTTGGCAGAACCGCCCCGGATTAGCTTCTCCGCCGGCAAACCGGCACCGACAAGGCATTAAGCCGGCTTTTTTTCCTGCCCCATCGCTCTGAGCGAATCGCCAAAAGGCGCGCGCAGCACGCCGCGTTCGGTGAAGATGGCGGAGATGTATTTGGCCGGAGTCACGTCGAAGGCTGGGTTGCAGATGCCGACGCCGTTTGGAGTAAGCTGCTTGCCGCCGTGGTGCGTGACCTCGATTGCTGACCGCTCTTCGATGGGAATCTCATCGCCGGTGGGCGTGGCCAGGTCGATGGTTGACCAGGGCGCTGCCACATAGAATGGAATGCCGTGCTCATGAGCCAGAATCGCCACGTTATAGGTGCCGATCTTGTTGGCCGTATCGCCGTTGGCCGCAATGCGATCCGCGCCCACGACCACGGCCTGAATCCGTCCCGCGCGCATAATGCTGGCGGCCATGTTGTCGCATATGACGGTTGTGGGAATGCCGTCGGCCATCAGCTCCCATGCGGTCAGACGCGCGCCTTGCAGAAAGGGCCGCGTCTCGTCGGCAAAGACTTTGATCTTTTTGCCCTGCTCGACCGCCGAGCGGATCACGCCCAGAGCGGTTCCGTAGCCGCAAGTTGCCAAAGCGCCGGCGTTGCAGTGGGTCAGCACGCCGCCTTCTGCGGGGAGCAGCGCTGCGCCGAATCGCCCCATCGCCTTGCAGGCCTGGATGTCTTCTTCGTACATCGCGTGGGCTTCGACGAGCAGTCTATCTTTGATTTCGTCCAGACCAGCGCCTGCGGCAATCAACCGCGCGAAGCACCGCTTCATGCGGTCAATGGCCCAGAAGAGATTCACTGCCGTGGGGCGAGTACCGGCCAGCCGTGCGCATATCGTCTCGAATTCCGGAGCGAATTCCGGGGTCGTAGCGGCTCGAGTGCGCAGCGCGCCCAGGGCGACGCCGTAGGCAGCCGAGACGCCGATGGCCGGCGCGCCTCGCACGACCATGGTGACGATAACCTCGGCTACTTGTTCATACGTGGCAGCGAGTACGTAGCTCTCTTCCAGAGGGAGCCGTGTCTGATCGATGAAGCGGACGCCTTCCGGAGTCCAGGCTAGAGTGGGAATCATGGAATTCCAGTGTAAATGGTGGGGGGTGAGAGAAGCGGAATCAAGGAAAAGCGGCCTGAACAACAATCTCAACTCTCTGTTTTAAGTACAGTCTGCTGCTGTAGCCTCTCTACTGCCTCCCGGTCATGGGAGGGCATATAAACCAGCGGACCCTGATCGGCAAGAGCCAGGATGCGATCCTGAGTCACAAGAGCGATCGCATCATCACGAGTTACGCCGCCAACCTTGCCATCGAGAAGGAGCTTCTGCGTAAAGCTCACGTCACCAGCAAGAAAGAACGACGGCTCTCCTTGGACAACCACAGACACGTGCCCCGGCGTGTGACCCGGTGTGGGCACCACGAGCACATCGCCGCGCTGTATGAGCGCCCTGCTCTGCTCACCTTGAATGCAAGGCAAGGAAGGGACGGCATGGGAAGATGGGATCGAATTAACGCATAAAGATCAATGACGGCCTGATCGAAATCGTTCCGGCCCGGCGGGGCTGATTTACCGGTTGAATCGCATTTCCAGGACTAGGGCCCGTCATCTAATTCCGCGAGGGCAGCGCCGGGAGCCAATTTTTCTCAGTTCTAGGAGTGAGGAACGCGCTGTAACTGGTGACTGAAGAGACGAGCGACGACGAAATGGGGAAAATTGGCCCCGGCCCTTCGGGTTGCGGCCAAAATCCGGCCATACTTCATTCTCGCCCTCGACTGTGGTCCAGCCACAGCCTTCGGGCTCGGCTTCGTCTGGCCGGATTTTTGCTCGCAACGCTGCCCTTGGGGAATTAGATGACAGGCCCTAGGCTCTGCTCAGGATGGCAGAGACGAAGGTGGGGCACCCAACCAATATGGCGCATCCGGCCCGATTCATTCTTGGAGATGGCTTGCCGGTTAAGCTTGAGTAATGCAGTATGGATTTGAGGGCCAGTGAAGACGGTGCGGAGGTGAGGCGATGGGGACAGCGATCAAGTTTGGGACTTCGGGATGGCGGGCGATTGTGGCTGACGAGTTTACGGTGGCCAATATTCGTCTGGCAGTGGCGGGGATTGCCGCATTTGTGAAGACGGAGCCGGAGCCGCATCGCGTGCTGGTGGGGCGTGATCCGCGTTTTTTGGGTGAGAGCTTTGTGGATGTGGCGGCGCGGGTGCTGGCCGGTGCAGGCGTGACGCCGATTGTGATTCCCGAGGCGGCGCCTACGCCGGCGATTGCTTACGCTATACGCGAGTTGAAGACCTCGGGCGCGATCAACTTTACCGCCTCGCACAATCCGCCGGAGTATAACGGGGTCAAGTTTTCGTCGCACGATGGCGGACCGGCGCTACCGGCGGTGACCCAGCAGATTGAGGCGGCGGTTACGGCGTTGCAGGCGAGCGGCGCGGCGATTACGCTCGGGAATCCTCCGGCGAGTGGCTTTGAGACTGCCGATGTGAAGCCGGCGTTTCTGAAGCGGCTGGCCGAGCTGGTGGATTTGAAGGCGATTGCCAAGTCGGGGATCAAGGTGGTCTACGATCCGCTCTGGGGCGCAGGGCGGGGGTATAGCTCAGAGATTCTGCGCGAGTCGGGCGTGAGGGTCGAGACGGTTCATGATTATCGAGATGTGCTGTTCGGCGGCCACGCTCCAGAGCCGTCTGACGAACTGCTGGGCGACGCCAGGGCGAAGATGAAAGAGACGGGCGCGGCGCTGGGGATAGCGACGGATGGAGATGCGGACCGCTTTGGAATTTTGGATGCGGATGGGACGTTCCTCCAGCCGAATTACATTATTGCGCTGCTGTTTGATTATCTGGTGGAGACGCGCGGCTGGCGGAACGGCGTGGGCAAGAGCGTGGCGACGACTAATCTGATCAACGCGCTGGCGGAGTACCATAAGGTTCCGCTTTACGAGACGCCGGTGGGCTTCAAGTATATTGGCGAGCTGATCAACGGCGACAAGATCGCGATTGGCGGCGAAGAGTCGGCGGGGCTAACGATCCGCGGACACGTGCCGGAGAAGGATGGAGTGCTTGCCGGGCTGCTGGTGGCGGAGATGGTGGCCAAGCGCGGACGTTGCCTGGGCGCGCAATTGAAGGAGCTATTTGCCAAGGTTGGTTCCTTCTATCCGGTTCGGGAGAACTTTCACTTGACTGCGGCGGCTTGGCCCAAGTTCACTGAGAAGTTGAAGGGTGATCCGACCGAGTTGAGCGGACGCAAGGTGACGCAGGTGGTCAGGACCGATGGGCTGAAGGTGATTTTGGCGGATGGTTCCTGGGTGTGCTATCGGCTTTCGGGGACGGAGCCGGTGGTTCGGGCTTACTCGGAAGCGCGCAGTGAACACGACACAGAGGCGCTGAAGGCGGCGGCGGAGAAGTTTGTGCTTAGTTAAAACTTTAACAGCGTGATTTCGTACCTTGGGTTCGTGCTTCCGAGGTCCCAAAATCGGGACCTGGGGCACCCATATCTGGTTCAACAGCATATTGTCAGAGACCTAGAAAGTGGATTGTATGCCAGACGAGAAGAAACAGGTTGAAGCGAGCGAGGGCGAGAAGGTTCCGGATCCCATGCCGGTGCGGGCGCTGGATTGGACGCTGCGGGTGTGGCGTCCGGCGGCTTCGGTGATGGCCGTGACGCTGGCGCTGCTGCTGGTCTGGCACGGCTTTTACGGCAAGAACGGGCTGCTGGCGTGGGAGCAGAAGCGCGCCGAGGACCGCGTGCTGCGCAAGGAGATTGACGACTTGCAGCAGGAAAATGCGCGACTGCGCGAACGCATTGATCGTCTCAAGTCGAATCCGGACGCCATTGGGCAGGTGGCGCGGGACCAATTGCACTATGCCAAGCCGAATGAGGTGATTGTCGCGCTGCCGCCAGAAAAGAAGACGCAAGCGCAGCCGGGCGGTGCGGGCAAGTGAATTCATTAGCAGTGATTAATCTTCATTTTATTAATTACCTTTCTGCCTTCGGCTTGAGTTTTCCTGGTCCCGATGCGAATTCCCTACGATAAATTTTGGGGCAGATGTTCTGCCAAGCCTCACTAAATCTTTGTGAGTGTCGATCAATGGAGTGAGGGTGCGGTATCGGCTGGAGTGGATCTCTCGCTCGTCATATCTCACTACGGGTGCGGCATGGCAGAAACCGTCTTCAAACCAGAAGCACTGGTTCCCTTATGGGTTGAAAAATCCGGCATATCGGCCCTGGACAAGATGGCACAACGTCCGGTGCTGATAGATGTGGAATCGCTGGGCAAGGTCATGCGCGGCCAGATGCTGCAACTGACGATGCATGGAGCGAGCGTTATGCCCGACGATCCCTTTCTGATATGGAAAAGCGTACACGTGAAGGTATCTTTCCGGTATGGGGACGTTGTCTACGCTCTCACTGGAATGTCCATGGTGAGCGAGACCGACCTTAGCTTCAGCTTCGAGTTTGACAGTGTGACGCGCAGGAGCCTGATGATTCTGGGCAAGAACCTGGGCGAGGCGGGGTTGCTGGACTCGACCGACGTGGAACAGATGTTTGCCGCGAAAGATGCAGAGGCGACCGGTCCGAAGGCCGATTCCGCGTCACCGGCCAAAAAAGGCAAGATCACCGCGCGCCTAGTGCGGCACGAAAAGCCGCCGGGGGGGCGGGAACGGCGCATTCATCACCGCTACGATATCGATGTGGATGCGAAGCTGGCTATTGTCAACTCTGATTTCAACTTTGAATGTTCGGTGCTGGAGCTGAGTCTGGGCGGCTGCCGGGTGCATACCGAGTTCCAGAACAACATCGTGCTAGAAACGCAGGTGGAAGTTCAGTTTGTGGAATGCGGGTATCCATTACGGATGCCCGCAAGGATTCAGGTGAAGAATGGGGAGCATATTCTTGGTTTGAAGTTTCTGGAGATGAGCAGCCGGATGAGGGAACGGCTCAATAGTCTGATCTGGGAGGTAGCGGAGAGGGAAAACGGCAATTGATTCTTAACTCCGGTATTGTCAAAAATCTACATGGACGCGCACTGAACCAACCCATGCCGGGCCGCGGTCACGGTTGTAGCCTGGGTTATTGATGTGCTGCACATCGACGGAGTAGAAGAGTCCCCGCCAAGCGTGGTAGTTAAAGTAACTCTCGACGATATTCTCGCGGCCGTAGTTGAGTTTTCCATCGCCCAATAGAAAGCCGAGGCCGCCCAGGCGCAGATAATCCTGATGGTCGCGTTTGATAGCGTTCGAGACGAGGGCCAGGCCGATTTTATCGGCGGGGCGATGCCAGCGAGTTCCGGCGTAATCGCCGCCGGCCTCAACCGTTTGATCGACCTCGGTGTAGGCGAAGGACTCGTGCTGGCCCTCATTCCAGCCGAAGCGGCCGAAGAGGCGGAGAGTTTCCGTGAGTTCCTGCTCGGCATTATAGCCGAAGCCGTACTTGAGCGCGCCGTAGTGCTCGTGGAGAAGGATGTTGGGCGTGGAATCGGTTCCGGCGAGAAAAGCGTTGACCGCCTCGCGATAAGTGCCCATGTGGGCGCGGTTGGCGTAGAAGAGTACGCGCTCGGTGCCTTTGCGCTTGGCAATGAAACTATGGCGCAGCTCGAACTCGCCATTGTGGGCGCGGGCGCGGCTGAAGGCCCAGTCCATGTCGATGCCATTGGCCACGACCGGCATGGCGAAGAGGCCATAGCGCAGACTCCACGCCTGGTCATCGTACTCAATCAATCCGCCCACCGTGTAACCGCGGGTGTCGGCGGCGTAATCCCATGCGCCGTTGTTGTCTACCGTCCAGTTCATGAACTGTAAGTGACTATCGGAGCCGGGAGCGTTGGCATCGAAGAAGTCGGGCAGGGTCATCTTACCGATGCGCAACTCGATGCGGCGGACGGGCACGCTGGGGGCTATCGAAAAGAAGCCCGGCTCCTGGCTGGCGGTCTCCTGCGTGAGGCCGAAGACCTGGTGAATTTCGTAACGGGCCAGGTAGGGAGTGGAACTCAGCGTGGGGTTGCGCACCACGTCCAAATTGGTGAAGCCGGCGAGGCCAAGCGCCTGGCTCAGGCCGCGCCCCCCGGCGCTCTCGATGTCGAGGATCAGGTCGGTGTTATAGCGGATCGAATTGGTGGGCCGTAGCGCGGTGTAGGCCGTGCCCAGCAGGGAGGTCTTGTACTCGCCCGCGTTGCGAAAGCTGTTCGTGCCTTCGTAGGGAGAATGGAAGGGCAAATCGCCCTGGAAGATGATGTTGGCCTGGCCGGAAAGCCACCAGCGGTTGTTGCCGTGGCGCGAAAACATCGCGAGGACAGGCTCGTCCTGCGCAGGCTGCTGCGTCTGTGGTACGACTGGCTGCGCATCGAATGCCGGGCCGGCTTGAGCAAGAAGAAATTGTGGCTGAGGGGCAGAGGGCAGAGAATCGGGCGCTTGGGCGCAGGCGGCAGTGGCGCCCAAGGCCAGCGCAAGAGTGGCCGTCAAGCAGGCAATAATCTGCCGCTGGTGGACGAGCATCAATCGTGCGCGGCATGAGGGGAACATGAGGAAGCCTTGTCGTGGCGCTAAGCCGGTAGGATAGGGGTAAAATGGTGATGAAACTGTACCCCCATTCAGTAGATAGCATACCGGGGGTTGGTATTGTCAAGGGGAGGTCGCCATGTCCCAGCATGAGCGGGAAAAGATCAAGTTGCTGCAGCGCGTGCGCAAGCTCCGTGGGCAGTTGGATGCGGTTGAGCGGTCGCTGGCTGCAGATGAAGACTGCGCCGGGCAACTGATGCTGCTGGCCGCGGTGCGCGGCGGAGTCAACGGGTTGATGGGCGAGGTGCTGGAGACGCACATCCGTTTTCACTTGGATGACGGCGCCAGGGAGCGGATTGCCCCCGAGTTGGCCGAGGACCTGATCGACCTGGTGCGCGCCTATTTGAAGTAAAGATTTTCTTGGTGGTGCTTCCATCGGCTGCTTTTCATGATAGCTGGCTGGGATGGCGCGGATATTTCAATCTAGTGATTTTTTGCTGATGAGCTGACTGGAGCGTCGCGAGTGGCTGCGTGGAGTGGAGTCCGTCGCGCGCGAGACTCTTCTCTAAGGCGGAAGGAAAGTGCTATTCCGCAGATTTGCGCGCGTGCATCCAGCTCAGCGCGCTGATTCCGGGTTCGATGGAGAGACGCAGGGCGATGCGCTCGACCTCGTGGTTTTGCGGCCCGAGGGTGGCCAGCTCCGCGCTCAGGCTGACCTGGCCGGTGGCAGGATCGTCGACGCTGTGCATGGCCTGTAAAGATGCGCTGGATTGGGAGATGGTGGTCAAGAGCAGCGAGCGCAGGTGTTCTTCATTGAACTCGCCGCAGGAGAGTTGAATTTCGTAGAAGGTTTCGATGGGTTCGGCGGGCGCGAGCATGGGATGGAGCCGATGGGAGAGCGGCCGCAGACCCGCGTTGATGAAGACGATGAAGAGGGCCAGCAGCAAGCTCATGCGAAGCGGCCCAAAACCTGCCAGCACGCCGACGGCCGCCGAACACCAGACGGTGGCTGCGGTGTTGAGGCCTTTCACGTTGGCTCCATCCTTGAAGATGACGCCCGCACCCAGAAAGCCAATGCCGGAGACGACGCAGGAGGCGATGCGTCCGGCCGCGGTTGGGTCGTGTGTGAAGAGCGAGCCGGAGAGGACGAAGGCTGCCGCGCCGACGGAAACCAGGCCGTTGGTGCGGGTTCCGGCCATGCTCTGACGCCATTGGCGCTCCAGGCCAATCAGGCAGCCGAGCACCATGGCAACCGCGAGCCGGGCGATGAATTGATAAGTGACGTCCTGCATCCGCGTTCTCCCTCGCGGAGGATTTATCGGCTGGCGGAGAAGATGCAAGACATCGTCCAGCTCTGGCACACAGGGTTATTTGTTGAATCAAAAGAGGCGTTTTTGGGCGAAAAGAGAGGCTTTTGGGTCGAAAAAAGGGCAAAATCGGGGTTATCTATTACTGATTGGTAACTATGTTAAAATTGTAAGTTGTTGAATGTATGCTAGTTACATTCATGGCGAGTACTGAAAATGCGATTTCCACAGGGTAGGGGGGGTGGGGGGTAGGGCGAAAAAACAGGGACCAAGGGACCAGGGACCAAGGGACCTGGAAAAGCCCGGCGGCTGTGGTCGCGGTTCATGCTTTGATTGTGCGCCTGGAAGGGGAAATAATCTGCAAGCACCTGGCACCTGCGGTGCGGCCAACTGCCACCTGCGGGGCGGCCAACTGCCACCTGCGGTGCGGCCAACTGCCACCTGCGGTGCGGCCA
>Ga0181520_10003815_pt1 | contig 26025 bp, 21 predicted proteins | sample PEATcosm2014_Bin_29_FD_132451 | JGI IMG/M metagenome (GOLD analysis project Ga0181520, IMG submission 132451) | Peatland microbial communities from MTU Mesocosm Facility, Houghton, MI, USA - PEATcosm2014_Bin02_30_metaG | ecosystem: Environmental > Terrestrial > Soil > Wetlands > Peat | place...
CCGGAGTTTGTCAACGGGTCGACCGCCCTTCCCTGGATTACAAAAGTACTTTGGCCGCTGGCGCCAGGCGAGGAATCGTCGGCATCATCCCCCCCACGCGTCGCTGTCGTCCGCGAACGCTACGGCGGCGCCGAGGCCGATCATGGAGGAAAAAAGGAACCCGAGCACTACAACCCACGTCACGCGAGCCGCTTTCATGGCAGCCTCCGGCGTTTTTCGGTTTGTCGTCCTCAAGGCGAAACAATCGATGATGTGACTACCGTATATCACGACGCCTGCCGTTTCGTCAATGATTACTTTCAAAAATTTTTCACCTTTTATTTCCCATGTTTACGTCGGTTGGGCTGGATACTGCGGTTCCATGCCGCCAACAAACGTCAGGCATGGCAACCCGCTTCGTCACGAAATCGGCTTCGTCGGCGCAGTTTGTCCGCCCGGCGAACCGAGTTCGAGCGAGGTTGGGTTGGAGGTTCGCGCGACGAGTCGCGCATTGAGCCGGCATTTATGCAAGAGGCTCTTAAGTCTTCGCGTCTGAAACCGTGCGGGCGTCAGTCGGCGGGTTGGAGATGGTCGACCCAATCGGTCTCGTCGTACACGAGTTGCCCGATCCAGTCATAGAGCGAGACGCCGTCGACCGCGTAGTTCGGCCCGCCCGGCAGCAACGGCTCGTAGCACGTATGCGAATTGCCCGAGATCAAGAATCGGGCAAACCGGTCCGGATAATCCGCCTTGACCTCGTCGGTCACATCGCGCAGCAGCTCGGCGAACGCGTCCTTGTCCATCTGGAGAAACAGCCGCGAAATGACAAAATCGTGCCACGAGGAAAACATCCCGACTTTCAATTGGGGGTCGATTGCCATCCACAACTCGTACAAGTACGTCAGAATGGTCCCCGAACATTGCGCGCATTCCGTCGGCACGTGCAGGTTCCACGCCTTCTTGATCGTCGCCCACGTCCCCGGCTTCGATGGGTTCCAGAAGCCGACGCCCGAATCCGAGAGGATGTACGTGCGCGCGTTCATGAATTGCGATTTGACGATCGGCCACCCCTCGTACGTGCCGAAACCGCCGGCGCTCGCGCCCGTGACCAGCACGCGTTGCGCGTTGGGGAACAGCCTCCCGGCCAGCGCCGCCGCGGCGGCCGTTTGCCGCAGACCGCGGTGGTGCACCTCTTCGCCGCCCTCGATGTCGTCGGCGTCGCCCGTGTGGATCGAATCATCGCAATACGGCACGTAGACGAAATTCCAATCGCGCAGCGGATTGACCGCGTCGCGGTTGCGATAGCCGAGGTCGAACAACGCATCCACATCGATGTCCAGCGAATATCCGGGCCAGCTTGCGCCGCCGCCTTCCATGAAAAACATCACGTCGTCGCTGGCGCCGTACGAAACCGCCACATTTGCCGGGCCGCCGTGATAGCACTGAATGTCGCTGGTGGAAAAAGTGTAAACCGTGTAGCCGTTGTACGACGGTTCGCTGCTCACCGGCTTGATGTCGAGGTAGGGCAGAAAACCCAGTTCGGCGAAAATTTGTTCGGCCAGCGCGGTGTTGAACGCCGGGGGGCTGACGATGTCGTCGTCGGTCGGGGAATCGTCGCCGGCGGCCGGCGGCGAGTCGTCGTCCGCGGCGGCCGGCGCCGCGTGCGACGCGGCCGTCGAACCGGCGCACCCCGCGAGCGCCGCCGCGACCAGGACCGTCAACAAGGCCAACAAGGGAAAACGCAGAGAGTTCATTTTCCTCTCCTTCGTGCATTCGCCGGCAAATTCTGTGTCGTTATTTACAGGTCGCTGTTTTTCATGTGAGCACAGACGCGGCCGGCACGTCAACCGGGGCGGCGGCGGCGACTACGGAACCTTCGAAGCCAGAAGACGGGCAATGTCCGCGATTTCTTGGTCCGCCGTGTCGGACCGGAGGCGCTGCAACGTTGTTTTGGCTTCGGCGGACTTTCCGGATGCGATCAACGCGCGGGCCAATTCCAGCAGCGTCAGGTCGCGGCATTCGCGGCAGCCGTCGCTCGACGCCAAATGGTCGCGCACGAGTTTTTCGGCCTGCGCGGCGTCGCCGGCTTGCCGCAGCCGCGCCGACCGCTGCAGCAGGCTTTGCGTCATCGACAACGCGGCGTCGCGTTGCGGAATCGCGCCCGCGGCCGGAAACGCCGCGGCCCCGTCGGTCGCCGGAAGAGCCGCCGCCAAATGGGCTTCGGCGATCAGCGCGTCGGCGCCGCCGGCGCTCGCGCCGGCCAAGGCGGCGCGAAACAACGTCGCCGCCAGCGGCCGCTCGCCGCGCAATTCGGCCTGTTCGCCGAAACGGACGAGCGTCGCGGCGCGGGTCTCGGGCGGCCAATATTCGCTCTCGGCCAGCGTCAGTTTTTCGGCGTCAGTCGCGGCGCCGCCGTCAAGCAGAAAAGCAAAATACCAGCGCGTGGCTGCCAACCGCGTCGCACCGCCCGCCGGGCTTTCGGCGATGAAGCTGCGGATGATCCCGTCGATCGTCTCCCGGGGCGCACCTTGCGTCGCCAGCGCGAACAAGCGCGACAGAGTCCGGTCCGTTTCGGAGTCGCTGAGATCCGGTCGTCGCAACAGCCACGACAGATCCGCCGTTTCGGCAAGCCGGTCGTCGAAATCGGCGAGGCACGACAAATACGAAACAAAAGCGGCTTCGAACGGCTGATGATGCCGGAAAAACGAACGATATCTTGGCTCCGCCTCTTCCCGGCGGCCGGCGAAGCACGCACGTCGCGCCCGTTGCAAATATCGTTGGTTGCCGTAGTGATGCCGCGATTCGTAGATATCCAACAGCGCGGCGAAGTTCGCGTCGGCTTCCCAGGCAACGGCGCGCTCGGTATTCCGGTACATTTGGAATTCATAGTCGTCGTTGTACGGAAAACGGTCGATCAACGCGAAATGCGCGCGATTTTCCAGAAACACGGCGTGCCGGAGCACCGCGTGTACGTCGTAATAAGGCGTCTTTACGGCTTCCGCGACGCCAGCGACCCGCCGCTGCACCACCACGTAATACTGCGCGTCGGCCATCATCGCCTCGATGCGGTCCGTCGGCGCCGGCTCCGCCCAGGAGCGCAGATAGGCAAAACGGGCGTCGGCGACCTCGAGCGTCGTCCAGACCTGCTTCGGCGAGATCAGTTCCCGCGGCGCCACGATTTCGAGCGTCCCCAGGCCGAACCGCCGCGTCGCCGCCAGGATGTGCGCCGTCGCCGCCGCCTCTTCGTCGCCGGGACGGTCGGCCAAACCCCACGTCGGCGGATCGGTCGCCGGGGCCAGAACGCGAAACAGCGGGCCGCCCGGCGGCGTCCAGAGCAGCGTCGCGGCCACGGCGTAGTAGAAAAACAGCATCCGAACTGCGACCCGGCCACGCGGACGAAAGGCGTCCGGCGCGGTCGGCAGCGCGGAAATGAGGAGCATCGCGACGGCGGGGAAGATATACCAATCGCGCTTGGTGCCAATGAGGGAATAGAAAGCCAGACCGAGCAAGCCGGCGAAAAAGGGCGCGAGGTTCGCTGGCGAAAACGAGCGCCGGGCCGGTTGGCGCAGAGCCAGCGCCAGGCCGACCGCAAACGGCGCCAGGTTGAAGCCGAACGACACAGTTTTCAGGTAATACCACCACAACGGGGCCTTTTCCGGGGTGAAGCCGCGCAGGTCCACCGCAAACTCGCCGCCGAACTTGCGGAGTTGCGGCAGATACCAGACTGCGGCGACGACCGAGCATCCCAACAAGCGCCACAGGCGGCGGGCCAACAGCGGCCGGAGGCGTTCGTCCGCGCCGCACGCCAACAGCACGTGCACGGCCAGCATCGGCGCCACCACAACGAACGCCACCGCCTTGGTCAGCAGGCACAGGCCAAGGACCGCGCCCGAGAAAAGCGACCGCGTCGCCGTCTTCTCAAAACGAGGGTCGAGCAGCAGCCAACAAGCCAGGCCCGTCGCCGCGACCAGCCCCATTTCGAGATTGCCGGAAACCGCGATTTTGAACCAGACCGGATTCGCCAGCAGCGCCAGGACGAACACCTGCGACAACAAGCGATCTTTGGTCGCGGCGAGCGCGGCCAGATAGAAAAAGACGACGGCCGCGACGCCCAGCGCCAGATTGGTCGCCAGAAATGCCGCGGCCGACGGCGTGACCAGCCACATCGCCGCCATCAAGAGGAAGGTCAACGGCGGATAGCGGACCGGCAGACTTTGCAGGAACGAAAGCGCGTCGCCCGGCTGATGCTGCAAGATGCCGGCGAGAACCAGCGCGTGCTCCATGTGAAACTCGGCGTCATGCCCGTACGGAATGCCTATCGAGAACAAGTGGTAAGCGTTGCCGACAAAGATCGACAAGACGGTCGCAATGAACAAACTGCGGTGGAGAACAGTCGGACGCGGCCAAGTCATTGCGACCAACCCAAAAAGTTGCGTCCCGGGGCGGCGGCTGGCCGCCCGGGGCAACAGGTCAACAGGCGCCAAGTATACAAGCGCGGCCGTGTTTGCGGGAGCGGCTCGCGAAGCGGGGAACCGGGAGCCAGAAGTCAGAAGACGGAAACCGGACAGTGAATGGCGGGAGATTGGAGGGGGGGGGACCGCAAGGCCGCGGGCGGGCACGGAGACCCGCCCCTGCTTCTTTTCACCGGCGGCGGCTGGTACAATTCGGCGCGAAGAAATGGGCGGAGGTTAAACCCATGCAGTATCGTCGATTCGGCGCGCTCGATTGGCAGGTTTCGGCTCTCGGCTTCGGCTGCATGCGGCTGCCGACCAGCGACGGTCAGCCGATGAGTCCGCAGATTGACGAACCAGAGGCGATCCGGATGATTCGCCGCGCGATCGACGCCGGCGTCAATTACGTCGACACCGCCTACCCCTACCACGCCGGCGCCAGCGAGGTCGTGGTCGGCAAGGCGTTGCGCGACGGCTATCGCGAAAAAGTGCGGCTGGCAACCAAATCGCCGACGTGGTTCCTCACCGCGCCCGGCGATTTCGATAAATACATCGCCGAACAACTCGCGCGCCTGCAAACGGACCATATCGACTTCTACCTGCTGCACGCCCTCGACAAAGCGCGCTGGAACGACACCGTGCTCCGGCTCGGGGTGCTCGAACGCGCCGAAGCGGCGATCCGCGACGGCCGCATCGGCTGGCTCGGGTTCTCGTTTCACGACGACGCCGACGCCTTTCGGACGATCGTCGACGGCTTCGATCGCTGGACCTTCTGCCAGGTGCAATACAACTATATGGACATCGAGAACCAGGCCGGAACGGCGGGCGTCCGGCACGCGGCGGCGAAGGGTTTGGCCGTCGTCATCATGGAGCCGCTGCTCGGCGGCCGGCTCGCGAACCAGCCGCGGCGCATCCGCGAGATCCTCGACCGCCGCGCGCCCGGCCGTTCGCCGGCGGACCTCGCCTTGCAGTGGGTCTGGGACCAGCCCGAAGTGTCCGTCGTGCTCAGCGGAATGACGGCGATGCCGCAGGTCGAGGAGAATCTGGCGTCGGCGGCGAACGCGGCGGTCGGCGCGCTGACGGCGGCGGACCGCGAATTGATCGCCGAATTGCGCGCGGCGTATCTCGCGGGCAATCCGATTCCGTGCACCAAGTGCAGTTATTGCCAGCCCTGCCCCAACGGCGTGGAGATCGTGCGGAACTTCGAACTGTACAACGACGGTTTCATCCACGAAGACGTGCGCACGTCGCGCCGCGTCTACACGATCTTTCTGGCCGAGGGGCAGCGCGGCGGGGCCTGCCTCGCGTGCCGCGCCTGCGAAGAACTCTGCCCGCAGAAAATTCCGATCAGCGACTGGCTGAAAAAGGTCCACGCGGTCCTGGCCGAGGACCAGCCGTACTGAATGGGCCGGCGCGCCGGTTGTCGCGCCGCCGTCGAATCTGATAACGATATCCTGCCGCCGCTCAGTCGTAATGAAGCGTCGCGATGTACTCGGCCAATTTCCGGTCGCCGTCGTCGATGAAATGGATGAACTGCACGGCGAAGCCCGGATTCGAACCCTGTTCCTCGGCCATTTGCGGCGAGATCGCGTACACGACGCGGCCCGTGACGCGAACGACCTCCATGTTCATGGCGATGACCAGCGTCAACTCGACGGTGGCGTTGTAGTCCGGCGTCTCGCGGGAGACCACGAAAATTCCGCCCTGGCTGATGTCTTGCGTGTACCGCTCGAAGAGTTCCTTCGGGTCTTCGAAAATGACCTTGACGATCTTCCCGTAGCGCGGGGTCTGGCGCCGATCTTTGAACGTGTCGACCATTTTGAGCAGAAAATCGACGTACCGCTCCGGCCGGTCGGTCAATTCGACGCCCATGCACATTTTCATGCCGGCCAATACGGCGAGGTGATCCGCCGTGGTAGTCCAGCGAACCTGGCCCGTCGCTTCGATGGGCTCTTTTTCCGGCTCGATGCTCAACCGCAGGACCGTGCCCGGGTTGAAAACCTTGTGGCTGGAAATCTCCATGCCGCCCAGCGACAGATTTTTCGCAAATCCGACGAACTGGGGGGTTTGTTCCCCGAACCGGACGGGACACCGTTTGGAGATGCGTTTCTGCATTCGACGTGAGGCTCTCATGGTTGCGTCTTCCTCCCCGCTCAGGCGAATCGATCGTGATGTTGGGTATGCTGCGTCAACACATTCGGTAACTTCAGCACAGCGTTCAAACTGCAATTCTCGTCGTTGAATCTGCGTTGCGTGGGCCGATAGTACCGCCGCGCGGGCGGCGTTGTCACCCTTTTTTGTCGGCCGACGCGATTATTTAGCGGTCGACCGCCGGCGGAAAATCCCTCGCTCTTCCCGGTCCCGGGGTTCGAGTTCGGGCGTCCACAGATTACAGATAGAGCGGGATTCGGGATTCGGGATTCGGGATTCGGCCGGGCAACTCATGCGGAGTCGCGCACGCCGCGCAGAGCCGGACATCGCCGGTCTCTGCGGCGTCTCCGTGTGACGCCCGAAATTCCGCATTCCGCATTCCGCATTCCGAAGCACTAGGCCCCGCCCGGCGCGGCGACCACGTGCGCGTGGATCAAGTTGGTCGCGCCGCGACGCGAGAACGGCAGGCCGGCGACGATCAGCACGCAGTCGCCGGGCGCGGCAAGACCGCGGGCCAGCAGCACGCGATCGGCGGCGAGGAAGATCTCATCCGTTTGCGCGATCGGCGGGGTCGGCGCCGCGTCGCAGCCGTAGTACAGCGAACACCGACGCCGCACCGCTTCGTTGGGCGACAGCGCCAGAATCCGCGCCGCCGGTCGGCACTTGGCCAGCAGCCGCGCCGTGAAGCCGCTTTCGGTATAGGCGACGATCGCCTTGGGCGAGAGCGCGCCGGCCATCGTGCGCACGCCGTCGGCCACCGCCTCGGCGATCGGCTCGCCCGTCGCGCCCTCGCCGGCGGCGCACGGCGCGACGAGCGGTTCGGCCTGGTCGGCGATAGCGCGCATCATGCGCACGGTCTCCAGCGGATACCGGCCCGCCGCGGTCTCTTCGGAGAGCATCACCGCGTCGGCGCCGTCGAGAATGGCGTTGGCCACGTCGGCCGCTTCGGCGCGCGTCGGCAGCGGCGCCGCGGTCATTGACTCCAGCATTTGCGTGGCGACGATCGACGGTTTCGCGAGCCGGCGGGCCAGCGCCAGGATTTGCTTTTGCAGGATCGGCACGCGCGCGACGCCGACCTCGACGCCGAGGTCGCCGCGCGCCACCATCACGGCATCCGCCGCCATGACGATCGCTTCGAGTTGATCCAGTGCTTCGGGCCGTTCGAGCTTGGCGACGATCGGCAGGTCGAACTGGTGGGCGTGCAGGTGGTCGCGCAAGCGGCCGATGTCACCGGCGGAGCGCACGAAGGAAAGCGCGATCAGGTCGCAGCCAAGCTGCGCGGCAGCGATCGCGTCGCGCAGGTCTTTTTCGGTCAGCGACGGCAAGCGCAACGGCACGCCGGGCAGGTTGACGCCTTTGTGGTCGGAGATGGTTCCGCCGCGCTCGATCCGGCAATGCACGCGTGGTCCGTCGACGCGTTGGATCGTCAGGTGAAACAGGCCGTCGGCCAGGAAGATGTCGGCCCCCGCGCGCGCCGAGGCGGCCAACTCCGGGTAGTCGACGAAAAGGTGGTCGGCGGAGCACGGGCCATCGCCGCTTTCCAGCACGACCATCGCCCCGGCCGCCAGCGTCGCCGGTCCTTGCGGGAAACGGCCGACGCGGATTTTCGGCCCTTGCAGGTCGGCCATGATCGCCAGCGGCGCGCCGAGTTCCCGTTCGGCCGCGCGCACCGCGTCGTAGCGCGGCTTCTGCGCGGCGGCGTCGCCGTGCGAGAAGTTGAGCCGCGCCGCGTTCATGCCGGCGCGCGCCAGCGCGGCGACGGTTCCGGGCGGGTCGGTGGCCGGGCCGAGGGTGCACAGGATTTTTGTGGAATTCATGTCGACGTCCGTGGTTGCCGCAGCGTGCGGCGACGGGGAAAAGTTGTCAAGCGAGCCGGGGGCCGGCGCCGTAAATTTCCGCAAATTGGCTTTGCGATTTCCCCCGCGGTTGTTGTAAGATCGCGCCTCATAGAAACCCCAACGACGGAGGCGACCTCATGTCGAACAAGGACCAAGCCGCACGCCGCGCCAAAACGAACAAGCCGAAACTGACGCCCAAACAGAAAAAAGAGAAGAAAGCCGCGAAGGTCGCGAAACGCGACAAATAGCGCGCTGCAAACGCCGCCGCGAGGTTTGCCGGCTTCGGCAGGGCTCTCGGCGGCGGGGCATTTGATCGTGTCGGTCAAGAAACCTCCGCGGCCCGCAGCGGCGGAAGCGGCAGGCTGTCGCTTGACGCCGGCCGGCGCCCGTTCATATGTTTCGCCGATGCAGGAGCCTCTACCGTACAAGTTTTCATTTTGGGAAAAAGTGCTGCTGAAGGTCGGTCCGCCGGTCTTCGCTTTCCTGCTGCGCTTGTGGAACGGCACATGCCGCGTCGTGGTTCGCGTGCATCCCGAGTGGGAGTCCGACGCGATAGAAAAGTACCACGGCGCCGTTTACGCAACCTGGCATCAACGGATGTTTTATTTTTTCTCCGACTTCGGGTCGCGCCACCTGACGATGATGGGCAGCCTCAGCAAAGACGGCGAGTACGCCAACGCCGTAGCGTTGCGGCTGGGCTTCCTCACCGTGCGCGGCAGCGCGACGCGGCGGGGCAAGGTCGCGATGCGCGAACTGATCGAGCTGCTCAAATCGGGCCAGGGCCACAAGGCCGGCATGATGGCGGACGGCCCGAAAGGCCCGCCGCGGCAATTGAAGATGGGCACGATCAAGATCGCGCGCGAAACCGGCATGCCGGTCATCCCGATGATGTGGGGCGCCAAACGGCGGATCGTCTTCAAATCGTGGGACCGCTTCATTCTGCCCGGGCTGTTCACGAAAATCGTCATGTTGCACGGCGAACCCCTGATGGTGCCGCCCGACGCCGACGAGGCCGAGTGCGAACGCCTGCGGCAACTTGTCACCGACCGCATGAACGAAATGGCCGACCGCTGCGACACGTGGTGGGGCGGCGATCCCGTCGGCAAACCCGGCTTCGACCTGCCCGCGCCGCCCGCGAATCCGACCGAGCACGAGAACGAGCAGTAACCCGCGCCACGGCGGCACGCGGGGGCGCCTGTCCCACGCCATTAGCGCCAACCTCACGTTCTTTCGCAGCGAAAGCCGGAATGGCGAATGGCGAATGGCGAATGGCGAAATTCGGACGGCGGCGCCAATTCTTCATTCTCCATTCTCCATTCGCCATTCTGCGTCGTGGAGAGGTCTGCGCGCAAAACACAGGGCAGTTCGAACCGGATGGCAAGTTCGCGTGGTGGGACAGGCGGTTGCGCACGCCGGCGCAATGCGTAATCGTGTGCCGGATTCCGGCTGACAAACCAACGCGGAGGCGGCAGTGAAAATCACGACGGTTATCGGCAGTCCGAAAGTGCAAGGCCACGGCGCAAAGATCGCCGCGGCGTTGCTCGCGCTGCTCGGCGAACACGGCGCGCACAACACGACGTACGAGCTCAATCGGCTCACGTATCGCGGCTGCCAGGCGTGTCTCGCCTGCAAGACCGAAACGGACGTGTGCGTCGAACGCGACGACCTGAGCGCCATCCTGAGCGACATCCGGCAATCGGACGTGGTCATCGTCGCGGCGCCCGTCTTCATGGGCGAAGTCAGCGCCCAGGCCAAAGGACTGTTCGATCGCTTCTACTCGTTCCTGGGGCCCGACTTTCGCACGAATCCGCGGCCGGGCCGGCTCGCGGCAGGAAAGACGCTTGTGTTTATCCTGACGCAGGGAAATCCCGACAAGGAGATGTTCGGCAGCGTCCTATCGCGACAGGCGCGCGTGTTCCATCGGTGCGGATTCAGCGCTGTGCTTCCCATTCACGCGTGCGGCGTGGGGTCGGATAGCGACGCCGACCTCGATGCGCCGACGATGGCGTTGATCGCGGAGACGGCCAAGAAATTGCGCGCGTAGTTGTTCGCGCGCGGCCGAACGGCGAGTGAGGAGGCACGATGATCCAATCGGCGCTGCGATATGCGTGCGGATTCGCCGGCCTGTTTTTTCTGCTGCTCGGGCTGACGTTTCTGCTCAAGCCGGGCCGGCTGGCCAAGTTTTTCGGCGTGGTCCCGGCGGGCAATGCCGGATTCGGCGCCTTGCGCGGCGACCTGGGCGGGCTTTTCCTCGGCATGGCCGTTTACGCGCTGCTCGGCGCCGTCTTCGCCTCCGGTCGCTTATTGGCCGTACCGGCAGTGTTTCTCAGCTTCATCGTTTTCGGCCGCCTGTTGAATCTGCTTTTCGACGGGCGCTCTCGCGAAGGCGTGCGGTCCCTGGCGCTCGAACTGGTGTTGGCGACCGCGCTGGGGCTGGCCGTGGCGAGCCTGCTGCTCGGCCGAGTCGCCCAACCCTTCGGCTTGGGCTTGCTCATCGCGCCGCCGGTCGTCGCGCTGGCCGTGTTGATTGTGGCGTTCGCGTTTCAACGCCCGATTGGGTTGGCGCTGACCAAGCGGGTCATCGAACGGACGATCGGGCGCGACCTGCTCGGCGGTCTCCCGGACGGCTTGCACGTGGGGCTTTGCGGCTCCGGTTCGCCCCTGCCCGACGCCACACGAGCCGGCCCGTGCGTCGTCGTCATCGCGGGAAAGCGCGTCTACGTCGTCGACGCCGGCGACGGTTCGGCGCGCAAGATGGCGCTGATGGGCCTGTCGCCCGGGACGATCGACGCGATCTTCATCACGCATTTTCACTCCGACCACATCGGCGGCCTCGGCGAGCTGATGCTGCAGCGATGGGCGAACGCCGCGCACACGGAACCGGTTGCGGTGATCGGGCCGCAGGGCGTCGATGCGGTCGTGCAGGGCTTTCGTGACGCCTACGCGGCGGACACGGGATATCGCGTCGCGCACCACGGCGTCGCGATCATGCCGCCGTCCGGCGCGGGCGGCGTCGCGCGCCCCTTCACGATCGCCGCGGGCGCGGACGCGGGCCAGGTCGTGTTGCAGCAAGACGGCCTGACCGTCACGGCGTTTCCCGTGATCCATACCCCGGTGTTTCCGGCGGTCGGCTACCGCTTCGACTACGGCGGCCGGTCTGTGGTCATCAGCGGCGACACGGCCCCCTCGCCCGCCGTGGCCGAGACCGCGCGCGGCGCCGATGTGCTGCTCCACGACGGCTTGCAAACGGCGGTGGTGTCGTTGTTGGGCGCCGCGGCGGTCCGCCACAACCGGAAGTCGGCCGCGCGGATCATGGCCGACATCCCGTCGTATCACGCGACGCCCGAAGACGCGGCGCGCACGGCGCAAGAAGCCGGCGTCCGGCGCCTCGTTTTCTATCACATGATTCCGCCGATCCCGGTCGCGTATCTCAATGCGGTCTTCCTCGGCGACGCGCCGAAATTCTTCAAAGGACCGATCACGGTGGCGAAAGACGGCTTGTTTCTGAGCCTGCCCGCGGGAACGACGAACGTGACGACGCAACATCTGCTCTGACGCGGCGGCGTCGAACCTCGTACTTGCCGGACTCTACGTGATGTTCCGCGCGTCTCAATGACGCGAAACGTTGGCCGTCCAAATTGCAGTGGGAATGCAAAATGGACGATCGGGGATAGGGTTCGGCCGAGGCCCGCACGCCTTCAAGAAATTGATCTGCTGATCGTGAAAAACGATGTAGTTTATTCGGTGGAGGTCAAGACAACGGCCTCGCCGAGTTGCGGCTTACCGCGCGCGATACGCGTCATACGCCTCTTCCACATGTTTCTTGATCTGCTCGCGGAAGATGGCGCGGTCGAAACCCAGGGCGTGTTCGCGGATTTTCGCGGGCGCGAAGGCGGTTTCTTTTTCTTCGAATAGCTGAACGGCCCGCGCGAGGTCGTCGGCGGTTTGCTCCGCAAAAAAAACGCCGGTCGGATGGTCGCGCTCGAGGCCGCGGACCGTCTCCAGCGCGCCGCCCTTCGCGAAGGCGATGACCGGCCGGCCCGACGCCTGCGCTTCGAGCGGCGTGATTCCGAAGTCCTCTTCGCCGGGGAACAAAAAAGCGCGGCAGCGGCGATAGAGGTCTTCCAAGGTTGCGCCGTCCTGCCAGCCGAGCAGTTCGATATTCGGCCCGGCTAGTTGCCGCAGGCGGTCGAAGTCCTGCCCCGTGCCGACTACTTTCAGTTTCCGGCCGAGTTTGGCGCACGCTTGCACCGCGAGGTCGATGCGCTTGTAGGGCGCGAGCGCGGAAACGACGAGATAAAAATCCTCCGGCGTCCCGATCGAAAACCGCGCCGTATCGACCGGCGGGTGAATGACCGTTGCCTCGCGGCGGTAGAATTTGGCGATGCGCCGCGCGACGTGCGCGCTGTTGCAGACGTAATCGTCGACGCGCGTGGCCGAGGCGACGTCCCAAATGCGCAGGCGATGCGCGAACCAGCCGATGATCGCGCGCTTCACGCGGCCGGCGCGCGCCGGGCCGAAGTAGTCCTCGAACAGGTCCCAGACGTAGCGCATCGGCGTGTGCAGGTAGCTGACGTGCAGCGTGTCCGGCGGCGTGATGACGCCCTTGGCGACGCAGTGGCTCGTCGAGAGCACGAGGTCGTAGCCGCGCAGGTCGAACTGCTCGATGGCGTAGGGCATCAGCGGCAGGTAATTGCGATACCAATCGGCGGCCTTCGGCAGACGCTGGATGAAACTGGTGACGATGCGCCGGTTTTCGATGATCGGCGACAATTTGCCGCGGACGTGCAGCAGCGTGTACAGGTCGGACTCGGGCCAGACCTCGCACATCGCTTCGAGCACCTTTTCACCGCCGCGCATGCCGGTCAGCCAATCGTGGACGAGGGCGATTTTCACGCGGGTCTCCTTTGACTACACATCGTTTTCTTTGGTCGCCAGCCGCTCCGCCACCGCCTCGCCGATCTGCGCGGCGCGGACATCCCACGAATGGCGGCGGGCTTCGGCGAGCCGCGCCGGCGCGTGGTCGGCCGTCTCGTCGAGGGCGGCGCGAATCGCCGCGACGAAACCGTCGGCGTCGGCGGTCAGGCGGCAGAGTTCGGGCCGGTCGCGATAGGCGGCGAACGCGGGCAGTTCGACCGCGACGATCGGTTTGCCGGCCGCCATGTATTCGTAGAACTTCATCGGGAAGCTGCGCGTGGTGCTGTCGTTGATGCGCATCGGCAGCAGCCCGACGTCGAACGCCGCGACGTAATCCGGCAACCGCTCGAACGCGGCGCGGCCGAGAAAGTGCACGTTCGGCAATCTCTCCAGCGCGCCGACATCGGTGTTCGGGTCGCCCCAGCCGACCGGGCCGACCAGCGCGAAACTGGCCTGCGGCAGCGCTTTCGCCGCGTGCGCGAGCAAATCGAGGTCGGTCTTGTAGCCGGAGATATTGCCCGCGTAGCCGAGGATCGGCCGCGGCAGCGCCGCCATGTCGGGCGGCAGCGCACGGTCCGGGCGCGGCGCGAAATGCGCGACGTCGGCGACGTTCTCGAAGCACAGGATGTCTTTCGCCTTGTCGCGGCGCTCGTCGAACAACACCGGGTTCGTGACGATCGTCAGCTCGGCGCGGGCGAGCATTTCGTCTTCGAGCGCGCGCAGGGCGTCGGCGTCGACGCCCGGGTTCGCGGCGTAATCGTCGACGCAATGGTAAACGGTCAGCGACTCGTCGAGTTGGCCCAGCAAGTCGAGCCCGAGCGGCAGAAACGTCCAGAAGATGGGCCGGCGAAACCCGAGTTCTCGCGCGGCCGCACGCACGGCGCGCCGCAGGTTCCAGCGATTGAAGGCGCGCGCCGGCGCCAGCCCGTGCAGCGGCGCGTTGACCGGCGAAAAAACCCACAGGTTTTCTTCGACGCGGCGCAGACCCGAGAACCACTCGCCGACCCGCTTGCGGATTTTTTGCCAATCGCCGCGCGAGATGCCGGGCGCGCGCAGGCCGAGGTTGTTCAGATACAGCACGCGGTTGTCCGCGGCGAGCCGGTGCATCAAATGCTGGGCGTTGACCCACATCGAATCCCAACTCGCGCTGGCCAGGCACACGATGTCGCGGTTCTCCAACTTCATCGCGCGGCCCCTTGACCGGCCGCGTCGGGCGGCTCAACGTCGCGCTGCAACTGTTCGACGCAGGCGCGCCAGGTCCGCTGCGCCGCGCGCTCCCGGGCGGCCTCGCCGAGGCGGCGCCGCAACGGCTCGTCGTCGAGCAGGCGAATGATTTTTTCGGCCACGTCCGCTGAGCTTTCCGGATCGGCAAGCAGGCCGGTCACGCCGTCGTCGATCGCGTCGGGCACGCCGCCGCTGCGGCCCCCGATCGATGGCACGCCGAACCGCGCGGCTTCCAGAAAAACGATGCCGAACGCTTCCACGTCGGGGCCGATGCGGCGGCTCGGCATGACGAATAAGTCCGCCCGCGCCAGCAGCCGCGAGACATCGGCGTCGGACAGCCGGCCGCAAAAAACCACGGCCGCCTCGAGATGCAGCCGGGCGACAATCTCGCCCAACCGGCCGCGATCCGGCCCGTCGCCGACGACGAACCAGATCGTCTCCGGATGCCGCGCCAGGACCGCCGGCAGCGCCTCCGCCACGCGGTCGTGCCCCTTTCGCGTTTCCAGCCGGCCGACCGTCAGCAGCACTTTTTTCCCCGCGAGCGGCACGCCGGCCATTTCGGCCGCCGGCGGCGCCGACGGGTCGAGCGCGCCCGAATCGGCGCCGAGCCGATTGACGACGATTTTTTCCGCCGGGACCAGCCGGGCGACCTCGTCGCGCATGAAGCCGCTATGCACGATCACCCGCCGCGCAAAGCGCAGGACGAGCTTCATCGCCAGCCGCGGCAGGCCGCCGCGGTCGATCGTCCGCAACGTCTCCGTGCCGTGGCAATAGACGCAATACGGGCAGCCGGCGAGCGCGCGCACCACGAGCATCGGCAGGCCGTTGGCCATCGCGTAAGCGCAATATACCAATTCGGCGCGGTGCGTGCGGACGGCCTCGCCCAGATAGATTCCGCCAATGATGAAGCGCAACAAATACGCGGCGGCGCGCAGCAGGACGCGCAGCAGCGGATTGGCATGCGTCCAATCGAGGCGCGGCATCCGCCGCACGCGATAGGTCACGCCGGGGGCGCGATCGAACGCCGCGTCGCCCGGCGCATGGCGCGCGATGACGAGCGCATCGGCGCCGTGAAACGCGGCGATGCGTTCCATCAATGTTTGCACGCCGCCGAATTCGGGCGGGAAGTCGCGCGTGAAAATGATGACCTTCACCGGCCGCTCCCGTCTTGCGCGCAACGGAAGCCAATCGTGATGTTCGTCGCGCCGGGCGGGTGGTGATCGCGATACTCGACGCGGGTGTAGATCGCGGTGTCGGCGTAGCTGCCGCCGCGCACGACCTTCTCGTCGCCGGTCGGCGGCCCCGTGGGGTTGACGCCGTTGCCCGGCCAGGCGGCCGCGTCGTAGTAATCGTCGGCGTAGAAATCGGCGACCCATTCGGCGACGTTGCCGGTCATGTTCAGCGCGCCGTAGGGCGAGGCCGAGGCGGCGTACGATTCGACGCCGACGGGAAACGCATAGCAGGTTTCGTGGACGCGCGCGTCGGGCGCGAGCGAATCGGCCAGCGGATTGGCAACGTCGGCGAGATCGCAGGTCGGTTCGGCCCAGCCCCAGGGGTAGTCGCGATCGTCGGCGGCGCCGCGGGCCGCTTTTTCCCACTCGGCCTCGGTGGGCAGCCGGCGGCCGCGCCACCGGCAATACTGGTCGGCCATGTTCCACGTGACATCGACCACCGGATAATCGTCGTACGACGGATTCGTATAGTAGCCGTTCTGGCCGCCCGGGCCGCTGGGGAGCGGATCGATGCACGGGCCGGCGTAGACGCAGGCGCGGTATTGCACGTTGGTGGTTTCCGTCACTTCGATCGCATAGGCGTCGAGATAGACCGTCCGTTGCGGCTGCTCGTCGACGAACGGCCCGGCGCTCGTCGAGCCCATGAGGAAATCCCCGGCCGGCACGGCAACCACGGGCGACGCGGGCGAATTGTGATAAACGGCGCTCGAAAACTGGAACGGATTTTTCGCCGCGCAGACGACCGTCGCCAGGGCGGCCAAAGCCGCCAGACCGACGCGGGCGCAACGGCGGGCGGCGCGCGTCACGGCGTTTCCTCCCGTTCCATCAACCACGGCAGCCACCGCGCCTTGCCGGGCAGCGGCAGCGCGTCGAGCAGGCGCGCGTGCTCGCGGCGGAACGGCCGCGCCAGCGCGATCAGGAAAACGAAGAGCACTGAGCCCGCGGCCAGCAACAGCGGCGCCCGCCAATAGGGCGCGGCCGGCAGATGCGGCCGCAGCAGCCGCAAGCCGAGCGCCATGCCGGCGCCGGCGGCGAAAATCTTCGCCAGGAACCGCCACGGGTAAACCGGATGCAGAAGACGATGCACCACCACCCACTCCGCCGCGACTTCGCCCGACAGCGCGATGGTCATGGCGATCGCCGGCCCGAGTTGCTGCCACAGCGGAATCAAGGCCAAATCCAGGGCGAAGTACGCCGCGCCAAAGATCAGGCGCAATTTCACCAGCGTTTTTTCGCGGTCGAAACCCATCAGGAAGTTCGCCGTGATCGCGCCCATTTTCGAGAAGGACAGGCCGAAGAGCAAGACGTACATCGGGGCCGCCGCGCCGGCCGCCGTCGCCGCCGGATAGAACAGGCGCAGCACGTCGCCGCCGATCAGCAGGCCGCCGAGGCAAATGGGGATAATGAACAAATAGAGATATTCCATCGACACCGCGAAGATGCGCCGCAGTTTCTCGTCGTCGCCCTGCGCCGCCACCTCGCTGACCATCGCCAGCGAAAAGCCTTCGGAAAAAGCGTACGAGAAAAACGACACGGCGTGGAAGACCAGGTTGTACGCGACGACGTACCACGTCGTGACCCGCGGGTCGGTCAGCAGCAGGCCGAGCAGCGCGACATCCATGCCCTTCTGGAAAAAGAACTGCAGGAAGTTGTAAAGGTACGTCCACCAGGAAAAGCGCAGCATCCGCAGCATCGTCGGCGGCGGCTCGGCCGCCAGCGCGGGCGCCGCGGGCGCCACCGGGTTCGGCCGGCGCCAGCGCCAGCCGCAGACCGCGGCCGTCGCCGCATTCAGGCCGATCATGCAGAGCAACGCGCCGCCGATGCCGCCGCCCAATTTGACGACGAGCGCGACGGCCGCGAGATACGCCGCGGTGAGCGCCGCCTGGGTCAGGTTGAGGAATCGTTGCTCGTAGCGCGCCACGAGCACGCGCGACAGCAAATTGCTGAAGCCCATCGCGATCAGCAAGCAAGCGGTCAGCCGGATCGGGAAAACGCGCGCGGCGTCGTGCAGCAGCCATTTCGCGAAATGCGGCGCGAAGACCCACAGCAGGCCGGCCAGCGCCGCCGAAACGGCCAGACGCAGCCACACAGCGTGAAACACCAGCCGCCGTTCGCCCGCTTCGCCGCTCTTGGCCAGCGTTTCGGGCACGAACCGCAGCACCGCGTTTTCGAGGCCCGCCGCGGCGACGAGCACGAGCAGCGCATTGAGATTGATCGCCTGCGACAACGCGCCGTATTCGGCGTCGCCGAGCAGGCGCACGAGCACGATGGATTCGAGGAAACGCAGCAGCATCAGGGCGAATTTGCCCAGCAGGTTCCAGAACATCGCGTCGGCGGCGCGCACGCCCAAGCGGGTCAAAGCGGCTCTCCCATCGGCGATGATTTACAGGCTGCGCCAAATATCATGATTCCACCGTCGCCAAGATTTGTAAAGGGCCGAATTTCGCTATCCCCGCGCGCAGACCTCTCCCCCGGCCACGCTCGAGGCGTGGCCGCGCCCCTCCCCGGCGCAGGGAGGGGCTTTTCGGGCGCCCCCGAATCGCAGCGGCGGTCCCGGCTTGAGCTGACGCCAACGTGCTGCATATCATAATTCTTCGCAGCCGGCCGAACCGTGCGCCAGGTCGAAGGCTTCGTGCAGCGCCTGCACGGCTTCGGTCAGGCGCCGTTCGTCGATGATGACGCTGATCTTGATCTCGCCGGTCGCGGCCATCAGCACCGGAATATCCTTTGCGGCGAGCGTCTCGAACACGATCGCCGGAACTTCGGTGTGCGTGCGGATGCCGACCCCGACGACCGAAACCTTCGCCACCGGCCCGTCCAGTTCGACGCCGACCGCGCCCAGATCGTCCGCGGCGTGCTCGACCAATTCTTTCGCCTGCTGCGCCTCGGCCTTGGGCACGGTGAACGAAATATCGCAGAAATCCTCGACGCTCGCGCCCTGCACGAGCACGTCGATCCGCAGGCCCGCGCGGCTGACGGGCGCGATGATGTCGCGCGCGGCCGTCGCCGTCGCCGGCACGCCCATCACGCGCAGGCGCATTTCGTCTTTGGCGTAGGTCACCCCGGTAATGGGGGCGGATTCCATGCAATCCTCCTCGGCCGCGATCCACGTGCCCGGCCCGTCGACGAACGAACTGCGCACGTGCAACGGCACGCCGAATTTTTTCGCGAACGCCACGGCGCGAATGTGCAGCACCTTCGCGCCCAGACTCGCCAGCTCCAGCATCTCGTCGTGGCTGATGCGGTCGAGTTTGCGCGCCGCGGGGCACACGTGCGGATCGGTCGTGTAAACGCCGTCGACGTCGGTGTAAATCTCGCAGACGTCGGCGCGCAAGGCCGCGGCCAGGGCGACCGCCGTCGTGTCCGACCCGCCCCGGCCGAGCGTCGTGACGTCGCCGTCGCGGTCCACGCCTTGAAAACCGGCCACGACCGCGATCTTGCGCTCGCCAAGGCGATCGAGAATCGCGGCGGGGTCGATCGACAGAATCCGCGCGCGCGAAAAATTGTCGTCCGTGAGAATCTTGACCTGGTGCGCCAGAAACGAGCGCGCCTGGTGGCCCCGATCCTCGATCGCCATCGCCAGCAGCGCGATGCTGACCTGTTCGCCCGTCGCGACCAGTTGATCCAGTTCGCGGCCCGCCGGGCGGTCGACGGTTTGCGCCGCGAGCCGCAGCAAGCGGTCGGTTTCGCCGGCCATCGCCGAGACGACGACGACCACCTCCGCGCCGGCCTCGTGCGTGCGCACGACGCGCCGCGCCACGGCCTTGATCCGGTCGATGCTGCCGACGCTCGTGCCGCCGTATTTCTGCACGATGAGCGTCATCTAGCGCCCGCCCGCCAAATCCGCAAGAACCTCGCGCCATCGATCGCCGTGCGCCGAGAAGGAAAAGACGCGCGTCTCGCCCTCGAAGGAGATGCGCGCCCAGAGCGCGTCGTCGGGGATCATGCCCGGCGCGCGCTCGGCCCACTCGACGGCGCACACGTCGTCGCTCCAGAGGAATTCCTCCGCGCCGATGTTCGCCAGGTCTTTTTCATCGGCCAGGCGATAAAAATCGAAATGGTGCAGCGTCAGCCGGCCTTCGCGATAGGTCGCGAGGATGGTGAATGTCGGGCTGACCACGGGGGTCGATTCCGGCACGCCCAGGCCATGCGCCAAACCCTGCACGAAGCGCGTCTTGCCCGTGCCGAGTTCGCCGACCAGCGCCAGCACATCGCCGCCGCGCAGGTGCGCCGCCAGCCGCGCGCCGAGGCGGCGGGTTTCGTCTTCGCTCGCCGTGCGGATCGCGACCGTTTCGCTCACTCGTCGCGCTCCGGCCCCGCGCCCGCGCAGGCGTCTTCCATTTCCTTGAAGATCGCCGGCAACGCGGCCAGCAGGCCGCCGGCCGTCGTCGCGCGCTCGCCGACCTGGGCCGCGACCCGGTCGCCGGCCGCGCCGTGCAAGAATACGCCGGCAAGCGTGGCCGCGAGCGGCTCGGCGCCTTGCGCAATGAAGCCCGCGATCAGGCCGGTGAGCACGTCGCCCGCGCCGCCGGTCGCCATGCCGGGGTTGCCGGTCGGGTTGATCCACAAGCGGCCGTCGGGCGCCGCGACGACGGTGTGCGCGCCCTTGAGCGCGACGACCGCGCCGGTCGCGGCCGCGAGGCCGAGCGCCGCGCCGAGGCGGTCCGCCTGCACCTCGGCAGTCGTGCATTTTCGCAGCCGCGCCATCTCGCCGGGGTGCGGGGTCAGCACGACCGGGGCCTGCGCGCCGGCGAGCAGATCGACGTTCGCCGCCAAATTGTTCAAGCCGTCGGCGTCGATCACCAGCGGCACGTTCGTCGCCGCCAGCAGGCCGCCGACAAAGGTTTCCAACGCCTCCGAACGGCCGAGGCCCGGCCCGACCGCGATGACGTTCTTGCCGGCCGCGAGCTCCAGCGCGCCGCCCAGCGCCGCCGCGGAAAAACGCCCGGCGCTGTCTTCCGCCAAGCCGGCCTTGAGCGCTTCGAGCAGCGCCGCTTCGGCCGCGGGCAACAGCGATTCGGGCACGCCCGCGGTGACCAGGCCCGCGCCGCTCGTCACCGCGGCCCGGGCCGCCATCAGCGGGGCGCCGCCCATGCCGCGCGAGCCGCCGAGCACCAGGACGTGGCCGAACGAGCCCTTATGGGCCTGTGCGTCGCGCGGCGCGAACAGCGGCAGCGCATCGTCGCGTTCGATCAGGCGGGCCTTGATCTCGGCCGCGTCGATCAACTCCGGCGGCAGCGAGATGTCGACGACTTCGATCGTGCCGCAGTGCTCGGCGCCCGGAAAAAGAAACTGCGCGAGCTTCGGCAGCCCGAAGGTGCAGGTGAGATCGGCGCGGATCGCGGGGCCCGTCAATTGGCCCGTGTCGGCGTTGACGCCGCTGGGCATATCGACGGCGACGATCGGCGCGTCGAGGCCGTTGGCCAGCGCGATCAATTCCGCGGCCGGGCCTTCGATGGCGCGCGTCAGGCCCGTGCCGAACAAGGCGTCGACGACCAGGCCCGCGTCGGCCAGGGCGTCGACGGCGGCGCGATGATCTTTCTCGCTGCGCAATTGGTAAACCGGGATGCCGATCTTCTCGGCGATGCGATAGTTGGTTTTGGCGTCGCCGTGCAGTTGCGAACCGGGCGCGATCAGCCAGCATTCGACGTCGAAGCCCTGGTTGTGCAGATGGCGCGCGATGACGAAGCCGTCGCCGCCGTTGTTGCCGGGGCCGCACAACACGACGACACCCTTCGCGCACGCCTCGCCGAAATGCTCCTCGATGACCTCGGCCGCGCCGCGCCCCGCGTTTTCCATCAGCACCAGGCCGGGGATCGCGAAGTCGTCGATGGCCCGCCGATCCAGTTCGCGCATCTGCGCCGCGGTCGCCAGTTTCATGTCGGTTCTCCTTGGCTCGCCGGGAGTCGCCCGCGTCAGGCCCGCTGGCTCTTCATCGCCTCGATCATTTCCCGTACGGCGCGTTCGAGGCCGACGAAAATCGCGCGGGCGATGATCGACTGGCCGATGTTCAACTCGCGGATTTCCGGAATGGCGGCGATCGGCCCGACGTTCTTCAGATCGAGCCCGTGGCCCGCGGCGACCGCCAGCCGCAGCTTGGCCGCCATGTGCACGGCGTCGAGGATCAGCGCGTACTCGCGTTCGACGTCCTCCGGTTTTTTCGCTTCGCAATAACGGCCCGTGTTGATCTCGATCACCCGGGCGTTCGCCTCGTAGGCCGCCTTGACCTGCGCCAGATCCGGATCGATGAACACGCTCATCGCAATTTCGTGCTCGGCCAGCAACGCCGCCGCGCCGCGCACCGCGTCCCTGGCGTGCAGCAGGTTCAAGCCGCCTTCGGTCGTCACTTCGTCCGGGCGCTCCGGCACGAGCGTCACCATGTCGGGCCGCATTTCGCCGGCGATGCGCAGCATTTCCTGCGTCGCGGACATTTCGACGTTCAGGTGCGTTTTGACGGTCTGGCGCAGGATCTCGAGGTCGCGCTCTTTGATGTGGCGCCGGTCGCCGCGCAGATGAATGGTGACGCCGTCGGCGCCGGCCAACTCGGCGAGGCCGGCCGCGAGCACGGGGTCCGGCTGGTCGATCTTGCGCGCTTCCCGCAAGGTCGCGACGTGGTCCACGTTGACCGAAAGCTTGATCGGTTGCACGGCTCACTCCTTTTTGTTCGTCCCGCGTCGGCAGGCGATCGCGCCCGAACCCGGCGCCGGTTTACGGCTTGGCTTTGGCGCCCGGCTTTTTGACTTTGTCGAGAACGGTCAGTTGCACCGGCGGCACCACCACGTTGCGGAAGGTCACGCCCTCCGGAACCTTGAGCGCCGGAACCAGTTCGTAACTCTTGCCCGGTTCGAGTTCGGCGCCGTCGATTTGCAGGCGAAGATCGCCCGGCGTCAATTGCTGCAATTGATCTTTGGCGCCTTCCACTTGCACGTCGAGTTCGGTGCGGCGCAGGCGGACGTCATACGTCGTGTTGCGCACCTCGACCGGCACGCCGTAGAAGGTCTTCTTGATCTTGGGTTCGCCGAGTTGCACCGTGACTTTGATGCGCTGTTCGCGCACGGTTTCGACGTGCCGATCCAGCAGGTCGAGGCCGACCTCGACGGTGAACGTCTCGCGGCGTTCCGTGAGGTCGATGATCTCGGTCTGGACCTCGGTCAGCGGATCGAGTTCGTCCTTCGGGCCCGACACCTCGACGAGTTCGGGCTCGACCGCAACGCGCTGCACCTCGAGGCCGCGGGGCAAGTCGCCGCGCAAGACGGCTTTGACGCGGACGGTCTTGTTCTTGCGTTCGGCCAGCTTGATCTGAAGCTGGCTCGGAATGATTTCCGTGACGCGCACGCCCTTGGGCAACCCCTCGATGCGGGGCGGATAAATGCGCGCGGTCATCACGCCCGCCGCGGCGCCGTTCAGATCGATCAGATACGCGAGCGGCCGATCGCGCAGCACGCGCAGCACGTTGCGCGGACCGCGAATCTTGATTTCCACGTCGTTGGGCAGATCGGAAACGCGCACGAGCCGCTTGGGCTGGTTCGTGGTTTCGAGAGCGACCTTCGCCGGAATCTCGGCCTCCGACTGCCCGACGCTGACGTAGCCCCACAGCACGACCGCGAAGCCCAGGCTCAGCAGCTTGAGCAGCAGGTTTTGCCGAAAGAAGTTGAAGAACCTTTCCTTCATCGCTTACCCAACATGCTTGTGCAGCACGTCCAGCAGTTCGTCGCTCGACAAATGGCCGCTCAGCCGGCCTTCCGACGCGACCGTGACCTGCGCGCGCTCTTCGGAAACGATCAGCACCAACGCGTCGCTCTCCTGCGAAAGGCCCAGGCCGGCGCGATGGCGCGTGCCGAGGTCGCGGTCGAGATCGACCTCGGTGGCCAGCGGAAAAAAGCAGCCGGCGGCGACCATCCGGCCGTTGCGAATGATCACCGCGCCGTCGTGGATCGGCGACGACGGCAAGAAAACGCTCACCAGCAACTCACGGCTGACCGCCGCGTCGAGTTTGACGCCTTCCTCGATGTACTCGTTCAATCCGGTCTCTTTTTCGAGCACGATCAAGGCGCCGATGCGGCGATTCGTCAGCGCCGTCGTCGAGCGCACGAGTTCTTCGAGATAATCGCCGCCCTCGATCGAGGAACTCGCGAACGGGTTGCGGGCGAACCGCGCGAGCCCGCGCCGAATCTCCGGCTGGAACAGGACGACGATCACCAGGATCAAACTGCCGAGGAACGTGGAGAGCAACCAGTTGAGCGTGTACAGCCCGAGCAACTGGCTGGCCGTGTAGACGAGAAAGATCACGCCCAGGCCGACGAGAATCTGCAACGCCCGCGTGCCGCGAATCAGCACGAGAATGCGGTAAATGATCACCGTCACCAGAAAAATATCGAGCAGGTCGACGAGGGTGATCGAGCTGAACGTGAACCGCAACGATTCGAAAAAATCGAGATTCATCAAACAGCCTTGCGCGTCGCATCGGCGATCGCCGCCGCCTGCGCCGCCGGACCGACATCGTGGACCCGCACCAGCCGGGCGCCCGCCGCGACCGCCAGCGACACGGCCGCCAACGTGCCCGGCAGGCGTTCGCCGACGGCGGCGCCGGTCAGCGCGCCGATAAACCGCTTGCGGCTCGGGCCGACCAGCACCGGAAACCCGAGCGCCGCGACGCGTTCGAGGTTCTTCAAAATCGACAGGTTGTGCGCCGGCGTCTTGCCGAAGCCGAGGCCCGGGTCGATCGCCAGGCGTTCGCGGCGCACGCCCGCCGCCAGCGCCCGCCGCGTGCGCTCGACGAGAAACGCGCAGATCTCGCCGAGCAGATCGTCGTAGCGCGGGTCGTTTTGCATCGTCCGGGGCTCGCCCCGCATGTGCATGACGACCAGGCCCGCGTCCGTTGCCGCGGCCAGCGGCGCCATGCCGGCGTCGCCGAGGCCGGAAATGTCATTGATGATATTCGCCCCGGCGGCGAGCGCCGCACGCGCGACCGCCGCGCGGCGCGTGTCGATGCTCAGCGGCGCCGCCGCCGCGCGCCGCAGCCCCGCGACAACGGGCGCGACGCGGTCGATTTCCTCGGCGGCGCTCACCGGCTCGGCCCCGGGCCGGGTCGATTCGCCGCCGATGTCGAGCAGGTCGGCGCCCTCGGCGAGCATCGCCAGGCCGCGTTCGACGGCGGCCTCGGGCGCAAGAAACCGGCCGCCGTCGGAAAAGGAATCCGGCGTGACGTTCAAGATGCCCATCACGACGACCTTGCGGCTCAGGTCGAAGGAGAAACCGGCCCCGGACCAGATCAAGCGCCGTTCTCCCCGGAACCGTCCGTCGACGCGCCGGCGAGCTGCCCGCGCGCTTCGTCTTCGCCGACCGGCTCCGCATCGAGAATCGGCTCCGCGGGCGCGGCCGGCTCCGGCGGCCGATGCCGCGGCGCCGGCGGCTGGCGCATGATCTGCCGGCCGCCGATGATCGTCTTCAGTTCTTCGCCGTCGATGGTTTCGAATTTGAGCAGCGCCTCGGCGATGCGATCGAGCGACTCGCGGTTGCTCTGGAGAATTTCGAGCGCTTTTTGATAGGCCTCTTGAATGATGCGGACGACTTCCTTGTCGATCTCGCGGGCAGTCTCTTCGGAAAAATCCTTCTGGTGGCTGATGTCGCGCCCGAGAAAAACCAGTTCCTCGCGATGGCCGTAGGTGATCGGCCCCATCTGGTCGCTCATGCCGAACTCGCAGACCATGCGGCGGGCCAGTTGCGTGGCGCGTTCGAGGTCGTTGGCGGCGCCGGTGGTCATCAGGTCGAGCGCGGTCTGCTCGGCGGCGCGGCCGCCCATCGCAAAGGCGAGGTTGTTGAGCAGGTATTCGCGCGAAGTGATGAAGCGATCGTCCTCGGGCAGCACCTGCGTCAGGCCCAGCGACATGCCGCGCGGGATGATCGTCACTTTGTGCACGGGGTCGATGTGCGGCAGCTTCGAGCCGACCAGCGCGTGGCCGCCCTCGTGGTAGGCGATCATCCGTTTTTCGTCTTCGGAGATCAGCATGTTCTTGCGCTCGGCGCCCATGATCACCTTGTCTTTGGCCTGCTCCAGTTCCTCCATCGTGATCTTCGGCTTGCCGTTGCGCGCGGCGAGCAGCGCCGCCTCGTTGACGAGGTTCGCGAGGTCGGCCCCGGTGAACCCCGGCGTGCCGCGGGCGATGACGATCACATCCACCGCGTCGTCCAGCGGCGTCTTCTGCGTGTGAACTTTCAGGATGCCGATGCGGC
>Ga0181520_10003818_pt1 | contig 25995 bp, 24 predicted proteins | sample PEATcosm2014_Bin_29_FD_132451 | JGI IMG/M metagenome (GOLD analysis project Ga0181520, IMG submission 132451) | Peatland microbial communities from MTU Mesocosm Facility, Houghton, MI, USA - PEATcosm2014_Bin02_30_metaG | ecosystem: Environmental > Terrestrial > Soil > Wetlands > Peat | place...
CGATGTTTCTGGCGTTCATGATTGCGCCTGTGATTCAAGTAGTGAATATCGGCACGCAACTGACCGAGGCGGTGGCGGGGATCGATCGCACCATGGAAATCCTCTCAGAGAAAGATGAGTTCGCGGATTCGGGGCGCGTCGTCAGGCTGGGCGAGATTAGTGGCGCTGTGCGGTTCGAGCATGTGGATTTCGCGTACACGCCCGAAAAGCCGGTGCTGCACGACGTGAGTTTCCGCGCCGATCCCGGCTCGGTGACTGCGCTGGTGGGCTCGTCAGGCTCGGGCAAGTCGACGATCATCAGCCTGCTCTGCGCCTTTCACACGCCGATAAAAGGCCAGGTGCTTATCGACGATATCGACCTCGCGACCGTGGATTTGAACACCTACCGTTCGCAACTGGGCGTGGTTCTGCAGGAGTCATTTCTCTTCGACGGCACGATTCGCGAGAACATCATGTTCTCGCGGCCGGGCGCGACCGAGGAGCAGTTTCAATTTGCCTGCCACACGGCGTGCGTCGATGAATTTGCCGAGCGCTTCCCGGAAGCCTATGACACGATCGTGGGCGAGCGCGGGGTAAAGCTCTCGGGCGGGCAGCGGCAGCGGCTGTCAATTGCACGAGCTCTATTGGCCGAGCCGCGCATCCTCATCCTCGACGAAGCTACCAGCTCGCTCGATTCCGAATCGGAGGCGATGATCCAGGGTGGGCTTGCCGAGCTGATGCATGGCCGCACAACGTTCGTCATCGCCCATCGCCTGTCGACGATTCGCCGCGCCGACCAGATTCTCGTCGTCGAGCAGGGCCGCATCGTTGAGCGGGGCAATCACGCAGAGCTGTTTGCGCTGCGCGGACGCTACTTCGATCTCTACACGCGCCAGCACGGCCTTGAAGCGAATCTGTTTCTTGCGCCGGGTGAGGGTGGCGACGTGGAAGAAGCTGAAGTGTAGGCTTTCTTGCCGCAACGCGGATCAGAGGTTCGCAAACTCGACCTTCACGTCGACGAAGTCTTCGATCGGCTTGCCCTTTTTGGTAGCCGGCAGGAAACGATCGTGCCAGACGGCTGCAATGGCCTTCTTGTCGAGACCAAATCCGAGGCCTCGCCGCATTTGGACGGCCTTCGGCAAGCCGTCGGCCCCTACGGTCACCGTTACAGTCGCCACCTGCACAATCGGTTCGCGGACAAAGGGATCGGCGAAGTCGGCGTCGACGCTGTGGATGAGAACCGGCGGCGTGTAATCAGCGGGGCGATGGTGCTTGTCTTCAAAAAAGGACTCGGCGGGCGGCGCCAGATCTCGCTCCGCGATGATGACTTCAGGCAACGCCTGGGCCCGGTTTGCACGGTAGACCACGCGCACATCAATCCAGACTGGCACGGGCTTCCCTTGAAGCTTTCCCGGCTCGAATACCGACTGCTGCGCCGCGGCAATGGCCGACTGGTCGAAGTCGTCGCCATGAGAATGAAGGAGCTGAATATGGCTGGGAACTCCATCGGCTCCGATGACCATTGCGAGCACAGTCATCCCCTGGCGGTCTTTCCCGTAGTCGTAGCCGGGATAGGCCGCAGGCATCACGCTGATGAGCCGGGGCGCTGAGACTTCAGGGCCGGCGTAATAAACGCCGGACTCGTCGGGCGATTGGTGAACAGCCCAAACCGGCTGGGCGGCTGCCTGGCCGTACAGACAGCCTGAAGCGAAAGAGATGAAGACGAGAACGCCGAGCCTTCCCTTGTCCATTTCATTTCCTGATTTGCCGGGGATGGTAGTGCTGTTCTCTCCATTCTTCGCGGGCGGGCAGTTTTCGGTCAATGCCCGTTGGAGCCGGTGGGGCTGGTTGGGGTTTGTGGGTGCTGCGCGATCTTCCATGCAGGCGACGAAGGCCCGTGAAAGCGGCAAAACGCGGCGTGCAGACCAGCGTTTCACCTGTTGACCCGCGTCCCATCATATGAGAAGCTAGAGATGGACCCAAAGCTTGGAACAAAGGATCAACATGCGAGACGCGCTTCCCCAAGGCACCTACAAAGTTCAGGCTCTCGACCGCGCTTTTGCGGTGCTCGACCTGCTTGGCGAGAGCGAGACGCCGCTCGGCTTGGCGCAGGTGGCGGCCTCGCTGCAGCTGCACAAGAGCACGGCGCACCGTTTTCTGATGGTTCTGGAGCGGCACCGCATGGTGGAGCGCACCACGAACGGCAAATTCCGGCTGGGACTGCGGCTGTTCGACTTCGGCAACCGGGCGATTGAACAATACGATCTGCGCGACCGCGCGCAGCCGCACCTGCGCAGGCTGGTCAGCGAGACCGAGGAGACGGCGCACCTGGCGCTGCTCGAGGCGGCGCGCGTCATTTACATCGACAAAATTGAGCCCACGCGCTCGGTGCGCATGATTACGCGCATCGGCGCCAGCAATCCCGTGCACTGCACTTCAGTGGGCAAGGCGATTCTCGCGTTCCTGCCGCCGGAGCGCGCTGCGGACATTATTCGCCGCATCCGTTTCGAGCGGATGACGAACCGCACCATCTCGACGGCCGAAGCACTGCGCGTCGAGCTCGACAAGACGCGCCGCCGCGGCTACGCGGTCGACGACGAGGAGTTGGAAGAAGGCCTGCGCTGCATCGCTGTTCCGGTGCTGGACGCGGCGCGGCTGCCGGTGGCAGCGGTGAGCGTGTCCGGACCATCGTTCCGCGTCACCGCGCAGAAGCTGCCGGCCATCGCCAATCATTTGCTGCAATGCGTGCGCGGCATTTCAGTGGATATGGGCTACGTGCCTTCAACGCGCGCCGCACGGGCCGTCGTGAACGCATAATCGAAGGAAACGCCTGAAAGAACTTGCTTTGTCAGGTCGCGGGGACGTTACGCCTGTGACGATTTGGTCCGCAGACCCCACAAAATTAGAACCGTCGAGATGACGATCACGACTCCGACGCTCTTGAAGCCGGTCATGACAAGCGTCTCCTGCCATGGCTGCGCGATGCGCCCCGGAGCGGTGATGGGAGACAGAGCTCCAGTGCCGAAGATCGCGGCGAGCGTGGTAAAAACCCAGTTCATGTAAGTCCCGTAGAGCACGGTCCAGTATGCGGTTGCTTTGATCGCCGGCTTCAAGCTCACCGCGCTCCATGCACCGCCCAGAGCGAGCAGGAAAATGCCGTTCATCACGCCTTCCAGGTGGGCGGCAAGCCCCATGCGGACGTTGGTAAAGTGCTGTTCGAGGAATCCGGTGATCAGGCCGATCAGGAACAAGAACATTCCATGGCCCATCAGACGGCGGCTGGCGTTTTCCATATCAAATCTCCTCATCAATCGGTGAGATTGTTGGATGAATGGGGGATTGTGCGATCCGTTTCTAACATTTGAGTGGCTCGTCGCGCAACGAGTAATGGAGGGGGCGGATTCTCAGCAAAAAAGTTCAATTCAGGGCGGGAGCTCAACCAGAGGAAAGCGTGCGGGATGGAAGGAGGAGTTCCTCGACACGAGGCAAGTGACACGCAAGATTCGCGAGCTTTCACCTTCCAGAAGCGCTTTTCGCCGTGATCATGGCCTGTTGAATTGCTGAAACAAGCGATTCAAGTTCGAACGGACCGTCATGACGATGCCCGTTGATGAAGAACGTTGGCGTTCCGTTTACTCCGCTTCGGACTCCACTTGTGAAGTCGGCGCGGACGCGGGCCTTAAAAGTTTCCTGCTTCAACGCCTGACGCATCGCGGCGGTAGATAGCCCGAGCTCTTCGCCGAGACTTGAGTACAATGCTTCACCTAACCTGCTTTGATCTTCATACAAACGATCGTGCATCTCCCAGAACTTGCCTTGTGCGCCGGCAAACTCCGCCACTTCGGCGGCGGCTTCAGCGTGAGGATGCATTTGACTCAAAGGGAAGTTGCGAAAAACAAACCGGAGTCGTTTTCCGAACTGCTTCTGAAATTGCTTGACGATGGGATAGGCCTGCCCGCAGTACGGACACTCGTAGTCGCCGTACTCCACCAGGGTCACTTCCGCGTTTTCAGGGCCTTGGGCGTGATCTTCGGCAGTGATCGGTACCTTAAGCGTGGCCACAGATTCCTCCTATTTCGGCAGATCTTCGAGCGCCTGCAGAATACCGTCCGCACCGGGATTTACAGCAATCGGCGAGCAATAACTCCAGGCAATCATTCCGTTCTTGTCGATTACAAACAGAGCGCGCTCACAAATGCCATCGGCAGCGCGGTAGGCGCCATATTGTTTGGCAACGGCTCCCTTGGGCTCAAAATCGGCGAGCAGCGGGAAATGCAGATGACGGTTCTCCGCAAATGCACCGTGACACCAGACGCCATCGACGGACACTCCCAGCAGCTCCGCTCCAAACTTTCGAAACTCAGGGAGGATCTCATTGTAAAGAGCCATCTGGTCACCGCAAACAGGGCTCCAGTCCGCCGGGTAGAACGCCAGGATTACGGGATGTCCAAGCAAGTCACTCAAAGACAGAGTTTGATCGGGCGTTACGTGCAACGTGAAATCCGGGGCCTTTGTCCCGGCGGGGAGGATCCCATCGCAGTGGATCGGAGTAACGGTGCTTACGCTGTTCTGTGCCATTCCTTTTGAGCTCCCTTCACTCGGTTTATCAACCAACTATAATCCACGGGTTTTGCCGCATCGGCAGCTTCGAAAAGGTTGGTCCTTGGTCATCGGCAAGGTATCTCCACTCATAAAGATGCAGCCGGCACCGTTCAATGGTCATCCGCACTACCGCAGATGCAAAAGGTTCTTAGCGTTTCCTGATGCGACCTTCCTTAACGTGTCGGCAGCAAGGGCACATTCGTCAGCAAGCGTTCAGGGCACCAGCACAATCTTGCCGCGGATATGTCCCTGCGCGAGCCGCGAGTAGGCTGCTCGAACCTGATCCAGAGGGAATGTCGCGGCGATCGGCACCTCCAGGGCTCCTGAGGCGATCAGCGTTGCCAATTCGGCGAGCACCGAGGCGTTTAATGCAGCGCTGCTGCCTTCTGTCTTCACTCCGTATTCGCGCGCCGCGCCGAAGTCAGCGATGGTGTCGATCCGGTCTCGCGGGATGCCGAGGTCGACCGCGAGCTTCACGTAGCCTGCCCCGTGCAAATCGATGAACGCATCGATTCTCGCCTCGGGTCTCGCCTCGCGCAACCGGTTGGCGAGGTCCGCGCCGTACGGCTCTGCCTTGACCTTGTGCGCGGAGAGCCACTGATCGTTCGCGGGGCTGGCGATGCCGATCACTGCCGCGCCTGCGCGCGTGGCGAGCTGCACGGCGATCGACCCGACCCCACCTGCGGCTGCCGACACTGCCACGGTATCACCCCTCTTCAGGGATACAGCGCGCACTGCCGCATAAGCCGTGCTGCCGGCAATCGCCAATGCCCCGGCGACCTCCCAGGGCAGCTTCGGCGGCTTGATCGTCAGATTCTTCGCCTCCGCGACGACGTACTCGGCGTGGCTCGCTCGCCGGTCGGTGAAGCCGATCACTTCGTCTCCGGCCGTGAAGTTCTCGACCCGCGGACCGACCTTTCTCACGATGCCGGCCAAGTCGCTGCCCTCGCCCGAAGGAAACGTGGCCGGCCAGATCGCATCCAACAACCCCTCGCGGATCTTCGCCTCGCCGGGGTTGATGGACGCGGCTTTGACCTTCACCAGCACTTCGCCTTGAGACGGTTCAGGCACTGGCACATCCAGGACCTGCAGAACCTCGATCCCGCCGTAGCTGTTGAATCGCACCGCTTTCATGACCTACTCCTCGCAGCCGCCATTAGCGCTCCTGAGACGCCAGCAGCCGTTCATCCGTCGAGCCTTGCCTCGGGTTTCAATGGCATCGAATCGAGCTGAAGGCCTGGTTTCTTCTCCCAGCTGGCGAGTGCCATGCTGCCAAGTTCCTGCATTTCCGTTGCGTCAATCTTCAGGCCGGCTGCCACCACGTTTTCTTCGAGATGTTCAACCCGCGAAGTTCCCGGGATTGGCAGCATGACTGGAGATCGCGCGAGCAGCCACGCCAGGGCCACTTGTGATGGTGTCGCCTTTAGTTGCGCAGCCACGTGGCGGATTGGGCTGTCTGTTCTGGAGATTCGGCCGGCTGCCAGCGGAAACCACGGAATGAAACCCATTTTCTCCTTTTCGCAATACTCCAGGACGTCTTCCGATCCGCGATCAGCCACGCTGTAACGATTCTGGACGCTCACAATCGGAACAATCGTTCGCGCATGCCGAATCTGGCTTACGCTCACTTCCGATAATCCGATGTGCTTGATTTTTCCTTGCGCCTGCAGGTCTTTTAGCGTGCCGATCTGATCTTCGGCCGGCACTTTGGGGTCGATTCGGTGGAGCTGATAGAGATCAATCCGGTCGAGGCGTAACCGGCGCAGGCTGCCTTCGCAGGCGGACCTCAGGTGTTCCGGCTTGCCGTTTTCAACCCATCGGTCAGGGCCTGGGCGTAGAAAGCCGCCCTTGGTGGCAATAATCAAGCCTGCCGGATACGGGTACAAAGCCTCGGCAATGATCTCTTCACTCACTCCCGGACCGTAGGAGTCCGCAGTATCTATGAAATTGATTCCCAATTCGACAGCGCGCCGCAGAACGCGGACGGCTTCGGCCCGATTCGCAGGCTCGCCCCAAATTCCATCTCCCGTGATTCGCATCGCGCCGAATCCCAATCGTGTTACCCGGAGATCGCCTCCAATCAGGAATTCGCCGGCCATTTTGGCAGGCGTATGGTCCAGCTCTATCGCAGATATGTGATTCGGCATATGCTGTTCCTTTGCTCTGCAGGATGAGGATTGACTTTCAACTGTTCCTTTCATTTGGAGTAAAACGATCGCATCGACGTTGCAGGAAATTCACATTTTTTCTGAGATTTTAAGAAACTCATCGGATCACTGCGCGAAACTCAGGGACGGTGCGTGGTCCATCTATGCTCAACTGTTCGGTTGACGGGGTATCATTTTTCCAGCCCGGTATCAATTGTCTCGGGGTAACTCGGTCAAATGGACATTGCTGAGAGAGCATGGGAGCTCTTGGTGATGCGCAAGCCTTCCCCCCAGGAAAATACACTACGCGGTCGAGCGACCATCGTCGCTGAGAACAACAATGGCCACGGGCGTCATGCGGACCTACCCAGGACTTGAATCGTGAGCGACAAAAAAGCCGCATCGCGTCCATCGATGGACGGGCTCTCACGACAAGACACAGTTGCCACAGTGGGGATGCGCCCAGCGCTGACCAGTGTTCGATGGCGCTCAACGTCGACGACCTTTGATTCCCGGCATCACAAAAATCAAGCGGGAACCGCTACACGAAAGGAGTTATCACAGTGAATTCATTTGCATCAGAGTTCAATACTGCCAGCCAACGGAAGGAACCGGATTCCGTCGACGATGCGATGTTGGTTGCTGTGGCAAGGTCCGGGGACTCCTCTGCGTTTGATGAACTCAGCCGGCGCCATTCCAGACGTGTTTTGCATAAGATAGACAGGCAAGTGACCTGATGAAATGAATCCTCTGGCATGTGAACTGCAGGGTTTAGTCGGGTGATGTTTGCGATGAATCGGTAACGTCGACCAAGGAGGCTCCAATGAACTCACTTCAACGTAACGCTCTTGCCGCAGCTCGTGTTTTGCTTGCCCTGGTATTTTTGGCCAACGGTTTTGGCATCATCCCACAGGGTGTCGCTGCAAAGGAACTCGCCGATCATGGAGCCCCGGCGGCTCTTGTGCCGCTGCTTATGTTTGCAGCCAGGACGATCGAGATTGCCGGTGGTTTCGGGTTGATGCTGGGTATCTATCCCCGGATCGCCGCAATCGCCGAGATTGCCTTCCTGATCCCAGCGACGCTAGTGGCACATGAGTTCTGGAAGGCGGTGGGAACACCGGCTTTTGCCCCGCAGCTTCTCCAATTCCTGAAGAACACGGCGATGACGGGAGGCCTGTTGTTGATTGCTGCAACGCCGAACCAACCCGCGCTGTTTCCGCGCCGTCCGCGGCCAGGCTCCCAGGAGGAATAGGAATCGCCTGCTTTTGGAGGTTTCCCGACTCTAAAGGAGAGAGAGGAGAATCGCTGATGGAAAAACGAAAGCTGGGAGCTGCCGGGCCGGAAGTGCCGGTGATTTGTCTGGGTGGAAACGTCTACGGGTGGACGCTGCCGGAGGCGGAGGTGTTTCGGCAGCTGGATGCCGCGCTCGATATCGGATTGAACTTTGTGGATACTGCCGATGTGTATTCGCGTTGGGTTCCCGGGAACAAAGGCGGCGAGTCAGAGACGATTGTCGGCAAGTGGTTCGCGAAGACCGGGAAGCGCAAGGACGTGATCCTCGCGACGAAGGTCGGCAACGAGATGGGCGAAGGCAAAAAGGGATTGAAAGCGGCCTATATTCGGCAGGCAGTTGAGGATTCGCTCGAGCGCCTGCAGACGGACTATATCGACATTTATCAGGCGCACAAGGACGATGCGGAGACCCCACTGGAAGAGACGCTGGGCGCCTTCAACGAACTCGTGAATCAGGGGAAGGCACGGTATATCGGCGCATCGAACTACAGTGGAGCGCGTTTGGCGGAAGCGCTGGAAACAAGCCGCAAGCATGGGTTTGCAAGCTATATCTCTCTGCAGCCGCATTACAACCTGGTGGAGCGACAAGATTACGAATCGGATCTTCTGCCGGTAGTGGAGAAGTATCAGTTGGGTGTGATTCCATACTTTTCTCTGGCAGCGGGCTTCTTAACTGGAAAGTATCGCAGCCAAAAAGACACGGAGAAGGCCGCACGGGGATCGATGGTGCAAAAGTACCTGAATGACTGGGGATTCGCGGTGGTTACGGCGCTGGATGAAGTGGCGAATGCACACGGAGCGACTCCGGCGCGCGTGGCGCTGGCCTGGCTGCTTGCGCAGCCCGGAATTACGGCTCCGATTGCCAGCGCTACGAATGAGAAGCAGCTAGCCGATCTGGCTGAAGCGGCGAAACTGAAGCTGGGTGCGGAGTCGATTCAAAAGCTGGACGATGCAAGCGCCCGGAAGGTTGGGGCAGAGGCTCTGGCCGGATAGGGTGCAGGAGATTCGCTGCAGTTGGGGGCCGATTCTGCCGATCTGCTGAATTCTGATCGTTCAGCGCGAATCGCGAGCTTTCAGGTTTGACCAACCCTAACATGTTGCGCCGGCATTTGGATTTGGGAAAGTGTCGAGATTGTCCTCGTCGCTTCGATCAAGGCAGGCAAAATCCTTCTCAATCAGGAGCGCGAGTGACCCGAGGTTCCCTAGACTGATATCTTCGGCGATCCCGACCTGATCGGTGACGCCCCAGGCTTTCGCCTGATCGGCAGGTATCAAAACTGCGACTCTGTTCTCCGTGTATTGAACGGTCGGCCTGCCTACCGAGCGATCCTGTTGTAAGGCAAAGGTGAACTTTGCCAATACCTCTGGCGCAAACTGAATTGTTTCTTCCAGGCAGTCGCCATCCAGAAGTCTCGTGACCTCTGACCGCGATATCCTTAGTCGCAAGGAGTTTCCTTTGATTCGCAGCTTCATGGCCCGACTCCTGCCGACGCCGATGTATACCCGTCAATACGCTCACAGCCGTGATAAATATTGAAGTGATCGTCGCGCAGGAACCCTATGAGGGTAATGTCGAACTCCTTGGCTACATCTACGGCAAGGCTCGATGGAGCCCCCACGGCTGCAACCATCTGAATCCCACCCATCATCGCTTTCTGCAGAAGCTCAAAGCTGGCGCGTCCGGAGAGCAAAAGCACACGCTCTCGCAGGGGCGTGCGGCCGGCGAGGAATTCAGAGCCAATAAGCTTATCCACTGCGTTGTGACGGCCTACATCTTCACGAAGCGCCAATAGATTCCCGTTTGAATCGAAGAGCCCCGCGCCGTGCAATCCACCAGTACGATCGAAGACGCCCTGTGAAGAACGGAGGCGCTCCGGGAGACTGTAGAGCATTTGCGCGGCGGCCCTGAAGTTGTTTGTCGCGCGCGGCGGGCAAACCGTGCGCAACGCGAGGAGGGACGCCTTACCACAAATCCCGCAACTCGATGTTGTGTAGAAATTGCGTTGAAGGCTGGCCATGCTCACCGTGACATGTGTGGCCAGGCCTACTCGGACAATGTTCTGTTTGGAATCGGGCTTGGTTGCGTCCCCGACGAGAGGGAATTGCGTGGACCCACCGACAGGATGTGTTGCGTAGGAAATCTGTTCGATGTCGTTGGCGTTCTTGACCACTCCTTCGGTCATGAGAAAGCCCGCGGCAAGATCGAAGTCATTGCCGGGAGTACGCATCGTAATGGAAATCGATGTCGCCTGCCGCGAGTTCGAGGGCCCATAGGTAATCTGAATCTCGAGCGGTTCTTCGATCGCAAGCTGGTCCAGCACCATTCGCGAATTTTGTCCCGTGACCTTTTCGACAGACGTCTGCGACATGGAGTTGTCGGACGTGTGCGGGGGCGCGAGAAAGAGGGAATCGTTCAAGAGGATTTTCTCCTTTCCACGGCCTCGATTTGCTTTCTTCGCCCATCAGAAGGTGCGCGGAATTCGAGGTTTTCGCGTCGAGCTCTCAGATCTCTTCCTTAAAGAGGATTTTTGGGCCATCATGCCCTTCTCCTCCCTGCCGCCGCGGCGTCGCTGATCGTCATCGCCACCGTGGCACGATTATCTTGCTCTTAGCACGATTCATGCCACTCGGCTTCTCTCCTAGAAACGCCAGCGATCGTGCGCCAACCGCTGACGCTGTCCCAAAGGATTCAGAGCGTAAGCGCGCTGCCTTGAGCAGGCTCTGGACCGACCAGCGCAGCTTGACTTCGTCATCGATGATGAGCACACCGGGAGCGCTCCGAGGCGTCATTCGTGGGCCTCCAGGCCGAGTCTTGTCGAATGGCGGACGCCGAGTCGAATGCCCGACGCATGACGTAGTCTCCATGAGAGCCGCCCACTCCCACGTTTGAAGTATATCGCTGAATCCACAGAGCAAACCCATGCCCGGATGATTGGCAAACTGCGTGCATATAACGAGGCAGCGGGAGGTATGGACAGCATGCGAGCGCAAAGGTCGTACACCGGTGATGAGCTGAACTCCACCGTCCAAATTCGCGAACAGAACCTGGGAGAACTTGAAGACGCTGTGTCGCAACATCTGGCCTCGCTTCAGAGAAGGGCCTGTCGCTACGTGGGCAACCCGTATGACGCTGAAGATGCGGTGCAGGATGCCTTGCTGTCTGCTTACACGCACTTGGATCAGTTCAAGGGGACGGCCAGGATAACGACTTGGCTGACTGCCATCGTTACGAATTGTGCTCTGACACAATTGCGCAGAAGGCCGCGCCAACCTCACGTTTCCCTCGACGACCGGTTGGATGAAGAAGGAGACTATTGTCTTTCAGACAAACTGGCGGACGCAAAGCCAAGCCCTGAAGTTGAATGCATGAATGTGGAATTGCACGGGCACCTTATGCAATCCTTGGCCGAGCTCTCGCCTTCACAGCGCAAGGTGATTCAGTTGCGCCACTTGGATGGGCTTACGACTGGCGAAGCAGCGCAAATCCTGGGAGTGGCGGAAGGGACGGTGAAAGCCCAGGTCTCCCGAGCACGCTCAAGGCTGAGGAAGATGGCGCTCGGAGTTTAAGAAGGAGAGGATACGGCGATGAGTTATATTCCGGATGCGAAACGGTATGACGGGGCTAAGTTCAGGCGGGTTGGACGATCGGGAATCGTCCTGCCCCCGATCTCGCTTGGGCTGTGGCAAAACTTCGGCGGCGTCAATGTGTTCGAGACGGGCCGGGCAGTGATTCGGCGCGCCTTTGATCGAGGCGTGACGCACTTCGACCTAGCGAATAACTATGGGCCGCCCTATGGCTCTGGCGAAGAAAACTTCGGAGAGATTTTGCGGAAGGATTTCAGCAGCCACCGAAATGAACTGTTGATTTCGACGAAAGCAGGGTGGGACATGTGGCCGGGCCCTTATGGCGTAGGCGGCTCGCGCAAATATATGCTCGCGTCTCTCGACGAAAGCCTGGCGCGGATGGGACTCGAGTACGTCGACATTTTCTATTCTCACCGGCCCACTGCGGATGCTCCACTGGAAGAAACCATGGGCGCGCTGGTGCAAGCTGTGCGGCAAGGCAAGGCATTGTATGTGGGCATTTCGTCGTATGGTCCCGAGCGGACGCGCGAAGCGGCACAGATTCTGAAGAGCGAAGGAGTCCCGCTGCTGATTCATCAGCCGTCCTACTCGATGCTGAATCGTTGGGTGGAAGAAGAACTCCTCGACACGCTGGAGGAACTCGGTGTCGGTTGCATTGCATTCTCTGCGCTGGCTCAGGGACTGTTGACGAGTAAGTATCTGAACGGGGTTGCCGAGCATTCGCGCGCGAAGGATGGCGTCTGGTTTCAGAAGGAGTTCTTGAGCGAGGACAATCTTAAGCGGGTACGGGCCCTGAACGAGATTGCCAAGGGACGCGGGCAGTCACTGGCCCAGATGGCGATTGCGTGGGTGCTGCGCGACAAGAGGATCACCTCCGCACTGATCGGGGCGCGGAACGTGGAGCAGCTTGATAATTCGCTCGACGCTCTGAAGCAACTGCAGTTCACGGATCGAGAGCTCTCGGAGATCGATCGCTACGCACGGGAGGGATCGATTGATGTCTGGAGAGATGCCAGGGAGGAGGCGGCGTAGAAGACGCGATTGAGTAACGTTATGGAGTTCTGTACAATCGCGTCTGTCGATAGAGCTAGCGTGTCAAGTGCAATGAATGGCCTTAAATTCTCAAACCTGAGGAGCTGATGAATGCGATCCCCGTCCACCGTCGTTCTCGCCGCTGCAGCCATGCTTATTCCTGCCGCGCTGCCGGCGCAGCAAGTCATCACTGGCCAGGCGGCATTCGCCGATTGGAATCAGCAGCAGCCCGGCGTCCGCCGCAAGATCACCCTCGCCGACTTGCCCCAACCTAATCCCGCTGAGGCAGTAAACAACACACCTCATGTGATCCCGCGTCCTGCCGGCGCGTGGCCCATCGCACCAGCCGGATTCAAAGTTACGCTTTATGCGGGCGGCGACACCACTCCCATGCAGCGAGCGGACAACAAGGAATTCATGACCCTCAGCGGCGGCACTTTCACAATGCCGCGCCTCATCCAAACCGCCCCCAATGGCGATCTTTTTCTTGCCGATTCCGGAGCTGGAACGATCTTCATCCTTCGCGGCGCAGGACCCGACGGCAAAGCCGCGCAGATCGAAAAGTTTGCCACCGGCCTGGACCATCCATTCGGGATCGCCTTTTATCCTGCTGACGACCCAAAGTACGTCTATGTTGGCAATGCCACGACAATACAGCGCATTCCTTACCACTCCGGTGACCTGCACGCGACGGGGCCGGCCGAAACGATCGTCCCTGATATCCCTGGCTACGCTCAGCTCACCGGCGGAGGTCACTGGACGCGCGACGTTGTCTTCACTCAAGACGGCCGGCACATGCTCGTCTCCGTCGGCTCCGGCTCCAATGTGGACGACCCCGACACCCACCCGAGGGAGTTTCACCGCGCCGACGTCCTGGAGTACACGCCTGAAGGCAAGTTCATCGAGGTTTACGCTCACGGCATCCGCAACTGCGTTGGCGAAGCCATCAACCCAACCACAGGCCAGCTATGGTGCTCCACCAACGAGCGCGATAACCTGGGCAATCATCTTGTACCTGACTACGTGACCTCCATAAAGGAAGGAGGCTTTTATGGCTGGCCCTGGTATTACATGGGCGGGCATCAGGATCCGCGTTTGCCTGAGCCGTGCGCCGATGGCACCGGTCCTAGCGCCCAGGCTCCCGCGCTCACTCCGGACGAGGCAAAAAACTGCAAGCGCGTCGATCTTTCGTCGAAGGTGATCACTCCCGATGTCCTCGTTCAGCCACACATGGCTTCACTCGAAATGGTTTTCTATCCTACCGAGAAAAAAGAATTTCCTGCCGGTTATGACGGCGACGCCTTCGCCGCCGAGCACGGCTCATGGAACCGGAAGAACCGCGCCGGTTACGAAGTTATTCGCATCCCCATGCACGAGGGCCACGCCGATGGCAGTTACGAAGACTTTCTCACCGGCTTCGTTACAAAGGACGGCCAGGTCTGGGGCCGCCCCGTAGGTGTAGCGATCGCCAAAGACGGCAGCTTATTCGTCACAGACGACGGTACCCGCTCTGTTTGGCACGTTTCCTACGTCGGAAAGTGAACGAGTGTGTGCAATCCGGACCCTTCAGCGGTCGGCGCCGTTGAAGGGTTCGCTCACCCGTTGGTGTAGCCCAGCCAGGACGGGTTCCTGATCGTACCGTCAAAATGCGAACTGGTTTTGAAGAGTTCGAACTTTCCAGTCAGGGCGGCATTCTTTGTTTTCGCGAGAAGTGCGGCGACCTGCTGCTGATCCATGGGCCTGAAGCTTTGCACTGCCTGAAACGCCTGGTCCAGAATTGCTGGGGAGTCGATCCCGGTGATCACAACCGACGCCGGAGAGTTCAGTCCGAAGTGCAAGGCCTCCGTTGGCGTCACTGTCTTGCTTTCGAGGATGAAGTGATCTCCGAAGGTCTTCATGGCAAGAATGGCTGTGCCGCGCTCCTGCGCCACAGGCGCAACTCCATTCAGAAACGAACGGAAATGCGCATCCATCACGTTGATAGGCATCTGCACAGTGTCGAAATGAAAGGAGTGCTTGTCGGCAGTCTCAAACATGCGCAGATGTACGCTGGGATCCTTATGACCCGTGAATCCGATGTAGCGGATCTTGCCCGCTTGTTTCGCCTCCTGAACAGCCTCGATGGCTCCGCCCGGTGCAAAGATCACATCCGGATCGTCGAGGCGAATGACCTCGTGGAATTGCAGGAGATCGATCGTGTCCGTTTGCAGGCGCCCCAGCGATTCCTCGATCTGCCTGGCTGCGGTGTTCTTATCCCTGCCATCGATTTTTGTCATCAAAAACACCTTCTGCCTGTAACCATCGCGGAGCGCCTGGCCCATTCGGACCTCGCTGATGCCACCGTTGTAGTCCCAGCAGTTGTCCATGAAAGTGATGCCGCGATCGATTGCGGCGCGAAGCAGACGGATACTCTCATCGGGGTCTTGCTGTTTCCCAAGGTGGTAACCGCCTGCGCCGATTGCGGAAACTCGTTCGCCCGTACGGCCAAGCTCGCGATAAATCATGTTCGGGGATTCAGGGCGCTGGGTGGCGGGGGAGGGCTGAGTATTTTGTGCGCCCGCAGACGCGGCTGTTCCTGCGGCAGCAACGGTAGCCGTCTTTAGGAAATCTCTTCGGTCCATGAAAGGCTCCTCTCAGGAAAGTTTATTCATATTCATGCAGCCGAGGCCACAGAGACTGCCGAAGTGATCCAACGGACGCGATGCAGGCCTCTACCGATCTGGAGATCCCTGCCGTCGATCCAGTTACCAGCGCAACCTTATCAGTGAGCTTCAGGTCCACCGTATCCTCCAGAACAAACCCACGCCCGTTTGATTCACCAAACCTCTCAAAGGGCTCGAACAAACAGGCCCGACCAGGCTTGAGGATATTTTCCAAGTCACCAACGATTGAAGCGTTTTGCGATGTCTCGCCGCAGTGCCCTTTAACTGCCGACGTCCACGATACCAGCTAAACCTCGGCCGCTGATCCTTGACCAACGACATACGGGGTTATTGCGGCCAGATCCAGGTCGCCATTTGCGGAGACATTAGCGGCAAGAACATATTGTGCGAGTGATGCCGCGGGCAGATCGGCGCCGGACATCGTCGCGGCATTCATCACCAGATCCATGTCTTTGCTCATCAGCCGCAACGGGAATTCCGGAGAATAGTCTCCTTCCTTGATCTTCCGGATTTTCCCCTCCATCGCCGGAGCGACCACCGCCGTCTTGGAAAGGACATCGAGCAAAACATCTCGATCGATCTGAAGATGCTCTCCGAGCGAGACTGCTTCTGCGATTGCCTGCATATCAAGGCCCAGGAGAAGGTTCACGACCAATTTCATTTGAACGCCAGAAGACCCAGGTCCAATCAAAAACCACTGCCGTGCAATCGACTGGAAGATGGGGACACATTGCTCAAAGGTCTCCTTGTCACCGCCGGCGAGCAATGTAACGGTTCCAGCTTCGACCGCCGGCGTCGATCCGGAGATGGCCACATCGAGGAAGTCAACACGTTTCGCACGGGCCTCGTGATGCAGGCGGCGCGATAATTCCGGCGAGATCGTGCTCATTTCGATGATGATCGTCCCCGGCCTTGCTGTAGAAACGACACCGCCCTCGTCGAGGTAGACGGACTGAACAGCTGCATCGTTCGCCAAGGAAGAGAGAATTACATCCGATTCAGCTACAAGGTCAGCGATGGACGGTGCGATGGCGATCCCCCAGTTGTTCAGTTCATCTGCTGGCTTTGGAGTGCGGTTCCAGGCTCGGATTTTCCATCCAAATGAATCCAACCGCCGTGCGAGCCGGCTCCCCATGAGCCCGAGGCCGATGAATCCAACTTGAGTTTTGAGTTTGTCGAGTATTGGTGCTGGCATGACGTAATCTCCTTGTCATCTGGTGGTCGTTTCGCCGCTTGCGGCGGTCGATCCACAGCTATACCTTGCACGTATCTCGCCATCCGAGCTGAATTCGGATCGATTCAGAATCAGCCAGATCGAGCGTATTACTCGCAGGATGCTCTCGACTCCTGTCAGAGCTTCGACATTCGATGACGGAGGGCCGTCACGATCGGTCATGCTCTTCCCCAAAGCCTTTTCATATGCAGGGGTTAACTGTCGAATCGAGTGGTCTTGAAACTGCTAACAGCACAATGAGAACCGGCACCGAGTCGGGCCGGAACCGAAGGAGAAGAAAAGCTTTCAGGATGACGACCGTGGGCACGGCCGAAGGCATTTTCGCGTACACCATGGATTTCGATATCGGTCAATTCCGCATTTCTTTCGTGCCATGCGGCCTGAAAACTGCCACTGCTGAGCGTGCCGCAAATTAACTTTACGGGCTCTTACCCCATGGAATACCATCGAAAATCTATCGCGGAGGGTGGACAGCGTTGACAGCCACAATTGATGGTAAGCCACTGGCAATTCAGCCTGGAGAACGCCTGATCGACCTGATCAACCGTTACGGGATCGAAGTTCCACACGTCTGTTACCACCCCCAGCTTGGACCGATCCAATCGTGCGATACCTGCATGGTCGAAGTCGACGGCAAACTGGTAAGAGCTTGCGGCACGATGGCGGCTGAGGGCATGAACGTAGTGACATCGTCGGCGCGCGCGGCCCAGGCACAGCGCGAAGCCTTTGACCGCATCCTCGGCAATCACATGCTCTATTGCACAGTGTGCGACAACAACAACGGCAACTGCACCGTGCACAATACCACCAAGCTGCTTCACGTGGAACATCAGGAGATCCCTTACAAGCCCAAACCGTACGAAGTGGATATGTCGAATCCCTTCTATCGCTACGATCCCGACCAATGTATTCTTTGTGGGCGGTGCGTTCAAGCGTGCCAAACTCTGGAAGTGAACGAGACCTTAAGCATCAACTGGGAGGACCCTCATCCCCGCGTGCTTTGGGACGGTGGAGCGCCGATCGGCGAATCGAGTTGCGTCTCCTGCGGCCACTGCGTGACGGTTTGCCCCTGCAATGCGCTGATGGAAAAGTCGATGCTCGGAGAGGCCGGCTATATGACCGGGCTCTCGAAGACTGCGCTCGACGGCATGATCGATGTGGTCAAGGACATCGAGCCGGAGATGGGATACGGCTCCATCATGCAGGTTTCCGAGGTGGAATCGCACATGCGCGAGTCGCGTATCAAGCGAACCAAAACCGTCTGTACTTACTGCGGAGTCGGCTGCAGCTTCGAAATCTGGACTAAGGACCGTCATATTCTCAAGGTCGAACCGGCCGAGGGCGCGGCCAACGGCGTTTCCACCTGCATCAAGGGTAAGTTCGGATGGGACTACGTCAACAGTCCTGATCGGCTCACAAAGCCGCTCATCCGCGAAGGAGACACCTTCCGCGAGGCCTCATGGGATGAGGCATTGACCTTGGTGGCGCGCAGATTTACCGAAATCAAGGCGGCTACCGGTCCCGACTCACTCGCTTTCATCTCCTCTTCAAAATGCACGAATGAAGAAAGCTATCTCATGCAGAAGCTTTCCCGGGCGGTAATCGGAACCAATAACATGGATAACTGCTCCCGTTATTGCCAGGCCCCGGCAACCACGGGCCTGTTTAGAACAGTTGGCTATGGCGGAGACTCCGGATCGATCACCGATATCGGGCAAGCGGGCCTGGTGCTGATTATCGGCAGCAATACGGCTGAGAGCCATCCGGTGCTGGCTACGCGCGTCAAGCGCGCGCATAAGATGCACGGCCAGAAACTGATCGTCTCTGACCTGCGCGAGAACGAAATGGCGCAGCGAGCAGATGTGTTCCTGCACCCGCGGCCTGGAACCGACCTTATCTGGCTCTCGGCGGTGACCAAATACATTTTCGACAACGGACTTGCCGACCAGAAATTCATCGATCAGTGGGTCAATCACGCCGCTGAGTACAAAAAGAGCCTGGATCTGTTCACTCTCGAAATGGCCAGCGAGCGGTGCGGCCTCGCCGTCGAAACGCTGAAGAAGGTTGCTCACATGATCGCGGAAGCAAAAGGGGTCTGCATTCTTTGGGCGATGGGCGTCACTCAGCACTCCATGGGTTCTGACACCTCGACGGCTATCTCCAACCTCCTGCTCGCGACAGGCAACTACATGAAGCCGGGGACCGGCGCATATCCTTTGCGCGGACACAACAACGTGCAGGGAGCAAGCGATCATGGAGCGATGCCGAACTTCTTCCCCGGCTACCAAGAAGTAGCCGATCCGGTAATTCGCGCCAAGTTTGAGAAGGCGTGGAGTGTTCAATTGCCGCCAAAGCCGGGTCTCGATAACCACATGATGATCGAAGCCATCCACGACGGCAAACTCAAGTCGATGTACGTGTTCGGCGAAGAGATGAGCCTCGTCGATTCCAACGCAAACTACGTGGGCGACGCTTTGTCGAAGCTCGACTTCTTTGTCATGCAGGAGATCTTCTTCAGCGAAACCTGCCGCTTCGCGGACGTGATTCTTCCGGCCTGCCCAAGTTTGGAAAAGGAAGGAACCTTCACCAGTACTGAGCGGCGCATCCAGCGTCTCTACGAAGTGTTCGAACCGCTTGATGGGAGCCGTCCGGACTGGATCATTATCCAGGACATCGCCAATCGGCTGGGCGCAGACTGGAAGTACGAACATCCTTCTCAGATTTACGAAGAGATTGCCTCACTTACACCATTGATGGCCGGAGTCACTTATGAGCGCCTTGAAGGTTATAAGACGCTGCAGTGGCCCGTGGCTGAGGATGGCAGCGATCAGCCTCTGCTGTACACAAAGAACTTCAATTTTCCCGACGGGAAGGCTACGTTCTACCCGGTTCCCTGGTCGGAGCCTACCGATCAACAGAATACCGAGTACGATTTGCACCTGAACAACGGCCGGTTGCTGGAACATTTCCATGAAGGCAACCTGACCTATCGCGTCGAAGGAATTCGTGAGAAGACGCCGTGCACTTTTATTGAAGTGTCGCCGGAACTCGCAGGCGAACGCGGTATTCAGACCGGGAGCTGGGTGCAGTTGACATCGCGTTACGGCAAGGTGCGCGCACAGGCCGTAGTTACGACAAGAGTGCAGGGAAAAGAGCTGTATATGCCCATGAACTCCACCGACGAGCCTGTTAACCGGCTCACCGGCAGCCATACGGACAAAGCGACCCACACTCCCGCTTACAAGGAAACTTCTGTGCAACTCCGGGTGTTGGGAGAGATCGGCGACGACCCGCTGCCGCGGACAAACTCCCGCCACGGACATCCGACACCTCAAACAGGCGTTGAGGTAGAGCGTAAGTGGAGGCGTAAGGACTATCGTCAACCCGGCGACCAACTGGTTCAGATACAGACCAGCTAGCTGCGCCTGCTGACAAGGAGAGAAACATGGCTCGACCAATCCCGCTAGAGTTGCCGGCCCGCGATCCTCGCGAAGAGTTGCGCAAGCGGCTCGAACAAGCGCCGGCCAAGCATGCAGAAGCCTTGCTCGATTCGTACGAGTTGCTGCAGCAGCTGCACGACCACGGCGTTTTCGAACTGTTGCGCGGTGCGCTTGGTGCAAGTGACAAACTGATTGAAACCGCGGTCGATGCCGCCAAATCGGATGAATCCATTCGCGCCATTCGCAACGCGATGATTCTCGGTAAAGTGCTCGGGTCAATCAATCCTGACGTACTCCAGTGTGTTGCGACGGCGGCAAGCGAAACGCTGGGATGCTACGAGAAACCAGTCATCGAGCCGCCAGGCTTGTTCTCGCTTCTCAGTCAATTCCGTCACAAGGAGCTGCGCAGAAGTATCGCGCTCATCAACCGCTTCTTAGAGAGGCTGGGGGATCAAATCAAGCTTCGTGGAGGCTGCCAATGACGGAAACCGGAACAAACACGAGTCGCTGGGGAATTGCGGCAGCGGGATTCCTGATGCAAATGGCTCTTGGAGCCGTGTATGCATGGAGTGTCTTTAGAATTCCCCTCGCCAAACAGTTTCATTGGTCGGTCTCCGATGTAACTCTTACCTTTTCAATCTGCGTCTTTGTCCTTGGCATTGCCGCCTTCTTTGGCGGACTCTGGCTGAACAAGAAAGGCCCCCGCGTTGTCGCCCTTACGGGCGGGTTTCTCTATGGCCTTGGCATATTCCTGGCCAGCTACTCTGCAAACAAGCTCTGGTGGCTGTACCTTAGCTACGGATTGATCGGGGGAATCGGATTGGGATTCGGTTACATTGTGCCGATTTCCGTCCTGGTTAAGTGGTTTCCCGACCGCAGAGGCCTTATCACCGGTATCGCAGTTGCCGGGTTTGGGCTCGGCGCGCTGGTCACAGCCCCGGTGGCGACGCGCCTCATCCAAAGCGTCGGTGTGTTGCAGACCTTCGCCTGGCTCGGCATTGCTTATCTTGTGGTTGCTATGTCCACAGGCTATTTCATGCAGAACCCGCCAGACGGGTGGAAGCCGGCCGGCTGGGCTCCCAGCGCGACCCAGACCGTGCAACGAGCGGCAAAGGACTTCACGCTCGGCGGCGCACTCAGAACCTGGCAATGGTGGGCGCTGTGGCTGCTGTTGTTCCTGAACACGTCGGCTGGCATCTCGCTCATCTCGCAGGAATCGCCGGTCTTTCAGGAAATCGCGAAGGCAAGTGCCATCGTCGCCGCGGGTATGGTCGGCATCGCGAGCGTCGGTAACGCCGCGGGTCGCATTTTTTGGGCCTCGATCTCGGATGCAATCACCCGGCGATGGACCTTCACGGCCATGTTCGTCACTCAGATGTTTCTGTTCTGGCTCCTGCCGGAAACATCTTCTGTGGCCACTCTAACTGTTTTGTCGTTCATCATCCTAATGTGCTACGGAGGAGGATTCGGCACCATGCCGGCCTTCACGGCCGACTATTTCGGGTCTAAGAATGTCGGCCCGATCTATGGCCTGATGATGACCGCATGGGGTTCGGCAAGTGCAGTCAGCGCGGTACTTTTCGCTCACCTGCGGCAGTCTAGCGGATCGTATGTCGTTGGCCTGCATCTCATCGCCGGGATTATGGCTGTATCCATGATTTTGCCCATCCTGGTGTCGCCGCCCAAATTCACCTCGGCCGCGAGCACAAGTTTGAGCCCCGGGATCCCTTTAACGAATTCCAAATGATCTCGCTGGAGCGGACCGAGACCAGCACAGGTCACGGTCCTACCGGATTGCAGATCAATTGACCGGTCGAGAGAGACAGATCGAATGACGCTGTTACAGGTGACGCAGTACGCCTATCTTCTTCGACCTCACGCTCTCGTTGCTGCATCGCCTTCTCCAGTTCTTTCTGAGGATCGAGCGAAATGACCGTAATCCAAAGGCGAGTCGCCCACATCTCAACCCACAGAGATGCGGTTGCGGCAGTCACGTCCACACCTTGGGGATGGACCGTGAATGTTTTCGCGTCAAGACATCGGCCATCCGCACCAGATCGCCCACGAAAATCGATTGCTGTTTGTAGGTTGGTCTTCACAACTGCGGTGATTGGCAGTCTCTGCAGTTGCATAGCGCACGCGCAGGATAACTACGAAATTCAGGTCTACGGCGCCGACACAGTCGCGCCCAAGACAACCATGCTGGAGCTGCATAGTAACTTTACCGCGGACGGGACCAAGCCGCTGCCCGGTTCGAGGTATGCCGCCGACCGTCTCTATCCCACCAATCACGCGGAACACGAAACGGTGGAGATCACACAGGGCATTAATGGTTGGTCTGAAGTTGGCTTCTATATCTTCACCAGCGCCCGCGATGGCGATGGTTGGCAATGGGTCGGCGACCACATTCGTCCCCGTGTTCGCGTTCCCGACAGCTGGCATTGGCCTCTCGGCGTAAGCCTTTCGACCGAGATAGGGTATCAACGACGCCAATTTTCGACGGATACCTGGACCTGGGAGATCCGTCCCATCGTGGACAAGACGAAAGGTCGCTGGTACTTCGCCGTGAATCCTGCGCTGGAGCGATCGTTTCACGGACAAACCGTCAATCAGGGCGTAGGATTCTCGCCGAACGCCAAGATCAGCTTTGACTTCAACAAGTACATCTCCGGCGGCCTCGAATACTATGCGGACTATGGATCGCTGCGCGGCTTTGAATCGCTTCACAATCAACAGCAGCAGTTCTTCCCGGCGATTGATTTGAATGTCTCACCGAACTGGGAAATCAACTTCGGTGTCGGCGTAGGACCGACCGCAGCCACCGATCATCTAATCGTCAAGGGAATTGTAGGCAGGCGCTTTGACTGGACGCACCATCGTGCAGGCAGCTCCGGAAGCATTCAGTGAGGGAGGCAGGCCAATGAACCGGCGTGAATTGATTGCGAAGTCCGCAGCTGCAGCCGCGCTGGGCGCGCCCTTTTCGGCGAAACATAATCTGAGGGCGCAAGCATCTGCGGATGTGCATCTGGAAATTGCTCCATTGACGCTCGAGATCGTGCCCGGCCCGCTCATCCGTTGGCCCGAGGGCAAGCCAATCGCAATCGACGTGACGAATCGAACCAACATCCCCGAGATCGTGCACTGGCATGGACTCTGGATTCCCTCCGGCCAGGTTTCATTGCCACCAGCAAAGCCATATGGATTTCTGCTTTATGATGCTTTTTCGCTATGCGTTTCGAGGCCAGCGTACTGCTGGTAAAAGCGCTCGGTGGCGGCTGGGATACATCACAGCTGCCGCAACGACCCTGAAAAGGATTGCCTCATCAAGAACATCGAACTATCAACGATCGAGGGTTCGTTAAGGGTTTCATAAGCGTTCAGCAGGGTCTACGGAGCCGAGTCGGATTTATTTGGTAGAATTTGAATCACGGGACATGGACAGATGTTCTCGTGTTGCGGGGGGCCTGCAGCGGCATGGTCGGCAGAGTTTCATGCTGTCCATGCTGTCCATTCATCGCGGAATTCGGTTAAATTCCGTGGAAACGTGGAAGCGGGAGAAAAGATAGACAGCAACGATGGACAGCAAATTCTTAGACTTAGCGTAAGTCGAAGAAAAGAAAGTGGGGACGTAGCTCAGTTGGTTAGAGCGCTGCCCTGTCACGGCAGAGGTCGCGGGTTCGAGCCCCGTCGTCCCCGCCATCAATCAGATGATCCCACGATTGTTGGCTGTTCCAAGAACGTCGCGCAGATTCGCCTATTCGGCCTTTGTTGCGTCACGGCCAGCGGATCGCACCGACTGGCGCGCTTACTGAAACGCCTGACTCAGGCTCATGGGATCGAGGCTGGCTAGAAACTTCTGTGCCTCGGCGGTGAGCGCGGTTTGCGCAGCGGTCTTTGACGCGCCGGAATGGGGCTGGTCAGTTTTGAGCCGGTCGGTTTGAAGGTGGTCGATCCGAATCATGATGGGAACCGGATGCGCCGATCCGCCGGTGAGTTCGCCGATTTGCGGCTTGAGGACGAAAAAGCCGATGCGGCCTTTCGAGGCGACCTGCTGCGACTGCGAACAGGATCCCGGAGTGCAGACGACGCTGACGACGATGCTGTCTGTGACGCCGTCGTTGTAAAAGCCGGTGCTGAGGTCGATGAATTTGGCGGGGGATGTTCCTTGCGCGGTGACGAAGGGCAGGGAAGTGACGAGGTCGGGCGTGAGGCCGCGCGCCAGCCAGCACGAGTTGGCATCGTGATAGTAAACGAGCGGCGCAACCCAGATGGCGAGGATGATTTCGTCGGAGTCTGGCGCGGAGTCTGGCGCGGAGTAGGCGCCGCTTTCGACCAGCGTTTGTCCGCCGGATTGCTCGTACCAGGTGCGTGTAAGCGTGAAGCTGCCGATTTGCCTGGGGAAGCGGGCGAGGGCCGCGGTCGACGATAGCGCCGAGGCGGGACCGCTTTGCCGCGATCGCAGCGCCGAAGAGGGCAGCGCCAACACCGCGAGCAGCATGACGGCGAATGCGGCGCAGCGAATAAAGAGATTCCGCAGCGAGAGGGCCTGACTTCCGCTGGGCCGCGCTGGTTTTTCGATGAGGGGCTTCGACCATTCGATGTGTGGTAATGACCGTTCGCCGCGCGGCGATGGCCCTTCGCCGACGAGCGCGAAATCTTCCCGAGCCGGCTTCCCTTCTTTCAAGCTTGCGAGGCGGATAAAGATCAGGATCGCCACGAGAAACAAGCAGCTTCCGATGGCGTAGTCGGCCTGCTTGGCTACGTTCTCGAGCGCGGGTACCCCGAGAGCGATTCTGTAATAGACGACGAGGACGCAGAGGCGAATGAAGTTGAAGAGGTATCCCAGCAGGACGCCGCCAATGACGTAGGCCGCCCAGCGGCGCAACGAAACGCGCTTGAGGTAGCCGAGGACGAGAGCCAGGTATCCTAACGTGACCGCACCGCGAATGCCATCGCAGCCGGGCGCGATGAACATGCCGAAGTCCGGCGAAAACATGAGGCGCAACTGCGGTGTGGTGGGCGCGAAGTGAATGAGCGTGGCGAATTCGCGCGCAACGCGGGCCGAGATGTTTTGGAGAGGAATGTCGATCATGCTGCTGGTGAGCACGGGCACGGGCTGCGAAAGCAGTAGCAGCCCAAGGGGAAACCATGCCTTGCGCCAGACGCGCGGACCGGCAAACAAGAGAACGACCCCGCTGCCATAAAGATAGACAGGCAGGGCGAGCGGGATGAGAGAAACCAGCGTGCCGCCTGCGGTGACGAAGAGCTCGGCGCTCGCGCGCAGAATGCTGACGAAGAATGCTGCGCCGATCACAGCCAGGCCCCACCAGCTTCCGCGCAGTTGCCAGCCGTTTTGGCGCCACACGCGAAGGGTGAGGACAATGCTGACCGGCGGGATGAGCATGCCGATCGAGCGCAGCGGGTCGGTGGTCCAGCATCGCCATAGCAGAGCGAGCTCGCGCTCGATGCCGAGGCAGCCTAGCGCTGCAAGAATAGCGATAGAGCACCAAAGCGCGATTGACGGAGAAGCAGGCAGGCGGGAATTGGCGTCCGGGTCGAGTGCGGCCTGATCCGCTCGCGGTGTCGCGAGTGCCAATTGTTCAGTCATGCGAGCCCCTCGTTGGATATCATCGCATCCAGATGCGCGCACGTATATGCCGATCGCCTGGTTCTCTGGCCGCTGGATTTCGTGCTTCCAGCCCTTGCGGCAACGGCAAGAACGCCGCAAGGATGGTGCAACCACATTCGTACATGAACAAGCGGTCAGAAACCTAAGGCGTTTGTGGCGGCCCGACCAGGGGCGTCTTTACCGGGACCGCGACTCCGATAAACTGCGTCAGCGTGTTCTTGCCGGCGTTCGTCACCCAGAGATTTCCGCTGGCATCGATGGCCAGGCCGTAAGGATCGAGAAGGGAAGCGTCGGTTCCGAATCCGGTTGCAGGCGACAGAAACATACCCGGTGCAGCGCCCGACGCGCCGCCCAACTCCGAAAGCGAGTTGCCCTGGAAGTTGGCCACCCA
>Ga0181520_10003821_pt1 | contig 25970 bp, 22 predicted proteins | sample PEATcosm2014_Bin_29_FD_132451 | JGI IMG/M metagenome (GOLD analysis project Ga0181520, IMG submission 132451) | Peatland microbial communities from MTU Mesocosm Facility, Houghton, MI, USA - PEATcosm2014_Bin02_30_metaG | ecosystem: Environmental > Terrestrial > Soil > Wetlands > Peat | place...
CCCATGATGATGAGGCCGGAATCGGGGAGTTTCTGGTGGATTTCGTCGATGATTTTCTTGTCGCCGCGGTAGATGGCATCCTCGGGGTCGCGGAAGTTGTTGGTGCCGATGAGCAGGACGACGACGCAGGGGTGGATGCCGTCCAGTTCGCCGTTTTCTATGCGCCATAGAACGTGCTGGGTCTTATCGCCGCTGATGCCGAAATTGGCGGGCTGATACTTGGCGTAATGGGCATCGAACACGGCCTGGGCCGCCGGCGTTCTGCTCCAGAACTGGGTGATCGAATCGCCCAGGAAGAGCACGCCGATGGGGCCGGCCTTGCCGCGGGCGAGAAAACTCTGGTGCATGGACCTGAACCCGGCGTCGTTCTGGCCGGCGGCATTGGTCTTGGGCGCTGCCACATCCGGCGGCCCGGAATTGGGATCGGTTACGGCCGGTCGGGTCGCGGGCTGTGTCGCGACAGGCGCCGGCTGGGCGCGAAGGGGCGAAGCCAGATACAGGGGCAGGAGCAAAAGGGCCGACAGCCGACGAGCGAGCAGAGCCATGATTGAGTTCCTCCGCCGGCATGTTACCGCACATCCGGCGAAAAAGCAGGCCGCGGCACGAGACGCGCGTCGGGCAGGGCTGGCGGTCTTGGCACGCCCCGGCCGGTTGCTAGAAGGGCCCAAACTGGACAGGCCAGATCGGCCTTATTATGCTGCCCGGCCGTAAGTTGTGCATTTTGCTGGCGGAGTGAACGGTTCTGACAATTCTGGCAAGGAAACGGCATGGGCAACTGTATCTTTCTGGCCGCGTCTGCGGTCCAGTTTCATCTGGGCCATATCGATTACGCGATTCTCATTGTCTACTTTGCGTTTGTCCTTGGCATTGGCTTTGTCCTAGAGCGATTCACCAAGAGCAGCGAAGATTTCTTCATGGCCGGCCGCCATATTCCGGCATGGATTGCCGGTCTGGCGTTCATTTCAGCCAATCTGGGCGCTCAGGAGGTCATTGGCATGGGCGCCAGTGGCGCCAAGTATGGCATCATGACCGCCCACTTCTATTGGGTTGGCGCGATCCCGGCGATGGTGTTCATCGGCATCTTCATGATGCCGTTCTATTATGGCTCGAAGGCTCGCTCGGTGCCGGAATATTTGGCGATGCGCTTCGACGAAAAGACCCGGGCCTTCAACGCCATTGCCTTTGCCGTGATGACCGTCTTTTCCTCCGGCATCTCCATGTACGCCCTGGCCGATCTGCTGCACGGGTTGCTCAACTGGAATTTCGATTTGTCACTGTGGGTTTCGGCCGCCATCGTGCTCGCCTACATCACGGCCGGCGGATTGCGATCGGCAATTTATAATGAAGTCTTGCAGTTCTTTCTGATCGTGCTGGGCTTTTTGCCCCTGGTCTACCTGGGACTCAAGGATGTTGGCGGCTGGAGCGGCCTTGTGACCCGGTTGAACATGGTCTCCAACGCCCAGCATCTGGCTCCGGGCGTGTATTCCAGTTCCTGGGGTCACATGGCCTCAGGCGCGGACAATCCACTGGGCGTGAGCTGGTTCCCCACGATTTTCGGACTCGGATTTGTCATGTCCTTCGGCTACTGGTGCACCGACTTCCTGGTGGTGCAGCGCGCCATGTCCGCCGACTCGATGTCCGCCGCCCGGCGAACTCCGCTTATCGCCGCCTTTCCCAAGATGCTCTTCCCCTTCCTGGTCATCCTGCCGGGATTGATTGCCGTCGCCATGACCTATGCCCACGGCAGCGCCTCTTTGCCCGTGAAGGCAGACGGCAGCTACGACTACAACATGGCCACTCCGATGATGCTGGCGCATTATTTCCCATCGGGACTGCTCGGCCTGGGCCTGACCGCTTTGATGGCATCGTTCATGAGCGGCATGGCCGGCAACGTCACGGCCTTCAATACTGTGTTCACCTATGACATCTATCAAAGCTACCTGAATCCCAAACAATCCGACCAGCATTATCTCTGGGTCGGCCGCGTGACCACGGTGGTCGGCATCGTCATCAGCATCGGCGCCGCCTACCTGGCCAACAAGTTCAACAACATTATGGACCTGCTCCAGTTGGTCTTCAGCTTCGTCAACGCGCCTCTCTTTGGCACGTTCATGCTGGGCATGTTCTGGAAGCGGACGACCGGCCACGGCGCGTTCTACGGCCTGCTCGCCGGCACCGTCGCGGTGGCTATCCATCACGGACTAACCCTGCCCATTGATGCGGCCGGCCCTGGCATCCACGGCGGATGGCTGGCCGTCCTGGGTCACTACCGTTCGGACATGGCCCAGACGTGGAACGGCGCGATGATCGCGTTCTCGAGTTGCGTTGTGGTGACGGTTGTTGTCTCGCTGCTGACACCGCGGAAGAAGTCCGATGAGGAACTCAAGGGCTTGGTCTATTCACTGACTCCCAAGGTGAAGGACGGGCATCTTCCCTGGTATGAGCAGCCCGTCGTGCTCGGTGTGATCGTGCTTGTCTGCACCGTCATTCTCAACATCATCTTCAGATAATACGAGGTACGTTTCATGGCTAGCTCTTCTGGAATGGATATTCGTCTCCCAATGGGCCTGATGTTCTGCATCATTGGCGCGATGATCGCGATCTTCGGGGTCATGACCAACGGCGACCAGATGTACAAAGATCACTCGCTGGGCATCAACGTCAATCTCTGCTGGGGATCGGCCCTGCTGCTGTTCGGATTGATATTGCTCGGACTGGTCTGGTGGGCCAAGTGCTCGCAGAAAAAGGTCTCATGACTGCCGATCCGGTGGCGGTGCGAGCCGATATCCAGGAACACGTAACTCGATAAGGCACAGTCACTTACTCTGTCATCACGTACTCAGATCTGAGCACAGGTACAGCAGTCACACGCGGGCGGTGTGGCTGATCGGCCAAGACGCTGTGATCCGCCCATTTCTTGACACGCCGCTTCCCGGCCCTATATTTGCGACCCTTATGACCGCCTAAGCCTCGATTTGTGGCACGCGTCGAGGCGCGGGGAACCCAACGCGGGATCTGTGTCCCGCGACGTCGGACCAGGAGCCAAAGGCCCTGCGGACGGCAGGGGCAAATCGGCCAATTTGGCCGAGGGTGACTTTCATCGCCCAGCCCGTCAGCTAACCTCGCCGGCATGTGAAAGGGAACAGACGCAGCCGGGCCCGCATGCCCGAAAACCAAGCGCACCTCCCCATTAGTATTTGAAACGGTCCACGCCGCGACCGCCGACCCTGCGCCATCGCCCAAATGCCTTGGCCTGTTGCACGGCTGGCACGCGATTTGCCCCTGTGCGGGCCGGACCAGAAGGCTCCTTGCTATGACTCCTCCACGCCCGTCCGACATCGATGTTGCGAGCATTGCTGAATCGCGCGGCAACAAGATCAACGTCCTTGTCGTCTCCAGCGTCGCACTCGCCTTCATCAGCTTTTGGCGAGCGGCCGCCATTGTCCTGTGCGATCTGGCCAGCACCGCCTATTACATCGGCGGCATCAGCGAACAGGCCGTCGGCAAGGCCGCGCCCTGGTTCATTCTCGGCGTGATGCTCTTCAGCTACGCCGTCCGGGCCGTCTACGTCGAATCCTGCACCATGTTCACACGCGGCGGCGTCTACCGCGTGGTCAAGGAAGCCATGGGCGGCAGCCTCGCCAAACTCTCGGTATCCGCCCTCATGTTCGATTACGTCCTGACCGGCCCGATCAGCGCTGTCTCGGCCGGGCAATACATCGTCGGGTTGTTCTTCGACATGATCAACCTGCTCAACGTCCACAACGGCCATCCGATTCTTCAACACGACAATTTTGCCAAAACGATCAATACGATCACGGTTGTGATCGCCATTCTGATCACGATTTACTTCTGGCGCACCAACATCATCGGCATCCACGAATCCAGCGACAAAGCCCTGCGCATCATGCAGTGGACGACGGTCATGAGCGTTATCGTGATCGTCTGGAGCCTGATCACCCTCTACCTGCACCGCAGCGGGCTGCACATGCCGCCGATGACGCCGGTCTTCACCGATACCGCAACCCGGCCGGCGCCGCTGCCGCCGGTTGTCGCCGAATCGAGCAAGGGCTGGCTTGAGCATCTTCCGCGCCTCGTCGGCACGCTGGGCATCATCATCGCCTTCGGCCACACGCTTTTGGCCATGAGCGGCGAAGAATCGCTCGCCCAGGTCAACCGCGAAATCGAAGCCCCCAAGCTCAAGAATCTTCTCCGCACCGGATTTGTCATCTTCATGTATTCGATGCTCCTGACCAGCCTGGTCAGCTTCTTTGCCGTGCTCATCATTCCCGACGGCATGCGGGTCAAGACCGAGGTTGTGCTCAACGGCCACGCCCCTGATACCGTCGGCGTCGATTACGTCGAGGTCAACTACCTGCAAAACGGCAAGGCCCCCGATGGCCGCACCGGCTTGTGGGGCTTTGTGCTGAATCGCACTACCGACGCCGCCACCGGAGATGTCACGGTCAACACGACGAGCGAAATCAAAGTCGTCGATCCCAACCACGAGCACGTCGAACGCGATGACGGCACCTACCGCGACAATCTGATCAACGGCCTGGTCCATTTCCTGTCCGGACCATCCTGGCTCAAGATCGTCGTCGAGTGTTTTGTGGTTTTCGTTGGCTTCCTTATCCTGGCCGGCGCCGTCAACACCAGCATCGTCGGCTCCAACGGCGTGCTCAATCGCCTGGCGGAGGACGGTGTTCTCACCCCCTGGTTCCTGCATCCGCAGAAGCGCTTCGGAACCACGCACCGGCTGATCAATCTGGTCACCGTCATGCAGTTGGCCACCATCATCCTGAGCTGGGGCGACGTCGATACCCTCGGCGAAGCCTACGCCTTTGGCGTGATCTGGTCGTTCGTTTTCAAGACCCTTGCCATGGTCGTTCTCCGCTTCAAGGACAAGTCGCCACGTCAATACGAGGTTCCACTCAACGTCCGCAAGCACCTCCCCGACGGCCGGCAGATCGACCTGCCCATCGGAATCGTCATTATCTTCCTGGTGTTGCTCAGCACGGCCCTGGTGAATCTGGCGACCAAGAAGACCGCGACCATCTGGGGCGTCGGGTTTACCATCGTCTTCCTGGCGGTGTTCGTCATTCTCGAACAGATTTCCCATCGCCGCCGGGGTGGCAACGGCCATCACGAGCACCTCGAACAGTTCAATGAACGCAACAGCGACGAGTTGTCTGTGGCAACGCTCGGCCTGACCCATCCCAAGCCGCTGCTCATCGCCGCCCGCGGCCCGCGAAGCCTCCCGGTGCTGGAGAAAGTCCTGCGTGAAATCGACACCGACGCCCGCGACGTCGTCGTCGTCACCTGCAAGGTTCTTCCCGCTCTCACCCAGGGCGTCACCGACAACGAAACCACCATCAACGACGAGGACCGCAAACTCCTCACCCAGATCGTCACCGTCTCCGAAGAGATCGGAAAGCAGATTCACCCGGTGGTTTTGCCGACCAACAACCCCCTGTTCGCTATCGCCACGGCCGCACGCGACCTGGGTGTCACCGAAGTCGTCCTGGGCGTTTCCGAAAAACAGTACGCCGAGGCCCAGCTCGAACAGTTCGCCATGGCCTGGGGCAGCGCGACCGCCGACCCGCAATACAAGGGTCTTTCTCGCGACATGATTGTCCGCATCGTCGGACCGCAGGTGGAAATGCGCTATGAATTGCAAACGTGATTGCGGGGTCCGTGCCGCGGACGCCTGTCGTCGCTCTTGATATTCGCGGCCCGCGGTGCGGATCCTACGCAGATTCCAATCCGAAAAATCTCCGGATCTTCCCCAGCAAGTCCCCCTTGGTCTTCTGCACGCGCTGCCGTCGCGCCTCTTCCGAAAGATTCTCCCGCACCGCTTCCAGCTCAACCCGCCGTCGCGCCAGCAGATCGCTCATCTCCTCGGCGATCTTCGGCCGTCGCGCCAGGATGTCGTGAAAACCGGCCTTGTCCAGCTTGTAGCAATCGACATCCGACAGCGCCACCACCGTCGCCGAGCGCCGGTCGCCGGTCATCAGCCCCATCTCGCCGAAGAAATCCCCGTCCGTGAGCACGGCCACGGCCTGAGTGGCATCGTGACCCTCGACGGCCACGCGCACCGCCGCCTGGCCGCGCAGGATGATGAACAGCGAATCGCCCTCAGCGCCCTGGCGGATCATTGACTCCCCGCGGGCGAACTGGCAGAGCTTCAGCCGCTGGGCCGTCATGGCGCGCTCCTCGGGCGCCAGCGGCCCAAACAGCGTCACCGCCTCCAGCGCCGCCAGCCGTTGCTGGCTTTCCAGCGATTCCCTGTGCTGGCGGTGTTGTTCGGCGTTGACCTGGAACTGCCGGATCGACGGAATCGACATTTCAATTCCGATCCGGTGCAGCGCGTACCAGACGCGCGAGCGGATCAGCGAGTCGGTCGCGTCGTCCTCGTCCTGGTTCGTCAGCCAATACTGGATCACGTACGTCGCGTAGCTCGATTCGTACCGGCCCAGCATGCAACCCGGCGGCGGCGCCGTCGCGACGCAGGGCATCGCCTCCTGGCGCAACGCCGTCTCGACCGTTTCGATAATCAGATTTGGAGCGTGGTTGAGTTCGACGTTGAACGTCAACGTCTGGCGATGCACGCGCGGCTGGCCGGCCTTGCGGCTGAAGACCTGCACCACGTTCTTCATCAGCACACTGTTGGGGATGACGATGGTGTCCCAGTCGCCGGTTTCGATCGACGTCTGCCGCCAGCGGATTTCCTTGACCATGCCGACGTGATTGTCCACCTTGATCCAGTCTCCCACGGCGATCGTGCGCTCGAGCTGGATCGCCACGCCTCCCATGACGTTCCCCAGCGTGTCCTGCAACGAGAACCCGATCACCGCCGTCACCACCGCGCTGGCCGTTATCAGTCCGCTGACGTTGACATTGGCGGTGCTGAGGCAGAACACCGCCGCCACCAGGTACGCGGCGGCCAGGATCAGATCGCACAGGATGGCCGGCGGCTTGAGATGGATCCTGTTGAGAACCAGATCGAATATGAACACACCGGCCACGGTGATGATGGCGACAATGTGCAGAAAATGCGACGTCGCCGTAAGCCACAAGTACAGGCCGTTTTCCGTCCCGTTCCGCATCGCCGTCGCCGCCGCCACGCACAAACCGGCCAGCGACAGCAGGAACAGCGCCACCGCCGCCCTCTGCCGCGAGCGCGACGCCGGATCGTAGATCGCCAGCAGCAGGGCGATGACGGTGAAGCTGAGAATGGTCGACGTCAACACCGCCTTCCCGCCGGCCGTATCCGCTAACCTGTACAAATAGCTCATAAGCCTGCCCACGGCCGCGATGTGGCCGGTTCGATCCGAGCGGATGTCTTAACCCATGAGGGCGGGCGGGGCAAACGACGGGGATGGATTTGCAAGTTCGGCAATTTGCGATGCGATTGAGTCATTTGGCGGTTCGGTGCAGTTGGCGCCGTATCTCGCCGGCGCCCGCTCGGAGGTCGTCGGATGCATTGACCGGTCCTGACAGCCGGCTGCCGATCGGTTAAAGTCGAGTTTGGCGAGCCCTGTTTGACCACCGGGCTTGCCGGCCCGGCGAGCGGCGCGATGTTGTCCACGAGGTTTACGGATGAATCAGTCAAACCTGGAAGCGCATTTACTTCACATCGCCAGCGGTTACAAAAGCAGCTTTGCTGCAAAGACCTACGGCGGAAACGGAAATGATCTGGACCCGCTGATGGATGCTTTCGGCATTACGCCCGGACTCAAGCGGGAGAATCGCCAGTATTGGGGTCGTGAGCTTGGCATGTGCTGGCAGGTTCTGGTCGTTACGCTCTTCACGCTGACATGCAAGGACTTCGCTCCTCCACTACGGCTGGGCGCTGACGAGCCGTGCGACTGCCGGCTGGGCGCTGACGCGATCGACACGAAATATCGGGTCGGATCGGGCGACTCTGGCACGCTGAAGAAATTCAGGACGTACGGAAAGCTTCTAGTCGAAAAGGGCTATCGCCCGGTCTTACTCTTTCTTCGCCGCGACAACCTGAAGGCGGCAATAACTGCGTGTGTGCAGGGCGGCTGGACGGTGTTGACGGCCGACGAGAGCTTCCAATACATCGGGGAAAGAACGCGATTTGACCTCGAATCCTGGTTGCGGCGGGTCAAAGCATCGGGCGAGCTTCTCATCGAACGCTGACACGGAATTGCTTCATGGTGACCAATTCAATCCATCTTGGCGACTGTCGGGAGATCCTCAAGGAGATTCCGCCCCGGTCCATTGCGGCCTGCCTGACCGACCCGCCGTACAACTACGAGTTTATCGGGCGCAAATGGGACCACGGCGAAGTGAAGCGACGTTTGGATCGCATCAAGGAATCAAGAACGCTCGTGAAAAACATCCCCTATGGCAGCGGTCTGGCAGGCGGAGTGCGCAACGAGCGATGGTACAAGAGAAATCGGGACAACATCCTCGAATATCGCCAGTGGTGTACACAGTGGACGGCAGAATTATTCCGCGTGTGCAAGGCGGGCGCGCCAGTCGCGGTATTCAGCAGCAACCGCACGGCTGCGCACATACAGGTGGCACTGGAGGATGCCGGATTCTATACCAAGGACTGTCTGGTCTTTCGCCGGCATTCAGGAATACCCAAGGGGCTCAACCTGTCGCGGAAGCTGTTGAAGTTGGGAGACGCCGCGGCACCGCAGTGGCGGGGCTGGCATAGTTGCTTTCGTAACGAATGGGAGGCGATCGTTCTGGTGCAAAAGCCGCTGATCAACAATCATGTTGAGACATTGAGGGCGACCGGCCTGGGACTCTATTACACAAGAGACCATGACGGCGCATTCCAATCGAATATTCTGGAGGGTTTTCAGCGCGAACCATGCGATGATTTTGACGGACACTGTACGATCAAGCCCCTGTCCCTGATGAAGAAACTCATTACGCTGCTAGTTCCCCCTTCTCCGCGTAACGTTATTCTCGATCCTTTCGCCGGCAGCGGAACAACCCTTCTGGCGGCCAGGAACCTGGGCTATCCCTACATCGGCGTCGAGATCGAGCCGTCCTACATCGATCTCATACAACGTCGGCTTGCCACGGACAGTGCCAAGCCGGGTGTTGCCCGCGACAAGCCTCCAGAACCCCTGCTCTTTGTGTGAACCGTGAGAAGCGACGATCCGATGAATCGTGATGGACCCGATGGCCCGGCCGCAGCGCCCGAGGCAGGCGACTCCGCGCCGACGGGCCACGCAATCCGCCCCGATCTCTCCGCGCTCTCCCCCGCGATGCGGCAGTATCAGCAGTTCAAGGCTCAATATCCCGATTACATCCTCTTTTTCCGCATGGGGGATTTCTATGAGATGTTCTGGGAGGACGCCAAACTCGCCAATCGCGTGCTGGGCGTGGCGCTCACCACCCGCAGCCGCGGCGGGCTGGATGCGGCCGATGCGATTCCCATGGCCGGCGTGCCCTTCCACGCTGTCGATGGGTATCTCCGGCGGATGATCCGCGCGGGGTACAAAGTTGCCATTTGCGAACAGGCCGAAGATTCAACTGCGGCCAAGGGGCTGATCCGCCGCGATGTCGTCCGCCTGATGACGCCGGGAACTCTCACCGATGAGCCGCTTCTCGACGGGCGGTCGGAGAATTATCTGGCAGCCGTGTCGATGGGCATCAGCAAGGGCGGCGGATTCGCCGTCGGGCTGGCGTGGGTGGATTTGTCCACCGGCACGGCCGCGGCGACCAGCGGCCAGCAGGAGGCCGTGCTGGATGAACTGGCGCGACTGCGCCCGGCCGAAGTGCTGGTCCCGGAGAAGGCCAGCGGGCAGGAACACGAACTGGCCGCGCTGATCCGCCAGGGCAACGGCGGCCCGGTCATCACCGTCCGGCCGGCTTGGCAATTCACCGCCCATCAGGCCCGCGAGCAGATCGCGCGGCAATGGCAGGCGCTGGGAGCGGCCGGGTTCGGATTCGCCGATGACGATCCTGCCATCGCCGCCACCGGGGCCGTCCTGTGCTATTTGCAGGAAACGCAAAAGGGCGGATCGCAACATCTGCGTCCGCTGCGAAAGCATGTGCTGGAGGATTTCCTGAGCATCGATCCGGCCACGTCGCGCGGACTGGAGATCGAACGCACCGTCCGCGGCGGCGGCATCGAAGGTTCGCTGCTTTCCGCCATCGACCGCGCCGCCACCAGCATGGGCGGCCGGCTGCTTCGCCAATGGCTGCGTTTCCCGCTGCGGGACATTCAACACATCACGGCCCGGCAGCAGGCGATCGAGGTATTGGCGCGCTCGCCGAACGAATTGGCACTGATTCGCAAGCAGCTCGAGGGCATGTGCGACATCGAGCGTGTGCTGTCGCGAATCGCGGTCAACCGCGCCTCGCCGCGCGATCTGCTGGTGCTGGGAAAAAGCCTGGCATTGGTCGGCCCGCTCATCGAACGTCTGGCCGCCTGGGGCGATGCGGCCGTGGTCGCGCCGGAACTTGTCTCCATGGCGGATTTCTGCCACGAGCGATCGGCGTATCTGTCGCGGGCCATCGCCGCCGATCCGGCCCCGCACCTGCGCGAAGGCGGCGTGATCGCATCAGGGTTCGACGCCGAACTGGATCGCCTGCGCCAGATCGGCCAGAGTGGCCAGCAATGGCTGGCCGAGCATCAGGCATCGCTGGCCGCTTCCACCGGGATCAGCTCGCTCAAAGTCGGATACAACAAGGTCTTCGGCTATTACATCGAGGTCACCGACGCGCATCGGCAGAAGGTGCCGCCGGAATGGAATCGCCGCCAGACCGTCAAAAACGCCGAGCGCTACATCACCGAGGAACTCAAGCGATTCGAGCACGAATCCCTGACCGCCCGGGATCGGTCGGTCGCCCTCGAGCAGCAGCTTTTCGAGCGCATCCGTCAGGACATGCTCCCGCACCTGGCCTCGCTGGGTGATCTGGCCGCCGAGATCGCGCGCCTCGACGTGCTGTGCGGCCTGGCCAGCCTGGCCATTGAGCGCCGCTATTGCCGCCCGACCGTCACCGAGGATCGCCGCATCACCATCATTGACGGCCGGCATCCCGTTCTCGAACAGCAGCTTGCCAGCCAGTTCGTGGCCAACGATCTGACGTTCGATGAAGACGATTCTCTGCACCTGATCACCGGCCCGAACATGGCGGGCAAGAGCACGTTCATCCGCCAGACGGCCCTGATTGTCATCATGGCGCAAATCGGCAGTTTCGTGCCCGCTCGCAGCGCGGTGGTGGGGGTGGCCGACCGGCTCTTCGCCCGCATCGGCGCCAGCGACGAAATCCACGGCGGGCAAAGCACGTTCATGGTCGAAATGACCGAGACCGCTCACATTCTCAACAGCGCCACCGACCGAAGCCTGGTGGTCCTGGACGAACTGGGTCGCGGCACCAGCACTCTCGACGGCCTGAGCCTCGCCTGGGCGATTGCCGAACACATCGCCGCCGTGGTACGCTGCCGAACGCTCTTCGCGACGCATTACCACGAGCTGACCGATCTGGAACAGCGGTTCACCGGCGTGCGGAATTTCAACGTGGCCGTTCGCGAATGGGAGGATCAGGTCATCTTTCTGCACCGCATCGTCGAGGGGGGAACCGACCGCAGCTACGGCATCCACGTGGCGAGACTGGCGGGAATACCGGCGACTGTCTTATCGCGGGCGAGACAACTGCTCGGCGAACTGGCCGTGCAACACGTCACGCACGCCAAGACCGGCCGATCCCGCGCCTACGACACCAGCCAGTTGTCACTCTTCCAGGATCCGAACCGGCCAACCGACGGCATGGCGGGGTGAACCATGCGACGCCAGATGCGATTTGGAGCACATCAATGTCCGGATTCCTAGCCCATCGCCAGCGCAGCGCGGAATGGATGGATGATCCGGCCGTCGATCCGGCGCGGCTGGGAAACAGCCTTCGGTTTCTTCGGCGGCTCAATCGCTACATGGGCTACGTGCGCGCGACCCTGTGGTATTTCAAACGCTTCAGCCGAACCTGGCGGCCGGGCGAGCGGATTGTCATCGCCGATGTGGCAACCGGTTCGGCCGACATTCCGCTGGCGATCGTCCGCTGGGGCCGGGCGGCGGGATTCAACGTGCATGTGGTGGCGATCGATCTGCACGAGTCTACGGTGGACTTTGCCCGCCAGTGGACCGATGAACCGCGGCTCTTGCACTTCGCCCGCGGCGATGCCCGATGGCTTCCACTGGCCGATGGCGGCGTCGATTACGCCATGTGCAACATGTTCCTGCATCATCTTTCAGACGCCGACGCCGTCGCGTCCATCCGCGAACTGAACCGCGTCGCCAAGCGCGGGATCATCGTGGCCGATCTGATTCGCACCTGGCGCATGTACGCCTGGACGCGGCTGGCGACGGCGGCGAGTTGCCCCATCATCCGTCACGATGCCATCACCAGCATCATGCAGACCTTCTCCCGCAGCGAGGCGCAGGGGTTGATTCGCGCCGCGGGCGTCGATTACGCGCAATTCCGCGAGCATTTCGGCTATCGCTTCGTTCTGGCCGGAGAAAAACCGGCCTTCGCCCCGGCAAATGGCCGATAATACCGGCGGGATTGTGCCCGGAGCGATCTGATCATGACAGCCCGCCGACCGACCGCCGTCAAACCCTGGGCCTGGCCCAAGCCTCTGGCGCTGCCCCTGTGGGTTGGTGGGGCGGTGGTCGAGTTCATCAGCGAAGCATGGCACGGCCGCCGCGCCTGGCGGACCTGGCCGCGAGATCTTACTCCCTCGCCACAAGAGCGCCCGGCGCTGGCGGCATTGCGCCGGGCGATCATCGGCCGGGGCAAGCCAATAGTCGCCGCCGTCCTGGGCCCGCCGCCGACGGCGCTGCTGGCCACAAGCGCCGGCGGCTATCTCGACTGTGATACATGGTATTACCCCCTGTGCCGCGAGGTCCGCTGGTGCATGGCCGTCACGTTCGAATCCGACCGCGCCAAACGCGTCGAATTCTTCCGCGGCCTGGCGCAGTAAGCAGCGCCCGCCAGAAGCCACTCGGTCATCCGACGGACAATCCGCGTATTCGCAAAAAGTCGGAGATCCCCCGGAATCCCCCTTTGCTGGCCGCTTCCGCAATCGCTCGCTTCTCGTCCGGCGACAATCTAATATTCACCTGCACGTTGCGCGTCTGGCGCCGGGCCGGCAAGGGCGGCCGTTTCCCCGACTCCAGCATGCAGGCCACTGCGGTAACCGCCAGCGCGCGAGCCTCGGCGATACATCGCTCGACGCTATTCCCGACTCCCAGCGTGTCCATTTCAACGCACTGCCCCACATACCGCCCATCCTCGCGCCAAAACGCGAATCGGTACTCGTCCACGACCCGCCGGGCCTTGGCGAGGATCTTTTTGTCAAATGGAAGGTCATTCACAGCGTCTTTTTGCCTGTTTGACATAGACGTAATCCGCTTTTCCATGATGCACGGGAATGACGATCGGCCGGTACTCTCCCGGCTTGGTAAACGTATGATGCGATCCATTCACACGTGCCAGCCTCCAGCCATGCTCTTCCAGATACTGCCTGAGTTCGGCGAATCGAACCGGGCTCGGCATCGACTTAGTATAGCGTAGCAATATACAATAGGGCAAACGGCGTTGCGCGTGAAAGAAATGGGGACGCTCAGCGGTGCGATTTCGCAATCTCGATGAATTGCCCGGTCCGGCGGACATGGCCCAGCCTCCGGACCTGAACAAACAGTGGCGCAACACAATTAAAATTGAATAATTCAATTGACAACTTGATTTATTCAATGTATGGATTGACAAAGTGAATGCGAGGTCGCGTTGAAGACGATTGCCACGCAATGTCCCATTTGTAACGGCGAGCTGATCATCAGCCGGCTGTCGTGCCTGGCCTGCAACACGCGCATCGAGACCGAGCTGCCGTTTTCGGCGCTGATGCGCCTGCCGGAAGACATGCGACAGTTCGTGCTGGTTTTCCTGCGTTGCCGGGGCAACATCCGCGAGGTGGAGAAGGAACTGGGGATTTCGTACCCCACGGTCTGTAAGCGGCTGGACCTGGTGAACGATCTGATCGAGGGCAAATCCAACGGCCAGTCTGTCAAGCGGCTCAATCGCGGCGAGATTCTGGCCAAGCTCGAACGCGGTGAAATCAACGCCAAAGAGGCGGCCGATCTGCTCAAGGGAAGGTGAACGATGTACGAAGGAATTCCTGTGGCTTTATTGACACTGGTGGCATTGGCGACGGGCTTTTTGCTTGGGCCCTGGATCAACTACTTTCTGCGAGTCCGCTCCTGGGTAGCGACCTTGCTGCCGCTTGGCATTGGGGTTATTGCGGCGATCAATGCTGCCAGGATGGATGGGGGTTCAAGGTCGTCTTTCGGTCAAGACGCCGATGACGTCTCGATCGCCATGAATGTCGCCTGCGGCGTGGTCGCCGCAAGCTTGGGCCTGGCATTGCTCGCCAAGTTGTATCAAGCCGCCGTGATGAACACGATAACGCCCCAGGAGCGCACGGCGGGTGTGGCCGGACTGCGGGCGTGGCTTTCGATCCGAAATATCGTCACTGTCGTCGTTTTCGCCGCCGCCGCGGCGGCTCTGGATTACAACTTCTTCGCCGCCTTGATCCTCGGCGCTGCCGTCCTGTTGGCCTATCCGCTGATCAACACACTGATGCAATCTCCGGCGACGGCGGCCACGCCGCCGCCCCAGGCCCCGGCCGAGGAACGCCAGCGGGTTCTGGCCCTGGTCGAGGCCGGCAAGATCAGCGCGGAAGACGGTGCGGAACTGGTCGCGGCACTGGCACAAAGCCAGGCGGCCGGAGTCGAGGCCCCGGCGGTTATCAATGGTCCCCGCCGCGTGATGCTGCTGGGTGCGGCCGTTGTGTTTGTGGGATTCCTGCTACCGTGGTTCAGCGTGAATATCCAGCAGGCGATGAACGAATCGATGTCCTCCATGCAGCAATCGATGCCACAGATGCCGGGAATGCCGCCGGGTTTGAGTATTCCGCAGGTTCAGCCGGCGGGCGCGATTCCTTCGGTCACGGTGCATGGCGGCGACCTGAGCTATGGGCTGGGCTGGATCCTGCTGGCCGCCGCTTTGGTTGCCGCCGGCCTGCCGTTCTTCTGGACGCTTCGGGCCGCAAATGCCCTGCAACAGCGGAACACCATCTTCGCGTCGCTGATTGTCGGCTCGATTGCGTTGCTCTATCTGCTGAGCAACGGCTTTGGCGCAGGCGTCAGCATTGATGCGGGATTCTTCATCGCGATGACCGGTTACGCCGCCCTGTGGTTCGGCGCCATCCGCAACGAATCGGCCCGCCATCCCACACCCCAGGCAGTAACGGCAATCGTATGACGGTCTTGGAAGTCGCTGATCGGCAGGTTCCTAATCACCGCGGCTGCGAACGGTGGCCAAAATCTCCTTGCCGTACATTTTCACCTTGAACGGCCCCATCCCTTTGACGGATTCGAGCGCGGCGGCGGTTGTCGGGGAACACCGGGCGATTTCGCGCAGGGTCGAATCGTGGCAAATCACGTAGGCCGGCAGGCCTTTCTCGCGGGCGATTCCGGCACGCCATTGGCGCAGACGCTCGAACAATGCGGCGGCCTCCGGCGTCGGCGGTTCCTCGTCGGCTTCGATTGTTGCGGCTCGTTCCGACCTGGCGACAAGCCGCGGCATCAGATCGGCCAGTACCGGCGGGGGATTTCGCGAACCCTTCATCACCGCGATGCCGGGCTCGGTCAATTCGATCACCGGGCGGAACTTGGCGCCGTCCGGATCGCGCTGGCGGGCCAGGCCGGCTTCCAGGACGCGGTGTATCATCGCAATCAGCGACTTTTCTGTGTGATCCCTCAGCAGGCCGAACACCGATAACTCGGTCAATCGCCAGCGCGCCAGCCGTTCTTCATCGCTGCCGGCCAGGACTTTGGCGACCGTGGAGACGCCGAACTTGCCCTGACATCGCGCGATGGCCGACAGGATCTTCTTCAGCAGCAAGACCGTGCTCTCGTCCAACTCCTTTCCGGTGGTGTCGGCATCGAGATGCCGGCCGCCGGCGCAAATATCGCAGACACAGTTTTCCACCGGGGCTTCATCGCCGAAATAGTCCAGGATCATCTGCCGCCGGCAGCGGTGCGTGTTGGTATAGCGAATCAGCAACTCGAGCTTGTCGGTCGCGTGCCGCTTGAGTTCGGCGATCCGCTGCGGATCGGCCTGCGGATTGTCCTGCCCGATCTTGTCGATGAAAAATCGCTGTGTGTGGCAATCCCGATAGCTGAAGAGGAACACGCACCGCGCCGGCAGCCCATCGCGCCCGGCCCGGCCGGCTTCCTGGTAATACGCCTCGATCGTGCCGGGCATGTTGTAATGCACGACCAATCGCACGTCCGGCTTGTTGATGCCCATCCCGAATGCATTGGTCGCGATGGCGATCCCATTGGGCGCGGCCATGAACTTCTCCTGCGAACTGGTCCTCGCGTCCATGTCCATGCCGGCGTGATATCCAACCACCGGCCGCCTGGGATGCCAATCGCTCACCAGCGGCAGGAGTTCCTCGACCGTCTTTCGCGTTGCGCAATAGACGATGCACGTATCCGGATGTGCCGCCAGAAGCGACCGCAATTCCGCATCCTTCTGCCTGCCGCGAACGGTCCGGCATTCGTACGCAAGATTCGGGCGATCGAACCCCGTGACATAAACGCGAGGCTCCTTCAGGCCGAGTTTCTCGATGATCTCGATGCGCACATCCTCGGTCGCCGTGGCCGTCAGCGCGATCGTCGTCGGGTGGCCCAGGCGCTGGCGCACCTCGCCCAGGCGGGCGTATTCGGGGCGGAAATCATGACCCCATTGGCTGATGCAGTGTGCCTCATCAACGGCCAGCAATCGCGGCTTCAGTCCCGCGGCAAAGTCCAGGAACCCATTGGCGTAAAACCGCTCGGGAGCCACATAGAGCAGGCCGTCAAATCCCGCCCGCAACTGCTCATACACCTGCCGCTGTTCGGCCGCATCCTGCGAACTGTTCAGCATCAGCGCGGCGATTCCCTGCTCGCCCAGGCGCACCACCTGGTCTTCCATCAGCGATATCAGCGGCGAAACGACGACGCTCACGCCGCCGGACACGGCCGCCGGCAGTTGATAGCACAGGCTCTTGCCCGCACCGGTGGGCATGACGCACATGACATCCTGCCCGGCCAGGACGTGATTGATGACCTCCTCCTGAGCGGCGCGGAATTCCTCCAGGCCGAAGCGCTCGCGAAGCTCGGTTTTCAGGTCCACCATTGGCCGGGATTATACGGGATGGACGCGGTATGCTCCCATGTCATGGACGCCGAAAACGCTTCCGAAAACGCCGCCGAACTGGCCCGACTCGACCAGTCGCTCTACTGGCATCCCTTCACGCCGATGTCGCTCTGGCTGAACGAGCCGCCGCTGGTCATTACCGCCGCCGAGGGGATGTACCTTATCGACGCCAACGGCCACCGCTATCTCGACGGCGTTTCGTCGCTGTGGTGCAACGTGCATGGCCATCGCGTGCCGCGCATCGATCAGGCCATCCGCGATCAGCTCGACAAGGTCAGCCACACCACGATGCTCGGCCTGGCCAGCGAACCGGCGATCCGACTGGCCCAGCGGCTCATGCCCCTCGTCCCGCCGGGGTTGACGAAGGTCTTCTATAGCGACAGCGGCGCGACATCGACCGAGATCGCCTTCAAGCTGGCCGCACAATACTGGTTCAACATCGGCAAGCCGCACAAGCACGAATTCATCGGATTCACGCACGCCTATCACGGCGACACCTTCGGCGCGATGTCGGTGGGGCGGACCGAGACGTTTCACCGGCCGTACGAGCCATTGCTTTTCAAGACGCATTTTGCCCCATCGCCGTATGTCTACCGCAGCGATACGCCGCACGATCCGGCCGCCGTCGCGGAGAATTGCCTGGCGCGACTGAAGGCGATTCTTGACGAGCATGGCGATCGCATCGCCGCCATCTGCATCGAGCCGATCGTGCAGGGCGCTGCCGGGATGATTGTTCACCCGGCCGGTTTTCTGCGCGGCGTGCGTGAACTGGCCACGCGATACGATGTCCTGCTGATCGCTGACGAAGTGGCCGTCGGTTTCGGCCGCACCGGAAAGATGTTCGCCTGCGAACATGAATCGGTCGCTCCCGATCTGATGTGCGTCGCCAAGGGAATCACCGGCGGCTACCTCCCGTTGGCCGCCACGTTCGCCACACAGAAGATATTCGACGCCTTCCTCGGCCCGCCGTGGGAAAACCGCACGTTCTTCCACGGCCACACATACACCGGCAATCCGCTGGCGTGTGCCGCCGCCTTGGCATCGCTCGATCTCTTCGACCAAACGAATCTGCTGGATCACGTCCGCCGGATGAGTGACGAAATGGCAGCGATGCTCGACAGCCTGAGGGCTCTCAAACATGTCGGCGACATCCGCCAAAAGGGTATGATGGTCGGGATCGAACTCGTGGCCGATCGCTCGACCTGCCGGCCATTCGATCCGCGCTTACGCGTCGGGCACGCGGTCTGTGCGGCCATCAGAAATCACGGCGTGATCCTGCGGCCGCTCGGCGATGTGATCGTCATTATGCCGCCGCTGGCGATGGGGGTTGACGATTTGCGGATGATTTGCGGGGCGGTGGCGAGCGAGATTGCCGCGCTGGCTTAGATCGGAAGACCGCAAGCGGTGTGGTGCGTGGCTGAAACGGCGGGCTGTCTCTAGTCCCCTCTGCCTGTACGCGGGGAGAGGGATAGGGTGAGGGGGTATTTCGTGACCTTGACCGCGCCCAAGCCGAAGAACCCTCACCCCAACCCTTTCCCAGAGTACCGGGCGAGGGGGAAAGAAAAGGCCGCCGATCGCGTTATGCAACCCAAGCGGTGTGGCCACAGCCGGGATTTAGTTGGCATTCGCCGGTAGAATCGCACGGATGAAGCGCCTTTGCCGATGGATGTTCAACGGTCTCTTGGCGTTGTCGTTCTTGTTGTGCGTGGCGACAGTGGTGGTGTGGATGCGGTGCTATCCGACCGCCGTGTTCAGATTCGGGCCGGGCCCGCTGGGAATGACGACCGTCATTATCGAGGGCGGCAATTTGATATGGCACGGACCGCACAATACGACTGCCCCGACATTTTTCGAATATGGCCTTTGGCGACCCTTCGCCGCGTTCGCAATTCTCCTGTTGAGCCGGATATTCTATCGCCGGCTGCTGAAAGCGGACGGCGCCGAGTTGGTCGTCCTCTTGCCGAACATAACGGCGTGCGCAATGGGGACATGGGACGCGTTCCCGGTCGTTCTCGCGGTTGATCTGCTCTACCTGATATGGACCGTGCGAGAGATGAGGCTCAGATGGCGGCGACAATATCGCCGGCGTCTGGGTCTGTGCGTGAACTGCGGCTATGACCTTCGGGCAACGCCCGATCGCTGCCCGGAATGTGGCACGATTCCGAAAACGCAGCGTGAACGTCCGGCTGTTGGGTGAAGTGATCGTCGTGATGCCGCCGGCGATGGGCGTGGACGATTTGCGGACGATTGGCCGGGCGACGGAGGAAGAGATAAGATGGCTGTAAGGTCACGCTTAACTGAGGTGCGATATGCTCGACATGCAGGCGGCAATTCAGAAGGCAGAGGAGTTTCTGCAATCGGTGTACGGAAAGGTTTTCAACCTGGTCGTTGAAGAGGTAGTTCCGCCGGACGAGGCATCCGTATCAAAAGCGTGGCTCGTGACGTTCAGCTTCATCAACAGCGCGACAACCGAAAAGACTTTCAAGGAATTTGAGGTCGACGCCGAATCGGGCAAGGTGCGCGGAATGTTCATGAGGCACGTGCGATGACGCCTTGGCTGCACGACGTCCTGAGGCATCAGCACGATCGCGGATTGGTCGTTGATGCCAACGTGCTTCTCCTGCGGTGTGTGGGGCTGGTGCGACCTGCCATGATCTCCACCTTCAAACGAACAAAGAAATACACAATCGACGACTTTCGACGCGTGGATGAGATTTGGAAACGGTTTCAGCGAATTGTCACAACGCCAGCGATTCTGACCGAGGTGACTAATCTGAGCGGACAGATGAACGAACCGGCCAGGTCAGAGTTATTCCGGGCAATTACCCGTGCGATTGGCTCGCTGAGCGAAAAGTACATCGCTAGCGCCGTTCTTTGCCAACGCGACGCATTTGCTCAATTTGGCTTGACGGATGCCGGTATTGAAGCCGAAGCGGAGCAGGGCGCGCTCGTCCTTACGGACGATCGGGCTCTTGCCGGTTACATAAGATCCCGCCAGTTCCTTGCGATCGCGCTGGATGAGTTGGGATCACCCAGCCAGTGAGATTCGTCGTCATGCCCGCAATTTCTCCGCTCTCAATCCCCGGCCTGTTCATCACCGGCACGGACACCGGCGTCGGCAAGACTCTCGTCACCGGCGCGATCGCGGCACTGCTGGTTCGGCAGGGCCGTCGCGTCGCGGCGTGCAAGCCGATCGCCACCGGCTGTGTGCATCGGCGCGAGGGGCTGGTCAGCGAGGATGCCGAGTGGCTGGCCCATTGCTCGCTCACCCGTCATCCGCTCGATCTGGTCTGCCCGCAGCGATATGCCGAGCCGCTGGCCCCGGCCGTCGCCGCTGGACGGGCCGGTGCGCCGCTGGATCACGCGGCCATCGATCGCGCGATCCGGATCATGTCCGAGGGCGCCGATCTCATGCTCATCGAAGGCATCGGCGGGATCATGGTCCCGATCGACGCCAGCCACACCGTCGTCGATCTGGTCCGCTGGCTGAAAGTCCCCGCCATCATCGTCGCCCGAGCCGCACTGGGGACGATCAATCACACGCTCCTGACCATCGCCGCCCTCCGCCAGGCCGGCATACAAGTCGCCGGAGTGGTCGTCAATCGCTATCCCACCGATACGCCTCCACTGGCCGAGGAAACCAATCCCCGCGCCATCGAGCGATGGGGAAAGACGAAAGTGCTGTGCCTGGTGCCGGATTGTCCGACCCTGTCCGCAACTCTCCCGGCCGTCCCTGCCAGCATCGCGGCGGCGGTGGGGCAGGTGGATTGGGAGGGGTTGCTCGACGCTGAGGGTCTGCCAGACAAAGGCGAATAAGGGAACGGGCGTGCGTCGATCATGGCTCCGTCTTCCTCTGGATCATCCCGCGCCGCGCGGATCGAAGCCGGCGGCGTATTTTCTGGTCAGAGCCGAGAGCTCGGCTCGAACACTGGCGAATTTGGGATCGTCGGCAAGATTCTTCATCTCCAGCGGATCGGCTTTGGGATCAAAGAGCATCGCTCCATTCTTCCCGTCGGGACCGAACTCGGCGTAGCGGTATTCTTCCGTGCGGACGGCCACGCCGTGCAGGGTCGTGCCGTCCTCGCTCCAGACGGAGTAGGCCGGCTGCTTCCACTGGGCCGCGGGCTTGCTCAGCAGCGGCACGAGGCTCGTGCCTTCATTGCCGGCCGGCAGCGTCAGACCACACAGTTCGACAAGTGTGGCGTAAATGTCCAGCGATTGAACCATTCGCAAGCTGGCGGTTCCATTGCCATCGGCGCCGGGGGCGTGAATGATCAGCGGCACGCGCGTGCCCATCTCAAAAAGAGAACCGGCCTTGGACCATTTGCCCTTTTCGCCGAGTTGATAGCCATGATCGGCGAGGAAAACGATCACCGTGTTCTGGCGAAGGCCGAGGCGATCGAGTTCGGCGATGACCCGGCCGACGTTCCAATCGCACCATGAAATCGAAGCGATGTAGCCGCGGATGACCTGGCGCGCTTCGTCTTCCGAAGCGCCGCGCCCGATGAAGAGATCGGCGTTGCGCTTGCGGATGGCGGCGTCGGGGAATCCGGGAGGCACGGTGGGCCAGGCGGCGAAGTCGCTCGTGAGCTTGATCTTCGCAGGGTCGTACATGTCAAGGAATTTCTGCGGCGCCGTGGGCGGGCTGTGCGGCTTGACAAATCCGCAGGCGATGAAAAACGGCTGGTCCTTGTATTTGCGAAGATTGGCAATGGTGCGGTCGGCGGTGAGATAGTCGGGATGCGCCTCGCCATTGCCGTCGAGAACAACAACGCGATCGGAATAGCCGGCACGACTGGTGTCGGCCGGCAGCGGGGGCAGCACACCGGCCGGCGTGGGAATCTGCGATCGCGTGATGGGCAGCGTCCGGCCGATGCCAACGCCGCTGCCATCATCGGTGGCCCCGCCACTATCGCTGGTGGCGCCCCACGACTTGGCGTCATCGATGCCGCCGTGGAAAATCTTGCCCGCGCGGACGGTCACATATCCGTTTTTCAGAAAAAGCTCGGGCAGAGTGGTCCAGTCCGGATGAGCGACACGGAAGTTGGTGCGGTTGCCCAGCACGCCGGTCTTGGTGGGGTTTCTGCCGGTGAGCAGCGAGACGCGAGAGGGATTGCACAGCGGGAACTGGCAGTAATTGCGATCGAACCGCACGCCGGCCTTAGCCAGGGCATCGAGGTTGGGAGTGATGGCGTTGAACATGGAAGCATAGCAGCCGATTTCCACGCGCATGTCGTCGGACATGATGAACAGGACATTGAGCCTGGGCTTGGCCGGCGTGGTGGCTGGCGTGGCGGCCAATGCCGCTGGGGTCTTGAACGCCCCTGGAACAGAGGCCGCGATCGTGGTGGCGGCGAGCTGGCCAAGGAACTGGCGGCGCGAATGCCTAATCACGGGTAGCTCCTTCACCGGCATCTTACCAGTGCCGCGAGGGGAAGGACAACTCTTCGTGGCCGCGGCGCGGGACGGTATAGTCGCCGGCATGACCCCCAACACGCCGGCCATCGATCCGCAGCACGGCTTTCACGTGTTGGCCAAGCCCATCGGGCCGATCTGCAACCTCGACTGCACATACTGCTTCTATCTCGAAAAGGAAGATCTCTACCCCGGCCAGCACAATTGGGAAATGTCGGGCGCGGTGCTCGATGCGTACGTGCGGCAATATATCGAGGCACAAAGCGGGCCCGAGGTGCATTTCGCATGGCAGGGCGGCGAGCCGACATTGCTGGGCGTGGGCTACTTTCAGAGGGTCGTGGAATTGCAGCAGAAATACGCCGGTGGAAAGCAGATTACCAACGCGATCCAAACCAACGGGACGCTGCTGGATGACGCGTGGTGCTCATTCTTCGCCGAGAAGGCGTTTCTGGTCGGGCTCTCCATTGATGGGCCGGCGGATGTTCATGATGCCTATCGCGTCGACAGACACGGCCGGCCAACATTCGATGCCGTGATGAAAGGCCTGTCCTATTTGCGCAAGCACGCGGTGGAATTCAATACGCTGACAGTGGTGAACCACCTGAACGCCGAAAAGCCGCTGGAGGTTTATCAGTTCCTTAAGCAGATCGGCAGCCGGTTCCTGCAATTCATACCGCTGGTCGAACGGGCGATTCCGGCCGTGGAGTTGAAGGTGAAAGGCGTGGCATTTGCCGCACCACCGGTTCCGGGAGCGGCATCGCAGCGGGAATCGCCGGTGACGCCGTGGAGCGTGGAAGCGACTCAATACGGCAGGTTTCTATGCGAGATATTTGACCAGTGGGTTCGCCGCGACGTGGGGCGGATATTCGTGCAGGTGTTTGATGTGGCGCTGGGCAACTGGATGGGGCTGGGTTCGTCGTTGTGTGTATTCGCCGCGAAATGCGGGGCGGCGATGGCGATCGAGCACAACGGCGATCTTTACAGTTGCGATCATTATGTGTACCCGCGTTACCTGCTTGGAAATTTGCTCAGCAGCAGCCTCGGCGACATGGCTCGATCGGCGGCGCAAGTGAAGTTCGGGAATGACAAATTGGACACGTTGCCCCAATACTGCCGCACCTGTGAAGTGCGATTTGCCTGCAACGGGGAATGTCCCAAGCACCGCTTCATTCGCACGCCCGACGGCGAGGACGGTTTGAATTACCTCTGCGCGGCATACAAGCAATTCTTCCGGCACATTGATCCCTACATGCGGACCATGGGCGAACTATTGCGCGAAGGCGGGGCGGCCGCGGACATCATGCGGATTCTGCGCGAGGAGGAAGAGGTGGGGTAGATGCGGATCGGGAATAGAAGAAGAGCGTGAGTGCGCCAGAAACGGCCGGATTGTTTCAGTCAAGACGCATTGTAGCTCCACGATTCGAGCCGCCACCGGCCCTCAGTTTACCGCCGCAAACAGAGTATGCCTGCCCCTTTTGTCCGCAGCCTGCCCTTTATTTGACCCATCGACAGGCTTCTGCATATATTGTAATCATGGTCCCCGGCCAAACGCCTATCCCGCAAGCATACCGGCCCGGTGGTGAGCAGGAACTGACCATCCTCACCGAGATCGGACAGATTCTCTCCTCCACCCTCGAACTCCGCGAAGCCTTCGCGAAAATGATGCAAATCATTTCGGACAAACTAAATATGCGCCGCGGAGCACTCGTCCTGCTTGATGAATCCACCGGCCGGCTGCGCACGGAGGCGGCAGTCGGAATGTCTCCTGAAGAAATGGAACGCGGTAAATATGCCCTCGGGGAAGGCGTCACCGGCAATGTCGTCGCCACCGGCCGGGCCCGCATCATCCCCGATATCAGCAAGGAACCGGATTATCTGAACCGCACCGGCCGCATCCCCGCCGATTCCGTCGGTGAGCCGACCAGTTTTCTATGTATCCCCATCCGGATCGCCGGTCGCACGGCCGGGGCGCTGTCCGTTGACAAGCTCCTGGCCGATGAAACCCAGCTTCGCGCGGATCATGCGTTCTTGGACATCGTCGCCGCGTTTCTGGCCCAGGCGATCCAGATCAACCGCATGGTCATGCGTCAAAAAGAAGTGCTCCTGGAAGAAAACGCCCAACTGCGGGCCCAGGTGCGCGATCGCTATCGCTTCGAGAACATCATCGGCGACTCACCGGCCATGCACGAAGTCTTCGCCACCGTCGGTCAGGTCGCCAACAGCCGGGCCACGGTTCTGCTTCTTGGCGAAACCGGCACCGGCAAGGAAATGATCGCCAAGGCGATCCATTACAATTCGCCGCGCCGCGAAAAGCCGTTCGTCCGGGTCAACTGCGGGGCGCTCACCGGCACACTGCTCGAATCGGAACTCTTCGGCCATGTCAAAGGCTCGTTCACCGGCGCCATCCGCGACAAGGAAGGCCGGTTCGAGGCCGCCGATTCCGGCACGATCTTTCTCGACGAAATCGGCACGATGGAGCCGCCGTTGCAGGTCAAACTGCTCCGCGTTTTGCAGGAGCGCGAATTCGAGCGTGTCGGCGACAACCAGACCATGAAGGTCGACGTCCGCGTCATCACCGCCACCAACGTCGATTTGCAGGAGGAAGTCGCCAAGGGGAATTTCCGCGAGGATTTGTTTTACCGGCTGAACGTCGTCAGCGTCTATCTGCCGCCGTTGCGCAATCGCCGCGAGGATATTCCTCACCTGATCGATCATTTCCTGGACAAGTACAACGCGATCAACGACCGCCATCTTCGCCGCATCAGCCGGGATATGCTCAACGTCCTGCTGCGTTATCCCTGGCCGGGCAACGTGCGCGAACTGGAGAACGCCATCGAGCGGGCGGTGGTGCTGAGCACGGGCGAAGATTTCACCGAGGATTTGCTGCCGCTGAGCGTGCGCATGTTCGCCGCCCAACGTCGCACCACGCAATCAACGGACACAACCGAAACGCTGACCCGCCGCCTTGCCGATCAGGCCATCGCCGATTACGAGCAGCGCGAGGGTGAAATCTATCAGCTTGTGATCGACCAGATCGAACACGCCCTGATCGACCGCGCCCTGGCCCGCTGCGGCGGCGTAAAGACCAAAGCGGCCGATTTCCTCGGCATCAACCGCAATACGCTCAATAAGAAAGTGAAAGACCTCGGCATCGAAGCGGCGGAATAAAGGTGTCACGCCACCGCGACCAGCTTCGCCGCCGAGCGGACTTCAACTCGCACGTCGCAATCCAGCGTTTCCTCGAGCAGTCGCAGTTTCTTACGCCGGGAGAAAACCCGCCGGGCCTTGCTGGATTC
>Ga0181520_10003822_pt1 | contig 25950 bp, 19 predicted proteins | sample PEATcosm2014_Bin_29_FD_132451 | JGI IMG/M metagenome (GOLD analysis project Ga0181520, IMG submission 132451) | Peatland microbial communities from MTU Mesocosm Facility, Houghton, MI, USA - PEATcosm2014_Bin02_30_metaG | ecosystem: Environmental > Terrestrial > Soil > Wetlands > Peat | place...
ACAGCTTTGCCACGGTGCGGTGAGCTACAAGGACATCAAGGAACGCGAAGTGAAACCCCTGGTGATGTCGTGGCTCTCGTCCGCGCAGCGCGAAATCCTGGACAAGTACGCGCCGGAGCGGCTGACGCTGCCGAACGGGCGCACGCCCAAGGTGAATTACGAGAATGGCAGGCCGCCGTTTATTTCGCTGCGCATCCAGGAACTATACGATGTGAACCAGACGCCGAAAATTGCGATGGGGCGTGTGCCGGTGACGGTTCATATTTTGACGCCGGGGATGAAACCGGTCCAGGTGACGCAGGATCTGGCGAATTTCTGGCGCGAACATTATCCAAAAATTAAATCCGAGCTGGCCCGGAAGTATCCCAAGCATTTCTGGCGATGAACGGCATTGAACAACTCTGCCCGAACTGCGGTCTCTGCTGCGACAGCACGTTGTTTGCTGATGTGGAACTGCGCACGGGCGACGATCCGCAACGACTGATAAAACTTGGACTGGAAGTGCAGCAAAAAACTAAAACCAAGCTCGGGTTTGCGCAGCCGTGCGCGTGCTTCGACGGCAAGTTTTGCAAAATTTACGCGGAGCGACCGAAGCGCTGCCGGCTGTTTGAATGCGGTTTGTTAAAGCGGGTTGAAGCCGGCGACATGACGGCAGACGCAGCGCTGAAAAAGATTTCCGAGGCGAAGGCGCGGGTGGAAAACGTGCGCGCACTGTTGCGCCAATCCGGCCAGCGCGCCGAAGAAATGGCCTTGACCCATCGTTACGGCGGGGCCATGAGCGCGCCGATGGATTTGTCCGTCGAAGACGAAGCGGAAAAGCGCGGCAAACTGATGCTGGCGGTGAATGACCTGATGCAAATGCTGGAACGGGAGTTTTTGCGGTGACGCGCGTCTGGACCGGTCGGATGCCTAAGCCGGCATCCCAATATCTTTGACAATCTTTTCAGCAGAGGCGGGGTCCACCCATTTGACGAGCGCGATGAAATTGACCAGCGCGGGGCTGTCGGCCTTGACCTTGTAAAGGTTCTTCAGCGCGTTGATGACCCTGGTGTAGGTGGCTGCGTATTTTTCGTGCGTGAGCCGGTTGGAATACGATTCCAAAACCGCCCGCGCCACGGGGTCGGTCTGGCCGTCGGGCAGATATGGCAGCAGGCAAAAAACGCGGACGAGCGACATCGGATCGGATTCGGCCAGAATGAGCCAGCTCTGTTTGACTTCGTCGGCGTCGTATTTGACGTGAAGCTGCTTGCGGATGGCTTCGGTGATTTCGTTCGGGGAGGCGCGGCTGGCGATGAGTTCCTTGATGATGTCCCAGGGGCCCATCTGCATTTTGTCCAAATTGCCGCCCTCGCTTTTGGGCAGTTCCGGCAACCCCAGTTCCTTGATGAGTTCCCGGCCGAGCGGTTCGGCGTCTTCCCGGCGCAGGCGGTCGGAATTAAGGATGCCGCGCACGATGACTTTCTGCGCCTCGGCGTTCAAGAACTTCAACACGGTTACGATGGGGCCGGGTGCGGGGCTCTTTTGCCGGCCGATGAGATGTTTCACGAAGTCGGTCGTCACCGGATCATGTTCGGTGAAAATCGCTGAACGAAATGTCAGCACGAACCGCAAGGTGCGCGAGGCGCCGCCGGCCTTGCCGAAATTGTTCACGACGGCCTGGCGGTAATCCGCGTTGAGGATGAAGGCCAGCAATTCCTCCGCCTGCTTGACGAATTTTTCGTCCAGATTGTCCGTCTCGCCGGTGACTACGAGCTGTTCCACCAGTGGCGGCAGGCGCTGCGCAAAAACCACGTCCGGCGATTCGGTGCTCTGGTTTTCGTAGTAATGGAGCAGTTCCAAAATAAACGAGAGCTTGAGGAAGGCCACCTTTTGTGTGCGGGATTCGCGGCTCGCCCGGACCCGTTTTTGCAAGGCAACCAGCTCGGAGCGCTTCGCGGATACGACGTTGGGATTTTGTCGCAGCAGCTCTTCAAAATCGTTTCTGAAGCTGAGCATGATTTCCTCCGCCTTGGGCCGCGGATTGTGCTTGGGGTCGGTCGTCAAGTCCTTGAAAAAAATCAACGCCTCGTCGCCGAACTCCTTGACGATTTGTTCGCGCGCCACCTGGCCTTTTACAAAAGCGCGGCTGGCGCGGACATTGGCGGGGGTGAAGAACGATTCCGGCTGCGCGACCAATCCTTGCAGCATTGCCGGGTCCAGCGCGCTGTCCAACTGGATCAATTCCCCGACCAGGGGCTTGATGGCCGCCGTCAAATCGCGTTTGACCTTGTCCAGCGCCTTCAGGATGGCCGGCTGCAGCATGTTTTCCTCATTTTTGCCCTGGATCAGGGCCGCACTCACTTCATTGACGGCCGCGCTGTGTTCCACCAACCGCGAAACGATCACGCCGACGTCGTTGATGGGCAGCTTGGTGACGAGCGTGGTGATGAGGTTCACCAGTTCACCGTGGGATCTTTTGCGGTGCTCCACGACCCGTTCGAGCAGGCCGCGCAACGCCTTGTTCTCCTGTTCCAGCGCGCTGCATTCGGATTCCGACTGCTGCATCCGCAACATCAGGTCATGCCACTCCCGCTGGATTTCCTCCAGAGAGGGAACCGGTCCTGTGCCGTTCTGGGATTCTGACATGATATTACTTTCCATATATTCCACACAGAACCGGGATTTTTCCAATACATATTTTGGCCAAATTTGGGCGTGAAATTCAGCCGGCTGCACGCCGGATACAGCGGGTTGGAGGACCGGCGCTCCAAAGGGAGACTATAAAATTACGTTTTCCTCTAATAATTTTCGCCGCCATGTGTCGTATGATTAGATGATCATTCCAAATTCCATGAAATCAGCCCTGGTCATTTTTGCCACCTCAACGCTAATGGCGTGTGCCGAACCGGCGGACCTTAATAAACTCGTTGCCGCCAATACGGTTTTCGCCTTTGATCTGATGAACCGGGTCACGCAGGCGCAACCGGACGCCAATGTCTTCATTTCTCCGTACAGCGTTTCGAGCGTTTTGCAAATGACAGAAAATGGCGCGGCGGGCGATACGAGAACCGAAATGCAGCGAGCACTCAAGACCACTGGCCTGTCCGCAGCTTCTTTAAATGCTGCCTTCAAGGATTTGGACCGGCAATTTACCGGACGGAGCGACGTTATATTGAACCTCGCTGACGGGCTTTGGTTTCAGCAAGGCTTTCATTTGAAACCCGCCTTTGCGGACACCAACCGTAAATACTTTCGGGCCAAACTGGCGGGCGTGGACTTCGGCAAACCGGAAGCGGCTCAGACCATCAATGATTGGGCGGACAAACAGACGAAAGGTAAAATCAAAGAGGTCGTTCACTTTCCGTTTCCGTCGCTGACGCGGCTGATTCTCGCCGATGCGATTTATTTCAAAGGCCAATGGGTCAAGCCGTTCAAGAAAAACCTGACCCAAACGCGCGACTTTCATTTGGCGAACGGCGAGTCAAAGCAGACGCCCATGATGTCGCAGGAGGGGCAGTTCGAATATCAAGAGAACCCGAAATTCCAGGCCGTCAGACTGCCTTACAAGGGCGGATTGAGGATGGAACTCATTTTGCCGGCCACAGATTCAAAGCTGCAAACGCTCCTGACCGATATTGCCGGCAAAGAGACATGGGCTGGGAATATTCAAAATGGTTTCAGCCGTCGGGAAGGCACTGTCATCCTGCCCAAGTTCAAAATGGAATATCAAGTGCAGCTCAACGAACCGCTGGAGGCCATGGGTATGAAAAGGGCCTTTGCCAGGGACGCGGATTTTTCCGGCATGGCCGACGAACCCTTGTTCATCAGCCAGGTGAAACAGAATAGCTATGTGGACGTGAACGAGGAGGGCACCGAGGCCGCCGCCGTGACTACCGTGACGATGGAGAACGCCGCGCTTGAATTGCCTCCGGTTGACCTGTTCACGATGATTTTGGACCGCCCGTTCTTTTTTGTGATTTCCGATGCAAGCACCGGCTCCATCCTGTTCATGGGCGTCGTGAATGACCCGGTTCCAGGCGCTTAACCGGGGTTCACTGGTGCAAGTGATTCCAGAAATGAAACAGGCTGTTGTCGAAGGTAAATTGATAGGCGATGTAGCACTGAAAATCCACCGGGCCGTCAATGGAGCGGCCCACGGAAAAGAGCAGATGATGATTGTCGCTAAGGTCAATGACCGTGCCGAGGTTGAAGGCGGTACCGGTGTTCGGAAAGTCCGGTTGCAACGCGGTTTGATGATACACTTCCGCGCCGATGGCAATATTATGCGTGACCTGCTTTTGCAACACGCCGCCGACAAACCCCCAGTTGTCATGGCCATTCAATGAATTGACGCCATAACCGCCGCCGCCATAAGCCGTCCATGAGCCCCAGCTTTTTTGCAGCCACACCGGTAGAAAGGCCTGCCAATGGCCATTGCCGAGGTTGTCGCCGCGGCTGCCGCTGGGCACTTCCAACAGTGGAAAGATGCCCACCTGCGGCAGATAATTGGTTTCCTGAATGAACCGGTATTTCACGCCCAGCTCGGTGTCGCCATAACCGTAATGGGAACTGCCGGCGGGCGGCACGTCGTAAGCCAGCGGCGCAATGACATGAAGCTGCACATCGGGAACCACGCCGTAGTTGAGTTCAAAATGCGGCGCGGTGCCGGACCAGTCGCCATCCAGCCTGGCATGTTCGGAGGCCACATAAAATTCCCAATGCTCGTAGTCCACCGGTTCGGGGTCGTCGGTGACAAACGGCGGGCCGCCATAAACAGTGCCGGTGAGAGTCAGGCCCAGGACGGTCGCGCCGGTGGCAATGGATAAACATTTGGTGGTGCGCATGGCTGGCCTTCAATCAGCGATTAAATAGAAACCCATAATGATAAGGCCGCCCGTGAGAACGCCCGCCACAACGATTCCGGTCAAACGGCCGGCCGTGAGCCGCAGCCCCTGTCCGCCATTCGGCAGCGTGAACAGCCAGCCGCACAGGAAAAACAGCAGCACCACGAAGGCGCTGTGGGTCACCCAATGATGGCCGGTGATTTTTTGCATCTGCGCAACGACCGTTGGACTTTTTTCTTTGACCACCACGAGCAGGGCGTTGACCACGCTGGACAGCGCCAGGGACAATCCGAAGGACACGGCGTATTTGGAGAGGGGCTGGTCTTCCATATTGGTGGTCCGGTTAATGTTTTAGCAGTCCCATTTTCACCCCGGTGGCAATGATGGCGCCGTGGCCTTCGACCATCAAGGCGAGCAAGGCGATTCCCGCCGTGAGCCAGAGCACCAGCCGGCGCGCGCCCGGGCTGGCCGCCAGATTGTTGCCGGCGGCAATGGGCAGATACGTTGTGAGCAGCAGCAGCATGATGACCAGATGCTCCTTGGTTTCCATGAAGAATTTATGCGCCAGGGGCCACGGCCCGCCCAAGATGATGGCCTTGTCCGCCGGGTAGAAAACCACATACCAGTAGCCGGCGATCACAAACGCGGTCCACATGAAAATGGCCGCCGCCCAGCTCACGCGCCGGATTCGAATCAGGTTCGCCTCGCTGGCATGGAGCACATCCACAAAGAGCCACACCGCCGCGAGCAGACAGCCCACGCCGAACACCACGTGCAGCATCAGGATAATTTCATTCATGTTTTCCTCCGACTTTGATGAATTGCCTCCGACTCTGGTTAGCCGCCGGTTGCCAGCCGGCAACCGTGCCAGACATATATCAGGCCGTTCCGCCAGTTTCAAGCCGTGGGATTGGCGGGTGGTGGCCCTCGGCTGCGGAATGCCGGGCAATCGGGCAGGCAGATGTATTTTTGACCTTGATTCACCTTGATTTCCTTTGATTCGTCTTGATTTACACTGATTTTACCCTGGGGAGGGGGGGGTATCCCGGCAGAGCGCGGTCGTTTGGCCTGCCGCCGGCCAATTGGTTTGCAATACACATTGTCGCGTACAACCGTGACACTACACCCATTTCCCTAAATGTCTCCTGTAGCCGCTAACAGTATTTTTTTACAAAGCGGACCCGCCTACGTCCAACTTCGGCGCGGCAAGAAAGCGGGAAACGGGGAAAAGATCGAGGCGCAGCCTCGACGCTACAGGCTGGCGTGGTTGCCGGCGTGGCAAGAATACCGAACCGCCGGCACTCCAAAATCAAAACGCATCTTTGCTTGAAAATAATTCAAACCTGCCGACAAACTCTGCCGAAGAAATTACCGCTGTGAATCCCAAAGAAATCTTATCGGAACTCCGCCGACTGGTTGACCAGGCCGAAATTGAGGTCAATCATTTGCTGCCCGAATCAGGTTTCAAATCCGCTTACGAGCCGATCAACACCTACCTCGACCAGATTCAAAAAGGGACCAAGCCGGAAACCGCCGCCGAAGGCCTGTTCCGCCCGCTGGCGGAAATTTTTTTCAATGCGCCGCTGGTGCCCCAGGTGGGCCTGGGTTCCGGGTTCGTGGATTTCAAACTGGACGCCAAGGAAGAATCCTCCATTGTCATTGAACTCAAACCGCTGTTCCATTCCTACAGCCCGGAACGGCTGAAAAGTTTTCCGCTCGAACCGACGGCGCATCAAAGCCAGGTTCAACGCTACCTCCAGCACTCGGAATATCTCATCCTGACCGATTTGCGCGATGCCTACCTGTTCAGCGCGCGCGATGTCTGGCAGATCCTGAAACCGTTCAAGAAGCTGCCCTTTGCCGAACTGCTGGAAAGCGCCTGGGAAAGGAGAAATCTGCTGGATGTGGTCCGCGATGCCGAAGACGGCGAAGTGCGCCCCGACCTGGACCGCGCTTTTTTCAAGGATTTGCAGGACTGGTTTCGCGCCTTTGAACCCGTCGGGTTCAAAGACCCGGCCAAGCATGATGAACTGGTCATCCAAATCCTGAACCAGCTCATCTTTGCCAAGACGATGGAGGATTACAGCCTGGTGCGCTACCGGCAGTTGCAGGACGACTGGGAACGCGCGAAGGAAAAATGGAAAGCCAAAGGCACGCACCGCATTGTGAGGCAGTTTCTTTCCGACTTCGAAGTGTTTTTTGAGGACTACTACGACACTGAACTGTTCGAGCGTTCCATCTGGGAGGAACTTGATCTGGACCCCAAGAATCTCGACCGCTTTGCGCGCCTGCTTGAAGCGGTGCTGGGCGTGGATGAATGGAGCAAGACCTTTCAGCGCGGCATTGTCCATTACAACTACCGCCTGATCAACGAGGACATCTTTGGCAAGTCCTACGAAATGTTTCTGGCCGCGAACCGCAAGGATGAAGGCATTTTTTACACGCCTGCCGGCATCACCACGCCCATGGCGGACAGCATGGTGGACGGGTTGTTCGCGCCGCTGACCGATCAAATTTGCGGGGCGGTCGGCGCCGGCAAAGCCGATTTTGCCACCGCCAACAGCCTGATGCAGAAGCTGTCCGCGATCACGGTGGCGGACACCGCGTCTGGCAGCGGCGGCTTTCTTATCAAAGTTCTGCGCGCGGTCTGGCGGCATTATTTGCAGATTGATGAATCCTGCCGCTGGGTGAAAAGCTGGCAAAACGGCGGCGACTTGATGAACACCCCGCCGAATGTCCAGCAGGCGCGGGAGTTCCGCCAGCAATGGAATTTTGAAAACCGGCGCGTGCTGGTCGCAGAAGTTGTGGAGCGCCATCTACGCGCCACAATTGCTGATTTTATTGTAAGGATTGGTGTGACGTTCATGTTTTGCCGGGCCATCATTCCGCTCTGTGGATCAGAAATGAATTTCCGCTCGCTCACAGGAACCAACCGCGCTTTTCCGGATTTTGACGAAGTTTTTGGAGGAGCGGACCAAATCCCAATGTGCTACAGACGCCGGTTGTGCCGGCCATTTACGCGCTGGTGCAAGTATGATAAAATTTCAGCACTGTGATTGACCGACTTGACCGAACCGACTTCAAATTTCCCGGGCCAACCGCGATCAGTTTGTTTGCAGGCGCCGGCGGTTGTTCCCTCGGATTCAAACAAGCCAACTATGACCTTCGTTTTGCAGTTGATATGGATGCCGACGCGGTGGAATCCTACCGTTGCAATTTTTCGGCAACGCCTTGTGAAGCGATGGACATTCGTGAGCTGAATGTGGAACTGCTGTTGCAACGCGCCCGTATTGGGCCCGGTGAGTTGGACATCCTGCTGGGCGGACCGCCATGCCAAGGATTCAGCAGTGCCGGCGTGAAGTCTGGCGAAGATCCGCGTAATTTTCTGCTGCACCATTATGTCCGGCTGCTGGAGGGCATCCGCCCGAAATGGTTTGTCATGGAAAATGTGGAAGGACTTTTGACAAACGCCGGCGGCCTGCATATCCGAGACGCGGCTGGAATGTTTTTGGAAGCGGGCTATGCCATCAACGTCGAGAAAATTTATGCGCAAGGCTACGGCATCCCGCAACGTCGTAAACGTGTGCTCATCGTTGGCAATCGTTTGGGGCATGACTTTCTTTTTCCTGAACCGGCCACACGGTTTTCCGGCAACATTTTTCGGAAGGGTGAAGTTACTTTTATGACTGCCACCAGCGATCTGCCGCCAGTTACGGAGGACGCCAACCGGGCACTTGATTACTGCGAGCCACCGCAGAACGAACTCCAGTCCTATCTGCGTGGGGAAGGGAAAAAAGTCACGGACCACTTCGCGGCTGCATTGTCAGACATACAACTCGAACGAGTGCGTAAACTGAAGCCCGGCCAGACGATGAAAGATTTGCCGGAGAATTTGCAGCACGAGTCTTTTCGGCGGCGTGCCTTCCGCCGCGTGATGGACGGAACGCCGGTGGAAAAACGCGGGGGCGCACCTTCCGGTTTGAAGCGGTTGTTCGCTGACGAACCGAGCCTGACCATTACCAGCGCAGCGACCCGCGAATTTGTGCATCCGCTGGCGGATCGTTTGCTCACCTTGCGTGAATGTGCGCGGTTGCAAACCTTTCCAGATTGTTTTGTGTTTGCAGGAAGCGCTGCGAGTCGAATTCAGCAGATTGGCAACGCAATTCCCCCGTTGCTCGCAAGGGCGATAGCCGAACACATACAAAATAGCCATGGCTTTCAAGTTTGTTATCACGGGACCGCCCGTCCGACACTTCGGTTCAGTCTGACGCGTTCAGAGGGAATGAGTCCGGCTCTGGCTCGAACTCAATTCCTGCTGACTGAATTAACCGACACCCGAACCGAACAATTGGTATTACTCGAACAGCCAAATGCCTAACTATGTCTGTTTCGACTGAAATAAAGAAAGTCTTTAGTGCCGCCAGGATTCTTGGAAACGGGGATGACCGGGTGACGCTATCTGAAAACGAAATATTTTGCCTGCTGGCTCAATGTTGCTGCGATTTATCTATTCCAGCCTCTGTTTCTAAATTGCCGGAAGTAACCGTTGCCCCGCCCAGCCCCGATTACTATCGGATACCGTTGGCTTGGTTTCAAATTCCACAAGCCGGGTGTCCTTCCGCGCCCACCTTGGTGGAGAGTTTGGCTTCGTGCGTTGCGGCTGAAGCCGACTTCAGGCTTTTTTTTGAGAACCTTGCCGCGCTTCACAAACGGCGGCGTAAATATCAACGCATCCTCGCCTGTCAACTCAAACCAACAATGAACCAGATTGGTCCGCGCAGCTTGTTGGAATTTGGCGGAGTGAATGATGCTTTGCTGGCATCTTGGCTGGTGTGGCGGAAATGGATTTTTGACGTGGACAATCGGGCGGCGCAGGAAACCGGGTACCTGTTTGAGCCGGTGCTGGCCAGTTGTCTTGGTGGTGAGGCGGTCGGCTCAAAAAACTCACCCATAAAACGCCGGAACGAACTTGACGAACCGACTGACGCAGGCCGTCAGATTGATTGCTATGACGGGGAAAACCAGCTTGCCTATGAATTCAAATTACGCGTTACCATTGCAGCCAGCGGTCAGGGGCGGTTCGCCGAGGAACTCTCATTTCCGCGCGAAGCCCGTGCCGCCGGCCTCACGCCCGTCCTCATCGTTCTCGATCCGACTCCTTCCCCGCGACTAGATGAACTCGTTGCCATGTTCAAGACCTGTGGGGGTAGACATTATGTGGGACTTGTTGCGTGGGCACACATGGACAGCAAAGCCGGCAAAATAATGTCGGTTTTTCTTGAACGCTACATTCGTCCACCGCTCACGGAGATGGCGAAACATGAAGACGCCGACCCTGAAGACATTCAGCTTTCATGGGCCCGAAACGAAATTCATATTCAAGGGAAAAAAGCAGGCATTCGTATTCCTCGCAGAAATTGACATCGCGGTGCCGCGCAGAAAAAGACTTTGGCCGACTTTGCCGCTAAACTGTTGAAAGACCCGCGCGAGGTGCAGGAACGCGCCGCGCTGGAAGTTTTCATCGCCCGCGAGCTTTACGGTCTAACGCTGGCAGACTGGCAGCATCTCACTGGCACTTTCACCTTCGGCGGCGGGGATTCCAAAGCCGAACTGGACGAAATCATCCGCCAATCCATCACGCTCTGGGCCAAATAATCAGACAAAAGCAGAGGGGGCAATGGCCTGAGCTACTCCTAGAACGCGATTAACCCTCAGCGCAATGCTGACGGGGGGAATTACGCGGGTTTGTGGGCGGACCAAAGCGCCAGAGGGCTGGACGCACTGCTATGAGTTGTGTCAAGGGCGTTCGAAGCGATTTCCCCGTTTTTGTTTTTATTAAAAGCTGTCCACGACGCTGGCGCGAAGGCGGTAGCCCTCGCGTGCGCGTAGCGTCTTGGAATGCGGCGGCCCTCCGCCGCTTTGCGCACGGCAAAACGCGACCTACCTGTCGCCGGGCTTGGCCAAACCGGATCGTTTGGCTCCCTGCCAATGGGTTGCACTTTGAACGTACGTCGGTGTCAATCCAAGATGCCCGGAATGCCCCGCCAAAAAACTAATCTCATATTAGAAACTGATTGTGTGTTTTACCAGACGTGCTTAAAATTCATATTAGCTGTTCACCAAATCCAGTTCGTAAACTAATCAGATATTAGAAGGGGAAGTCGCTATGAATAAATCTGTTGATGTCGTCGTGGTTGGCGCAGGCCCTTACGGCATGTCTATCGCGGCCCACCTGCGCGGCGCCGGGCTCAGCTTTCGCATCTTTGGAAAACCAATGGCGACGTGGAGAGAGCACATGCCGGCGGGCATGTTCCTCAAGTCCGATGGCTTTGCCTCCAATTTGAGCGACCCGGCCGGGGAGGGGACCTTGAAGCGATACTGTGAACAAGCGGGCGAGCCGTATGACGACCGGGTGCTGCGGGTGCGTCTGGAAACATTCTGCGCCTATGGGGTCAACTTCCAGCAGCGGCTGGTTCCCGACCTGGATCAAAGATGGGTGGCCGCGATTGACCAGGCCCCAGAGGGGTTCCAACTGAGGCTCGATGACGGCGAAGTGCTGACCAGCAAAAATGTGGTGTTGGCGGTCGGCATCACTCATTTCGACTTTGTACCGCCTGCCCTCAAGCATTTGCCGTCCGACCTGGTCTCCCACAGTTCACAGTATGGCGACATCCATCGGTTGCGCGGTCAGTCTGTCACCGTGATTGGCCGCGGAGCTTCGGCCTGCGACCTGGCGGTGGCGCTGGCGGAAGGCGGCGTAAACGTGACAATCATCTCCCGTTCACCGGTGATCCACTTCGGCAGCCAGCCTTCAGCCACAGAGCGTTCGTTGTGGCAACGCGTGCGCCACCCCTCTTCGGGTCTCGGCTCCTCGCTGCGTTCGCGAATTTATGCGGATGCGCCCTGGCTGGTCCATGCCTTGCCTCAGCGATTGCGCTCCCGGATCGTCAGGCGCCACTTGGGGCCATCGGCGCCCTGGACGGTGAAGGAACGGATGGCTCACATTCCGGTATTGCTGGGGTGCAACCTTCAGGCTGCGGAGCTGGAAGGCGGAAAAGTCCGGTTGACACTCCGCGACCTGGACGGAATTGAAAAGTCGCAGGTCACGAACCACGTGATTGCGGCGACGGGCTATCGCGCAGATGTCAACCGGCTGGGATTTCTGAGCGAGAAATTGCGTTCGCGATTGCGAACGGTTGACACCGCGCCGATTCTGTCCCGGCGCTTTGAAAGCTCGGTGCCGGGCTTATATTTCACCGGGCTGGCGTCCGCCGCGAGTTTTGGGCCGGTCATGCGGTTTACATTTGGCGCAGACTACACCGCACGATTGTTGGCCCGACATCTGGCGAACTCCGCCAAGGATGCGAGTTCAGCAATTCACCCCAGACCGGGCGACGAGTGATTTATGGCGGCGCTCCCGAATGTAAGGCAACTGAGTCGCCGGCCCTTTCCGCCAGGGGGCCAGCGCGCTTGGAGGCGCGCGCGATGAAGCCGTCGGTGTTGCTCGTCACCGCCTACCGGTGGGTGTCCTCGGCCAGAATCGCAATGTCCTTTGCGGAAGCGGGCTGGACGGTGGAGGCGGTATGTCCTGGCGGACACATATTTGAATTCACCAAGGCCGTGCGCCGCCTTCACGAATGTCACTTGTTCGCCATGCCGTATGCCATCCGGCGCGCGATTTCAAAGGCCAAACCTGATCTGGTGGTCCCTTGTGATGATCTGGCAGCCGGTCAGCTCCGCCACCTGTGTGATGCGGATTCCTCAGCAGGAGTCTCTGACGATCTGCGCGCGCTGCTGGCGCGCTCTCTGGGCGACTCTTCGTGTTACAGGGATTTCGATTCCCGGGACCGCATCGCCACCCTCGCCAGGGAGCAGGGGATAGCCGTGCCGGAGACGGTGGTTGTCCGGTCGGTGGCTGACCTTGAAGCCTGGGTAGCGCGGAATGAGCTTCCGGGGGTGCTCAAAACGGATGGCTCAACGGGAGGTTCCGGGGTGCGGATCGTCTCGACTCTGGACGGGGCAAGAAGCGCCTTCTCCATTCTCAGTGTACCCACCGGCTTTCTGCGCGCCGTGAAGCGCGCGGTGGTGGACAAAAACGGAACGTACCTCGTGCCTTCGCTCAAGGGGATCCGGCCTGTGGTCAATTTTCAACGCTATATCGCCGGTGTGGAAGCCACCAGCACCTGTGCCTGCTGGCAAGGCGAGGTTCTGGCATGTGTCACGCTGCGGGTGCTTAAGACCAACGGCCGGGTGGGAACGTCCACCGTAGTCCAGGTCATGGACGACCCCAGGATTTTACAGGCCGTTCAAAAGATGACCCGGTGCCTGCGACTCTCCGGCCTGGCCGGATTTGACTTCATGCTTGAGCGGGAAAGCGGGCAGCCCTTTCTGCTCGAGATCAATCCGCGGGCCACACCGACCACACACTTGCGCACGGCTGCCGGCTCGCTCGCTTTGGCTTTGCGAACTGCGCTTACCGGTGAAGAGATCAAGCCTTGCCCGATCTACAAAGATGGCGACAAGATTGCGCTCTTTCCCCAGGAATGGCTGCGAGATCCAGAAAGCGAATTCCTGCGAACAGCGCATCCGGATGTGCCCTGGAACGAACCTGAGTTTGTGCGGGCGTGTCTGCGCCGCGAAACGGTGGGCGTACGCGGCTGGCTGCAACCCGGCGGGAAGCTGGCTAAATTTTTCCCGAAGGCCGCCTGACAAAGGTCATGGAATCCCAGTGGAAGGGGCAGCCCGAGAAAGTCGGCATCCGGTCATATTTTACGGCGATGCCCGGAAATCCTGGATTGCCGTGGCAATGACGAACGGCTGGGCCGTGTACTTAAATTCATTGCTGAACGCGTTGCCCCATCTCCTCAATGCCAGACCCCGCCTGATAATATTTATCTCCCTTAACACGGAGTTTATATTGGAGGCGGGCGCCAATAAAATTGGTCATGGGGCCCGCCCCCGATTCAACTGTTTCCGTATAGAGATTGCCATGGAGTTCGTAAGGTCCACTGGCTGAGTAAACGACATTTGATTTGGCGTCGTAGGTGACAATGGCCCAATTTGTCAAAGTCCAGGATTTTAGATGGGGATTGTTGTCCCGGTAATGCTCAAACTGGGCTTCGCCCCGGAATCTTTTGGCGGCGATGATCCAAGTGCCTTCAAGCTGCCGCCTGGTTTCGCTGTCGTCGGCCCGCTGCGCGAGCAGCTTCTGCATCAGTGATTGATGTAGAAGCTCATAGACGATGAAGTCTTTTTCGCGGTCCGCCCGCGCCTTTGATTCCAAGACGGCAACGGTGGTTCCGGCGGCGAGTAAAATTGCCACGGTGGCAACGACGGTGGTTTTCATTTTTGTCCAGGCCATAATTTTCAATGCTCCTTTGATGATGGTTAAGGTTGAACCGCTGGCCGTGACGCCCTTGGCAAGCGCCACGGCAGTAATTGATTTTGCCAGCGCCAGCGGCGCGGCCTGGACGGAATGGGCGGAGATCGTTCCGGCAATGATGGCCGTGGTCGAATTCACCCCGCGTTTGGAAAAATAGCGGCGCAGTTTTTCCAGGGCATGGTTGACGCGTTTGTGGGCGGCGTTTTCGCTGACCCCCAAGGTTGCCCCGACTTGTTTGAGATCCTTGCCTTCAAAAAACCTGAGCACAATGGCGCTTTGATCCTGCTCGCGCAATGCTGCCAGCGCGCCGTCCAGCAGCGGGGCGATGCTGGCCCAGGCTGAAGGGTCGGGCTCGGAATGATCCAACAAAGATTGCATATAGGCCTCCTGTTCGCGGCCCTGGCGGCGGCGCTGGGTTCTCAAGGCATCGGCGGCAGCATAATGAGCCGTGCGGCAAAGCCACGCCGAAAGCACCGTCTTCGGGCCAAGTGATCCAGCCTTGCGTGCCAGGATGATGAAAGCGGCCTGGGTGACTTCTTCCGCCAGGTGAGGGTCGCGAAGCTGGCGCCAGGCGACCGAATAAACCAAGTTGAGATGCCGTGCGACCAGCGTGGCGAACGCCTTCTCGGAACCATGCCTGGCATAGTCCTGCACCAGCTCCATGTCCACGGTGGTCATCTTTCCAGTATATGGCCGCCGACCGAAAAATCTGCCGGTTTATTTTTTGCTGCTGCTGGCCAACGCTGCGGAAGTCTTTTAACGCCAAGCCGCCGGACGCAGTCGCAAAGTTTCGCTTTCGTTTACGTTTTGGCCTGGGGAAAGAATCATGGCAGTGCCAGCCCAGTGCCGGGCAACGACGTGCCCGGTTGCGGCGTTTGTTTCGTGCTGAGAACCTGTTCGATGGCGGCCCGAAGATCGTCCAGGGAAAAGGGCTTGAGGAGCAAGGTGTCGGAATTTTCGGGGGGTTGGCCTGACGCCTTGGATTCCTCGGGAAAGGCCGTGGCAATGATGATGGGCTGAGCCGGCACCAGTTGCCGGACGCGGGCGACCAACTGCCGGCCGTGCAGGCCGGGCATGAAAAAATCGGTTATCAACAGATCAAATTGGCGCTTTGCGAGATGATCCAGCGCGGCTTCGCCGCAGTCAACCGCCCAGACCTCGTGGCCGTCATGTTCCAACAGCATTTTGACTGCCCGGCGCACAATTCCTTCGTCATCCACCAACAATATTTGAAGTCCCGATTTCATAATTCCCTTCTGCTAATCAGAATTAAGCTAGGGAAAATGGCGGCGTTTGCAATTCTTAGTTGTCCGCCAGCGCAAAGTATAATTTATATAAATGTCAAAGCCACGGTTTCTAATCATGCTTTTCGAACCTGAAATTGACGTGCCGCCGGCAAGTTGAAAATGATTTATTCGTTCTTCAACGCGGCTATACTGAAAAAGTTGAACTCAACAGCGCATAAAACAAGCCTTATGTTTTTGCTGGGTGGCTGGCTGTTCGCCAATTTGCCGGCCCGCTGCGAAGTCGTCATTGCCAATGTCTTTGCGCGCCAAACGACGAGCCTCAACGGCCAGTGGCATGTTATTGTTGACCCTTACGACACAGGGTATTATGACTACCGCCACCAGCCTTACGATGACGCGGTGAAAATTACCGGCGGCTTTGCGCCCGACCATCTGGCCCAGGACAAGAGTGAACTCATCGAATATAATTTTGAAACCAGCCCCAGCCTGAATGTGCCGGGCGACTGGAATTCCCAGGACGACAAACTGTATTATTACGAGGGGTCGGTGTGGTATCGCACGAAGTTCGACGTCATCCGGCCCGCGCGGGATCACCGGCTTTTTGTTTATTTCGGCGCGGCGAACTACGAGGCGGACGTCTATCTCAATGGCGAAAAGCTGGGCAAACACCTCGGCGGGTTTACCCCATTTGCGTTTGAGATCACCAGGCTGGTGAAGGAGAAGGGCAATTCGCTTGTCGTGCGCGTGAACAACAGCCGCCACACCGGGGCGGTGCCGCCGGTCAACCCCGACTGGTGGAATTATGGCGGCCTTACGCGGGAGGTGCTGCTGGTGGATGAGCCCGCGACGTTTATCTCCAATTTTCTGGTGCGCCTGAAGCCGGAGACCACCAACACCATTGAAGTCCGGGTGCGGCTCGACGGCCCGGACAAGGAAAAAGCCGTGAACATCGCCTTTCCGTCCCTAAACCTGGCCGCCGAAATCATGGCGGACGAGGATGGCCTCGCGCAGTATGAACTGGCCGTGACCAACCTCGCGTTGTGGTCGCCCGAAAATCCGGTTTTGAACGACGTGGAAATCTCCGCCGGCGCGGATGAGCTGAAAGACCGCGTCGGCTTCCGCGACATTGCCGCGTGCGGCCGGGACATTTTGCTCAACGGCCAAAAAGTTTTTTTACGCGGCATCAGTCTGCACGAGGAAAATCCCCTGCGCGGCGGACGTGCGTGGTCCGAGGCGGATGCCCGGCAACTGCTGGGCTGGGCGAAGGCGCTTGGCTGTAATTTTGTCCGGCTTGCGCACTACCCGCACAACGAGCACATGGCGCGGCTGGCCGACGAAATGGGCCTCATGTGCTGGGAGGAAATTCCGGTTTATGGGACAATCCAATGGACCAACACGGAAACGCTCGCCAATGCGAAAAGACAACTGGCCGAATTGATTGCGCGCGATCAAAACCGCGCGAGCGTCGTGGTCTGGTCGGTGGCCAATGAGTCGCTTCCCGGCGAGGCGCGCACAACATTTTTGAAATCGCTCGTGGAAGAGGCGCATTCGCGGGATGGCACCCGGCTGGTTTCCGCGACGCTGGAGGTGCGTACCGATCCCAGCGATCCGCTGCACAAAATTGTGGATGATCCTTTCGGCGAATACACCGACCTGTGCAGTTTCAACGAGTACACCGGCTGGTATGACGGCCTGCCGGAAAAAATTGACCGCCTCAATTGGAGCGTCAAATACGACAAGCCGGTTTTCATCAGCGAATTTGGCGCGGAGGCCAAACAGGGGTTTCATGCCGATGCCCTGACGCGGTTCAGCGAGGAATATCAGGCGGAGGTTTACCGGCGCACGCTGCCGATGCTGGAAAAAATTCCCGGTTTCAGCGGCTGCTCGCCGTGGATTTTGTGCGACTTCCGCTCGCCGCGCCGGCTGCTGCCGGGCATTCAGGACGGCTGGAATCTCAAGGGCCTCATCAGCAGCCACGGTGAAAAGAAACTGGCGTTTGACGTCCTAAAGCAGTTTTATGACGAAAAGGCCAAAGCCGGCGCCACAAATTAATTATTCCCCTGCCAATGAAAATTTCGATTCAAGAACTGATGGCCCGCAGCGGCGTGGCGTTTGGCACGAGCGGCGCGCGGGGGCTGGCCACGGCGATGACGGACCGGGTCTGTTTCCTTTATACCAAGGGTTTTCTGCAATATCTTGAATCCATCGGCGAACTCAAGCGCGCGGGCGAGCGCGTGGCCGTGGGCGGCGATCTCCGGCCGAGCACCAGCCGCGTGATGGAGGCGGTCTGCGAGGCGGTGCAGGACATGGGCTACCACCCGATGAACTGCGGGAAAATTCCGTCGCCCGCCGTGGCGCTGTTCGGTTTTGAGAACAAAATTCCCTCCATCATGGTTACGGGCAGCCACATTCCCGACGACCGCAACGGCATCAAGTTCAACAAATGCGCCGGCGAAGTTTTGAAGGCTGATGAAAAGGGCATGGGCAGCCAGGTGGTGGAAATAGAGGATTTCGTGTTTGATGCTGGCGGGAGCTTCCGTCCGGGAAAGGGGCCGCCAATAAAATATTGCGTAGAGGCCGGCGAGAACTACGTCATGCGCTACCTCAATTTCTTTGCGCACGACGCCTTGCAGGGACTGCGCATTGGCGTTTATCAGCATTCCGCCGTGGGGCGCGATGTGCTGGTGAAAATTTTCTCGCAGCTCGGCGCCGAAGTGACGCCGCTGGGCCGCTCGGAGAAATTCATTCCCGTGGACACGGAAGCCATCCGTCCGGAAGACGTGGAACTGGCGGCGGAATGGGGCAAGTCCGGAAAGTTTGACGCCATCATTTCCGCTGACGGCGACAGCGACCGTCCGCTGGTGAGCGACGAGCATGGAAACTGGCTGCGGGGCGACGTCACCGGAATTTTGTGCGCAAAATTTTTGGAGGCGGATTCCGTCAGCACGCCGGTGAGCTGCAACACCGCGGTGGAAAAATGCGGCTGGTTCCGCGAAATCCGCCGCACGCGCATCGGCTCGCCCTTTGTGGTGGCCGCGATGATGGAAGCCACGGTCGCCGGCGCCAAACGCGTGGTGGGTTACGAAGCCAACGGCGGCTTTTTGCTGAATTCAGACCTCGAAGCCCAGGGGAAAAAATTGCGCGCCCTGCCGACGCGCGACGCGGTGATTGTGATGCTGGGCACGCTGCTGCTGGCCAAACAACAGGGCAAAAAAGTCTCGGCCCTGGCGGCCAGCCTGCCGGCGCGTTTCACCGCGAGCGACCGGCTCAAGGATTTTGCCACGGAAAGAAGCCGGGCCATTCTGGCGAAGTTCAATTCCGGTGGCGACGCCACCGACCAGGCGGCGATTGAGAAAATATTTGGCGGCCTCTGCGGCCGGGTCGCGAGTCTGGACCGTACGGACGGTTTGAGAATTATTTTCGCCAACGAGGAAATCATCCATCTGCGGCCATCGGGCAATGCGCCGGAATTTCGCTGCTATGCCGAGGCGAAAACAAACGAACGCGCCCGCGAAATCACCGCAGGCGCGCTCGCCGAAATCCAGGGAGAAACGCTTTAGCGCCAGTTGCCGCTCACCCACACGCGGTGGCCTCCGCGTGAACCCCAATGCGGGCCAATCCAGATGGCGCCCGGATGCGGGCGGGTAATCCAGTGGCCTCTGACCCAGACCCAATTTCCGCGCCATTCCCAAACTCCGGGAGCCCAAAACCATACGGACATGGGTCCTGGCGCCGACGTCATGACTTCCACCTGTGGCGGCGGCGGCGCCGGAGCTTCGTCCACCACGACAGGAGCGGGGGCTGGGTGGTCACGGTAAACCACGCAGCCGGCGAGCAATGGCAGGCTGGCGCCGATTACCGCACACTTGAGCAGCAATGAAGTTTTCATATTTCAGACATTATAGACACTTACGAGAGACGCTGCAAAGGCCAAATGGTTTCAGAATTCCTCGCTTCAATGCGCCGCACCCGCCGGGGGTTTTTTGGCGTATTGCACGCGTTTGAACAGAAAAATCAGGGGGATGCCGCCGAGCGCGAGCACGCCGAACAAAAAGAAGTTGTCCACGAACGCCCACAAATGCGCCTGCTGGTCGAGCAGCGAGTAAACGGCGCCGTACGCCTGCCGCGTTGCGGTCACGGGATCGGCATGCTGCGCGAGCAGGTTTTTTGCGCCGGCCAGCCGTTGCGCAAAGGCCGGATCCGTGGGCGTGAGATGGCCGACCATCAGCGCCTGATGCACCTGCGCGCCGCGGGCCAGCATGGTGGTGACGAAGGCGATGCCGATGCTGCCGCCGAGGTTGCGCATGAGATTGTAAAGGCCGCTGGCGTTGCCAATCTGCGCCTGGCCGAGCTGGCTCATCGTGGTAGTCGTCAGCGGCACGAAAATAAAGCTGATAGCGAAGCCGTTGACGAGGCTCGGCAAAATCACGGTGCCCATGCTGACATCCAGGTTGATATTGGCGAGCATGAAGGAGGATATCGCCAACATCACAAAGCCGAAGCCCAGCAGCCAGCGCATCCGGATTTTGCCCACCATGCGCCCGACAAAAAACGTGGTGATGAACGCCGCCACGCCGCGCGGACTCATCGCGTAACCGGCCTGCAAAGCGGGATAGCCCATCAGCGTTTGCAGGAACAACGGCAGTTGCGCCGTCGTGCCGTAAAGTATCGCCGCCAGCGACGTCATCAAAATCAGGCCGATGGTGAAATTGCGGTTTTTGAACACCCGCAAATCCACCAGCGGATGGTCGGTTTGAAATTCCCACCAGAGGAAACTCAGGAAGGAAACCACCGAAACGGCTGTAAACCAGCGCACCCATTCCGCGCCGAGCCAGTCGGCTTCCTGGCCCTTGTCCAGCACGATTTGCATGGTGCCCAGCCACACGGCCAGCAGCGCGAAGCCGATGTAATCAATCGTCGCCGCGACGTTGCGCTTGATGTAGGGCGGGTCCTCGACGACCCATTTTGCCATCAGCACCGCAAAAATGCCCACGGGCACGTTGATGTAAAAAATCCAGCGCCAGGAATAGCTGTCGGTGATCCAGCCGCCGAGCGTCGGGCCGAGGATGGGCGCCACCACGACGCCCTGCGCGAAGACCGCCATGGCCGCGCCGCGTTTTTGCGGTGGAAAACTTTCCAGCATGATGGCCTGCGCGATCGGCACCATGGCGCCGCCGCCGAAGCCCTGCAAAATCCGTGCGATCACCAGCGTGGGCAGATCCCACGCCAGCCCGCATAGCACCGACGCGAAGGTGAACATCATGATGCAGGTGAGCAGCACGCGTTTGCGGCCGAAATAATTTCCCAGCCAGCCCGTCATCGGCAAAACGATGGCGTTGGACACGAGGTAGCTCGTCAGCACCCACGTCGCCTCCTCGGGCGTGGCCGACAAGCTGCCGGCGATGTGCGGCAGCGCAATGTTGGCAATGGAAGTGTCCAGCACCTCCATAAACACCGCCATCATCACCGTGAGCGTGATGAGCCAGGGATTATGGCGCGGATGCCAGACCTGTTGCGTCGCGTCGGCCATCGGAAGTTATTGGCCGTTTGGGTTGCGGCCCGCGACCGCAATGAAGATCCACGCCGATATGCCCGCCAGGATGACAGCCGCCAGCCCGGTTACCCAGGCGGGCAACACGAATTTGCTGACCTGCACACTCGGCGTGACCGACAGGCCGGGGCCGATGACATGATCGGCGGGCAGTGGCTCATCGAAAATAATTTTCACCGGCACGCGCTGGATCACCTTCACGTAATTGCCGGTGGCATTTTCCGGCGGCAGGAGGCTGAACTGCGCGCCGCTGCCGGCCTGCACGCTGTCCACGTGCGCGGCAAATTCACGTCCGCCCAGCGCGTCAATGGCCACGGTTACCGGCTGGTTGGTCTGCATCTGCCTCAACTGCGACTCCTTGAAGTTGGCCACGACCCACACTTCGGCCGGCACCAGGGACATGATTTGCTGGCCAGCTTGGAGATAGTCGCCCACTTCGACGGCCTTGCGCGTGACCCGGCCATCCGCCGGCGCAAAAATTTTGGTATAGGACAGATCCAACTCGGCCACGGCAATGTTCGTTTGAGACTCTGTCCACTGGGCGAGCGCCATGTTGGCCTCTTCGCGCGCGGCGGCCATGGTGCGGTCCGCTTCCTCCACCTTGGAACTGTCTTCCTCGACCATTTCCTGGGCGGATTTGAAATCCGCCTGCGCCTTGGTGTTGGCGGCCTGGGCGGTGTCAAATTCCTGCTGTGAAACGGTTTTTTGCGCCAGCAAACTCACCATGCGGTCGAAATTGGTCTGCGCGATTTTGGCGCTGGACTCGGCGGCGTCGGCGTCGGCCTGCGATTTGCGGGCCTCGGCCTGGGCGGTGGCAACCTTGGTCTGCATTAATTGATATGCCGCAAACATCGTCCGGTAATTTGCATTTTGCGATTCCGCGGCGGTGGTTTTTTGCGCGACGGCCAGGGCGTTGTCCGCCGGATCAATTTCCACCAGCAAATCATTTGAATGGACCAACTGGTTGTCGAGCACATGGACGGCGATAACCTGTCCGGAAATTCGCGGAGCGAGGGAGGTGATATGGCCGGCGATAAACGCATCATCGGTGGATTCGTGCGTAAATACGTCCAGCAGATACGAGATGCCGAAATACAGCAGGACTGCCAGCACAATGGCGGCGGGCCATACTAATTTGGGCGAACTGAATTTGGAGCTGCCACCGTCCTTGGCCGGCGGCGCTGCGGTTTTGTCTTCACTCATAAATTGACCGGTTCCGTCCCCAACGATTTTTCGGCGGCATGGTCCTTCGCGATTAAAATGTAAATAGACGGCACGACGAGCAGCGTGAACAGCGTGCCGATGGTCATGCCGCTGACGAGCACGATGCCGATGGAATTCCGGGCTGCCGCGCCGGCGCCGCTGACGAGCGTCAGCGGGAAATTGCCGGCGATGGTGGCCACGGTGGTCATGAGGACCGGGCGCAGCCGCAGCATGGCGGCTTCATGAACCGCCTGCAATTTGGTGCGGCCCTGCCGCTGGAGCTGGTTGGCAAATTCCACGATGAGAATGCCGTTTTTGGCGATCAACCCGACCAGCGTGATGAGGCCGACTTCGGAATAAATGTTGATGGACGTGGTCCAGCCAGTGGTCCAAAAGGGGATGTTCGGATTCGGCATTTTCAAAAAGCAGAAGATCAATGCGCCAAAAATTGCCAGCGGCACCGAGCCGAGAATGATGATGAACGGGTCGCGGAAGCTGTTGAAGAGCGCCGCCAGCACCAGGAAGATCAGCGTGACAGCCATCAGGAACGCCGGCAGGAACTGGTTGCCTTCCACGCGCAGGAACCGCGAATCGCCGGTATAGTCGAGCTTGTAGCCGCTGGGCAGCGTTTTGGCGCATTCGCCTTCGAGAAATTTCAGGGCGGTGTCCAGCGGCACGATCGCCACGCCGCTCAGCTTGACGGAGTTCAACTGCTGAAACCGGTTCAGCGCCCGTGGCGTGGTGTGTTTTTCCAGGTGCGCAAACGTGCTGACCGGGATCATTTGATTGGCCGGCCCGCGGACGTAGGTGGTTTCCAACTGCGCGGCGTTGAGCCGCGCGCCGCGCTGCAGTTGCGGAATGACCTTGTAGCTGCGCCCTGCAAAATCGAAACGGTTCACGTAATTGCCGCCCACCAACGCGCCCAAATCCGAGCCGACGCTTTGCATGTCGAGGCCGAGTGCGGCCACTTTGTCCCGATCAATCACCAGCTCCACTTCGGGCTGATCCACCTTTGTGTCAATTTGCGGCGGGAAGGCAAACATGCCGTTGGTCGCGCATTTTTGCTGCAATTGCTGCGCGAATTTTAAAATTTCCGCCGGTTCGGCGGTCGCCGACAGGATGAGGTTCACCGGAAAATTTTCTCCGCCAGTCGGCAGCGGCGGCGGCGTGACCATATACATGCGGATGCCGGGGATGAGGTTCACCGCCGCCTGTACCTCCGGCTGGATCTGGAAGACAGTCCGCTTCCGCTCACCCCATGGCTTGACCACCATGCCGCCGAAGCCCATGTCCGGCTGGGTGAGCTGAAAAATCTGCCCGGTTTCCGGCACTTTTGCAAATGCCCGCTCCGCCACATCTGCATAATAGGTAACCTGCTCAATGGTCGCATCCGGCGGTGTTTCCACGACGCCAAAAATCACCCCCTGGTCTTCCGTCGGCGCGGCCTCTTTCGCCTGCCAGGCCATTTGAAACATCGGAATCGTCAGCAACATGAGCCCAATCCATACCGCATAAACCATCGGCCGCCGCGCGAGCGTCCAGTCCAGCACGCCGCCGTAAAATTTTTTCAACCGTTCAAAACCATGATTGATGCGTCCGGCCAGACCGTGTTCCTCACGGTCATGGCTCAACAGCACGGATGACATCAGGGGCGACAACGTCAACGCCACGATGCCGGATATGAACACCGCGCCCGCCAGTGTCAGCGCAAACTCACGGAACAACGAACCTGTCAACCCGCCTTGGAACGCAATCGGCGCATAGACCGCCGCGAGCGTGATGGTCATGGCGATGACCGGCCCGACCAGTTCCCGCGCGCCGAGCAAGGCCGCGTTCAGCGGCGTTTTGCCTTCGCGCACGTGCCGTTCCACGTTTTCGACAATGACAATGGCGTCGTCCACCACGAGGCCCACGGCCAGAACGACCGCCAGCAGCGTCAGCAGGTTCAGCGTGAAGCCAAATACCTGCATCAAGAAAACCGCGCCAATCAACGACAGGGGAATCGCCACCAGCGGAATCAACACCGACCGGAACGAACCCAGAAACAGGAAAATCACCACTGACACAATTGCCAGCGTCATGATCAGCGTCTTCACCACTTCGTGCAGCGCGTCGGAAATATATTGCGTCGCATCGTAAGCCACGTGCGCCGTGAGACCGGTCGGCAGGTCTTTTTGGATGGCGCCCATTTCCTTGCGGACCTCCTTGATGACGTCGAGTGAGTTGGCATTGGGCAGCACCCAGACGCCCATAAATACCGCCCGTTCGCCGCTGAAGCGCACCTCGGTGTCATAATCTTCCGCTCCCAGCACCACGTCGGCGATGTCACTCAGGCGCACGAGTTGGTCGCCGTTTTGACGCACCACGAGGTTTTTGAATTCCCCGACCGAGCGCAGATCGGTGTTCGCCGTCAAATTCACCTGCACCAGCGAGCCTTTGGTATGGCCGACGGCGGAAAGGAAATTATTCGCGGCGAGCACCTGGCGGACTTCATTGGGGCTGATGTTGAATGCCGCCAGCCGGTCGGGCTTGAGCCAGATGCGCATGGCAAAGGTGCGCCCGCCGAGGATGTCCGCACTCTGCACGCCTCCCAGCGCGGTCAGGCGCGGCTGCACGACGCGCGTCAGATAGTCCGTGATCTGGTTGGCTTCGAGAATGTCCGAGGAGAAGCTTAAATACGCCGAGGCGAATTGCGAATCGGCCGTGACGATGGCGAGGGTGGGAATCTCCGCTTCGGGCGGCAGGTCGTTGCGCACCTGGTCCACCTTGGAGCTGATTTCACCCAGCGCCTTTTTGGAATCGTAATTCAGCCGCAGATGGATCGTGATGGTCGAAATTCCAAGCTTGCTCGCGGATTCCATGTAGTCAATTCCGTCCGCCGCCGCGATTGAGCGCTCCAGCGGTTCGGTGACAAAGCCGCGCACCAGATTGGCGCTGGCGCCCACGTAAACCGTCGTCACGGTGACGGTCGCGTTTTCGCTGCGCGGATACTGGCGCACGTTGAGCGAACGAATGGCTTGCAAACCCGCGAGGAGGATGAGCAGGCTTACCCCCACCGCCAGCACCGGCCGGCGAATGAAAATATCAGTGAAAGATTTCATGCAGCCTTAGCTGTTCGGCGGGGTGGGGGCTTCTGACGCCTTGGGCGCCACGTCATTGTTTTCCCGGACATTGACGCCATTGCGCAATTTGAAGATTCCGGCGGTGGCCACGCGGTCGCCAGTCTTGAGGCCGCTTTCAACGCTCACAAAATCGCCCCGCGTGCGGCCGGTACGGATGAAGGCCTGCTGGGCCACGAGATTGGTGGAACCGCTCTTGTCCGGCGTCACAATGAAGACGGAGTCGCCATAGGGTGCGCTCAAAACCGCGGTGGCCGGAATTACCAGCACGGGATCTTCCCGCGGCAGGATCACGGAGACGCGCACAAACATGCCGGCATGGAGCAGTTCGTCGGCATTCTCAAATTTCGCCCGGATACGGACGCTACGCGTGGCTGCGTCCAAGTCTGGATTGATGGCGGCGATCTCGCCTTCAAATTCATTGGTCGGATACGAATCGGCCACGGCCCGGACTTTGAGTCCGGTCCGCAATTGCGCAAATTCCTGCTGCGGCAGCGAAAAATCCAAGAATATCGGCGAGAGCGACTGCAGCGACACGATGACTTTGCCCACATCCAACTGTTCGCCAAGGTTCACCAGCCGGATGCCCAGCTTGCCGGCAAACGGCGCGCGAATGGTTTTCTTG
>Ga0181520_10003823_pt1 | contig 25938 bp, 23 predicted proteins | sample PEATcosm2014_Bin_29_FD_132451 | JGI IMG/M metagenome (GOLD analysis project Ga0181520, IMG submission 132451) | Peatland microbial communities from MTU Mesocosm Facility, Houghton, MI, USA - PEATcosm2014_Bin02_30_metaG | ecosystem: Environmental > Terrestrial > Soil > Wetlands > Peat | place...
ACTTGAATGGCAGCTTCAATCGATTGCTCTTGCGATCGATCCTGAGTAGCGGGAGTAGTTCAGTGGCAGAACGTCAGCTTCCCAAGCTGAATGTCGCCGGTTCGATCCCGGTCTCCCGCTCCAGTCCTCTTGCACCGCCCCCAGCCTTTACAGATTCTCCTGGACTTTCAGCACAAAGCAGGTGACGGTCTTCTCGCCGGCCACCAGCATCTGATGGGGCACGCCTGCCGGGACGTGCGCCAGATCGCCCGCCCTCAGCTCCTGCCGCGCGCCGCCCTCGACCGAAGCTCCGCGCATCTCACCCGGCCCAATCGTCTGGGCGCCGGCGATCGTACCGCCGGTCACCAGCGTTGCCCGGCCCTCCAGCACATAAAAGAGATCGGCGAAGTTCTCATGCAGCTCGGCCTGGCCGTCGCGGGCGCGAAACGAAAGCATGGCCGCGTGCTGCGGATACTCCTTCAGCGTCTCGCTGGCCTGCCCGTCGCCATGGCGGGCCAACTGGCGCAGGTAGGTCGCCCGTTCCAGCAGAATGGCCAAAGACCAGTGATCCAAGCGCCCGGCTGGATTTTCGCGGCGCGCCTGTGCGGCGGGCGGCGGAACAACTTCCTTCTCCGCCGGCAGCAGTTCCTTCAGGATTTCCTTCGATAAACGGTCCATAACTGATTCTCAGTTTACGGCCAGATGCCGGCCAGTGCATGACAGAGCAAATCCGGGCAGCGGAATGGCCTCCGGATGGCTTATCCCCAAAGCCGTCGCGGATAATAACCGGCTACGGTCAGGCGGCGTATGCTCTCGACGGCGCGCGAGTGGTCCTCGCGGTAGGTGAGGCCAAACCATGAATCGCCGCAGCGCAGGACTCTGACCCGCGCTTGGCCGGCCACTAGCAGTTCATTCACGGTATTGGGGATGTAGCATTCCGCATCCAGGTCTGTGCCGTTCAGTTGAAGAAACTTCTGAAAGCGCTCGCGCAGTTGGCCGAAGACCTGGGGAGTAAATCCCCACATGTTCATGGATACGATCTCGTCGCCCGCCAGCCGCGTCTCCTGACCGGCGGCATCGGTGTTCACCACATGCCCGCCATCGCGTTCGATGCTTTTCAACTCAACAATGTTCTCCAGAAAGCCGTCGCCGTTCACCTGGCACACCCCGCGCGCCACCGCGCCGAATTCGGTGAGCGTATTGCGCAGAACGAATCCGGCCATTGCATAATCCGCTGTCCCGGACTGCAAATGATGCGCCATCGCGCGGTAGCTCTCGGCGCCATAGAAATCGTCGGCATTGATCGCTGCAAAGGGCTCGCGAATGGCGCCAGCAGCCATGAGAATGGCGTGCGTAGTGCCCCACGGTTTGGTGCGGCCGGCCGGCACCTGGAATCCCGCGGGCAGCTTGGCGAGTTCCTGAAAGACGTATTCCACCGCAAGGTGCTTCGCGATCCGCGCGCCGACGATCTCCTTGATCCGCTGCTCGAGGTCTCTGCGAATCACGAAGACGACCTTGCCGAAACCCGCGCGGCGGGCATCAAAAATGGAAAAGTCCAGGATGCTTTCGCCGCCGGGGCCGACCGGCTCGATAAGTTTCAGTCCGCCGAAACGGCTGCCCATGCCGGCAGCCAGGATGAGAAGTGTTGGGGAGACCATCGGTTCCATCCTTTCCTCGGGTTCAGGCCCGCGTGGTTTCTCGCGGCACGCAGTCGAGCGTGGGCGCTTCAAACAGTGGCGAAATGGGAGCCTTGCGCCCGTTGCATCCGCGGCACAACAGTTGCGCGACCCTGAAGCTCTCGCTTCAAGCGATTTCCATGCGGTTTGCGGGTGCGAAGAGTCAGTCTGAAGGTCTTGAAGCGAACGGGATGTTCTCGCAGAAGAGCGGTTTCCATGGCAAGAAACCTCTTATGCAGCGACGCACGGAACGGAGCAAAACCATGGTTGCGCTTCCCGTCCGCTCGTTTTGCACGGCGGAAGTGTACCACTCCTCAAGATGAATGGGGAACATTTAACCCTGGTCCAGCTGGCGATTCTTACCCCGGGGTCATGTCCGCGGGGCGAGGCATTGAATCGCGAGGCATTTTCGCGCCCCCGGAGGCTTGACTTTCTGAGAATGGCTAGCTGGAAACGGGCTTATGGTCCAACTCCGCCAGTTCCCGCGCACGGTTGAAGACAGCGAGAAACATGGGCCGCGTCAGCTTGCCGGTGTTGGTGTTCTGCAGTGACGGATGATAGCTGGCCATCAAGGTAAGGCCGCCGGGCAGAGCGTATTCCGCGGCGTGGTGGAAGGGGAAGGCGGCGCGCGAAAAGATGTGGCCGGCGCGCAGTTGATGGTTCAGAAAGCCGTCGAAAGCGATCTTGCCCAGGCAAACGACGACGCGCAGGTTGCGGAGCAGCCCGATCTCCTCGTCCAGCCAGGGCGCGCAGGTACGCAGCTCCTCGGGAGTGGGTTTGTTGGCTGGCGGAGCGCAACGGACCACCGAGTTGATCCACACGCCGGTGAGTTTCATGCCGTCGTCGCGCGAGACCGCTTTCGGCTGCGAGGCAAAACCCGCGTCATTAAGAACCGGGTAGAGGAAATCTCCGGAGCCATCGCCGGTGAAGGGCCTGCCGGTGCGGTTGGAGCCGTGCGCTCCCGGCGCCAGACCCAGCACCAGAATGCGCGCCTGCGGGTCGCCAAAGGAAGGCACCGGTTTGCCCCAGTACACCCAGTCCGCATAGGCGCGGCGGCGCGCTTGCGCAACCCCGGCGCAATAGGCGCGCAGGCGCGGACAGCGATCGCAGGCCACGATGCGGTCGTTCAACTCTGCCAGGGAGTGAGGAGAAGCAGCCATACCCGCATTCTAGAGCGAAACCAGAGTCGCTATGCCCCAGTTGAGAGTATTCGAGGTGGCTTCTTCTTGAGGAAGAAGCCACTCGGCGTCATGCCTCCAGGTACAGCCACTCTGGTTTCGCTATAGCTGCGTGGCGCGAGCGCAGCCGATGCGGCCGCCGCCCGGCTTGGCGTAGAATGGCTCCGCGGCTGGAATACGCTTTCTTGCGGCGGGGAATACCCTTCCCGCGCCGGAGCCAGTTCCGGAGAATTCAATTGCACTTCAAGGGATGGATTGAGATGAAGCTACTTGTTCGCGCACTTGCCATGCTGCCCTTTATTCTGCCGGTTTTGATGGTGGTGGTCGGCCACGCCCAGGCCGTAACCGAGATCGGCGGCCAGAAGATTGTCACCCTCACCCGCACCGCCGTGAGCAAAACCAGGCCCGAGTTCACCAGCGTCACTCTCGCGCCCGGACGCGGCATGGAGATCCTGCAAATCACCGCAAACTTCCCCGGCAAGGGCAACGTGGACGTGCTCGCCTCGCCCGACCTGGCCGACGCAAAAAAGATGCTGGACGTGGACGATGACGATTTTGGCGATCTGGGCTACCGGCTGGGCGCAGCCTTCCTGGTTCCCTACCCCAACCGGATTCGCGGCAAGCTCTCGGCCGACGGCAAGAGCCTGACCACCGAGTGGGAGGGCCACTCGATCACCCTGCCGGCCAACAACATCGGCAAGAATCCTGGCGCCGAGCGCCACGCCATGCATGGCCTGATTCTCAAAGCGAAGACCGAGGATGTACACGTCCGGCAGATTCCCGGCGGCGAGCAGGTGACAGGCCTGATCCATGCCGGCGACTTCGGCGGCCACTGGCTGTCGAAGACCGACTTGGCCGTCTACGTGACCTTGACCGCCGGCGACGTGGATGTGAGCATCGTGGCGACCAACGTGGGCGGCGAAGCCGAGCCCATCGCCATCGCCTGGCACCCCTACTTCAATCTGCCCTCCGGCGACCGCACCCAGGTGCGGCTCCACGTGCCGGCCTCCACGGTGGCCGAGGTGGACAACTACGACAACGTCTTCCCCACCGGCAAGATTCTGCCCGTGGAGGGAACGCGCTTCGATCTGCGCGTATCCGGCGGCAAGGCGCTGGGAGATACGTTCTTCGACGACAACTGGAGCCATATCGACTGGAAGAACCGCGTTGCCAGCGTCCAGATCGTCGACCCGGCCGCCCAGTATGGGGTCATCGTCGAAGGGCTGTCGCCCGAGATCAAGGCCATCCAGGTCTATGCGCCGCCCACCAAGAACTTCGTGGCCGTCGAGCACCAGTACAACTTCGGCGACCCGTTCGGCAAGGAGTGGGGCAAGACCGACACCGGCATGGTGACGCTGAAGCCCGGACAGAGCACCAAGTGGCATGTGCGGGTGAAGGTGTTTGTGCCGTAGAACAGTTTCCTTCAGGCAGGAACAGCAATGCCGGAGCGAATGCTCCGGCATTGCTGTCTAGAGGCGCGGTTTTTACTCCTCCACCTTCTTGAGCCGGACGGTCTTGCCGGTGCGCGCCGATTCGCGGGCCGCGTCCAGAATCTGCATGACCACCACGTTGGTGTCGAGCGCGCCGAGGCTGCCCTGGGGATCGATCTGGCCGCGCAGGACGGCCGCGAGATAACTCAACGAGTTGTCCTGCGGCGGGCTGAGCGGAGCGGCTGACCGGTTTTGCTCCTCTGAGTCGTGCTCATGGCGCAGACGCAGCCGGTCCGGGCCGACGGTGATGACATAGCCGGTTGCGCCGTAGACCTCCATATCCTTGCGGCCGAAGGGCCAGTTCCACGAGGCCTGGATCACGGCCTGCGCGTGGGGATAGGCGAGAACGACGGTGGCGTCGTCATCCACATTGGGGTAAATCTGCGGCTTGTCGCGGTTCAACACCGCAGTGACGGTCAGCGGCGCTTCGCCGTGCATGAGCCAGGTCGTCAGGTCCACGCCGTAGCAGCCAAAGTCGTAGAGAGCGCCGGCGCCGTTCTGGGCGGGATCGGTGAGCCAGCCCAGGAACTCCGGCCCCACGCCGATCTCTTTGGGGCCCTGGTGGCCGTCGTGGATCACCACCCGGCGAAGGTCGCCCAGGCGGCGATTCTCCACCTCGTCGTAGGCGGCCTTGTTGCTCGCGTACCAGGTGGTTTCGTAGTTCACCAGCACCTGAATATGGTGTTCGCGGGCCACGCGGCGGATGGCCAGCGCATCGTCGAGCGAGAGGGTCAGCGGCTTCTCGACCATCACCGAGACGCCGTACCGTGCCGCGGTCTCGATCGTCTTGCGATGGTCGCCGATGGAGGTATAGACCAGCACCGCCTGGGGATGGCGCGCCTCGATCATGGCTTCCATGCCGGTAAAGAAGAGGCTCGGCGGGAGGGCGTACTTCTTCGCATATCGAGAGGCCAGAGCCGGGTCGGGGTCGGCAATGCCCACCAGTTCCACGTCCTTATGCTGGGGCAAGGCCCCGAAAAAGCCCTCCACGTGTCCGTGCACCAGGCCCACGACGGCCACCCGCAGCGGCGCGGGCTGGACCTGGGACGAGATCGTCCCGGGAACGGTTATCAGCAATCCCATCAACACGATGCGACTCAATTGAAACGCAAGACCGGCACGCAGACGCGACATATTTTCTCTCTTCCCCCTGGCGCCCGATTCTACTCCCGGAGTGCAGCTTTCAGCTTCGAGCGGCTTCCGCCGGAGTTGCCCGAACTCTGCCGGGCTTTCCGGGGCGGCTACATGGTAACTGCCGGCTTGGCGACCATCCGATCAGCACCGGCAAATTTGGAATCGAATCAGAGGTCTTGTGAGGCTCAGCCCTTCAACTCAGGATGTTCTGAGATGCTCAAAATATTCCCGTCCGGATCTTTGAACCAGGCGACCTTCGCGCCGGTAGGTGAAGTCCAGATGCCCAATTCATCCTGGTCCATTCCCGTATAGCGCTCGAATTGGACTCCGGCCTGCCCCAGGTTTTTTACGACTTCGTTGATTTCCGGGACTTGCCAACCCAAAACCGTTCCATGCGCTGGCGCAATCTCTTTGGCCATGCCAAGTCGAATCATGATGCCATTAGCGTCAAAGACCAACGCGAACGGCGGTTCTTCCATCACCAGCCGCAGGCCAAGCGTGTCGCGATAGAAAGCCTTTGCACGGGATACGTCAACAATGGAGACGAATCCGACGATATTGAACTTGCCGACTCCGGATGGTTGTGACATGCAATGATGATGAGCTTGTTGATGGATTGTCGCAAGAGTGTTGTTACGCCATAATATATCTCTATTGCGACAGAATATCGTTTTGACAGAATACGATCCGAAGCGCGGCGTTGCTGTTGCGACGCTCGCCTATGAGTACCCTGCCGGGTTTGAGGTGTTGGACCACGCGCATGGGTCGGATCAATTGATCTACGCAATCAGCGGCCTCATGGAAGTGTTTTCCGGTCAGAGCGTATGGCTGATCCCACCGCATTTTGCGTTGTGGATTCCAGCCGGAACCCGCCACAGGATTCACATGCCGGGACCTGTTTCGATGCGCACGCTCTATCTGCGAACAGGACTGACGGCGAGATTCGAGCAGCACTGCGCTGTACTTCACGTGACTCCGCTGTTACGAGAACTCATCGTCGAAACCGTACACGCCAGCCAGCTTCGTGTGCGCAATCGCTACGAGTGCGCTCTTCGCGACCTGCTGATTGCTCATCTTCGGTGGGCCTCCCCGATGCCCACATTTGTGACGCTGCCCCGAGAGGCGAGAGCACTTGTTGTGGCTCAGGCAATCTTGCGGAATCCGGCTGAGTCGAAGACGATAGCGGCTCTATGTGCGGAGGCAGGTGTCAGTGTCAGGACAATCGAGAGAGTGTTTTGTGACGAGATCGGCATCAACTTTGAATCGTGGCGACGACAGGTCCGGTTAACCAAAGCGGTGGAGTTGTTGGTTGCGGGATGTTCGATCAAGGAAGTTGCCCACAAGGTTGGTTATTGTCAATCGAGCGCCTTTGTTGAAATGTTCCACCGGACATTTGGAACAACTCCGAAGGTGTGGATTTCAGTTTTGAAAAACCTTGGCCAACGATCCACAGAACTACACACAACCTCCTCCCTTGCGCCCCAACGCACCAGGAAACCTCGATAGTGACTGGTGTGTCAAAAAAGCGATCTGGCCTGGATCACCGCCATCTCGGCAGTTACCTTTTCATCAACATTTGCTCACGCCTCGATCCAGTGGCTGGTAGGCCCGACCGGAGGCATTCGTGGGCAGAGTTCCGACTTGTTGGGCAGCCGCTCGACTTCTTGGGCAACATGGCGAGTTTTTGGGCAAAAAGTCACCGGCTCACCAGAACTTTGTTATGGAATCTGTTCCGATTCCAAGAACCCATTGGCACCAGCGCTGCTAGAATGATAACTAGATGGTAACTGACGGATTGGCGGTCATACGACCGGAGCACACCAAGATCAAATCGGGATCTTACAATTTCGGTTCAACGAACCACGTGGAAAGTGCGTTTCCAGCGCGTGTCTGGGAAGAAACGCACCAGAACGTGGCCGATCCACGCGAGCTTGTGACCGAATCCTGTTTGTTCAAGTTGCCCGTCTGCGGCCTCGAACGACCAATAGTTGATAAGCGGACGGCCAAGTATGTTGGCGCGCGGCACGAAGCCCCAGAAGCGCGAGTCCAGGCTGTTGTGCCGGTTGTCGCCCATCATGAAATACATGCCGGGTGGAACCACTAGGTCGCCGTCCTGGATATAACTCGGGAAGTTCACGGCCCACGACTCTGTTGCCCCGGGCACCCCGGCTGGAGGTACTGCGGGGAAATCGTCGAGAAACTCGTTGAAGTTATCCGTCGTGGTCGGCTGCGCAAATCCCACCGGTTGTGCGACGCCATTCACAAACACAATGCCGCTGCGTAGATGAATATGATCGCCGGGCACTCCAATCAATCTCTTCACCAGGGGAGTGTACTGCGGCGTCCCATCGGCGTCTGTCGCATCAATACCGGGTTGATAAACGGGCTTGTGGAACACCACGATATCGCCGCGCCTCGGCTCGCGATACCTGATGAGCGGCATCCACGAAGCGGGCGCCATGAGCGTGATCTGGTCGACGACCAGGTGATCGCCCACAAGCAACGTGTTCTCCATCGAACCCGACGGAATGACGTAGTTCTGAGCTAAGAAGGTCAGAATGAACAGGCCCACCACCAGAACTGAGCAGATGCTGGCCAGCGCCTCGAAAGGAGTCTCTTCCCGATTGATGTTGGCGGAAGCTGCGAGCTTCTTTGAAACAGGAGGAATCTTCGTCGCTGGACTCATCCAAAGGCTCCTCAGGAAGGCTGGCGAGCCCCAGGGCGTTCGCAGCGGTCACTTCAAAAGAGATAATTTCATATACGTTCGACTGTCGTCGAGTTTGCGTCTTGACCAGAGTCTATCAAATCCCTGTGCAACCTAGAATTCTCCGGATGATTCGGCGTGCGAGCGGTTAGTCGGCAAACCGTAAGTTACCATCTAGTCAATACAGTCATATAAGCAAAAATCGGACAAAATCCGGTGAATTCCTGCTCTTGCCCAAAAAGTCGAATTCCTGCCCAAAAATTGTTCGTCTTGCCTAATAAATCCGACTATTTAGGCAAAGCCGCCGTTTTAGGCGCTTTTTGGGCAAAGCCCCCTCAGGCGCTAAATCCCGCTCATTCCAGGCTGTTGACGGCCTGACTGAAGTCGTGCCCTTGCAAAACATCAACGACAATTTGTGCGGCGGGCACCACTCGCCTCCGGCGTTTTGGCTTTACCGGCTGAGCCGCTCGGTCTGGGCGCGGAAGCCAGGAGGCAGAAAAAGCGAGGCTGAAAGCCGATGGTTCGCGGCTAAAGGCTGTATTTGTGTAAACCTGCAGGCCTCGCTTGCCGTCCATCCACGTGGGGGAATCCTTGGAGACTCGTTTCCGCTGCCCATGCTGCGGGTGCAAGACGCTAGAGGCGCCGGGCGCCCTGGCTTTGTGCCCGGTCTGCTGGTGGGAAGACGATGGCCAGGAGGACGGCGACGCCTCCGAGGTGCGGCTGACCGTGAACGGCGCCCTCAGCCTGAATGAAGCCCGCCAGCACTACGCGCTGTATGGCGCGGCCCATCCCCGTTTTCTCCCTTACGTTCGTAAGCCCCAGGTCACTGAGCAGTAACGTGCCTTCCGCGATGCTCTTCCGCGCCTCGACCTGCCCGGCCGGTTTGACCCTGCCAGCAAACCAACTTACCATGAGATGAGGCATATCCCTGGCTGTACTGTGCCGGTTTGGCCGCAAACCGCAGCCCCATGCGGCAGTTTGTTGCAGGAATCGACAGCTTGCAGCGCGGAATGGGCGGTTTGCAGCCTGGAATCAGCCCAAAGTAGCAGCCGGAACGGCTGTTTGTTCGGCGCGCAAGGCGCGCCTGGAAGGCAAAACGTTGAGTTCTACCGATACCCTCGAAAACAGCCCCCGGCCCGATGCGCCCGAGGCCGATCACGACCACAACCACGAACAGGATCCCTTGCACGAAGGGCACGACCACGAGCATGAAGGCCATGACCACGAGCACCAGCACGGCCCGGTGCTGAACCCGGAATGCACCCGCGAACTGGTTCTGGACATTCCCGCCGAAGAGGTCTCGAAGGCCTACGGCAAAGTGGTTGCCAACTATCGGAAATACGCCAAGATTCCCGGCTTCCGCGCGGGCAAGGTGCCGGAGACGGTGGTCAAGCGCCGGTACGCCACCGAGATTCGCAAGGACGTGATCGACGGCCTGCTCCCCGAGCGCTTCAACAAGGCGGTAACCGACCTGGGCGTGAAGCCGGTCGGGCAGCCGCAGGTAACCGAATTGACCGTCGACGACGGCGAACCGCTGCACGTGAAGGCGGTCTTCGAGTTCATTCCCGATTTCTCCATCGAGGGCTACCAGAGCGTGACGGTGGAAAAGCCGCCCGTGGAGATCGCCGAAGAAGAGTTCCAGCACGAAGTCGGGCAACTGCGCGAGTCGCGCGCCACGATTGAGCCGGTGGAGGAAGACCGCGCCCTGGTGGACGGCGACTGGGCGCAGATCAGCTACAAGGGCCAGATGGAAGGCGACGCCGAGGCTGCCCCGGTGGCCGGCGAAGACACGCTGGTCGAAATTGGCGGCAAAGACACGCTGGAGGCATTCACCACCGCTCTGCGCGGCGCCAAGCCCGGCCGGGAACTGAAGGCCGAGGTCATCTATCCCGCCGACTACGGCGAGGCCAAGCTGGCCGGCAAGACCGTGGTCTACGAAATTGAAGTGAAGGCCATCAAGAAGCGGACCCTGCCGGAGCTGAACGACGACTTTGCCAAGGAGATCGGCGCCTATGACAGCTTTGCCGATCTGGAAGCCCGCATCCGCGAGCATCTGGCCACCCGCAAGCGGCGCAGCGTGGAAGGCGAGACCAAGGACCGGCTCTTCGCGGCCCTGATCGAGCGCTACCCGTTCCCGGTTCCCGAGTCGCTGGTGCAGGAGCAGATCGACGCACGGCTGGAACGCGGGCTGCGCGCACTGGCTGCCCAGGGCATGGATACCGAGCAGATGCGCAAGCTGGACTTCCAGCGCCTGCGCACGGCCCAGCGCGACAGCGCTGTCGCCGAGGTAAAGGCCTCGATCCTGCTGGACCGCATCGCTCACGAGGAAAACGTCGCCGTGAGCGACGAGGAACTGGAGAGCGAGTTGCAGATGGCCGCCCTGCAGTCCGGAGAGACGGTAGAAGCGATGCGCGCGCGTTTGACGGGGGCCGGCGGACTGGCTAGAATCCGGGAACAAATGCGGCGGGAAAAAACCGCGAGTTTGCTGTACGAACGCCTGCCCGCGTAGGCTCCGAAGAGGGCAGAAATTGCCGCGCGGTCTGGAAAGAACGCCGCGCGGCCACCAAAAACCGGGGAGCAACGGCCCCCAACCGGAAGAGCGAGAGAAAGACTCAATGGCATTGGTTCCCATGGTGGTTGAGCAGACGAGCCGAGGCGAGCGCGCCTACGACATTTTTTCCCGTCTGCTTCGCGACAACATCATCTTTCTTGGCACGCCCATCGACGACCAGGTGGCCAACCTCATTGTGGCGCAGATGCTCTTTCTTCAGGGCGAGGACCCGGAGAAGGACGTTTCGCTGTATATCAACTCGCCCGGCGGCTCGATCACCGCGGGCCTGGCCATCTACGACACGATGCAGTTCATCAAGAACAACGTCGTCACCTACTGCATCGGCCAGGCGGCCAGCATGGGTGCGTTTCTGCTGCTGGCCGGCACCAAGGGCAAGCGCTTCGCCCTGCCCAACTCGCGCATTCTCATCCATCAGCCTTCGATGGGCGGGCTCAGCGGCCAGGCCACCGATATCGACATTCATGCGCGCGAGATTCTGCGCATCCGCGAAATCACCAACAACCTCATGGCCAAGCACACCGGTCAGCCCCTGGACCGCATCGAGCGCGACGTCGAGCGGGACTTCATCATGAATTCGCAGCAAGCCAAGGAATACGGCATCGTCGATGAAATCATCGACCGGCCGCGCGCCTAACCAGCTAACCGGGTTGGCGGGTTCACTCCGCCCCATCCGCCGACTCAGCTCACATCGCCAAGCTCGTCCAAAGGGAGTAGAAACATGAAAATGCGCACGGGACCCGAAGAAGCGCTGCGCTGCTCGTTCTGTCACAAGTCGCAGGACGCCGTGGCCAAGCTGATCTCGTCGCCCAGCGACTACCCGCGCGCCTACATCTGCGACGAGTGCGTAGCCGTCTGCAACTCGATTCTCGAGGACGACCGCGGCGAAGCCGCTCCCGCCACCACGGCCGGCCACTTGCCCAAACCGCAGGAAGTGAAGAGCTTCCTCGACGATTTCGTCATCGGCCAGGACCAGACCAAGAAGAAACTCGCCGTCGCCGTCTACAACCACTACAAGCGCATCCAGATGAACCGCATGCGCAACAACGAAGTGGAGCTGGCTAAGAGCAACATTCTGCTGATCGGACCCACCGGGTCGGGCAAGACGCTGCTCGCGCACACCCTGGCCAAGATGCTCGACGTTCCCTTCGCCATCGTGGACGCAACCACCCTGACCGAAGCCGGCTATGTGGGCGAGGATGTGGAGAACATCATCCTCAAGCTGCTGCAAGCCGCCGACGGCGACGTGACGCGCGCCCAGCAGGGCATCATCTACATCGACGAGATCGACAAGATCGGCCGCAAGGACGAGAACCCCTCCATCACCCGCGACGTGAGCGGCGAGGGCGTGCAGCAGGCGCTGCTCAAGATTCTCGAAGGCACCGTGGCCAACGTTCCGCCGCAGGGCGGACGCAAGCACCCGCACCAGGAGTTCACCGCCGTCGATACCACCAACATCCTCTTCATCTGCGGTGGGGCGTTTGTGGGCCTGGAGCGCGTGGTGGGCCGCCGCGTGGGCAAGAAGGCTTTGGGCTTCAAGGCCGTCGATGCCGAAGCCGATGCCGCCACAACCCGTTCCCATCGCGACACCGAGCTGCTGCGCCGCACCGAACCGCAGGACCTGATCAAGTACGGCCTGATTCCCGAGTTTGTGGGCCGTCTGCCGGTGATGGGCATCCTCGACGAGCTGGACGAGGCGGCGCTGATTGAGATTCTCACCAAGCCGAAGAACGCCATTCTCAAGCAGTATCAGCGCCTGCTGGAGTATGAGAACGTTCGCCTGCACTTTACGCCGGAAGCCACCTGCGCCGTCGCCCGCGAGGCCATGGCGCGCAAGGTGGGAGCGCGCGGACTGCGCATGATCCTGGAAGAGCTGATGCTGGACCTGATGTACAACCTGCCCAACAACAAGCGGGTCCGCGATCTGGAGATTACCAGCGATATGGTCGAGCGGCGCGATCTGTCGTTGTGCCTGCTGGAAAAAGCCGGCTGATTGATCGAGTTTTACATTGCTGTCTTTGAACCACGATCTCCCAGGTCTCGATTTCACGACCTGGGAGATCGTGTCTTTGGCGCCTTGCGGCGCACCGGTTCCGCTGTACAATCCCAACATGAGTCGCTGAATCAGCCCTGCATCCGGAGCTGATTTCGTGCGTCCAATACACAGGGTGACCCCATGACCGCATCCCGCGAAAAACCCGAGCAGCGCAAACTGCCCATGATGCCCATTCGGGACATGGTCATCTTCCCTTACATGATGACGCCCTTCGTGGTGGGCCGCGAGTCCAGCGTGCGGGCCCTGGAAGAGGCTCTCACCGGCGACCGCAAGATCTTCCTCGCCACCCAGCACGACGCCTCGATCGACGAGCCCAAGGCCAAGGAGATTTACCAGGTCGGGTCGATCTGCAATATCGTGCAGAGCGTCAAGATGCCCGACGGCAACATCAAGGTGCTGGTGGAGGGCGTGGAGCGCGCCAAGTCCACCGAGGTGACCGACCGCGACGGCTTCTTTGTGGCCACGGTGCGCACCGGCAAGGTCCAATTCGAGACGAACCCGGCGATCGAGCAGTTGATGGCGCGCGTGACCGCGCTCTTCGAGCAATACGTCAAGCTGCAGCAGTCGCTCAACTACGAAACCATCATCGCCACCGTGCGCATGGACGAGCCGGCCAAGCTGAGCGACACCATCGCCGCCAACCTGCAACTGGGCATCGAGGAAAAGCAGGAGCTGCTGGCCATCTTCGATCCCTCGGCGCGGCTGGCGCGGATTGCCGACGTGCTGGACATCGAGATCGAGAAGCTGGACCTGGACCGCAACATCCAGTCGCGCGTGAAGCGGCAGATGGAGCGGGCGCAGAAAGAGTATTACCTCAACGAGAAGATCAAGGCCATCCAGAAGGAACTGGGCCGCGGCGAAAAGAGCGAGTTCGACGAGCTGCGCAAGAAGATCGAAGCCGCCGGGATGCCCAAGGACGTGCTGGACAAGGCCATCCAGGAGTTGAAGAAGCTGGAAGCGATGCCGCCCATGTCGGCCGAGTCCACCGTGAGCCGCAACTACATCGACTGGCTGCTGGCCGTGCCGTGGAAGAAGCGGTCGAAAGAAACTCGCTCGATCGATTACGCGGAAAAGGTGCTCAACACCGACCACTACGGGTTGGAAAAGATCAAGGAGCGCATTCTCGAGTTTTTGGCCGTTCGCCAGTTGGTCAAGAATCCGAGAGGCTCGATCCTGTGCTTTGCCGGACCTCCGGGCGTGGGCAAAACCTCACTGGGCATGTCGATCGCCAAGGCCACCGGGCGCAAATTTGTCCGGCTCTCGCTGGGCGGCATCCGCGACGAGGCCGAGATTCGCGGCCATCGCCGGACGTATATCGGCGCCCTGCCCGGCCAGATCATCCAGCATATGAAGCGGGCGGGCACCAAGAACCCCGTCTTCCTGCTCGACGAAGTGGACAAGATGGCCTCGGACTTCCGCGGCGACCCGGCCTCGGCGCTGCTTGAGGTGCTGGACCCGGAACAGAACTCGGCCTTCCAGGACCACTACCTGGACGTGGACTACGACCTGTCGCAGGTGCTCTTTGTGGCCACGGCCAACGTGATGCACACCATCCCGGCCGCTCTGCAGGACCGCATGGAGGTTCTGCGCCTGCAGGGCTACACCGAGCAGGAAAAGCTGGAGATCGCGCGGCAATATCTGGTGAAGAAGCAGCGCGAACAGACCGGCCTGAGCGAGAAGAATATCGTCTTCGGCGACGACGCAATCCTGGAGATCATCCGCTTTTACACGCGTGAGGCCGGCGTCCGCAACCTGGAGCGCGAGATCGGCAACGTCTGCCGCAAGGTGGCCCGCAAGGTGGTGAAAGGCGGCGCAAAGCACAAGGAAGAACTCACCGCCGAAAACATTCACGAGTTCCTGGGCGTGGCCCGGTACCGCGACTCCGAAGTGCATGAAAAGAGCGAAGTGGGCCTGGTGACCGGCCTGGCCTGGACCGAGGTCGGCGGCAGCATTCTCACCACCGAAGTGCAGGTGCTGGACGGCAAGGGCAAGCTCACCATCACCGGCCAGCTCGGCGACGTGATGCAGGAGTCGGCGCAGGCCGCGCTCAGCTACATCCGCGGCAAGGCGCAAACCCTGGGGCTCAGCCGGGAATTCTATCGCAACGTGGACCTGCATCTGCACGTGCCCGAGGGCGCGATTCCCAAGGACGGCCCCTCGGCCGGCATCACCATGGCCACCGCCATGGCCAGCGCGCTGGCCAAGATTCCGGTGCGGCGCGACGTGGCCATGACCGGCGAAATCACCCTCCGCGGCAAGGTGCTGGCCATCGGCGGATTGAAAGAGAAGCTGCTGGCTGCGCTGCGCGCCGGCATCTTCGAGATCATCCTGCCCCGCGCCAACGAGAAAGACATTGCCGAACTGCCGGACAACATCAAGAAGGCGATGAAGCTCCACTTTGTGGACCAGATGGACGAGGTGCTGGTGCTGGCGCTGGAGAGCCCGCTGCCTTCGGCGATGCCCGCGGAGACCGATGTACTGGCCGCCGTGCCGCCGCCACCGTCGGAGATTTCGGCCAGCGTGCCGGCAAGGCAGTAGAACAGGCATAGGGAACCCCAGCCCTTCCGCGACGGCAGGTGGCCCGTTCATCAGCCTCGAAGAATCACCATGAGCCATAGGAAGCTGTGCCCCGCTCATCGCGGCTCTATCGCGATGAGCGGGTCTTGAGGCCGGGTCGTGGCCGGATTATGATAGCGCCATGCCGTACGGTCTGAAACGGTTCCAGAAAGCAGAGACTCTCCACTTCATCACTTTCAGTTGCTTTCACCGCCTCCCTCTTCTCGATGCGCCAGGCCCCAAGAACACAGTCGAGGCCGTACTGGAACTGACTCGCGCACGGCATCAGGCAAGGATCTACGCCTACGTCCTGATGCCCGAGCACGTCCATTTGCTCATCAACGAGCCGCCATCGATCCTCGTCGCCCAGTTTCTCAAGGCAGTAAAGCAGATCACTTCGCGCAAACTGAGAGGTCAGCGCGAGAAGTTCTGGCAGGAACGCTACTTTGACCGCAACATCCGTGGTGAAGAGGCTCGCTCCGAAGTGATCCGTTACATTCATCGCAACCCGGTAAAGCGCGGATTGGTTGCATCTCCCGGCGACTACCAATGGAGCAGCTTCAACCACTACGCGACCGGCGTTCGAGGAGCGGTTGAAATCGAGTCAGAGTGGACGGCAAGACTTCGCGGCCCACTCATCGCGATAGAGCCGGGTGCTCCAGGTCTGACCAGGCAGGTGGCCCGTTCATCAGCCCCGAAGAATCACCATGAGCCATGAGAAGCTGTGCCCCGTTCATCGCGGTCTTATCGCGATGAGCGGGTCTTGAGGCCAGATCGCGGCCGGATTACGATAGAGCCGGGTGCTCCAGGTCTGACCAGGCAGGTGGCCCGTTCATCAGCCTCGAAGAACCACCATGAGCCATAGGAAGCTGTGCCCCGTTCATCGCGGCTCTATCGCGATGAGCGGGTCTTGAGGTCGGACCGCAGGCGGGTGGCCCCGGTCTGGCCAAACAAGCTGGGTGCCCCATGTCTGGATTTGTCAAGTTCCGAGAGATGGCTTTCAAACATGGGAGACCACGAACCCTGAAGTGCGAAATCAAACGGCAGCGAACCTGGGTCTTGAAATCCAGACCCGGGCGCCCAATCATCTGAGAACCTGCCCGGAAACCATCGTCAGCACGGCTGCTTTGAAAGGGCACGACTGCACAGGCTGCGGAAAAAACTCCTCCTGGCTGCGCCTTGTAACAGGGCACGACTTCAGTCGTGCCGAAAAGAGGCCGAAAGATCGAGGGGTTTTAACCCCTGAGGGATGCCTTTCGAACCGGTCCGCTTGCTGTCCCACCTTTTTCCGCAGCCCGCTCAGGCACCCAATCATCTGAGGAGTAACTAAGATGAGGGCCACGCACCTAAGGGCCTAGCTTGTTCCTGGACAGAACGGCGTTTACCGTTACCTATTCCGGTTCCACCACTGATGGCCTCTGCTGTGAAAGCTAACCGTGGGAATATAAATTCCTTGATTTTATAAGCATCGATTGTGTCGAAAGCCTCCTTTGGCAAAGTTCTCATGAATCGACGAGTAAGTGAGCTAATTCTATGAAGTACGCTTGGGCCGAACCGCCAAGATGAAGTTGACGCCGTATTGAGTGAGGGCATAGTTGGTCATAATTCCGCTGCGTTCGGAGGGTATAGAAACTTTCTCGCCGTCGATCTCATATGTGCTCGCATCGTCGGATATGTAATGAACCAGCTTTTCAAGAAGACTCAGCCGCTCCAAATCATGGAGTATCAGCTCGAAGTTCGTCATTTCGCTAAACGCTGCCAACTGCTCAGGTGACATGCGGCTTCTGTAGATACGCATCTCTGCGGGATTCGGCGCTCGCAATTTCGGCTTGTAGATGTCTATGAGGGTGAAGTAGCTGAGTTCATCCCTGCCTCGACGCTTACCAGAATCGTAGGGTCTGGGAGCTGTTACTCGTTCCCAGATTCGATCTAGGTAACGAGCCTCTGCCGATGTGATCTGTGAGAGAGTTTGGCCAAATGACGGAAGAACACCTTTTGTGTCGTTCGCGACGTTTTCCAGCAGTGATGCCCACCGCTCCTGTAACTCATCGTCACTTTGCATTGCGGCATCCCGAAGGAGTGGAAGCACCCGTTTGAATCCTTTAGAATCTATTGGTTCGCCTTTTCTCTGGGCTGCCCACTTTGTGAAAATGCTCAATAGATTTTGTTCCGTGTAAAAGCGAGCTATATCGCTTAATTGTCCCAGAATCAACCCAATGTCCTTCGTCAACGGGCCTAGCAAATTCCTTACCGGCTCAGAGTCGAGCGCCTTTTCTGCAATCTCACCCGCGAGTTCAGTTGGATCAATTCCACCGCTATCAGCCATCTGTTTGCTCCCTTGTTTCCGAGGCAGGTTGCCCCGATCTTGGTGACGATTACGAACCTTGTTGAGGGTGCCCCCGGTCCCTCGCAGTTGGGGACCGGGGATTGAAACTCTCGATCCTCCCGCCAGATTACTCCCGAAAAGTCGCCAAGCGTCTATCGATTCCTGCGAAAAATTTGCGACTCCCCGCGCATGAAAGACTGAATGTCGATCCTTGCAGCGGAACCAGAATAGATGCAGTCACGAATAATCGCGGCCCTTTCTCTCCGGGGCCTGCGCTTCCTCTGAGGGAGGCGAGCGGTTTTTGCTCGCTGCCGTGGATCGAATAGCCGTTTTCAAGACTCTAGGTGAGACCAGGTTTTCACTGGTTTTCCCCCAAAAACCGTTTTGCATATTATTTCCCTCCTTTGGCGCACACTACCAATAGACCAAAATTCCTGAGCACCATTGGAGAGCCGCGCCATGCGAACCGTCAGAAACATCACCGTCGCCGTCGAACCCGAGCTCTACCGCCAGACGCGGAGGATTGCAGCAGATTACGACACCACCGTGACCGATATGGTAAGGTTCCTGCTCCTGGTCCTGCCCGAAGCGGTAAAGTCCGCGCGCTACCCCGGCGGCCGCCCGCAATTTGGCTTGGCCGCCGCCCGCGCCGCTGCCTCAGCCCCGGCCGCTACCCCGGCGATCAACCCTCCCAGCCCCTCCCCGGAAAAATGCGAGATTCCGCCCTGTACGCCTGTAAATGCCAATCATCCAGTTTCGATTCAGCCACTTGCGGGGAAACAACCGGCGCCCGTACAGGATAAGTACTCCAGTATCGCCGCCCTGAAAACCCTCATTTCAAAGGCCTTACGAGTCATTCGGCAGGTCGCGCATTGCAACCGCTGTACACCAGTAAAAACCCCACCTGAGTAGACAGAAATCTAATAAAATCAATACCTAAGGCGGCCCACTCGGCATATGCGCTATACGACACAATTTCTGCTTTCGGCCATGGCGGCTGACCAATTCCCTGCACCGGATGTGCCGGAGATTGCCTTCCTGGGCCGCTCGAATGTGGGCAAATCGAGCCTGCTGAACAACCTGATCGGAGAAAAGGCGGCCAAAGTCTCCTCCACGCCGGGCCGGACGCGGGCGATCAACTTTTTTGCCCTGCTGGACCCGAGCAATCGGCGCAGGCTGGTCTTCGCCGACCTGCCCGGCTATGGCTATGCCAAGATTTCCAAGTCGATTTCCGCGGGCTGGCCGGCCTTCATCGAGCCCTACCTGGCGATCCGCTCGACCCTCAAGCTGTGCGTCTGCCTGGTGGACTCGAACGTGCCTCCGCAAGAAAGCGACCGCCAGCTGTTCGACTGGCTGCGCGCCGCCGGCCGCGAGTTTGCCGTGGTGGCCACCAAGATCGACCGGCTCAGCGGCAACGAGCGCACCCGCAACCTGCTGGCCTTGAAGAAGGGACTGGAACTGGACGATGTGCTGCCCGTCTCTGCCAAGACCGGCTACGGCGTGAAGGAATTGTGGGCGCGGATCGAAGCGGCGGACGGGGAGAGCTGAATCTCGACCGGAACGCCGATCTCCCCGCGATCCATCGCTGTCTGCACCCGGTTCCGGAATTCCAGAGCGGTTTGCTCATCGCAACGCAAGAACCTGATTCCCTGCGCCAAGCGACCCAGATAGCGAGGGGCAAGGCGCAGCCAGCGGCGGGCGGAGCCGTCGGCCGGGCTCAGGCAATTGAGAGCGATGGCATCTATTTTGGGCAGCCATTGGGCCGGCGCCGCGGCCACGCGCCAGGTAAGAAGGGTCTGGCTTTCCTCCGCATCTAAGGACTCGATCCGCCGCGCTCCCTGACTTAGAAAAGCCTCGCACTCCGCTCCGCCCGTCGCGCCCCCAGCCAGCAGATCGGGCTGCACGCCGCGCTCCAGCATCTCGCGCTCGACGGCGTCCGGCGCATGGCCTACGCAGACCGCGACCGTCTCGTGCTTGCGAATTTCGTTTTTCAGGATGCGCAGAGCTTCGTCGAGCGTGGTGACCAGAAAGTCCACTACCCCGTCGCGGATGGCCTGCTTCTGCGCGGCGGCATCGGCCGTGGCGGCCAGCGTGGCGGCGCCGGCGATGTTGCCCGCGACCACCAGCGCGCGGCCTTGCGCCAGTTCTCCGGCATAGAGCAGCTTGCCACCCAGGCCCGGCTCCGAGTCGTGACTGGATTCAGCGCCGGCATTGAGAATCAAAGACGCGTAGAGGCGCTCCACCTGAAAGGCGAAGTCGAATGCAGCCGGCAAATGGGGATCGATCGCCATGGGGAAGGGTTCAATCGGCTGCAAGCGACGGTACGCTTACCAACTGGTGTACGGCTGCCCGTCCGATCCCTGCTCCTGGGAGCCGGAGTGGACGTCGTCGATGCCGGGATCGGTCTGGTCCAGCGAGTGCAGCGCGTCGCTTGAATCGGTAACCCAGGTGTCCTTGTTGTGGGTCATCGGGTCCTCGGGAATGCTCTTCAGGTAGCCCTCCTGAACCAGGTCGTCCAGGGTCTGCGGCGCCTTCTGCTTGTCCATGGTGTAGGAGTCGATGGCCGCGCGCATCACGTGCAGGTCTTCCCTGAGCACCGCTTCGCGAGCATGTTTGAGGGCGCCCACAAAGCTGGGAATGGCCAGCGTGGCCAGCACGCCGATGATGGCCATCACGATCATCAGCTCGATCAGCGTAAAGCCCGCGTCGTGTTTTGGAATCCTGCGCAATGAACCCTCTTGCGTGTTAGCGAAGCTCGATTCCGCCAACTACGCGACAACCTACCAGTCCGAATACTTGGTGCCGTCCAGGGCCATGCCCGTGGACTTGGAATACACGTCGAAGACACTCTGCCCGCCATAGGAGTCCGACTTGGGATCGTCCTGCATCGAGTGCAAACCCCACTCGGGCTTGCCGGTCATAGGGTCCACCGGAATCCGGCGGAGAAACTTCACCTTCTTGCCCTGCACATCCACCCCGTTCACCAGCGTCTCCAGGTCGGGCGGATAGTTCTGGCTGTCCACCTTGGTCTGAAAGGCGTGCTGATCGGCCGCATCCTTGTAGTGGTCGATGGCGTCGCGCATCTCCCACAGATCGCGGCGCAGTTCACGCTCCTTGTCGCGCTTCACCTTGAACATGGTGATGGGCACAGCCGCCGAAGCGAGGATCGAGAGAATCGCCACGGTCACGATCAACTCGACCAGCGTAAGGCCCCGCTCCCGCCCGCGGCGCATCCCGACCCGCGGGACAAAACTCATCGGATTGGGGCTCATCGGCACTGCTCCCTACCGCACTTGAATGCTGATCCGCGCGCCCCTGGCGGGAAGCTGCTGCTGGGCGCTGTTGACCGCGGCCGGACGGGTCATGGCAACGATGCTCTCTCCCGCGGCCTTGGCCTGGAAACTGAGGACGCAGACCACACCCGCTCCGCTCACGCCGGCCGTGCCCGGAGGACGCGAAGCAACGATGGTGAGGGTTCCCGGCCCGTCGTCGCGGTGAACCAGCGCCACAGCCTTCCCGTCCCGGCTGAGAAAGTCGCCGGACTCGACGTTGACCAGCGAGAGTTTGGCTGGGTCGTACGAAATCTGCAAGGGAACGGAGGCAATATCCGCTCCGCCGCTCAGCACCACCGGAATCTGGAAGGTTGCGCCCGCGGCCACCGGACCGGCCGGCGGAGTGAAGGCAAAACTTACCCCTGCGACCTGCGGCGAAGTTGGCGGACGGATGGCGGACGGCTTCCCAGTGGTTTCCGAGGCCTCGCGCATCTGGGCCAGCGCCGCCGGCGCCGCGGCTTGCGCGCTCTGGCCAGGAACCATCCCTATGTTGGGCCGCGCAACTGCCGGGATTGTGGGCGCCGAAGCCGCATTCGATTCCGGCCCTTCGCTGGGAACGTGACGCAATTCAATCGACTGGCCTACGCCGGTATCGATGGTGCGCAGATTTACCCTGTCCAGCGATTGCGAACGGACGATGTGCGGGATCAGAACGAAGACGACCTCATCCTCCTGAATGGTGTGGTCTTTCGAGCCAAAGAGATACTTGAGACCCGGAATCGAACTCAACCCAGGGACACCGGTCCAACTGACCGTGTCCGTTTTGTTCATCATCCCGCTCAGGATGCTAGCCTCGCCCTCGCGCAGCCGGATGACCTGCTCGCTGGTCTTCTGGGCGATAATCGGCTCGGTCACGCCGCTGATGGTCGAGGTGCCGTCCAGCGAACTGTCTTCGAGCTTGATCTTCAACGTCACATCGCGGTCATAGTGAATCGTGGGCGTCATCTCGATATTGATGCCCACGTCCTGGTATTGGAACTGCGTGTTGACCAGCGAACTGACCACGGCAGTGGCCGCGCCGGTCTGGTAGGAGCCGGTGGCGATCGGAATTTTTGTACCGATCTTCATCGTCGCCTTCTGACCATCGGTGCAGCGAATGCGCGGATTGTCCAGAATCTTGGTATTCGAGTCGGTCAGCAACAGATTAAGCTGGGCCGAGCCGATGGTCACAGCAAAATCCGTCGCCTTCAGGTGAGCCAGATCGTAGAGAGTCGGAGTGCTGGTTGAACTGGTCGTGCCGGTTGTGCTGGTGGTCGAACTGGTCGAACTGGTCGAGCTGGATGTGGGCGCCTGCAACGCAACACCCACGCTGGAGGGCCAGGCAATGCCGAGAGTCCTCTCCCAGTTCTTGCTCACCTCCAGCACCGCGATGTCCACGACGACCTCGGGACGGGCCTTGTCCAGATCGTTGATGAGCTTTTGCGCCAGCATCAGCTCGTCGGGCGTGCCACGCATCACCAGGGCGTTCTGGCTGGCCACGGCGTAGACCTTTACATTGGTCATCACGTTGCGCACGGCCTGCGATACGTCGGTCAGGTCGTTCTGCTGCCAGGCGTTGGTCAGGTAAAAGGTCTCGACCGCCTGCTCGTCCATCTCCCTGCGCTTGGTCACGGTGTTCTGGGCCACAAAGATGGTATTGGAGGTGATCGGACGCCAGAAGGTGTTGGACATGGAACCGACAATGCGCAGCGCGTCGAGCAGCGAGACGTTGTTCAGATCGATCTGAATCCGTTTTGAGGTGTATTCCGGATCGAAGAGAATATTGACTCCGGCGGCCCTGCCTACCGCCTGGTAAATCACCTTGGTATCTTCGGTCATATGCAGGGTAAGCGGCTCGTTGGAGAGCGGCTTGAGTTCGACCGGCGCGCCCATCGAGTCGATCTCTTCCTGTTTGCCAACCTCTTCGGGCAGGCTGGTCTCGGCCGCCGGCGCCGCCTCGCCGTTCCGCTGCCGCACGCGGGCGATCTCCTGCTGCGCGGCCTCGTTGCTGGAATCGATCTCGGCGGCATGGAGGAACTCCGCCAGCGCCCCTTGCTCATCGCCGGCGGCGAGCAGCTTGCGGCCCTTGGTCAGGTGCATTCCCGCGGCTGAAACCCGCACCCGGTAAAGCGCGGTGCGGTAGCGCAGATCCTTGGGATCCTTGGCATAGGCCTTCTGGAAGTTGTCGAAGGCGGCGTCGTAGTCCTCGCGCGCCTCGGCGCTCTCGCCGCGCTTGAAGTAAGAGCCGGCCGACTCTGCGTAGAGCCTGACGCTCGAAAGGCCGACAACGGCCACGAGAGCGAACAGCGCGATCCGGAAAATGGCGCCGGAAAAAACCGGTCCGGAGAATATGGGTCCGGAGGCGGCCCGAGCGATAGCGCGGCTTTTCATCGTACTCCCAGGCGTCTCAGCCGGCCCGCATGGAGCGGCGGGCCCTTGCGGGCTGCCTTGGCCGCCCCGGACGCAGATCTTGTGGCAGTTTCTGACGCAATTCCGATTGGCAATTCTTCCCATCCAGCGATGCCTCATTTTAGCAAAGCCCCGCTCGGCAGGCGCTGAAACCCGCGCCAATGCTAGGATGAAGATTCGAGGATGCTTCCCGATGGCCCGCCAAACCAGCCATGTCATTGTTCAGCCGGAGACCTCCGGCCCCAAAAAGCCGGCCAAGCCCCGCGACCCGGTGGCCGCCGGCGAGCGGGATGCCGCGCACAATCGCATGGCCAGCCACAACTACTTTCTCCTCGATAAATTCGAAGCCGGCGTGGCCCTGCGTGGAACCGAGGTCAAGTCGATCCGCGAGGGGCAGGCCAACCTCAAGGATTCCTACGGCCTCATCCAGAACGGCGAAGCGTTTCTGCTCAACGTGCATATCGGTCCGTACTCCCACGGCAATATCGCCAACCACGACGCCACCCGCACTCGCAAGCTGCTCTTGCACCACGAAGAAATCCGCAAGCTACTCTCCAAGACGCAGATCAAGGGCCACACGCTCATCCCCACCCGGCTCTATTTCCGCAACGGGCGTGTCAAATGCGAACTGGCGGTGGCCAAGGGCAAGCAGGATTGGGACAAGCGCGAGACCGAGAAGCGCCGCGAGGCCGACCGCGAAGCCCGCGCCGCCGTCAACGCCAGCAAGCACCGCATGGGACGCTGACGGAAGCTTGTCGCACACCCGCCCTGGGCAATGAAATAATGAACGACATGCGGACCCAACTGTCTTTCGCTCCCCTTTCCGGAATTGAAACTGACCTGCTGGCCGTTCTGGCCGCCGACACACAAACCGCCAAAGGCCCCAACGCCAAACCCGAGCCCGTGCTGCTGACCACGGATGAAGCGGTGAAGGCCGCCGCGGCGACGGTGCTGGCCAGCGGCGAATACAAAGCTGGCGCCAACGAAACCGTCCTCGTGCACGCACCGGCCGGCCTCAAGGCCAAGCGCCTGTTGATCGTCGGCCTTGGCAAACAGGCCAAAGCCACGATCAACTCCGTGCGCAACGCAGCCGGGACCGCTGTCCGCTTCACCAAGCCGCGCGGCATCCGGGAGCTGGTCTTCGCCCTGCCGGTGGCCGGCGAATTGGATGCAGCACGCAGCGCCCGCGCCGCCGTCGAGGGCGCTTTCGTGGGCGACTTCGATCCCGACACCTATCGCAGCGACCGCAAAGACCTGAGCGTGCAGTCCTTCACCCTTGCCGTTCCGGCCGGCGCCGGCAAAGCTGCCGTAGAAGCCGCATTCGCCGAGGGCGTCATCGTGGGCGAGAGCCAGAACTTCACCCGTTCGCTGGTCAATGAGCCGGGCAACAAGCTCACCCCGACCATCCTCGGCCAGCGCGCCGCCGAAATGGCCGCCGAAGTCGGCCTGAAAGCGGAGGTGTACTCCACAGAGAAGCTGCACGAACTGAAGATGGGCGCGTTCTGGAGTGTCGCGCAAGGCTCCGAAGAGCCGCCGGCGCTGATTGTGCTGCGCTATGAGCCGGAAGGCGTGACCGACGGTCCGGTGCTTGGGTTGGTCGGCAAGGGCATCACCTTCGACTCCGGCGGCATCTCGCTGAAGCCCGGCGACAACATGGAGAAGATGAAGTACGACATGGCCGGCGGCGCGGCCATGATCGGCGCGATGCGTTCCATCGCGCTACTCAAGCCGAAGGTGCGGGTGATCTGCATCGTCTGCGCCACGGAGAACATGCCCGACGGCAAGGCGCAGAAGCCCGGCGACGTGCAGATTGCGATGCCCATAGCCCCGGACCGGCACGGCAAATCGATCGAGATCATCAATACCGACGCCGAAGGCCGCCTGGTGCTGGCCGACGGACTCACCTACGCGAAACAACTGGGCGCGACGCACCTGATCGACGCGGCAACGCTGACCGGTGCGTGCGTGGTGGCGCTGGGTATGATCAACGCGGGCGCTTTCTCAAACGACGACGCCACCTACGCGAAATTCGACGCGGCGCTGGCAACTTCCGGCGAGAAGTTCTGGCGGCTGCCGCTGGGCGAAGAGTACGGGGAGATGATCAAGAGCGACATCGGCGACATCAAGAACACCGGCGGACGCTGGGGCGGCGCCAGCACTGCCGCCGAGTTCCTGAAGGTCTTCGCCGAAGAGACGCCGTGGATTCACCTGGACATCGCCGGGATGGCGTGGATGGAGGAGAACAAGCCTTACATCGCCAAAGGGCCGAGCGGCGTTGGGGTGCGGTCGATTCTGGAGTGGGTGCGGAGCTACTAACTTCCGGTAGCTGTCAGTCTTCGGTTGTCAGCTTCCAATTTATGGCTCTGCGCAGGAATCTGTAAGGGGCCCAGATTTGACGGGCATTTTGGAATTCGGCGATTTTGTCTGCACTGGTTGGCATGAGGGAGAGCGACTGGACCCGTGTATTGGGCTGGCCTGGGTATAAGGTTTACCGCCATGAGATTGATGAGCGAGCCAAGACGCTGAAGCTGTGGGTACGGCGCAAGCGTG
>Ga0181520_10003824_pt1 | contig 25936 bp, 26 predicted proteins | sample PEATcosm2014_Bin_29_FD_132451 | JGI IMG/M metagenome (GOLD analysis project Ga0181520, IMG submission 132451) | Peatland microbial communities from MTU Mesocosm Facility, Houghton, MI, USA - PEATcosm2014_Bin02_30_metaG | ecosystem: Environmental > Terrestrial > Soil > Wetlands > Peat | place...
GACCACGGCGTATGATACCAGTGGGAGTGGGAATACGGGGATATGGTCTGGCACAACCCCTTACTACGCCAGTGGCAAGGTGGGACCCTCTGCAGGGAGTTTTGACGGGACGGATGACTATGTGAATATTCCAACAAACACAACATTGCAGAGTTCAAATTTTGGAGGATTGTCTGTCGTTGGATGGGTAAAATTCAATGCGGTCACAACAGGAGGCAGTCTCCTGATGAAAAACAGCGACTACGGAATGCGTCTGAATACTACCGGCATCATACCGTATTTTACTACGAGTGTTAATGGATGGGGAGGTAAAGCGGGATATAGTTACACGTTTCAAACCGGCATTTGGTATTTTGTCGGATTTACCTATGCAAGCGGCACAGAGAACGTATTTCTGAACGGCGGCAACGTTCTCGTTTCGAATGCTTATTCGGGTTCATTGGCGGGAACCGCCGGGAGTGTGCAATTATCTCAGGTGGTATGGGATCCGTCGGTGATCAGCGGTTCTCTTGACGACGTTCGCATTTACAACCGTGCCCTCTCGGCGGCAGAAATACAGGCGATCTATAACGCAGAGAAATAATAGATGTTCCCGACATCGCAAGTTCCCTGGAGCTTGCGATGTTGATTACTTTTTTTTCTTTCCGCTCGAAAACCATGCATAAGCAAAAGCGGCGAGGGCAACGATGAATGCGACGACGCCGTGTTTCACATGAACCGCCCCGTCGCCGATGGCAAATCCCGGGAGCCATGTCGGAAGCGAGCCGGCCGGCGTGGTCCAATAAATTATGGCGAGGACAAGACACATGATTCCCACGAGCGTACCGATGACGGTTTGAAATTTTTTCATGGTATTATTTTAGCATATGAGGAATAATTTACAATTTTTAATTCGGACAATTTACAATCATGAAAGAAAAAAACGAACATAAAAAGAAATTGAGACATCGGCTGCCGAGAATTTTCCGAATTCTCGGTCCCGGTCTCATTACGGGTGCCGCAGACGATGATCCGTCGGGTATCGCGACCTATTCCCAAACGGGCGCACAGTTTGGCTACGGCCAGCTGTGGGCCGCCGTTTTTCTATATCCTTTTATGACTGCCGTGCAGGAAGCATGCGCACGGATCGGGGCAGTGACGAAAAAGGGGATCGCACAGGTAATTCGGGAAAACTATAGTAAAAAAATACTATTTGCCGCCGTTACGCTCATTCTTATCGCGAACACCGTGAACATCGGTGCGGACATCGGCGCCATGGCGTCGGCCGTGCGGCTGATCTTCCCGATTCCATTTGTGGTGATCACCCTGCTCTTTACGGCGCTTATGCTTCTCCTTGAGATATGGATACCGTATCGGACCTATGCGCGCATTTTAAAATGGCTCGCCGCGAGCTTATTGGTCTATCCTGCCGTGGTTTTTCTGGTTCACGAGCCATGGCACGAGATCCTTATTGCGACGTTTCTGCCGCACATCAGCATGAGTTTCGCTTTCCTTTTCATCCTGGTTGGCGTTGCGGGAACGACCATATCGCCTTATATGTTTTTCTGGCAGGCGTCGGAAGAGGTCGAGGAAGAGGTCGGGAGCGGCACGAACACGAAACCAGGCGTGTCAAAAAAATTCATTCGTGACATGCGGACGGATAATGCGCTTGGCATGTTTATCTCAGAGTGCGTCACGTGGTGCATCATCCTTGCGACCGCAACTGTATTGCACGCGAGCGGTGTCACGAATATCGGGACGGCGGCTGACGCCGCAAAAGCGCTTGCGCCTTTGGTGCATACCTTTCCTCACGCTGGCTTTCTTGCAGAACTGATTTTTGCGATTGGCATCGTGGGACTCGGTTTGCTCGCCGTTCCGGTGCTCGCCGGTTCCGCGGCTTACGCCCTGTCCGAAGCATTCAGTTGGCATGAAGGGCTCTACCGCAAGTTCCGCGAGGCGCATGGCTTCTATGGCGTTATCACGGTTGCAACCCTCATCGGCCTTCTCATCAATTTCGTCGGCATTGATCCCATCAAGGCCCTCATCGTGACGGCGGTCCTGAACGGCGTTGTTGCGGTCCCGTTGATCGCGATCATCGCCGTCGTTTCTTCGAATAGAAAAATCATGGGCGAACATCGAAGCGGATGGCTTTCAAAAATTTTCCTCTGGTTGACATTCGTTCTCATGCTCGTGGCGGCAATCGGCATGTTCGTGACGCTTTGATAGATTAAATTTTTATTAAATAAATCTTGCGTTCGTCATATCTTTTATTATGATTTCAGTCATGAATAGAAAAATAACGTTGGATGTGCTGGCGGTCATGATCCAGGAAGGATTTTTAGATGTAGCCCGCCGGACGCAAAGTATAGAAGAACGCCTGCAGGCACTTGAGCTTCGGGTCGAAAGGCTTGAAAAACGCGTGGATTCTATCGAAGAACGGATGGAAAATGGATTTTATAATATTACTCAAGAACTTCAGAAGATTAAAAAATCCATCAAGCAAGCCGATGACTACGAGCGGGTCGCCGCGTTGGAAATTCGCGTTGATGTCCTGGAAAAGAAAATAGGATAATGGTCGCTCGCGCCAAAGGCGGTTTTTGAAATGGGTTCTAGATCCCCGAATTTCTCTTGTGGAAGACCATGAAAAGGATAACGAGCGCGAAAGCGGTCAGTGCCATTATGGGGATTGTGATGTAACCGTATTCCATGAAGTAGACATACTCACAGCTTACGCCCACAGCAGAGCAATCGATGAACGACGAGCCACCGAGTTGCAGGTAAGAATGATAGGCGCTTACCAAAAATCCGGCGCTCGAAAGAACGATTGCGCAGTTCCTCACAAAATTTCCATAGAGGCGCACGTGTTCTTCTTTTCGTGCGAGCATGGCAACGATGAAGATGACAGCATCGGTATAGAGAAACCCGCGTTCGATCCAGCAGAGCAGGCAGGGCCGGAAATGCGCGAATTCGGAGTAGAACAGGCTGCCGACGACGCCGCCAACTGCAATGATAAAAGAAAAAAGGACGGCATATTTGCCGAAGAATGCGCCGACGCGCTTGCCCCAGCCGCGATCACGGAGCGATGTCGTAGCGAGCACAAAAAGAAAAATAGCCAGAACATCCGCAAGAAGCGTAAAAAAGGACAGGATGTCGGTGGCGTTCTGGACTATGGGAGTCATAGGATAGATATTAGTTATTAGCCGCTAGTGGCCAGGGACTAGTTACTATTGGCTAATTCGTGCTTGTCGGCAGGGGGCAGCCGGTTTTTTGGGCGAGTGTTTGGAGGGACTGGACACCGCTTGCTTCCGAGCCGTCAGGGAACCGCCACGTCGGATACTCTTGGATTTTATTATCGATACAAACCTTTGTCTGTCCCGAAGCGTCAGGCAGAGAGCATTCGACATAGGGGAGATATTGGGCTGAATTTCCGAATTCGTTCTTTTGGTCGTGGCAATGCGGGCACCAGAACGCGCCGAAGAAAGTTGTGCTGGTGTTTGAAATACATTTTGCGAAGGCATCGTATAGCCCGCTTGGTGGCGGGATGGTTTTTATATAGAGGAATGCTCCCGCAATGACCGCGATCCCGACGAGGATCCAGATCGCAATTCTCATCTTTTTGATGCTTTTTTCATGAGCTACCTGCTTTTTTGCATGTTCATTCATGGGAATAAGTATACCAGAGGTGAGATGCGGCAATCAACTTTTTAAATTTCGCGATCGGAAAGTAAAAATAATTCTGAAATGCTATAATTCATAGTGTTATGACCCTCCTTATTCGAAATGTACAGATTCTCGGCGGGGTGCGGGATTTTCCCGAGCCGATGGACGTGTTCATCGCCGGCGACAAGATATCGGCGATCGGTCATTTTCCCAATAAAAAAGCGGATGAGGTTTTGGACGGCCAGGGCGCATATCTTTCGCCGGGTTTTATTGATGTGAATACTGATTCAGATCATTATCTCACGTTGTTCGACTATCCGAGCCAGGACGATTTTTTGAAACAGGGTGTGACAACGATCTTCGGCGGCATGTGCGGATCATCGCTTGCGCCGCTTCTCTATGGTTCGCTCGAGTCAGTGCGAAAGTGGGGAGGTGCGGAAGAGAAGGTGAACGTAAATTGGCACAGCATGGCGGAATTTCTTGCGGCGGTCGACAAGCGGCCTCTCGGCGTGAATTTCGGAACGCTTGTCGGCCATTCGACCGTGCGCCGTGCGCTAGTGGGAGATGAATTAAGAGATCTCAGTAAGAATGAGTTGAATGTTTTTTCAGAAACGCTCCGCCGGGCTTTGCGGGAAGGTGCCTTTGGCTGTTCGACGGGGCTGGGCTATGTGCACGGGCGGAGCGCCACGCCCGCAGAACTCAAAACACTCGTCGCCGTGGTCAAAGAATTCAGGGGGGTCTATGCAACACATCTGCGGGATCTCGGTTCGGGTCTTGTGGGATCGATCGGTGAAACCATCGCCTTGACGGGGGATTCCCGCGTGAAAACATTAGTGAACCATCTGGTGCCGCTCGCGCAATCAAAAAAAGAATATGTTGCTGCATTGGAATGTATCGGAGCGTTGCCGCCCTCCGTGGATTTTCATTTCGACATCTATCCGTTCGACACGATGCTCTTGCCGATCTATACTTTTCTGCCGATCTGGGCGCAGAATGGCGGCACGGCAAAAATGCTTGCGAATATCGCCGATCCGTGGCTTGTAAAAAGAATTTTAAAGGAAATGGAACCGATTCGCGCCGAGCGCACGACGGTCGCTCAGGCGCCGGGCAATGATTTCCTTGTCGGTAAATCTTTGCAAGAAATCGGCCTTATCTACGGCATCATGGATGCGCGCGAGATCATGCTTCGCCTCATGGCGGAGACTCGCCTTCGCGGCATTATTCTTGCAAAAGTGATCGATGAAGATCTTGCGCGGCAGGCCCTCGTGGACCCACGCAGCTTTATTGCCTCGAACGCACCGAGCTTCGGTGAGATCAAGGGGCGAAAACAGCTCAAAACCGAACGTACCACCTCGACCTTCAGTACGTTCCTTTCGCTGGCTGAACACGGCCTTCTGCCGCTCGAAGAGGCTATTCGGAAGATTACCCGCGATCCGGCGCGGGAGTTCGATCTGGCGTTGCGGGGCGAGATCAAAGAGGGAAATTTTGCCGATCTTGTGTGTTTCAAAAATGGAGAATTCAGATTCACGATTGTGAACGGCAAGGTTGCGGTGAAAAACGGCGAGTTCCAAAATATTTTTGCCGGCCAGGCTCTTCGCCATGCCGTAAAACGATAACGCATGCCGACCGCTTCGCTGAAAAAGACGGGCCAGCCGGATTATTTTTTTCTTGCGATTCTTTTTGCGCTCATCGTATTCGGCCTTGCCATGCTTGCGTCGGCATCGTCGGCACTCGGCCAGTCGCAATTCAATGACAGTTATTTTTATCTGAAGCATCAGTTACTGTACGGGCTCATTCCGGGTATCGTAGGATTTTTGATCGGCTATTTTGTTTCTTATGAGCGCTGGAAAAAGATCGCGCTCCCGCTCCTGATCGTGGGTATTATATTTCTCGCACTTGTTTTTACGCACTTCGGTACGGAAATCAACAGCACGAACCGCTGGCTGCGATTCGGCCCCATCCAGTTTCAGCCGGCGGAAGTCGTGAAGTTGATCTATATTCTTTACGTCGCGGCATGGCTCAGCAACGCCAAACTCAAGCGGGAACATGATTTGAGGAGCGGACTGATACCGTTTCTTATCGTCTCCGGCCTCATCGCGGGACTTCTTATTCTCCAGCCGGCGACGAGCACCGTTGCCATTCTTCTTGGATCTGGTCTTGTCGTCTATTTTGTGAGCGGTGCGCCGAAACGGTATCTCGTAGGCATTGTTCTCCTGGCTGCGCTCATTATTGCCGCCGTGATCTATGTGACGCCCTATCGCCGTGCGCGGATTCTCGGATTCATGAATCAGAGTGCCGATACGCAGGGCCAGAATTACCAGGTGAACCAGGCTCTCATAGCTATCGGTTCCGGCGGATTCTGGGGTGTGGGTTATGGCAAGTCGACCACGAAAGCGAGCCTGCCAGCCGTGATCGACGATTCCATTTTTGCGGTGATCGGCGAGGAGCTCGGTTTCATAGGAACCGCCACCTTGATTGTTCTCTTCGGACTTTTCGCCTTGCGTCTTTTTTGGAACTCCCGCCGCGTGGGCGACCGTTTTGGTCGCCTGCTCCTTGTCGGTATCGGGACCGTGGTGGCGGTCCAGGCGTTCGTAAATATTGCTTCGACCGCAGGCGTTATCCCTTTAACGGGAGTTCCCTTGCCATTCGTGAGCTACGGCGGCACGGCGCTCGCGGCATTTCTTACCATGAGTGGTATTGCAGCGAACGTTACGAAAAGTTCATAAAGAGATTTTTGATTCAAGATTCAAGAATCATGAATCGGTGCTATACTTTTTATCATGGCTGACCAAACGTTTCGGGTGGTTCTTGCGGGCGGCGGAAGCGGGGGACATACCTATCCCTTGTTTGCCGTTGCGGAAGCACTGAACGAGCGTGCGGCAAGGATGAAATTTGACCTCAGCCTGACGTATCTCGGGCCGAAGGATGCGACGGTCGCCGGACTCTTCCGAAGCGCCGGCGTCACGGTAAGTTTCGTCGCGGCGGGTAAAATACGCCGCTATTTGTCGCTCCAGAATATTGCCGATATACCGAAGTTCTTTATCGGTTTTTTTCAAGCGCTCGTAAAATTGTACGTCATCATGCCGGATGTCATTTTCTCAAAGGGCGGCACGGGAGCGTTTCCCGTGGTGCTCGCAGGATGGTTTTATCGGATTCCCATCGTGATCCATGATTCCGACGCGAAACCCGGCCTCACGAATATTGCATCATCGTTTTTTGCGAAACGGATATTCATCAGTTTTGATTCAGCGGCAAAGTATTTTAATCCGGGCATCACGAGTCGGACGGGGGTTCCGGTGCGGCGCGAGCTTTTTGCAAATCCGACAACGAAGGAGCTTGCCAAAGAGACGCTTGGCTTCGATCCGGCGAAGCCTCTGCTTCTCGTGCTCGGCGGTTCGCAGGGGGCCGAGCGTGTCAACGATTTCGTGCTGACAAATCTTGCAGTGATCATCAAAGAAACGCAGATTTTTCATCAGACCGGCATTGCCAATTTTCCCGAGGTGAAGCGTCTCTCCGACGCCGCACTTCTTGAGGCATCGTTTGCAAACAGATATGACGTTACCGCGTACCTCGACAATAAAAATTTATCGCTCGCGCTTATGGCGGCTGATGTTGCGTTGTCGCGGGCAGGGAGCACGACGCTTTTCGAGCTCGCGGCATTCGGGATACCTGCGATCCTTATTCCGCACGACGGCGGTTCGAACGGCCATCAACGGATGAACGCGTACGATTTTACGAAAAACGGCGCGGGAGTCGTCGTTGAAGAGCCAAATCTACTCCCCGGTATTTTTCTTTCCGAGCTTAAAAAAATTATCTCGAACCCCGATCTTCAGCAGAAAATGAGTATCGCGGCAAAACAGTTTTTCATTCCCAATGCCGCCGAGGTAATCGTGGACGGCATTCTCGAAGCAGCAGCATAGATAAAGTTCGGCGCGGTTTAAAAATTTTATTTATGGCGTTCCCGCGCCTTGCTCCGCCGAAGCGCTTCGCAAAGGCGAGCAGGCGGGAATCCGTTTTCTGCTCAGATTATTTCCTCCTGCGAGGATAAAAAAAGCGCAACCTTTTTGTTTCAAAGTGATGCCCATCCGAATTTGACAAATACTTATGCAATAGTATAACTACGTCATAGTTCTTTGACATACTAACTTACGTTTGCCACGGCAGAGAGCGGCTTATCGCGGGCCTCTGTCTGCTATGGCAAACTTGGACGATCCAAGAGCCCGCTGGCGATAACGCGACAGATTCTTCATTAAGAATACGTTGCAAAGATAAGGAGATACGTTTTATGGAAAACACATCTGCAATCATGTCAGCTCGGCAGGCGTCCGAACTTGATTTCGCATTTGCTCGTAACGGGTGGAATGCAGAGGAAGTAAAAAAACTGTCAACAGGCGACATTCTCTCTTCGGTGAGAGAGGTCATTCTGGGCCGCTCTGAAATCAAGCCGAAAGAGCATGCCTGGACCGAAGAAAACGGCATCATCCGCTTCTCCGTCACTTCCGACGGGACAACCGGTCCGGCGTGGATCAAGCGCCTTGAGAAGAAAGGATTCCGCATCGGCGACCATGCGAGAAGCATCCTGAAGTCGAAAGATTTCAAGCCAACCTCCGGAATAACCACGGAAGTGGTGGTTCTGAAAGGAATGCTTTTCAGCGATGAAAACCGGGTCACCAAAAAAATTCGGGCTTATGCTGAAACATTAAGTTTCAACAGCCAAAAACCTGAAAAGCCAAATCCGGAGATTGCATGCCTGATCCGAGAAAAGTTCTCTGATGAAGACCTGGAAGCCATGGGCCTTGCATGGATCGTTGCCATGCATGAGCCTATCAATGATTCCGGTGGCAACCCGAGCTTGCTCGGTGCGGACCGTGACGACGACGGTAGCTGGTTGGGTGCGGGTTTGGACAATCCTGGCGGCAGGTGGATCGGTGATGGCGGGTTTGCTTTCGCCCTCCCGCAAGGTTAGCGCTTAGCGCTTGGAATCTTGGATATCTCTGATCCTTGGAACTTAGTTCTTCGGTTTTCTCCCGTGCCTTGGCATTCTGCTGAGGCGCGGGAATTTTTTATATCAACAAAACCATTTTTCAAATCGGGTTTTTCGTGGTAAAATGATAAAAACATGCCGAGCGATTCTAAAAAAACTATTCGCGTTCGGATGGCGCCGAGTCCCACGGGGCACTTGCACATGGGATCGGCCCGGACGGCGCTCTATAACTGGCTTTTTGCCCGACAGAACGGCGGCACGTTCGTTTTGCGGATCGAGGATACTGATAAAGAACGGTCAAAGAAAGAATACGAAACAGAAATTCTTGAAGGGCTTGCGTGGCTTGGGATCGACTGGGACGAAGGGCCTGTCCCGATTTCTTCTCAGAAAATCGGGAAATTTCCAATTTCCAATTTCCAATTTCCAAGAGAGATAAAAGAGAGGGGTGATTTTGGCCCGTATCGGCAGAGCGAGCGGACCGAGATCTATAAAAAATACCTGAAGGAGCTTTTGGAAAAAGGGGAGGCGTATTACTGCTATTGCACAAAGGAAGATATCGAAGCCCAAAAGCAGGCGCTCGCCGCGCAGGGATTGCCGCCAAAGTATAACGGCCATTGCCGCAACCTCGCGGAACCGCCAGCCGGAAAAAAGCCGGAAGTGATCCGTTTTAAAGTTCCCGAGGTCAAAGTTGAATTTGATGATATGGTTCGGGGTAAGGTTGCTTTTGACGCGGCACTTTTCGGCGACATGATCATCGCAAAAGATCTCGATAATCCGCTCTATAATTTCGCCGTGGTTGTGGACGATGCGCTGATGGAGATCACGCACGTGATCCGTGCGGAAGATCATATCTCGAACACGCCGAAGCAGATACTCATGCAGCGGGCACTCGGCTTTCAAGAACCGATCTACGCGCACATCCCGCTTATTCTGAATCCCGATCGAAGTAAGATGTCAAAACGCTTCGCTGACACTGCGGTCATGGACTATCGGAACGACGGCTATCTCGCTCCGGCGATAACGAATTTTTTGGCATTTCTTGGCTGGCATCCGAAAGGCGATGAAGATGTTCTTTCCGAGAATGAACTTACGGCACAATTCGATCTTTCGCGTGTTCAGAAAGCGGGTGCGGTCTTCAATCAGGAAAAATTGAACTGGCTGAACCGTGAGTATTTGAAAAAAATGAGCGACGCGGAGATCGCTGAAGCGGTATTACCGTTTTTTGAACAAGAAAAGATCGTAGCGGACAGGGAAAGGATCGAAGCCGTGGTTGCGGTGGTGCGCGGCCGCGCGAATACGCTGAAAGATTTCGCCTCGGCGGGAAAATTATTTTTCGAATTGCCGATGTACGACGCATCGCTTCTCGTTTGGAAAAATACAACGCCCGAAACGGTAGTGCCGATGCTCAGGAAGGTTGCGGATGCGCTCGGAGAATTAACTTATGATCACTTTGACCGATCCACGCTTTCCACCATCATGACAACCGTCATCGGGCAGGGAAATCGCGGCGAAGTTCTCTGGCCGCTCCGTGTTGCATTGTCCGGGCAGGCGATGTCCCCGGATCCGATCGAGATTATGGCAGTGCTCGGCAAAGAGGAATCATTGCGCCGCATCAAGGTTGCCGTGGAAAAGTGTCATGCATGAAATATAGGCGCCGCCGATTCGGCAATGAAAAATGTTATTATAAAGCCATGAGAGAAAGATGTCTTATTGTAGTTAGTGCGTGTTGCGGAATAGCTTTATTCAGCCTTGTTATTTTTTCCCGTGGGGCAGGTGCTTATGCGTTGGGTGGGGCGGGCAACGCTCCGCCGATCACGACAGGAGCGGTTGCTGGATATGTAAATCAAGCACAGCAGGCGATGGCAAACAACGCTCCGTTGCCCGAGAATCCATCGTGGCTTTCGGATGCTTTTAATGCCGTGGCACAATGGTTCCAGACTATTATGGCGCAAGGCGCGCAGTCGACCGGTGCGCCGGTTTTGCCGACGGATGTTTCAGGACCGCTTGGTGGCATTACCACGACGGTGCAGAATCTTTTCGCCCAGTTCGATGCGTGGCTTTATAGTATCATTCATTTCCACATTGCGATCATCCTCAACTTCCTCTTTGGATTGGTCATCTGGATCCTTGGTCTCGCGAAAGATGCGGTTAATTGGCTGAACTCGATTTTCAGATCGGCGGCGGGAAGATGATTGAATCATGATTCTTGATTCATGAATCATGATTCAATTTGTGCTATGCTGATTTTCAATGAAATGGCGCGACCAGGATATTGCTTTTGAAGACGCCCTGAGCGACGATTGGCGCCGCGATATCGAGGTTGCCGAGGTTTCGATCGGCAATCGGCCGATGCGTTATCTGGCCATCGTGGTCGCCGTTCTGGTTCTCGCCGTCGCAGTGCGGATCATTGTTCTTGATTTTAGCAACACCTATTACGCAGCTCGCGCCGAGAGAAACGTCGCCCAAGAAAATGAAACGCCTGCGCCGCGAGGGATCATTTACGACAGCGAAGGCGACGTACTCGCGGATAATAAAGCGACGTTTTCGGCATTGCTCGACGTGCAAACATTTCTAGAGAACGAGAATCAGCAGTCGAGCACGCTTGCCGCGATCGGGAATATTCTTGGTATTTCCCAGGGCGACGTATGGTCGCTCGTCGCCGCGGCTCAAAAGAACGATTTTGCTTCTCCTGTGGTGCTCGCGGACAATCTGGATCAAAGCGAAATCGTGAATTTGCAGGCCCTTGGTTCGAATGAAGTTGAACTTGAAAATGATTTCGCGCGCACATATCCGAATGGTCCCATTTTTTCTTCGGTCGTGGGATACGCCGGCCGCGTCACGGCAGACGATATTAAAAAAGATCCTAGCTTGAAAAACCAGGACGTCATCGGAAAAGCCGGCATCGAGGCGTTCTATGATCAGGCGCTTCGTGGTGTGCCGGGTGTCGCTCTTACCTATACCAATGCGCAGGGAAAAACGCTGGGCCAGAAACAGCAGTCGGTGCCGCAAATCGGAACGCCCTTGACGCTTACGATCGACGGGGGATTGCAAACATACTTTTATAATGTGTTATCGAACCAGCTCGCGAATCTCGGCCGTCCGATCGGCCTTGGCGTTGCGATGGATCCGCGGACGGGTGCCGTGCTTTCATTGATCAATCTGCCCGGCTACGATAACAACGTTTTCTCCGAGACCGGACAGGACGCGGTCATCCAAGATCTTTTAACCTCATCCGATCGGCCGCTTTTTAATCGCGCCGTGAACGGTTATTACAATCCGGGATCGACGATCAAGCCGCTCGATGCCGTGGCCGCACTTTCAGAAGGTGTCATCGATTCTACGCGCGAGATCTACTCGCCGGGATATCTTCTCGTGCCAAATCCCTACAACCCCTCGGCGCCGTCGCGCTATCTTGACTGGCAATACCAGGGAAGCGTGAATATGGCAGCCGCTTTGGCGCAATCGTCCGACGTTTATTTTTATATAGTTGGCGGTGGTTCACCACCCGAGAGCACGCCGATGTTGAACGATCCGAGCGATTACGGCATTTCGGGTCTTGGCATCGGCCGGCTCCATGAGTGGTGGCAAAAATTTGGCCTCGGCAAACCGACCGGCATCGATATGCCGAACGAAGGATCGGGATTTCTTCCGACGCCCGCATGGAAGCAAGAGCATTCCGGAATACCATGGCTTCTCGGCGATACGTACAATGTTTCGATCGGACAGGGCGATCTCTTGCTCACGCCGATCCAACTCCTGGATTATATCAGCGCCATTGCAAATGGCGGAGACATTTATCGGCCGTTCCTGAATGCAAGTTCGACGCCGGTCGTGTCCGAAGATCTGACGTCGCTCCTGCCGGAAATCAAGCAGGTTCAACAGGGTATGATCGAAGGCGTTTCGTCGCCGAAAGGGACTTCGTACACGTTGCATAATCTGCCTGTTTCAATCTGCGCAAAGACCGGTTCGGCGCAGGTTGAAAACAATACACAGGAAAACGCGCTCTTCGTCGGCTACGCGCCATGCGACAATCCGCAGATCGCACTTTTGATCCTTATTGAAAATTCACGGCAGGGAAGCTTGAATGCCGTTCCGGTCGCCGGGCAGGTACTCAATTGGTATTACGAAAACAGAATAGTTGCTAGAAATTAGCCACTAGCCATTAGTAGCTGAAATTATTTATAATCCTAGTAGCTAACCCCCCAGTGGCTAAACGCGAAACATCATGAATTCTTATCAAGAACTTATTGTGTGGCAAAAGTCGATCGATTTAGTGGCGGAGATCTATAAGCTCACTGAATCATTTCCGAATAACGAAATGTACGGACTTACCAGTCAGATGCGTAGAGCAGCTGTTTCCATCCCCGCAAACATTGCGGAGGGTTTTTGCCGAAAACATAAGCAGGAATATGCCCAATTCGTGAGAATTGCATTTGGTTCGGGTGGCGAGCTTGAAACCCATCTTGTCATTGCAAAAAGACTTGGATTTGTTGATGTTGAAAAATATGAAAAGATAGAGCCCTTGCTTTTAGAGGTTATGAAGATGTTAAATAAACTCATACAGTCTTTAACTACGAGCCGCTAGCTACTGAAATTATTTATAGTCTCATGTCCAGTGGCTAGTCCCTAGTAACTATTTACTATTTTTATGCCCGAACTCCGACAAGACCCATTATCCGGTGATTGGATTATTCTCTCTCCCGGCCGCGCCGCGCGGCCAGAAACCTTCGGCCGCGAACAGCAGAAATCCCGCAAAATCGCGTCGAAGAAAGATTGTCCCTTTGAGGATCTTCAGAAATCCGGCAATGGGGTTGTATTTGAAGTATGGCCGAATGCGAAAAAGTGGCAGATTGCCGTCATTCCGAATAAGTATCCGGCGCTCGTGCACGGCGAAACGTGCGCCTGCCAATTCAAAGAAGGAGTCTATCGTGCGGAAACCGGTATCGGTGCGCACGAACTTATCATCACGCGCGACCATCGCAAATCGTTTGCCGACATCAATCTCGCGACGGCGACGAGAGTACTCACGATGTTCCAGGAGCGCTATCGTGCCATGAACGACGGCTGTAATGCGTATGCCGTCGCGTTTTTGAACTATGGTCCGTCGGCCGGCGCATCAATCGGACATCCGCACTATCAGATCCTTGCAGTCCCTTTCGTGCCGCCGCACGCGGCGCGTTCGATTCGCACCGCTCGCGAATATTTCAAAAAAAACGACCGTTGCCTGCGTTGCGGTATCATACGGGAAGAGTTGAAATATACGAAGAGAATAATAGACAAAAACGATGATGCCATTGCGTTTGCTCCGTATGCCTCGAAACGTCCTTTTGAAGTGAGCGTCATGCCGAGGCGGCATTTCCCGAAATTCGAGGAAACGCCGCTGCCGGTCATGCGAGGCGTCGCGGAAATCCTCCAGAAAACGCTGCGCAAAATTCGGAGCCGCGTTGGCGATCCAGATCTTAATTTTTTTATCCATAGTGCGCCGTTCAGCAGGAACGGGCATCAATATCACCACTGGCACGTGGAGATATTGCCTAATCTCTCGCATCTCGGCGGACTGGAGTTTGCCACTGGCATTTATATCAACGTGATCGATCCGGACAATGCGGCGAAGATACTGAGAGGGCATTGAAATGTTATAGTGTTCCAAGGTTATAAATGTTCGAATGAAAATCTACAAGATCAGTACAACACTACAACATTAAAACACTAGACCCAGCGGCCCCATGTTTGAAAGATTCAAAAAATATAAAATGGTGAGCGGTCTACTTGCGGCCTCCGCTATTTTTGTCCTGACGGGTTTTATTTGGGCGCTTGCCGGACTGCGGACTATGAGCGGCCCGATGCTCTTGCATTTTAACGACCTGCAGGGGATCACGGCGACTGGCAATACCAGCGTTATCGTATTTGCCGGAATATTCGGCATGGTGGTTGTTGTTTTGAATACCTGTTTGGCGTTTGAATTCGAAGAACGAAGCCCGTTTTTTGGGAAATTGACCGCGGTTCTTACGTTGACATTTGCCATCTTGCTTTTTATCGCTTTTGCCGCTATAATCTCTGTGAACTAATAGATAGTCATTCCGAGCATTGCGAGGAATCTTCTCTGAAACCATGTCAAAAGATTTTGCGATCATTCAAACTGGCGGAAAACAATATAGAGTTTCTGCGGGACAAATATTGAGAGTTGAAAAGCTTCCCGCAGAAAAGGGCGGCGTTATTGTTTTTGATAAGGTTCTTCTGCTGACAAAAGGAGATGCCGTCATGATCGGCATGCCGCACATTGCGGATACAAAAGTAGAAGGCAAAGTTCTCCGCCAGGCCAAGGAAGACACGAAGATTGTTTTCAGATACCACTCGAAAGTGCGCTATAAGAAAAAGAAGGGCCACCGCCAGCCGTTCACCGAAGTGGAGATCGTAAAAGTATAACAAAAAATAACCATGCAATGGTTATTTTTTGTTCCGACCAGAATTGGAATTCGGATTCGTTTTCGAAGTATTGAGCCACCGGCTCATTCGGTAGAATGAGCCGGTGTTGGGACGACATTCATGATGCGTGGCGTTCCAAATTTAATTTACGTAGAAAATGGTACTGGTCGGCGTTCCGGCGGGAATGGTGCTCGTTTGATCGGGCAGAAGATAGGTGATGTGGTTCGTAATCTGCGTGGAGGTGGTGAATGAATTTGTGACAAACATGACGGTTTCAGCGGGAACGGGGATGCCGCGAGCAAGCACGCCTCCTGCCGTCACGACGACATATTTTTGCGTACTTTGGGGCAGGGCATTTATCTGATTTCCGATTTCCACGTAATTTTCATTGAATGCCCAATAAATGTTTGGGTTTTTCGCCCAGGTGATGAAATAGCTGACATAAGCATTCACGCCAACGATAACAACGAACACGAGCAGGAAGGCGGTTGCGGTTTTTTTGAGACCGTTGTTTCGGATCTTATGATACGTCCAGATGCCGGCAAGCGCTGCAAAGAAGATTGCCGGCGGAAGGGTGAGGATCGAACGCAGAGCATGCGGAATACCTTCATCCGACGCAGCGGCGGGAAGAATGGCTAGGATAAACCACGCGAACATGAGCCAAAGCCCGAACGCATAATCCTTTATCATCAATCCGGCATCCCTAACCGATTGCTCCGATGATTGCGGATTCCTTTTTTTCCAGAAGAGAAAACATGCACTCAGAACGATGCCAAAGAGGAAAAGAATGCCGACCGGCAAAAAGAGTTCCGGTGCACCTGCGATATTTTGCCGCCAATTGCCGTCGCCTCTGAAATTGAACATCGCGAGCGTCTTCCCGACGTTCAGGATGAATTCACTAAGCGGGCTTTTGGCGTTAGTCACTGAAATCTGCGCGGTTCTGCCAAAGAAATCACCCGGATTATGCAGGAAATAGAGTCCCAGGGGAAGTGCAACGAGAAATGTGACGGTGACGAAAACGGCGGCGCGTTTCCAGAAACCCGGATTTTTTTTGAAAAATGGAATGAAAAGTAAGAAGAGAAGCGGCGTTACGCGGTAGGCGATGTAGGTATAGAACCCGGCACCGAAAATAATGCCGCCGACGATGGCGTAGATCCACGCACGCAACTCCTTAGTTGACCGAAATGATTTGATCAGGAAATAAAGTGACCAAACGAGGGCGAGTGGCGCCATGATGGCCCGGAACCCAACGCGGGAAAGATCGATATGCCAGAAACAGGCGCCGAGCAAAAATGCGGCAAGAAGCCCGACTTCGGTGCCAAATAATTCTTCGCCGAGGAAATACATGCCGGCAACCGTAAGGATGCCGGTGATCGCCGCCGGCAGGCGGACGACCCACGGCTTATTACCGAACGCCTTAATAAAGAATACGAGCGTGTTCACGTAGAGCCCCTCGCGGCCATTGTCTTCGACGTAAAACACCTTGAAGTGATTCGTCTGGATGACTTCAAGCGCATTGTTGCCGTCCATCGCCTCGTCAGGATAGAGGCCGGTCGGCGTCGTCGTAATATGGTATAATCGGAGGAACGATGCGAAGACGATAATTCCCGCAAACACCAGCCAGATTTTCGTCGTACGACTCATAAGATAATGATAGCATAAATAGATTCTTGAATCATGAGTCAAGCATCATGATTCTCCCAAATAACAAATCCCATGCCTGAAGAATCTTCCTTTGAATACGCCGCGCTCGAAGCCGATATGAAACGGCTTGCGGAGCAGATACAATCCCAGCGTGAACAACCGGCTCACGAGACAAAAACCGAGCAAGAGTTGATAAAGGAAGCAATCCGCGTTTTTCCGAATTTGCAGGGTTCACAAAATAGGATACCGGTTCCGGCTCCCGCGCCAGCAGCTCCGACGGATGGCGCGCACAATCCACTGCCCGATTACGCGAAGGACGCGCCGGCCGAAGTGAAACTCGAGATCGAATATCTCTGTGATGTTGCGCTGCGTAAAGGTATTTCCGCCGCTATGTCCGAATCAGGAAAATCGCCGTACTTCGTACAGGATGCCTTCCATGATGCCCTGGCCGGGAAACTCTATCCCGAGCTTCAGAAGCGGGGAATTGTGAAATAAAAAAAGGTTATAATTTTTTTTCTTTCGTTTCCCTTATCAATTTTTCGATGAACTCTTCGAGTTTTGCCTCCGTTGTTTTTTCTTCGCTGCCGCGCGTGCGGAAGTTCACGGTTTTTGCCGTTGCTTCTTTTTCGCCCACGACGATCACATAGGGGATTTTCATCATCTCGGCTGCGCGGATGCGTTTGCCCAAAGATTCGTTGGCGTCACTCAGTTCGGACCGGATGCCCGCCGCTACGAGCGCATCATGCACGGATTTCCCATACGCAGAAAATTTATCGCTTACCGGAAGGACGGTCGCCTGGACCGGCGCGAGCCAGAGCGGGAACGCGCCCGCGAAATGCTCGATGATGACCGCGAGGAACCGTTCGATCGAACCCATGATGGCGGCATGGATCATCACGATCCGCTCCTGTTCTCCTTTTTCGTTTACGCAGGTCAAGTCGAAGCGTTCCGGCTGGCTCATGTCGAGCTGGATGGTCGCGACCTGATGCAGGCGGCCGATGGCGTCCTTGCCCATAAAGTCGAGCTTCGGTCCATAAAATGCTGCTTCGCCGATGCCGTCAAATGAATCAGCTTTTTTCTCATGAACGATGTCGCGAAGCATGTCTTCCGCAAATTTCCATTTTTCCTTATTGCCGAGATATTTTTCGGGGTGTTCAGGATCGTGGAGCGAAAGCCGAGCGGTGAGCGAAAATCCGAAAGCGCGATAAAATTCTTGGATGATACCCCAGATTTTTAGAAATTCTTCTTTCGCCTGCGACATGCGGCAGAAAACATGAGCGTCATCCTGCGTGATGGCAAGCACGCGCGAGAGACCGGCAAGTTCGCCCGACTGTTCGTCGCGGTAGACCTTCGTGGTTGAGGCATAGCGCTGGGGCAATTCGCGATAACTCCAGGGATGCCGTGCATAGATTTGCGCATGATGAGGACAGTTCATCGGTTTCATGGCGTATTCATGGCCTTCGCGCGTTACAATCCTGAAAAGATCGTCCTTAAATTTTTCCCAGTGGCCGCTTTTCTCGTAGAGCTCTTTTTTGGTGATATGCGGGATATCAACCAATTGGTAGCCGCGTGCTTCGCGGAGTTCCCAGACGAAATCATCGAGAAGATTGCGGACGAGGGTTCCTTTGGGCGTCCACAAGGGAAGCCCGGGGCCGACGAGATCCGAGAAAGTGAAGAGATCAAGCTGCGGGCCAAGTTTTTTGTGATCTCGTTTTTCAGCTTCGATGCGCATCGCGAGATAATCTTCAAGTTCTTGTTTCGAACCAAAGGCCAATCCATAAATGCGCTGAAGCATGGGATTTTTTTCGTCGCCGCGCCAGTAGGCACCGGCGATCTTGTCGAGCTTGAAAGCATCCGCTGGAATTTCGGAAGTATTTTCCACATGTCCGCCGCGGCAGAGATCACTGAAAACGTCGCCGGTATGATAAATAGTCAACGTTTGTCCGGCCGCAGAAAATTCACTTATTAAATCCAGCTTAAAAGGTTGCTCCGCAAACCGTTTTTTCCCCTCTGCCGCAGAAATCTCTTCGCCCGTGAATGGCAGCTTTTTATTAATCAAGCCGCGCATCGTTTTCTCGAACGTCTTCAGATCGTCCGGCGTGAGCGAGCGGGGGAGCTCAAAATCATAATAAAACCCGTTCTCGATAACGGGCCCGATGCCAAGCTTTGCGTCGGGGAACTCCTTAAGAACCGCAGCCGCCAAAAGATGCGCGAGCGAGTGACGAACATGATCAAGCGAAACAGGATCCTTTTCTTTGTTCATTTTTTCATTCTATGCCGAAAACATCGGATTTTAAAGTGGATTGACAAATGGCAAGTTGTCTATTATTTTAAAATCGTTCTTTGATAACTGAAAATTTAAGGTTTCGGGCAAATGTGAGACGAGTATTCAGGAAGTTATACATTTATAGTTTTTTGAATACTCGTCTCGTTGGGAGGCGCGTCTCTAACCGGAGGGAATCCGATAATCTAATTATGAAAGGAGATGGTGACGATGAAAAAAGCATTGGTCACGTCTGAAATGAATGAGGATAAAAGAGATCACCTCATTCAAATGATTACTAACGGCGTCCGAAAAGGAATCAAAATCATCGGACTGAACGACGAAAGCGGTCAGCGGGTTGTAAATCGTGGCACTGAGCTTGTCGATACGATTCTTGATAAGGTTCGAGAACTTTCGCACGAATTTTACAATATGCCATGTTTTGGTACTGATGATTGGCAGAAAGTTTATGGGATCACCTTTACAAAAAAACAAATAGAGGCAGTCGGTAAATTTCCATGGAGCGATGAGGTGCTTAGTTCGTCGTGCCCGTTCAATCCCGGCAAGATGGTTCGCGAAACCCATTTCGCATTCGTGGGATTGGACACTGTGAATATTGCGAGGCTTCAGAAACTCAATCCGAAGTCGAATGAACCGCGTTTCCATTCTTATGGGTCTGCCTCGGAATATTTCCGGGAGAAATTTGTGAGTTCGGAGAATCTCAGGCTTCGTTGGTATCTGATTCTGAGAAACATAATTCCCGGCTCAGAAAATAAGGCGTTCAACGAACAAAAAAATATGCTCCCTGGAGAGTATGAGGTTCCATTAGCCATTGAAGAGATTGCAAAAGACATTCTCTTTTATAAAAAGACAGGAACTTATGTAAATACAGATCGCCTTGCCAATACTGCTAGTCTCAGCTCGGAAGGAGATCTTACTGCCGACCTCGCTCGGGTAGGATATCCGGTCTATGTTGGCTACGATATGGATAACAAAGGCGCTGGTATTAGGATAAGTAGTTATTATTGGCTTATTGCCGAAGATCCAAAGCTCGGTATCGGTGCCTCTCGAAACTTGAAACCTTGATTATTATTGAGCCTTCGGCGCGATTTATCTCGTAGCGTCGGAGGCTTATTTTTTATTGAGGCGCCTTGGTGATAAAAATCTTATGAATTTTTTTGTTGTTTCCCTTATTCTCATGTTCTTAAGAACATGAGAATAAGAAGATCAAGAGTTAAGCTAAATTTTTATCCCTGCGGGAGTGATAAAGACGTCAAAATCCCATGGGATGCTTTGATACTTCTTCGTTGTCTGATAGCGTTAGTTTTCTGATTGCATCGAAGATGGCACCAATTTGCAAACCTTGTTCTTTCTGCTCTCGTTCCAATTCATCCAACCGACGGAGCAATAACGCATGACTTGCGAGCATTTCCCGCAAGCGGACGAAGACTCGTATGATCGTGATATTTACCGCGATGGCGCGTTTGCTGTTTAAAACCGTGGAAAGCATTGCAACTCCCTGCTCGGTAAAAACATAAGGCGACTTTCTTCGCCCGCCACGCCCGCTTTTTGACCTTGCAAATTGCAATATCAAAGAATCAGCCTCCGCCTTGGTGAGCTGAAACATAAAATCTTCAGGAAATCGTTCTTTGTTGCGCCGGACAGCGAGATTTAGATTGCCAGTAGTCACTTGATATAATTCTGCCAGATGGCTATCAAGCATCACTTTATGTCCGCGAATCAGAAGGATTTGCCGTTCAACTATTTCCATCGGCAGGAGTTCTGAATTTTTCTCTGTCTCTTTTCTCATATTTTTTCAATGATGTTATTACAGAAGGAAAATGTCAAAAATTTTTTAATCTTTTCTTAATCTTTATGTTGTGAATTCAAAATAGCACGGCTGGTGCATTTTTTTATGAAAGGCGTTATGATAAAAAAATGCTAGACATTAAATTTATCCGCGAACATGCGGGGGAGGTGCAGATTGCGATCACTAACAAAGGCGTTGATTTAAATTTAAGTGAGCTTTTGGCGGCTGATATTGAGCGGTCCGCAGCGCTTCGTGCGATCGAAGACTTGAATGAGGCGAAGAATAAATTGAACGACGAGATGAAGGCGGCAAAAACGGACGACGAGCGCAAGACGATTATCGAAAAAGGGAAAGAAGTAAAGGAAAAGCTGGCCGATCTTGAACCGAAATTCAAGAATACGGACGCGAAATTCACCGAGCTCATGGCAAAAGTGCCGACCGTGCCATCGCCTGACACGCCGCTCGGCAAGAGTGACGCCGACAACGTGGAAATTTTTCACTGGGGCGAGCCGAAGAAATTTGATTTCCAGCCGAAAGATCATGTCGAGCTCGGTACCTCGCTCGATATTCTCGATTTTGAAAAGGGGACAAAGGTGGGCGGTTTCCGTGGCTACTACGTGAAAAATGATGGCGTGCTCCTCGTGATGGGGATTATGATGTATGCGATCAACAAAATGGTTGAGAAAGGATATCGCCCGATGATTCCGCCGACCTTGGTGAAAGGTTTTGCTCTTTTCGGAAGCGGTTATTTTAAAGGATTGGAATATGATCCGGAAGTTGATGAGATCTATCAGATTGCGACCTCGGATAAGGAAGCCAATGGCGAAGCAAGCAAGGATAAAAAATTTTTAGTGGGGACCGCGGAACCGTCGCTTCTCGCATATTATGCGGATGAGGTTTTGAAAGAAGAGGATTTGCCGGTGAAAGTATGCGGTTATAGCCAGTGCTATCGAAGCGAGATCGGAAGTTATGGCAAGGACGCAAAGGGGATGTATCGCGTCCATGAATTTATGAAAGTGGAACAAGTAGTCGTTGCGCCAGCCGATGTGGACGCGATGAATAAGTTACAGGATGAAATGACGAGTATTTCCGGTGGAATGCATGAAGAGCTTGGCTTGCCGTATCGGCGGCTCCAGATCTGCACGGGCGATATGAGCGCCGGAAAATATCGTGCGTTTGATCTCGAGGCATGGCTGCCGGGCACGAATCGCTGGGCCGAGACGGGGTCGGCAAGTAGTTTCGTGGACTGGCAATCGAGGCGTCTGAATGTGAAATACATTGATAAGAACGGCGAGCGTAAATGCGCCTATATGTTGAACAATACCGCGCTTCCGAGTCCGCGCATTTTGATCGCGATCCTCGAGAACTACCAAACGGCGGAGGGAAAGGTTGCTGTGCCGGAGGTTTTACAAAAATATGTCGGAAAGAAAATAATCGGATAAGATGTTGTAGTGCTATAATGTTGAAATGTTATAGTGTCAGAGAGTATTGACGATCATTACTGCGCTGGAGCATTAAGACATCTACAACATTAGAACGTTACAGCCTCATACCATTTTTATGCCATCATTTGATTACACCAAGGGGACTGCTTTTTTCCGCGACTCGTTCGTGCCGTTCGGCGACGCGAACGTGAGCATCGCAAGCTCCCCGGTTTTGTACGGACTCTCCGTTTATACGGTCTTTAGCGTAAACTGGAATGAAAGCAAAAAAAAATGTTATGCATTCCGGTTGAAAGATCACTATCGGCGGCTCGTGAACTCCTCGCGCATTATGGATTTTCATGCGTTCGCACCAGCGTGGCCGTATGAGCGATTCGAGGAAACGATGAAGGAGCTTGTCCGCAAAAACGCAATTCAGGAGAATGCGCTCGTGCGCGCGACGATTTTTGCCGACGCGCTCATTGCGGGAACCAAGATTCATGGTTTGCCGCACGCCTTCGCGGCATATGTGTATCCGATGGGTGCGATTCTTCCACAATCAGGCGTTCACATGTGTGTCTCTTCGTGGATACGGAATTTCGATAACGCGATTCCTTCTCGCGCAAAAGTGAACGGGGGATATGTGAATGCATGTTTGATGAAGAACGAAGCAATTTTGAACGGCTATGACGATGCAATCGCGCTCGATAACCAGGGGCACGTGACAGAAGCGACCGTCGCAAATGTTTTTATCGTGCGAAATGGCGTGCTCATCACACCGCATATAGGAGCAGATATTCTGGAAGGTATCACGCGAAACAGTATTATCGCGATTGCCCACGAGATGAACATTCCCGTCGAGGAGCGTGCCGTAGACCGGACCGAATTATATCTTGCCGATGAAGCATTCCTTTCGGGCAGTTCCGCGCGTATCACGCCGATCCTTTCGGTGGACAAGCGTCCGATCGGCGGTGGTTCCGTGGGCAATATGACGCGGAAATTATCGGTGGCGTATGATGCGGCGCAGCGCGACGGCGGAGCGGATGCGTATGCAGAGTGGAGAATGGAGATATAGCGTCGATGAATTTCTAATTTCTAATATCTAATTTCTAAGGATCGTTTGTTATTTAGCGTTTCATTGGATATTGGAAATTAGATATTAGAAATTCTCTTTCCCATGCTCGAGGAATATCTTTCGGAAAAACAGAAAAAGAAAAAGGAACGTCGCCGGAAAATGTGGTGGCTCGTTGGGATGGCCGCCGTTTTCGGCATCGTTGTATTGGCTGCCTGGGTCATCGCAGAATCACCGATCTTTCGCATAGATCATTTCGCGGTAACCGGAAATCAGGCGGTCGCTTCCGACGAAGTAATATCTCTCGCCCAGGCGAGCGCTTCCCGCCATGCAACATTTTGGTCATCCCTGCTCGGCATCAATAATATGCTTGTTTGGCCGGCCGCACTTGCAACATCCGATGTGGCGCTCGTGCCGCAACTGGCGAGCGTTGCTCTTGAAAAAAATTATAGCAATCATACCGTGGTTATCTCCGTTACCGAGCGACGGCCTCTTGCCATCTGGTGTGAAATGCCGCCGCTTGATGCCGCTGGCAATCCGTCGGGCGACGAATCTTGTTTCTGGTTCGACAATACTGGGACGCTTTTCCAAAAAGCGTTCGATACGGAGGGAAGCGAGCTTTTTGCGGTTCACGATTATGCGCAGACCGGACTCGGCATCGGCGGAGAGATATTGCCGGAGATATTCGTGCCGAATCTTCTTTCCATCCTCACTACGGTTAAAGCGAGCGGCCTCACGGTGAAGGAAATCGCTTTAAATGACCTTTCCCTGCAGGAGATCAACGTTTTGACCTATAACGGCCCGGTATTGTATTTCAGCCTGCAGTTCAACGCATCGGAAGATCTGTCGGCGCTTGAAAGTTTCATGCAGAAACCGAACTTTGATTCGCTCCAATATATCGACTTTCGGACGGAGAACAGGGCGTACTATAAATAGGGAAAGAACCAATCTCAAAAATATTTCTCGCAACGCGGGCTGGAGATACTTTTGAGATTGGTCCTACGTCGCGATGTGTTACTATATAGGTATGGGTGGAGATTAAACGTGATGAGAGAAAAAAAGCTGGTTGTTTTTAACTGGAAAGAGAATCCTGCTACTTTGCGCGAAGCGTTTCGTTTATTTTTGGCACTTAAAAAATTAGCGCACAACGGGGGACATAACCCTGCCGAAGTCGTTGTTTGTCCGCCGTCTATCTACCTTGCGGAACTCTCGAAAAGGCTTTCCCGTGAAAAGGCCGGCTTTCTGCTCGGTGCACAGGATGTTTTTTGGGAAAATAGCGGTGCATATACGGGCGAAATTGGACCTGCGATGCTCTGTGAAATCGGAAAGAACGTGCAATATGTGATTATTGGTCACTCGGAGCGGCGGCGATTTCTCGGAGAGACCGATGAAATGGTGAATAGGAAAGTCCGGGCGGCGCTTGGTGCTGGTCTTCATGTTATTCTGTGTGTCGGTGAACCGGCTGACGTACGCGAACAAGGAATCACGGCAGCACGGCAATATGTTAAAAATCAATTAAAGAAAGATTTACAGGGAATTGGGGCGCTAAGCGCTAAGCGCTTAGCGCTTAGCATCGCTTACGAACCGATTTGGGCGATTGGTACAGGAAAAAATGCGGAACCAGAAGATGCGCGAGATATGGCTATTTTCATAAAAAAAGAAGTCGCACCCGTTCTCCGTTCCCTATTTTCTGTTTCCCCGTTGCTGGTTCTCTATGGCGGTTCTGTAACGGGCGACACATTCGCCGATTACTTATGCTATAATGAGATCAACGGCGTCCTGGTCGGCGGCGCAAGCCTGCATCCGAAAGAAATTTCAAAGATGATAAAAAACAGTTAATTAATAAAATCATGGAAAAGAAAGATATTCATAAACTGGTTTTGCGGTACATTCTTACGTTGTTTGTGGTGGCGCTTGTTGCGGTCGCGCTCGGTGCGATATCGAGTTGGGGAAAGTCGCTCACGCCCGCTCGCGAACTTACCGTTTCCGCCGAAGGAAAAACGACCGCAGCACCCGATCTTGCCGAGGTTTCTTTTTCGGTCGTCTCGCAGGGCAAAGATCCTGACTCGTTGAATACCGACAACAACCAAGAAATGTCGACCGTCCTCGATTTCGTGAAGTCCCTCGGTATCGCGTCGAGCGATATTGCAACGGTAAACTACGATCTCTCGCCGAACTATGAGACTACTACGGTGACGGCCCCGATAGCTCCGGTTTCGATGGGAGCTTCGCTCGTGCCTGTGCCTATGGAACCGGTCCGCACGACGAGTTCGAGCACTATCTCTGGCTACACGCTCACGCAAACCGTGGAAGTGAAAATACACGATTTCACGAATATCGCGAAACTTCTTGGCGGCTTGCCGCCCTTGGGCGTGAACAATATCGGCGGCGTGACATTCACCTTCAACGATCCCGACGAATTCGTGGCAATTGCCCGTGGCGACGCGATGGCGAAGGCCAAGGAGAAAGCGGCCCAGATGGCGGGTGAGGCTGGCGTTGCCCTTGGCAATGTAGTGAACGTGCAGGAGTATGGCAATGTCCCGATCGTGCCTATGAATTATGCGGCGGCTCCGATGGCCGCAGGCGTTTCCAGTGCGGCGGTTGCGCCGACCATTGAACCCGGAACGCAGGATATTACCGACCAGGTGCCGATCGGGGATGAGTTAAAATAGAAAAC
>Ga0181520_10003825_pt1 | contig 25928 bp, 27 predicted proteins | sample PEATcosm2014_Bin_29_FD_132451 | JGI IMG/M metagenome (GOLD analysis project Ga0181520, IMG submission 132451) | Peatland microbial communities from MTU Mesocosm Facility, Houghton, MI, USA - PEATcosm2014_Bin02_30_metaG | ecosystem: Environmental > Terrestrial > Soil > Wetlands > Peat | place...
ATCCCAAGGGGGCGCTGCTCACCCACAGCAACCTTATATCAAATATTGACGCTTCAACGCGCGCAATTAAAGTATTAAACAGCGACAGGTTCATCCTGTTTCTTCCTATGTTCCACGCGCTTACATTTACGGTGTGTGTGCTGCTTCCCATTTACAGGCTTAATTTTATAAGGATAATGAAATCAGTTCTCCCTTTTTCAAACATAATAAAATCCCTTGTTTTCGACAGGATATCAATATTCGTGGCCATACCGCAGGTATTTAATGTACTTTCCATGAGAAAGATACCAAGAATCGCCATGTGGCTCCTTAATGTAAGGGTATGCGTCTCCGGCGCCGCGCCGCTGCCGGGCGAGGTTCTCATAAGGTTTGAAAAGAAATTCGGGATACCGCTTCTGGAAGGGTACGGCCTTTCCGAGGCTTCGCCGGTTGTTTCCGTCAACCCGCTTGATGCCGAGAGAAAACCGGGTTCAGTGGGACTGGCGCTGCCCGGGGTTGTTGCTTCAATAATGGATGAGAACGGCGTGAAACTGAAAACAGGCGAGGAGGGCGAAATTGCGGTAAGCGGCCCGAATGTCATGAAAGGGTATTTGAACAGGCCGGATGATACGGCCTCAACAATAAAGGACGGATGGCTCTATACCGGCGACATCGGAAAAATAGACTCCGACGGGTACATATACATACTCGACAGGAAAAAAGACCTTATAATAGTAAACGGCATGAACCTTTACCCGAGGGAAGTTGAAGATGTTTTATACAAGCACCCTGCGGTTGAGGATGCCGCTGTGGTCGGCATAAAAGACGAGACGCACGGCGAGATACCAATAGGCATAATAAAACTAAAGGACGGCCGTACCTCGTCAGACATTGAAATTAGGCAGTTCTGCAGAAAACATCTCGCCAATTTTAAGGTGCCGCACAGGTTTGAATTCTGGCAGGAACTTCCCAGGACCGGCACGGGAAAAATATTAAAAAGGGAAATAAAGAGAATATTAAATGAAAAAAAATAAAAAAACAAAAAAAATAAGGTTCCATATAGCCCAGATAAACGCGACAGTGGGGGATATCAGCGGCAACACGGAACTTATCATCAGCAAGATAAAAGAGGCGCGGGATAACGGCGCCCACTGCGTCCTGTTTCCTGAAATGGCTGTCACGGGATATCCGCCAGAGGACCTGCTTTACAAGAAACGCTTTGTGGACAGCAACCTGCAAGCCATTAAAAAAATAGCCCGTGCGGCCGTTGATATAACGGCAGTTGTCGGATTCGTTGACAGGGCCAGGGGGAAACTTTACAACGCCGCGGGCGTGCTCTCCGGCGGCAGGGTTGTAAAAGTTTATCATAAAATAAACCTGCCGAACTACGGCGTCTTTGACGAGAAAAGATATTTTACGGCCGGCGATAAGGCCGCTGTTTTTGAGGCGGCCGGCGCGAAAATAACCCTTTCCATATGCGAGGACCTCTGGGTTGACTGCCCGGCGATACACAAATCCGCGGCAAAAACAGACTATCTGGTCAACATAAGCGCCTCTCCATATCATATGCTCAAATGGAAGGAAAGGGTCAGCCAGTTTTCCGCGCGCGCAAGGCAGTACAAAACAAAGATAATATACTGCAACCTTACAGGCGGGCAGGACGAGCTTGTGTTCGACGGACACAGCCTTGTTTTTGACGAAAATGGAAAAGTGCTCGCCCAGGGAAGGCAGTTCAGCGAGCAGGACATGATTGTTGATTTTCCTTTTGGCGCCGCACAGAAAACAGCGCCGTTTTCAGTTGAGGAAGAGGTTTATGAGGCATTAACCACAGCGACGCGCGATTATATAATAAAGAACGGCTTTAAAAAAGCAGTGCTTGGATTAAGCGGCGGGGTGGATTCGGCCCTTGTGGCAGCCATTGCGGCCGACGCGCTGGGTAAAGAAAATGTGAACCTTATTTTTATGCCATCCAAATATTCCTCAAAGGAATCATACGACGACGCGAAAAAAATATCCGGTAATCTCGGCATAAAATTAATGGTGATACCGATACAGGCCGCAGTGGACACCCTGCTCGGGGAGCTTGCGGAGGGTTTTGCCGGAACAAAAAGCGGGACAGCGGAGGAGAACCTTCAGGCAAGGATAAGGGGAAATATTAATATGGCCTTTTCAAATAAATTCAACTGGCTGGTGCTCACTACCGGAAACAAGAGCGAAATGTCCACCGGTTACGCCACGCTTTACGGCGACATGGCCGGCGGATTTGCCGTAATAAAGGATCTTCCCAAAACCCTTGTTTACCGTGTGGCGGAAATGAGAAACAAAAGGGCGGGCTATGACCTGATTCCGGAAAACATTATGAAAAAGGCACCGACTGCGGAGCTGCGTTTTAACCAGAAAGACACCGACTCCCTGCCGGAATATGAAATACTGGACAAGATAATTGAGGATTATATCGGTAAGGACCTTACATACGGCGACCTGAAGGGAAAATACGACGATGAAACATTAAGGCGCGTAATACGCCTGATTGACATAAATGAATACAAGAGAAGGCAGGCCCCTCCGGGAGTAAAAATAACGCCGAAGGCTTTCGGCAGGGACCGCAGAATGCCGATTACAAACAAATACAGGGAAGAATAATCACAAAGGCGGAAAAATGATATTTGTAAGCGCGTGCCTCGCGGGCGTAAAGACCAGGTACGACGGCACAGACAGGCTTGATGAAAAGATACGCGCCCTTGTAGTCTCCGGTGCGGCCATCCCGCTGTGCCCCGAGGTGCTCGGCGGCCGGGGAATTCCGCGTGAAACTATTGAAATAACCGGCGGCGACGGCGCCCAGGTCCTATCCGGCAGGGCGCGTGTCGTGGACCAAAAAGGCGGCGACCATACAAAAGAAATACTGGAAGGCGTTGACGAATTTATAAAAGCGGCAAAAGCCATGGGTGTGGCCGCCGTGATACTAAAGACAAAGAGCCCGACTTGCGGCCATAAAAAAATATACGACGGCACTTTTACCGGAAAACTCATTGATGGCAGCGGCGTGCTCTCCGCCGCCCTTGAAAAGGAATCAATAAAAATCTATACCGAGGAAAACTGCGGAGAACTTTTAAAATAATTTTTCCCGTTTAAAATTTGTTATAATAATATCAAAGAACAAACGGTGGAGGTTTTTATGAAAAAAATCGCTTTGTCATTTATGATGCTGCTTGCGGCTGTATACGCTTTTTCCGCGCCCAACCTTTATGTTGCACACGACAAACTTAAAAAAATAACGGTAATTGACACCGCGGTAAATGAGGTGCTGAACGAAATAGTCCTGCCCGCGGCGGCATCCGCCATAAGGCTGGATCCCGAGGAAAAATATCTTTATTTTACCAGCCAGGATACCAACGCGCTTTACAGGATAAGGTGCAAGAACCTTACGCCCGATACGGATTTTGTAAGCACAGGGCTTACGCCGGACGGACTTGCAATAAAAAATGACGACAAGCTAATATATGTGATAAACGGCAAATCAAACAATGTGACAGTGGTTAACACGCAGACCTTTGACGCGGCGCCGGACCCAATAGCGCTGCCGGGAAGCCCGAAGGCTATAATTATAACAGACGACGACAGGAAGGCTTATATCGCACTTTCGGGTATGGGCGGTGTTGCGCTGCTGGACCTTGCAACAAATAAAATTTTGGGTGTTATCCAGACAGGCGCCGACCCGTGGGCCATGGCCACATACGCAAACAGGCTCCTTTTTGTTTCCAACGAGGGTACCGCGAGCGTTTCGGTTATTGATATGAGGAAAAACAGTGTTATAAACGAGGTTGTGACCACGGACAATCCGCGCGGCATGGCTGCTTATGACGGCATGCTTTATGTATCTGTAATGAACGGCGCTGATATTTTTGAATTAAAGGGCTACACAAAGCCCTCTTCCGTAACCCTTGATTATCCTGTTTACGACTGCGTAGCGGGAAAGTCCGCGGCCGGCCCCGAAGTTTATGTTGCCGGATTTGAGCAGGGGGCTAAAACAGGCAAAGTCGCTGTGATCGATCCGGTTAAGGGAGAGGTTATAAACGAGATTGAAGTTGCAGGCGCGCCTAAATATCTGGATATTAACAGGATAAAACCTCCGGCCACATTTACCCCCGTCCCGACGCTTGTGCCGACAAAAGTTCCCGTTGTGGCCGCGCCGACTTCGACTTTTACCGCGGTTCCGCCCGCGGCGACATTTACCACTGTTCCCACAAGCACGCCTGTTCCGAAAAAGAAAAAGAAGAAACCCGCTGCCACGCCGACACCGGCGCCGACAGTTGATACAATGCTGCACACGGACCTGCCGGTAAGGGTCTTCTCGGATGGTTCCCCTATTACAGCCGGCATAAAGGTAAAAGCAGTCAACAAACATACCGATAAAATTTATACTTCATATACCGACGCCGCGGGCAGGTGTGTTTTTAAAGGCGTTACCATCGGCGGTTATATGATATCGGTCGAATCCACAAATATAGTTGAAAACGCCGCCGCTGTCACCGCCAACAGGGGCACAAACCCCGAACTTGTCATTAACGTGAAGACCAGATGAAACCGGATAAAGAAACAGACAATTCCGGGCTCCCGGAAAAGATAAAGAGGGAAAAAGAAAAGGTAATAATACTATCCATTGCCTCCAACGCGGCGCTTGTGGTCATGAAGCTGATTATAGGTATTATGTCCGGGCTCATCAGCATCGTGGCGGAGGCGCTTCATTCGGCCAATGACCTTATGGCCTCCCTTATCGCGTATGTCGGAGTGAAAAATTCCCTGAAACCTCCGGATAAGGACCACCAGTACGGCCATGGCAAGGTGGAGATAATTTCCGGATGGATTGAAAATCTGCTGATACTGATTGTCGGCGGCGGGATTGTTTTTGAAGGGATAAGAAAATTCACCGCAAGGACCACACCGAAATTTGTCGCAGCCGCCATTGTTATAATGATAATTTCAGGGATAGTAAACTGGTTTGTTTCCGTATATCTTATAAAAAAAGGGAAAGAATTAAGGTCCGTCGGTATTGAAGTTGACGGAGCGCACCTGCGCGCCGATGTTATCACATCGTTTGGCATTGCCGCGGCCCTTATTGTAATGCGTTTTTCCGGATTATGGTGGATTGACCCTCTCGGCGCTGTTTTTGTGGGCTTCTGGGTTATCGGGATATTTGTAAGGCTCTCCATGACCCTTACCCAGCAGATGATAGACAGGGGGCTCTCGGAAGTGGAGATGGCCTCAATAGAGCGCATGCTCGAATCAATAAAGGATATAAAATTTTTCCATAAAATAAGGTCGCGCCAGAGCGGCTCCACAATATTTATCGACATGCACATCAAGGTGGACAGGAACATGACCGTGGAGAGCTCGCATGAGCTTACAGTTGAAATAGAAAACAAATTGAAGGGTATGTTCGGGGACTGCAACACGCTGGTGCATATTGAGCCGTTTTACAGCGGGGAAACACTGGAATAATTAATACCGCCTGCTTTTAACCAGCTTCAGGAAATCAAAGACATCTTTCTTCTTTATAAAACACGACCCCAGATGGCCGAGATTGGCAGCGGCCGCCGCAACTCCTATCCTGCAGGATAAATCCATTTCAAACCCTTTTGAAAGCCCGTAAGATAAACCCGCTGAAAAAGCATCACCGCACCCGACCGGCGAAATGTTGTTTTTAACCTTAAGCGCCGGATAAAAAATAAAATTGCCCGAACTGTAAAGCAGCGCCCCTTTTTCATTCATTGTGGTAATTATCACGGGTATATTGTTTTTTTCCGAAAGCCTCCGGATAAAAGCTTTAAGCACGGCGGGATTTGAAAGTTTTTTTCCAAAGGCGCCTTCAAGCTCGTGTATATTTTGTTTTATTATATGCGGCGAGGCTTTGACCCCGTGCAGAAGATATCCGGAAGAGGTGTCGAGTATCACGCGGGCGTACGGCCGGACGGCCAGAATTGCTTTTTTGTAAAAATCAGGCTGCAGGGCCAGGGGCAGGCTTCCGGAAAAAACAACGCACGATGATTTTTTTGATATTGAAACGATATTTTTCATGAAAGCCTTTATTTCTTTTCCTGATATATCAATATCCGACTCGCTATTAATGACTGTTTCACTCCCGTTTTTTGAAGTCTCGGTTATAAGCAGGCATATCCTGTTTGACCCGCGGCACGCGATGAAGTCCGTTTCAACACCGTGGTGCCCCAGAAAATGCTCCGTCTCGCGTGAATCCCTTATGCCGACAAAACCAGTTGCGCATGTTTTTGCGCCAAGGGCAGCCGCTGCCCGCGCGACGTTGGTGCCCTTGCCGCCCGGATATGCGTATATGGCTTTTGTGCGCAGCACAGCGCCTTTTTTTAGGGTTTCAACCGGCGTGACAATGTCAATTGTGGGGTTTAAGGTTACAGCTGTTATCATTTTATGAAATAAACTATTATTATGGAAGAAATTATATAAAGCACTATGTTAACTATCATGGGAATGTCTTTTAAAAAAACAGTCTCGGGCGAGCCGCCGAGATTTTTTTTGTGCACCAGATAAAGGTACCGGAAGATGCCGTAAAGCACAAAGGGGACCGTAAACATAAGGTAATTATGTTTTTCCGCGGTCTGCGATGTGAAGGTGTAAAGAGTATATGCCACGACCGTCGAGGCGGTTACAACAGAAATCATCTGGTCGAGCAGCGGAATTGAATATTCCTGGAGGATTTTCCTGTGTTTTTGCGCGTCGGGCAGTGAGAGTTCATGGCGCCTTTTGGAGAGCGCTACGAAAAGCGCCAGAAGTGTGGTGCATATAAGAAGCCACGGTGATATTGTCACCGAAATAATAAGAGCGCCGGCGGCCGCCCTTATTACAAAACCGGTGGAAATTTCAAATACGTCGAGTATGACCATGTGTTTGAGCTTAAGCGTGTATAATACCGTCATAACCGCGTAGATAAGGGTGATTATGAAAAATGGTTTTGAAAGAAAAAAAGAGCAGGTAAGAGAAACCAGCATTAGTATCGCGCTTAAAGAATAGGCAAAATCTTTTTTTACGGCTCCTGAAGCAATAGGCCTGAATTTTTTTTCAGGATGGAGGCGGTCTTCCTTATAATCATTTATGTCGTTGAATATATAAAGGGACGACGAGGCGAATGAAAGCAGGAAAAATCCCAGAAGCACTTTTAAAAAAAACGGAAGGTTAAAGAGGTTGCCGGTGAATACCAGGGCGCCGAAGATCAGCATGTTTTTCGGCCATTGTTTCACCCGGAGCAGGTCGGATATTATGGAGGCCTGCTTTTTCATGGAATTACAGCGCCAGCCTGATATTGTCCAGGTAAAGCACTACGTCTTTTGCCTGGCCCTTCGTATCCATTGATATGGAGAATGAAGTTATGCTTTCCGTGTCTATCCTGGCTGTTTTTACGTCCTCAAGTACGATTTCAATCTTGTTCCTGCCGTTTTTTATGGGCCTGGAGGTATCATACTGGTTTCCGTGGGAATCCACGAGCCGTATGTTCAGATCCGGGGACTGCGGGTCTGCCAGATAAACATCAATGTCAAATTTCTTATAAACGGACCAGTCTGTTACCTTCAACGGGGTCAGGGTATTTATGCTCATTGTTACCGAATCAATCCATTTGTCGGCCCTTGCGGCCTGTGTTGTCGTCAGAAAATCAGCCGGAACAGAAAAGGTGGCCTTCGCGGAATATTTTCCCTGTGAAGAGTATTTTTTTATCTGCTCAAGGTTCACATAGCCGTTTGTTTCCAGCTCGAAATCTCCTATTGCCGCGTCTGACGCGGTGGTCTCAAAAGAATTAATCAGGCCGGCGGCTTTTCTCTGGGCCTTGACGTCCGGGCCGCATCCGGTTATGAATAATAATGAAGAAAGCAGTAATGCCGCGCTTATAGCAGTAATATGGCTGTATTTCACAGTTTTCCTCCACGAAAAGATGTTATAAATATATGCTATTTTAACAATTAAGAAAAGGGTTGTCAATATGTAAAGGAAGCTGCGGTAAAACTGCTTCCTTTACAAACCGCCCGCTTTTTGTTATTGTATTATAATAATTAAGGCGCAATAAAAATCACAAAGCATCGGGAGCAGTCATAATGCCGGCAATTACCCTTAAGTTCAGGGATTTCCTGAAAAAATACAGGATAGAATTTGTTTTCGCGGGTCTTTTTTCAATTATCGCCATGGAGCTTGTTTTTGCTTTTTTCCACGCGCCCGTGACGGATTTTATAAAGAACGAGACTGTCAGGGCGGTTTACAACTGGTTCCTGCTCGGGCTCACAGCCTTCATGTTCCTGCTGGCGGTTATATCATATCCCAAAATTTACAAGTTCAAGATTCTTTTGTCTGCCTATGCCCTGGGGGCCTTTTTTGTCATTTACCTCGGAATTTCAGCGGTAAGGCCGGAGGCCATAAACATAATGGGGTTCACGGTAGATTTCTGGAGGGACGGCGGCAGGTTCTCCATGAAATTTCTTTCCACGCTGCTAAGCCTTAATTTTCTTCTGGTGGTGCTTTCCAAATCCACCATTAATTACAACAAGGGAAAGAGCCTGGCACTGACCGCGTTTTTCTTAAACATACTTGCATGCTTTATAGCCCTTATACTTATCGAGGGAAACTATTACATGTCCTGGCAGGAAAAGACCGGATTTTTAAAATTTGCCGGGGAGTTCGTTTACATATTCAACAAATACGCCCTGGCGGGCAACTTTGTCATATTCGCGGTAATGGCGGTGTTTTCTCTTTTTAACATTGAAGAGGAGCACAATTACGGCTCGATAATAGTGGCCCTTGCCGCAATGGGTTTTTATATTCTTACGGTCCTGATGTTCCAGCCAAACGGCGACGGCTATTATAAATATAAATACATGCTGCTGCTAATGGCCCTTCTGATAATAGTCGGCATATTCACCCACTGGATGAGCTGCCTCAACCACAAGGCGCAATACGATCCTCTCCTTAAAATTTACAACAGGCAGCACATGGACGCTATAATAAGCGGCCTTGCTGATATAAAACTGGGAGCAAATTTTTCGGTTTTCATGTGCGATATAGACCACTTTAAGGCGGTAAACGACACATACGGACACGCCTCGGGGGATGATGTGCTTTTCAAGGTGGCCCAGGTCATAAGGGACGCTTCTCTTCCCGAAGGAGTGGTGTGCAGGTACGGCGGCGAAGAAATCATAGTCTTTGTGAAGGACAAAATCGACGACGAAGCTTTCATGAAGGCCGAAAAGATAAGGAAGGCGGTAAAAAAAGAGGCTGTCAAGTCAAAGTCAAAGACCATAAAAGTGACCATGTCAATAGGGGTGGCTTCAACCAAAAAAGGGCTCGGCGAGATACAAAAAATGATCAAAAGGGCCGATGACAACGTATATAAGGCAAAAAAACGGGGCAGGGACAGGGTCGTGGCGGAGTAGCCCCCGAAGGGCAAAAAAACAAAAAAAAGACTTGATTTAATAATAAAAGATGATAAAATTCACTTAACATATAAATGCAACTTTATAGGGTTATTTAACGTCTAATTTTTATAAGGTTGTAAAAGGAGGATGTTGTATGAAAAAGCTCGCGTTATTGACCGCAGCACTGTTAATCACAGCGGTATTTGTCTGCGCGCAGCTTGACGCTTACACGGACCTCTACAACATTAAATCCCTTAAATTCACCGAGAACACATCCATTCCTTCGGTATATAAGCATTCCATATATTCACTTCATAAAAAGCACAGCCACAAAAACACCGAGAGGGTCAAGCAGGGAGTTGTTTTTGTGACCGAGGAATATAAAAAGATAATTCAGGCAGGCGCCGTTGAAGGCGGCCTGGAGGGCAATTCGGCCATTTCCGCATTTGGCGCGGGAAATTCTTGCGCGTCAACGGAAGTGAAAGGGCTGGGAAACTGTTTTATACTTAAAACCCGCAAATAAAACTCCTTTTATCCCGGCATTTTGTTGTTCCCCTATTTTCATACCCTGTTTTTACAATAAACGGGCAAAACAAAATAAAAGGAGAAAAAACATGAAAAAAATAATTGCTTCATTAATAATACTGGTTTTTGCGTCAACCATGATACTTGCATCTGAGGCAACGCCGCCCACAGGCGGGCCGGCGGCTGTATCGTCAACGGCAAAAGCAAAAAAGAAACCGGCTGCAGTAAAGCCGGCGAAGAAAGCGGCAAAGAAAACGGCAGTTAAAGCAGCACCGGCCGCTACCACAAAGACAGCGAAGTAAAAAAAGATATTGATTTAAAAATATAAAAGAAGGAGGAACAAAAATGAAAAAAATTATTGTGATGCTCATGGCGCTTGTGTTTGCGGCTTCAATGGCATTCGCGGCTGATACGAAACCAGCGGCTGATACGAAACCAGCGGCTGATACGGCCGCGGCCAAGGTCGAGAAAAAGGCTCCGGCAAAGAAGACGGTAAAGAAGGCAAAAAAGGCGAAAGCGCCCAAGAAAGCTCCGGTAAAGGCAGCGGCAACACCGGAGGCAAAGTAAATAAAAAAATCCGTGAAGGCGCGTAAATTAAGGCGGGGCGCGCGACGGTTAAACTGCGCTTTACAAAACCCGCCAAAAAAAAACAATGGAGGATTTAGAATGAAAAAAGTTATCGTAGTTCTGATGGCATTAATGTTCGCAGTTTCAATGGCATTCGCGGCTGACAAAGCAGCGGCAGCTTCAACAACCACAACAGTGGCACCGGCAGCGGCAGCGGGCGTAACACCGGCTGCAAAACCGGCACCGAAGAAAAAGAAAATGAAAAAAGTGAAACCGGCGGCAACAGCACCGGCAGCAACGACAACAACAGCAGCAGCAGCACCGGCAGCAGCAACAAAGTAATAAACGCAATATAATTTCAAGGCCATGGAGGCGCGTCGGACGCAGTCAAATGCGTGCCATAGCGCAGGACGTGTCTCCATGGCTTTTTTTTTAATGCGTTTAAGATGAAGTGAAAGCAAAATAAAACAATAAAGGGAGGTGAATATTATGAAAAAACTTATCGTTATCATGCTCGCGGTTGCTTTTATGGCGGTATCCTTATACGCTGCAGAAGCAAAAAAAGCGGCACCGGCGGCGCCCAAAGCGGCGGCGGCAGCGGTAGTTCCGGCGACAGTGACGGCGGCCCCTGTAACAATGGAGGCTGCTCCGGCACCTGTTAAAGAGTCCTTCTTAAAGAGGATCTGGCACAAACTCTTCCCGAAGAAGAGCGCGGCTCCGGTTGAAGCGGCCGGCAATACAATGGCCCCAATGGCGACCACGGCCACGGCAAAGTAATTAAACCTTAACAAAAAAAAGGGGGCGGATATTCCGCCCCCTTTTTTATTTGTTATGATATAATTCTCTTAAATGTGAAAGGCGGGAAAAGATGAAAAAAACAAAAATAACAGCCACTCTGGGGCCGGCAACGTGCTCTTACGCGGCAATTAAGGGGCTAATATGGGCCGGCGTGGATGTTTTCAGGCTTAATTTTTCACACGGAGAACGGGAGTTTTTTATAAAGACAATATCCTTAATCAAACGCGCCAGGTTCTCGACGGGAAGGCCGGCGGCCATACTTCAGGACCTTCAGGGGCCGAAGATAAGGGTGGAAAAATTTGAGGGCTCCATTACCGTAAAAAAAGGGGATTCACTAATTATTAAAAACAGGCCGCCTCAAAAAGGGGCCGGCGCTGAAATAAGCGTGGATTTCCCGAGCCTTTACAAATACCTTGAATCCGGAAAAAAAATACTAATAAACGACGGGCTGGTCCAGCTCAGAGTCGATAAAATCAAGGGAAGCGATATCATATGCGCGGTCACTGCCGGCGGGATAATAGAGCCTCGCAAAGGCGTCAACCTCCCTGGAGCCAAGCTGCCGCTTTCATCAATAACAAAAAAAGACAGGCAGGATCTTGCCTTCGGCTTAAAGCAGGGGGTTGACATAATATCGCTCTCATTTGTGCGCAGCGCGGACGATATCAGGGAGCTTAAGACCCTTATTAAAGTGAAGAAAAAGCCGCTTATTATAGCGAAAATAGAAAAACCCGAGGCTTTAAAGGACATAGACGCGATACTTGATGAAAGCGACGGCATAATGGTAGCCAGGGGAGACCTGGCTGTGGAAGCGGGTTTTGAGAAGATACCCGGTGTACAAAAAATGCTGGTAAAAAGGGCCAATGAAAAAGGAAAAATAGTTATTGTCGCCACGCAGATGCTGGAATCCATGACAAACAATCCGTTTCCGGAGCGCGCGGAAATCACGGACGTTTATAACGCGGTGCTTGACGGCGCCGACGCTCTCATGCTCTCAGGGGAGACTTCCGTGGGAAAATATCCGCTGAAAACTGTCCGCGTAATGGCCGGTCTCATAAAGAAAGCAGAGGCCGAGTTGTCACTGGAAAATAGCCAGGGTAAAACAGTGATAAAAATGGAAAATGTTTACGAAAACTCCGTATGCTACGCCGGGGTCCAGATGCAGAAAATGCTTCCGTCATGCGAGATGGCTGCCAGAATATCAGGAATTCAGGATGTGCGGTACCTGTCGGACTACAGGCCGGAAAAATCTGTAATAGCGTGCGTTTCCGATACCGGGCTTTATTCACAGCTGGCCATATACCACGGCATTCATCCGGTTTTTATGAAAAATCCGGATGAAAAAGCTGCCGCCGGGTTTGTAAGGCATAACATAAAAGGGGCAAAAAATCTTGTTTTTGTGGATTTGCACGCGGTCAACGGGCAGGCGGCCAGGGTTTCTGTAATGAAAATATAGGATTTCAGGGGGTCAATATGGGAAAAAATATCTTTGCTTTATTTGTCCTGTTTATGATTTTAAGCTTTGCCGCTGTTCCTGACGTCTCCGGCGCGGAATATCCGGAAAAAACAGGCGCTGTAAATCCAAAAAATGCGGCTGACGCGGAATATTCGATTGCTTATATTAATGACTTTCAGGGCGAGTGCGAATTAAGGCGCAAGGATTCCGACATTGCCGACGCGGTGCAGGACCTTTATGTGCCGCTTTACGAAGGCGATACGGTCGCAACGGAGAACGGGGCGTCAATGGAGGTCGTATTTGACGACGCCACCGTGGTAAAACTCGACCCGGAAAGCAAAATGCTAATCAGGAACCTTGACAGAAATAATTCGCAAAAAACGGGCCTGGAGCTTTTGAAAGGCAGGCTGATTGCCATAGTTAAAAAGCTTTTTGAAAAGGAAGAATTTACGGTAAGGACAAAGATGGCCATGGCAGCTGTAAAGGGGACGGAGTTTATAGTTGAGGAGGATGAAGGCAGCTCTGTCGGCGTATATAACGGGGCGGTGGAAGTCTCCGGGCTCGACATGAGCGGGAATGTGCTGCACAAGGTGGTGGTGCAAAAGGGGCAGGAAACCACCATAATTAAATACATGCACAACCAGGGTAAAATTTCCGGCCTGAGGAAGGATTTTTTTAACAGGTACAGCGAAATAAGCGACCTCAGGGAAAAGATAAAATATATGCGGGAACTGCGGCGCTCCGGCAGGATAAAAAAATATAAGATTGAGCGCAGGCTCAAAAGGATAGAAACCCTCAAGAAAATGGAAAAGATGGATCCGGACAAGTTCAACTCGCTTGCCCCCGGTGAAAGGGCCCTTGTAAATGAAATAGAGAAGGAAGAGCCGTATCTCAATGCCGAAAAGCAGGCTGAAGATAACAGTGAAAAGAAGGACGACAGGGACTCAAGGCTCAAGGCTATTCTGGAAAAGAAAAAACAGGAAGAGCGTCAGGAAGACGGGGAATAACCCCGGCCTTAATACCCCTTGTATGGCGGAAAAAATAGGAGTATAATAAAGAAGCTAAAAAAATCCGGGAATTTGAACTGCATATTCGAAAATTTGATTTTGGACATGTTGCTGATTGCAAACAGCCGCAGATGAGAATTTTTTTGCATTTCAAAGCCGTTTGATCCGGCTGGAGATGATTTATGGTAAAACAGCAGAAGGAATTTGTAGAAAGCCTTAATTACCCCGCAAAGAAACTCAGGCCGCTCGCGAAGTGGCCCATTTCCGTTCCGGCGGACCCGTTAATCACGGACTATACCCCTTTTAAGGGAAAAACTGTCAGCACCAAAAATTTTTCCTATTCAATATTTTTCACGGCCTTTGATGTGCGTGATTACGGCCCGCAAATTTCAAAATTTATGAAAATATTCGCCCCTTTATCCGTGAAAAAGGTATACCTTGAGAGCTACCGCGACGGCTACACGGCCGATGAATCCGTCTTAAGGGCAGCCAGGGACGTATTGTTAAAGGAAAAATATGAGGTTTCCGGGGCCGTTACGCCGACACATTTTTCCGAAACTGTAAAAAATGATTATCCCACGGCTTCCGGGTGCTTCACCGACAGGGAAGCAAACCGCAGGATGAAAAAAGTATTTGAACTCACCGCCTCGCTTTTTGACGAAATCATAATAGACGACTGGTTCTTTACAGTATGCGAGTGCGCGCAGTGCAAAAAGGCGAAGGGTAAAAAGAGCTGGCAGGAATACAGGTCAAAACTGATTTTTGACGTCTCAAAGAAATATATAATTGAACCGGCAAAAAAAGTGAATAAAAAAGTAAACATCATACTCAAGGTGCCGCAGTGGTATGAGAGTTTTTACGACAGGGGATATGACCTGGAAAAACTGATTCCTATATTTGACGAGATCGCGGTAGGGACCGAGACGCGTGATTTTAAACAGGCGCGTTTTATGCCGGTTTACGGCTCCATGTTTTACATATACATGAAAAACATCGCGCCGGGCAAGGTAAAAAAGGCGTGGTTCGACATTTACCAGTGCGACAAGGAAATATACACGGAGCAGGCGTACCAGTCCGTGCTCGGCGGCGCCGGGGAAATAATACTCTTCTGCGCGGGGATTTTGCCGCAGCCGCTTATGAGGCCGCTCGTTGAGGAACTCATAGAAAAAAGCGAGAAGATAGACAGGCTCCAGTCCTTCAGCAAAATATTTTCCATTCCCATGATAAGGCAGCTTAACACATACGGCGACGAGCTTCTGCCCCAGTATTTATTGATGGCCGGAATACCCGCTTATATGACGGACAAAAAAAATCTGCGCGAAAAAATAGTCATCCTGACTGCACAGTCGGCAAAGCCGGCGGAATTTCCCTCGCTTTTTAACGCCCTGATAAGGATGGGCAAGAATGTGGTGCTCACCGTTGCCGCCGCCAAATACCTCAGGAAACATTTTGAGGTGGAAGAACTCAAAGACGACGTGAAGGTCGACACTGTATCGTTCCGCGGCGCGGAAGATATGGTTGACGACAATATATATATATCAAGGGAGATACAAAACGGAAAGAGGATAGCGCTTGTAAACAACGCCTATTCGCTGGTAACCGGGTATAAGATAAAAAAATCCACGGTATGGGTTTTAAACCTTCCGGAGAGCACAGATGAGCTTGCCGGACACACCGGCGCGTCATTCTCGGCCCATTTCAGGTATATACTTCACAACCCCTTAATCACAAAGGTTTTTAAGGCGCCCTTTGAACCCTACTCAAACTTGCAGCTCTATGACGCCATGAGGACCTTTTACAAGTACCAAATTTAAATACTGCGGGAAGTAAAAGGCAATGGAAAAATACAGGTTATACGGTTCAAAACCCTACACAGCGGTTTTTCTCCACGGCGGCCCCGGCGCGGCCGGTGAATTAAAAAATGTGGCGGCTCGCGCGGCGCAATACTGCGGCGTGATAGAGGCACTGCAGGGCGCCGTGAGCATCAGCGGGCAGGTTGAGGAATTAAAGGCTGTCGTTGAAAGAAATGCGCCGGAAGGCGCGGTCCTCGCGGGACATTCCTGGGGGGCATGGCTCGCCTGGATATTCGCGGCGCAGTTTCCAAAACTCGTTAAAAAAATCATACTAATATCATCCCCTCCTTTTAAGGCTGAATACGCGGAAAAAATAATGCAGACAAGGCTCTCAAGGCTCAATTCCCCCATGGGGCAGGAGCTGCAGTTCCTCCTTTCAAACATTGAAAACAAGGCTGTCCGCGACAGGAGAAGGCTCATGGAGAGGCTGGAGCAGATAATGTCAAAGTCGGACACCTGCAGCCCTGACATGGCGCTTTACTCGAAGCCCGAACATAATCCCGATATTTATGTAAAAGTCTGGAACGAAGCCGCGGAAATGAGAAAGAGCGGTGAACTGCTCCTGCTGTCCAGAAAAATAAAGTGCCACGTCACGGCGATACACGGCGACTATGACCCGTCGCCCGCCGAAGGGGTAAAGATACCCCTTTCAGCCGTAAAAAGAAAATTCACCTTTCATCTGCTTAAAAACTGCGGACACTCTCCCTGGCTGGAAAAAGATGCCGCGGAAAACTTTTTTTCCATATTAAAGGAAGAGATACTTAAATAACCCCCGCAACCCAAAGGCTACTTCAGGCGTTAACCATAAGACAGGAAAAACATATTATTGCCATTGTGGAGGTATGATGAAAAAAAAGCTGCTGCTTGTTATTTTTGCCGTAGTTCTGTGCGGTTCACTATTTGGAATTGACGTTACCGTGGATCCTTCAAAAGACAGGGCCCCGATCAGCCCTTATATTTACGGCACCAACCAGGACCTGGCGCTTGATCTTAAAATAACGGCGCGCCGCCTTGGCGGTAACAGGATGACCGGTTACAACTGGGAAAACAACGCATCAAACGCGGGCAGCGATTACCAGCAGGCTTCGGATAATTACCTGGTGGACAATACCGGAATGGAAGGGCCCGCCGACAAAACAGCAGGGGTCATAGAGGCGTTCCACGACAAATCCATAACACTCAACGCTTATTCGCTGGTTACCGTGCAGCTTGCCGGTTATGTGGCAAAGGACAAAAACGGCCCGGTAAACGCGCATGACAAGGCGCCTTCTGACAGGTGGGCGAAAGTTGTTTTTAAAAAGCCGACAGCTTTTACGGACGAGCCGGACAAAAGCGATAATTTTGTCTACCTTGACGAGGAAATAAATTATCTTGTAAAAAAATACGGGCCGTCAACAGGCGCCACGGGCATCAGGGGATATTCGCTGGACAATGAACCCGACATATGGTCCACAACACACCCTCTGCTACATCCGGACAAAACCGGCGGCGAGGAGTATATAAACCAGTCCATCGGCGCCTCGACAGCGATAAAATCAATAGACCCACACGCAGAGGTTTTCGGCCCGGCTTCATACGGCTTTAACGGCTACAAGACTTTTCAGAACGCGCCTGATTATACAAAACAGCAGTGGACATACGGCTGGTACCTGGCTTATTACCTTGCAATGATGAAAAAGGCATCCGATGAAAAGGGAATGAGGCTGCTTGACGTGCTTGACGTCCATTATTACCCCGAGGCCACCGGCGCGGGGAGAAGGATAGTATTTTCGCAGGGCGCAGCTGATGCGACCGCGGAGGCAAGGGTTGAGGCGCCGCGTTCGCTCTGGGATCCGGATTATTCCGAATCAAGCTGGATATGTTCCTCTGGCAACTGCCCGCTCATGCTTATACCAAAATTAAAGGAAATGATAAATAAATATTATCCCGGCACAAAACTGGCCTTTACAGAATATGAATTCGGCGCTGGCTACCATCCCTCCGGCGGCATTGCCGAGGCTGATGTGTTGGGGATATTCGGAAAGTACGGGGTCTATATGGCGGATTACTGGATGGTGGAGTGGGGGGCGTATTCGCTCGCCGCCTTCAGGCTCTACCGCAATTACGACGGCGCGGGCTCGCAGTTCGGCGTGACATCGGTTTACGCACTTTCCGCCGACAATGAAAAAATATCCGGTTACGCCTCCGTTGACGGCAAAGACGACGGAGAGCTTCATATAATCCTGCTCAACAAGGACTGCGGCAATACGGAAACCGCAAGGGTTGTTATAAAATCAAAAAAAGAATACACTTCAGCCGGCGTATACGGATTTGACAAAGCGGGCGGGCCGCAGATAACGAAGCGCGGTACAACCGCTGTTAAGAAAAATATTTTGTCAGTCGAAATGCCGCCGCTTGCAGGGTACCATATTGTGTTAAGGATGAAACAATAAAAAACTTGACAAAAACTTCCCTTCGATTTATTCTTGCGCTGTAAGGGGCTGGAAAAAATCATGAAAGGAGGGGCGTAATATGGCTGAAAACAACAACAAAACTTCTTCGGGGCTGACTGAAAACTTCGCCGGCATGCTCTGCTATCTGTTCGGGTGGATATCCGGCCTGGTCTTTTTTCTCACCGAGAAAGAGAACAAGTTCGTCAGGTTCCATGCCATGCAGGCAATCATTGCCTTCGCGGCGCTGCTGGTGCTAAACATCGTCCTGGGAATGATACCGTTCCTGGGCTGGCTCGTGGCAATCGTGCTATGGCCGGTGACCGTAATACTCTGGATTTTCCTTATGTACAAAGCCTACAAAGGCGAGCGCTATAAGCTGCCGGTTATAGGCGACATGGCCGAAAAGCAGGTAGGGTAAAATTTAAGAAACGGCGGGGGAGAGACAAACCCCCGCCGTTTTGTATTTTTAAGGGTTTAAGATGTGATATAATATTTTCAAATACGGCGCGATCTTTGGAGGCTGAAATGGAAAATACAAGCGTAAAAATAAAGCTGACAGAGGAAGATTTCAGGAACTGGCACCTGACAAGGGTTTTTTCAACAAGGTTTAAGATTATAAATGTCATCATCATACTTCTCATGGCTGCGACACTTATAATATCGCTCATGTCGGGAAAGAGCTTCTGGAGTTTTATAAAAAGTTTTCTTCCGGTTATTGTTTTCTACGGCATATACCTGATACTCATGCCGGTTCTTGTTTATTTTAATGTAAAAAAAATATTTGAGAGCGACAGAATCATTCAGGAAGAGCAGGTTTACGAGTTTAACGGCGAGGGCTTCACGGTTACCACAAGCTATGGAAAATCTTTTACAGGCTGGGACAAGATTTTCAGCGCCTCAGCCGATAAAAACAACATTTCATTTTTTACCTCAAGGATAAGGGCCTTCCTGCTGCCAAAAAAGTATTTCACCTCCGAGGCGCAGATAGAAGCGTTGCTCGCCGCGATGAGGGAGAAGATTGAAAAGAAGAAATTGAAAATCAGGTAGGGGCGGACCTGTGTGTCCGCCCGAAACCAATTAACAGGTCTTTTATTTTATTCCGAACGTGACCTTGACCTTCATATCTTTTCCAGCGGGTAAATTAACATAACCCTCATCAGCCTTGAAATCCGTCCATGCATTTCCATCTATCTCAACCGATTTTATTATTACCGCCGGGTCCTCAAGGATGTTCACATAATGCTTTTCGCCCGCCGCGTCAGCCGAGAGGCTAAAATAAAGCGTTGCCTCGCCGTGATCCTTGTAAAGGCTCAGGTAAAGGTAGTTCATAAGGGCGTGCTCCATGGAGTGGTAGGCGGATTTATAAACGTCAGCTTTGGTCCTGATTTCAGGCTCGCCGTTTCTTTTGAGCCTGTCGTAAACCTCGCCGTATTTCCTGTCAACAAACTTTTTATCCCAGAACTGCGCGCCTGCCGTAAATTTATCCAGGAATTTTTTGTCCCCGGTAATGTGGTACAGGGAAATCATAAGGTTGTTGCCCTCTTCCTGCGTCCACCAGTCTTTTTCATCGTCTATCGCGGTTGGGTTTCTTGCGTTGAAGTGAAAGAACCAGCCGCTGTATTTTTTGTCCCATGTGTACTTTATCTGTGCCGCGGCTATTTTTCCGGCGGCATCCAGGTATTTTTTATCCCCGCTGAGGTAATAAATTCTTGTAAGCACCCAGCCGGTTTTGAGGTTATGGCCGGCCCAGAGGTTTTCATCGCGCGGAGTCCAGTCCCTTTCGAACGACTCTCCTATAAACCCGTTCTTGTCCAGCATGTGGGCGATTATCATGTCACCGATGGTTGTCAGGTCCTTTAAAAGCGACGGATCCTTTGTGGCCATGTAATAATATATAAGGTAGGCGGTGCAGGTATCGAGCTCCGCGTTGAATGATTTTATGGCCGAATTATTTTCCCATTTTGGCCCGACAGAGGCGTAGTAGCCGGTATTTTCCACATCCCACGCCTTTGAGCGCATCATGGCGTGTGTTTTCTCAACCAGGGATATGGCGTTTTTATCGCCGGTGGTGAAATAATAAAAGACGGGCCCCAGGTTGCCGTATGTCTCGTCAAAAAGGTTTTTGTCAACGCTGTCCGGCTCGTTGGTTTCGTCTATTGTCGTGTACCAGCCGCCGCTCTCCCTGTCAAAGCAGTATTGCGAAAGGTAATCCATGCCGTGTTTGGCGAATTTCAAATATTGATCGTCGCCGGAGATAAGGTATGCGGCGCAAAAGCCAAATACCACACGTGATATCATGCGCGTATATTTATTTGCGGGCGCGCCCTGCGTGCCGTCTTCGTTAAAGTTTGTAAAAAACCCGCCGTTATCGTTGTCAATGGTATTTTCCCAGAAAGGAATCAGGTTGGTTATTGCCTGCGTCTTCCAGTGGCCGGGGTTTAAAACGCTGTCCGCAGGCGCGGCGGTATCCGCGCGGCAGGCCAGGGAAAAGATAATAAAAAATGACAGGACCAGAAGATTTTTTTTCATATGAGATCCTTGTTGTTTGTATTCATATAGTATAACGGATGAAGCACCGGAAGAGTTGCGTTTTTTTGGAAAATCCGGATTTTTATAGGGGAGAAAAAAAGCAGAAAAATGAGGAACTGCGGCTTTGCATAAGGATGGTTAATTTTATAGAATCAGCCGGGGTAATTTGGGGGATTTTTTAAGTGCAGGGAAAGGTGAGTTTAGGGGGGAACCATGTTCAGGAAATTTTTTGTTGCTCTTGTTTTTTTTGCAGTTACACTTGCCGGGTTTACGTCGTGCAGGCAGAACGGGTCGTGCCTGATATGTCCGTCGAGGATTGAACTTACACCGACTCCGACGTACACTCCAGACGCGTCTTACAGCGTCTGGATACATCAGGCATCGACACCGTCTGCAAACGTTTCTCTTAACCTGTACTCGGAGGATAAGGGGGTCACGCTTACATCCATGACGAATGACAAAGGGGTGGCGGGGTTTAAGGTGAACAACGGGGGAAAATGGACGCTGACTGTGAATTCCTTCAACGGATTTGACAGCAATAACTTTTTTGTGGACCCGGTCGGGACGACGACGTTTGCAGTGGATTACGGCATCCCGAGCCTGGATTTACAGCTGGTAAGCGGGAGCGAGGTGATACCGATAAACGCCACTTCGCTGGGGTATAAATTGACGTATCATACGAAATATCCGAGGTATGAGGGGATTGTGGTGAATTTGCCGACGGGTATTAGTAAAACATTGCCATCACCTGCAAATGTACGAAAAGAAGGCGACACTATTGATTTAACATTAAATATTTTAAATAGTTTTGAAAATTATACTATTGTATCGCCGACAGCAAGTTTTTTGACTTTTACCGCAACAGGGCAGACCGCAGAAACCACGGATATTAATTCAAATGTAAGAACGTTGACAAAGAACTGGGTGTTTAATGTTGATGTAGAATTTCATTATATGGCCATATATGATTATGCTGATAATGGGCATCATACATCGTTTTATACCGGCATTAGGAGCATTGATGTGAGCCGTTCAACAAACTGTAAGTTTGCCGGCGCGCTTCAATGTGAGGCAACAGACGCGGCTAATGAAGGAAGCGCAGGAATGAACACACCTGTTTTGAATTCATATAATGCTCTATTAAAAACCCTTGGCTTTGGTGATTTTGATGTTGAAGCAAAAATCCCAACAAGTGCGGGATGGAATTATGCGGGTTCAGCTAATTATGACAATAACGGCTGGCTTAAAGTCAGGTTTCACGACAGCGGTTATCTTGATGTAACAAGAGTATTTCAAACAGACAACGGATGGGGGCAATCATGCGCCGACTGGGACTGCGTTATATCAGGAGCGCCTGCTGGTTCAAATCATTCGTGCGGAATAATTCCGCCAGCCGTTAACTGTGGTATATTCCAACATTTTGAGCCGCGTTATGTTTACAGGGAGCGTTTAGGTGAGATAAACATTACAAGATGATTTAAAAACAGGAGGAGTAAATGAGAAAACATCTGGTTTACATTTTTGCTGTTGTTTTAATGATTTGCATTATTTCCTGCACTGGAAAGCAGGGAGCAACAGGGCCGGCAGGACCGCAAAATACAGGAGTTTATTATGAACAAGTTTTTCAACAAGGGGTTCAACCAAGCACATATAACGGCCAGATTGAAACATCTATTTATGGAAATTATTCTGGAGTAACATATACAAGCAATATTAATCCTCTAAGTATAGGCAATTTGAGTTCTGTGGGAGACTATAGATCAATTGTAAAGTTTGATATAAGCATTTTGCCGATATCGAATATAATTGTGGATAAAGCACAATTGATAATAAATACAAATGGAAAAAGTGATGCAGGCGGAGCAAAAAATGTTGCAATTTATAAGTTGACTAATGCGTGGGTAGTTAATAAGACAGGATGGGAAGTTAATAATGATAATTATCCATTAATAGTAACAAATTGGAATAAAAACGGCGGGGATTTTGATGCAACTACTATTACCGCAACCGAAGCTGGGGTTGATTTGCCGCCGAACAGCAAGATAACAATAGACCTCGACCCGGCTACGGTTCTTTACTGGATGGAAAATCCGTCAAAAAATTACGGCATGATATTTGTCGCTGCGGATGAATACAACCCGAACTATTCGGAAGTTTACTCCTCAGGCTCCTTAACTCCGACCGCAAGGCCGATGCTGAAAATCTGGTACTACACGACAGAATAACAACCCGTAGAGACGCGGCAAGCGGCGTCTCTACCAGAGTCTCGTCAAACGCTTTGCTTGACAATACAAGATATATATTGTATTATAAATTTGTAAAGCAAGTTTTACAGCATTACGTCCGAAAAGGAGACATAAAATGAAAAAAGAGAAAATTACAATTGATTATAATATATATAAAAACAGGGTCAAGGAACATGCTAAAAACGCTGAATATAGAAAGTCATATAACGCCGAAAAACTAATGTACGCCATGGCTGAAACACTGCAGGAGGAACGGCTTAAGATTCATTTTACCCAGAAGATTCTTGCGCAAAAAGCTGGATTAAAACAGCAGGAAATATCAAGGTTAGAAAAAGGCGACGCAAACGCAACAATAAAGACATTATTTAAGGTTGCACAGGGAATGGGTAAAAAGCTCATAATTAAACTATCATAACGCCGGGAGGAATTGCAAAATTATGAAACAAATCGCAATTTTTTTTCTCGTCATCACATCATTTATTTCCATGCTTCACGCCTCTGACCTGAAACCCGGCGACCAGTTCCCTTCATTTACGGCGCGCGCGCTGGATGGGGGCATGGTCACGGTTCCAAACAGCGTTACGCCATCGGTCACACTCATATCCCTTGCCTTCAGCAGGAAGGATGTGGCAGTCACAGAGGCATGGACAGATACTTTTACCGCAAGATATAAGACAACACCAGGCGTGGGTTATATCCAGGCCGCGGTCATCCCTGAAATGCCCTTTATCAGCGGTGTTATCGCGAACGCTTTGAGGGGCTCCATCGCCAAAGAGAGGTGGGGAAGTTTCCTTATATACTCCGGCGACAAGGACGCGTTTGTAAAAATATTCTCCGCTGACGACCAGACGCTTTTTTATATTTATCTTACCGGCAAAGACGGGAAAATAATTAAAATTATAAAGACAGCAACTCTTACAAAAGAATATATGGCCGAAATATTCGGGGCGATTGATAAAGAGATAAAAAACCTGCGGCCCTGATCTGGAAGGCTGAAAACACAATCGGGTATAATTGGGCATAATCGGGCGTATTTGGAAAAATGCTATTTACAGGGGTAATTAAATCATATATAATCATATACAATCATATATAGTCAATTTGATTGGGGGAAGAAATGAAAGATTATCTGACAGCGAGGCTTTTAAGGCTCAAGCAGGACGGGCTCAAGAATAAACTGGACTATATTGACAATGTCCAGGAGTCGGTCAACTCCGGCATTAAAGCCGGAGCGCAGATAATAAACAGGCTAAAACAAAATGTGCTTATAACCTCCACGGGTGCGTCAACCAGGATTGAAGGCTCACGCATGGACGATGAGGCCGTAAAAAAACTCCTTAACGGCCTGAAAACCACAAAGCTCCAAGACAGGGATTCCCAGGAAGTCGCCGGATACGGCGAAACCATAGAAAGCGTATTTGATAATTACAGGCAGATAAAATTTTCTGAAAGCTCAGTGCTTCACCTTCATAAAATGACCCTTAAATTTTCGGAAAAAGACGAGCATCACCGGGGCAGATACAAAAACCAGCCCAACAGGGTTGAGGCGATAAACAACATTACCGGAGAGAGAGCCGTTGTCTTCAATCCAACAGAGCCATACCTTGCGCCAATTGAGCTCAAAGACACCATTGAGTGGGCCGATGAAACGCTTAAGGCTGGAATATTCCATCCGGTTCCTGTCATAGCCAACTTTATACTTGAGTTCCTTGCCATCCACCCATTTCAGGACGGGAACGGGAGATTAAGCCGCGTACTGACCAACCTGCTGTTGCTGAAACAGGGCTATACCTTTGTTAAATACGCGTCGCATGAAAAGATAATAGAGGATAATAAGGAACGTTATTATCTGGCCCTTCGTGAAGGGCAAAAAAACAGGAAAACCGCGAAATGCGACGCTTCAATCTTTGTTGGATTTTTTACCGAAGTGCTTTTTGAACAGGCAAAAATTGTGAAAAAAATAGCCCAGGGAGCCGCTCCAGAGAGGATTATTTCGGAAAAACAGGAAACCATACTGGGGCTTTTTGAGAAGTATGACGCGATAAAAAACGCCACGGTTGTAAAAGAACTGAATATTCCGGCTATCAGCGCTGCGCAGGCGTTAAAAAGGCTGGAGACGCTAGGGTTGATTGAGAGCTCCGGCAAAGGGCGGGGCGTCAGATATAAAAAATTGAATGCGAAATAAATTATATAGGGGGGGTGGGACATGAAGGTTAAAACGATAATAGTGCTCGGGGCGATAATTGAAAAAGAGGGCAAAATCCTCATTGCGCGCAGGATGATAGGGCAGAGCATGGCGGGCAAGTGGGAGTTTCCCGGCGGGAAGCTGGAGCCCGGAGAGACGGAAAAAGAATGCCTTAAGAGGGAAATTCACGAAGAGATGAAGGTGGATATTGAGGTCCTTGATTTCTTCGCGGAGAGCAAATACGGTATGGGGAAAACAGAAATAAACCTTAAATGCTATAAAGCAAAGCTTGTTTCAGAGGATATAAAACTATTCAACCACGATGTGATTGTCTGGGTCACCCCGGACGAGCTTTTAAACTACAACATGCCCCCGGCGGATGTGGTGATAGCGAAGAAGCTGAAGTATGAGAGGAAGTAGATTTGGGGTTGTACTTGACAATTAAACAATTGTTTAATATAATAAACATATGTTAAATATATTAAACAAGGTGGAAAATGGTAAAAAAAGCGGTAAATTTGCTTGAAGGCACGAACGCGCTGAAAGTCCTGAAATATCTCTGTGAAAACAGCGGCAAAGATTTTACCGGAAGCGCGGTGCAAAAGCCCCTTGGAATAAGCCGGGCAGGTGTCTTTCTGGCAATGAGGCAGCTTATCAGGGAAGGTTTTGTAAAAAATGAAACCAGGGGAAATACTGGCATATATTCAGCGGAGGGATCAAATCCCGCTGTAAAACAGTTTAAAATCCTTATGAATATTGTTGAATTAAAAGGGGTTGTTGAGAAGCTTGGTCCGCATATGATATCCGCAACCCTTTACGGAAGCTGCGCCAGGGGCGAGGATATGGCAGACAGCGACATGGATATTTTTATAATATCCCACGATCCTGACAGAGTAAGGGAAATACTGAAAAAAATAAAACTAACACGG
>Ga0181520_10003827_pt1 | contig 25920 bp, 23 predicted proteins | sample PEATcosm2014_Bin_29_FD_132451 | JGI IMG/M metagenome (GOLD analysis project Ga0181520, IMG submission 132451) | Peatland microbial communities from MTU Mesocosm Facility, Houghton, MI, USA - PEATcosm2014_Bin02_30_metaG | ecosystem: Environmental > Terrestrial > Soil > Wetlands > Peat | place...
CAACGAGATGATCACCTCGCTGCGCAACGACCGCATGACGAGCTTCCGCGACCGTTTCCGGTCAGTGGATGTGCTGCTGATTGACGACATCCAGTTCATAGCGCAGAAGGAGCGGACGCAGGAAGAGTTCTTCCACACCTTCAACGCGCTGCACGAGAGCATGAAGCAGATTGTGATTGCCTCGGATCGTCCGCCCAAGGAACTGGCGGAGATTGAAGACCGGCTGCGGTCGCGCTTCGAGTGGGGCCTGATTGCCGACATTCAGCCGCCGGATCTGGAGACCAAGGTCGCCATTCTGCAGAAGAAGGCGGAGAGCGAGCAGGTGCAGTTGCCCACTGATGTGGCGCTGTTTGTGGCCTCGAACGTGCGCACTAACGTGCGCGAGCTGGAAGGCGCCATGACGCGGCTGATCGCCTGGTGCCAGATGAATCACATGGAGATCACGCTGGCTTCGACGCAGCAGTGCTTGAAGCAGTTCATCGACATGCAGGTGCGCAAGATCACCATCGAGTCCATTAAGCGCGCCGTCAGCGAGAACTTCGGCATGAGGCCCGCGGACCTGAAACAGAAAAATAACTCGCACAACGTGGTGGTGCCGCGGCAGATTGCCATGTTTCTGGCCAAGCAGATGACCGAGGCCAGCCTGCCGGAGATCGGCCGCCAGTTCGGCAACAAACACCACACCACGGTGATGCACTCCATCTCCAAGATCGAAGAGCAGCGCCGCGAAGACAAGGACCTGCAACGTACGCTAAACAAGTTGCAGGACGTGTTGAACGCGTAGCGGCGGAGAGAGTCAGCAAGTCAGCGAGTCAGCGAAAAACAGAAGCCCACGTTGCGAATTGCGGCGTGGGCTTTTGTTTTTCCATTTAGAACTGCGTCAGGCTCAGCACGTTCTTGTCGGGATCGTGGAACCAGGCGATGCGCGCGCCACTGGGCGATGTCCAGATGCCGAGCGGGTCTTTGTCATTGAGTCCTGGATAGCGCAGGAACTCAACACCGGCCGCAGTGAGTTGCTTAACGGTGCGCTCGATGGATTCCACCTGCCAGCCTAGCACCGTGCCAGGCGCAGGTTTGTGCTCGCCTCCGGGAGTCAATCGCAGCATGATGCCGTGGGCGTCGAAAACCAGCGCGAAGGGCTTTTCCTCTTCGACCAGGCGAAGGCCTAACACGTCTTCATAAAAAGCGCGCGCTCTAGCCCAGTCAGTGATGTGAACAAAGGCGATGATCTTGCTGCCGCCGAGAATCGAATCCTTGGTCATGACTTACCTCTCATAAACTCTTTCTTAAGCCTCGCCGTTAGATGCGAGTGCTCAAGCTCACGATTCTGAGATAAGGGATTCACAAACTCAAATTACGCCGACGGTGGGAGCGTCCTTGAGCGCCCATTCCTTCGGCTGCGCTCAGGGCAGGTTTTGCCGCGCCCTGAGTTCATCCATTATTTATTGAAAAAAACGATTGCCACTTTCATTGGCGGAAGTTATGATTTTTGCCATCCGCAATTTGCGGACGAAGGAGATTCCCCCTATGACTACTCATAAAGCCGCGCAAACCACCGCGCACGCAACTACACACACCCCAGTACACGCAAAACAGCAGGCGGCCATGCCTGATCGAGTCAAGAAGACCGGCGTGGTGAACGCCATCAGCGACAACGCCCAGAGCTTGCAGGACTTTGAGCTGACCGACCTGCAGCAATTCACTCGCGAGGGCGTGTACTCGAATACGGCAAGCAAGGACTTTCATCTCTTTTATGTGGGCCGCGATAACGTACACGAGATTCTGAAGTACGTGCTCTCGCGGGCCAGAGTCTCGCTCTATCTGAATATGTTTGGCTACGACGACGATGAGTTGAACCAGATCATTATGCAGAAGGTCATGGATCCGTCCGTGACCGTGGTGATTACGCTGGACAAGAGCCAGTCCGGCGGCGCGCACGAAAAGGCGTTGCTGGATCAAGACAAGAAACAGAATCTGTCGGATTTCAATTCTCATATTGTCGTTGGCCAGTCGGCAACCCATCAGATCAGCCACACCAAGGGCTTTGTGGTGGACGGCAAGGTGGGCGCGGAAGGCTCGACGAATTGGTCGGATTCTGGCGAAGGTACCTACAATGGCCCCTGGCAAGTTATTGGTAATGCGGACCCATCCAAGAACCCAGCGGGATACAAGGCCCAGAACAACACACAGTCGATCTTCACCGATGCGGACAGCATCAACCGCTTTCAGACGGAACTGATCAACGAGCACCTCATTGCACAGAAGCAGGCGTCGGCGTCAGGCAGCACCGCGCCGGCAAAAAAACGAGCAAATAGCTAAAATCATCACAGGCGTCCCAGGTCCGGGGTCCCCACGGACAGGTCTTAGTCCGTGGGGTGGAGATTTCGATTCAGAGACCTGGGATTCCAATAGCTCAAGCGCGCTAACGCCGGGGGCGTCCGCGGTCCCTTGAGCCTTGTCCGCGATCGCCTGAGCTTCGTCCACGATCGCCAAAGCCGCGCGGCTTGAGGGGCGGGGCGACGGGGAGGTGGGTTTTGCCCGCCGGGTATACGGCGAGGAAACGATCCTGGCCTTCTCCGGAGCTGGCCGTCTCCACGCCTTCGATGCCGCGAAAGGCCATGTGCATCAGGCGGCGCTCACGGCTGTTCATGTGGGGAAAAGCGTAAGGTATTCCAGAGCGGAGCACCTTTTCAGCCGTGGTTTCAGCCGTCAGGCGCAACTCCGCCGCGCGCAACGCCTTGAAGTTGGCGGCGTCGAAGCTGACCAGGTCGCCCTCGCGCTGGTCAAGACGGAGAATCTGCGCGGAGATGGTCTCCAGAGCCAGCAGCAGCTCACCGTTGTGCTGGGTAACCAGCGTCACATCGGGTCCGGCCAGCTCGACGCAGAGGGCAGGAGCCATAGTCTCGGCATCATGCGCGCCTTCAGGGGCGCTGATGCGGTACTTGAGGCGCAGGCCACCTAGCTTGTTGAGGGTGGCGAGGAATCCGGCAATCTTCTGGGCGGCTTGCTGCAGGTCGTCAATAGGCATAACAAAACAGTATCGCAGAGCCGGGCGGCGGATGGGGGAGGATTGTGAAAAGCAATTCTGCGTTCTGGCTCCGGCCCGTGAATCGGGAAGCGGAGGCGCGTTCCGCCCGTACCGCACAATGAGTTACAGTTAAGTACGAAAAGGACCCATCCTCATGAGCGCTGAGTCTCCGTATCAATCAAGTTTTCTTTGTGCTCCGTGGAACCGAATCCGCATCGCCCCTTGGCTCTTCTCGCTGCTGGTACTGGCGCTTTTGACCGCCGTACGGTTTTACGCTGTATTCAGCGGCTCGCCGTGGGGTAATCTTCTCTTCCTTTTTGTTTTCCTGGCGATGTGGGCGCTGCCGTTCATTGTTCTCAGCGCGCAGGGGCGGCGGGAGATCGGCCTGCGCAAGCAGGGCAATAGCCCGTCCGCACTGGCCCTCAGCGCCTTGGCGGGGGCCTTCGCCGGATATGCGGTTTACGCCGCCGGCATGGCGCTCTTCGGCGCCTCGCCCGACAACTGGTGCGTCAGCATCCGCGATAGCATTCATCTGGCCGAGATGCGCGCAGCCATGCCTCTCGCCGCGGCCTTTGCCGCCGTCGTTCTCCCCGCCATGATCTTCTCCCCCATCGGCGAGGAGATTCTCTTTCGCGGCCTTCTCCATCAGAGCTTCGTCCGCCGCTGGAATGTTCCTGTTGCGACCGCGGTCAACGGGCTGGCCTTCGGTCTCGTACACCTGCACGTCCACGGCCTGTGGCGCGACGCGGCGGGTTTCCATCCGCGTCTTGTCTCCGGAGCGCTTATGGTACTTCTCATGGCCGGCGTCAGCGCTGTTTTTACCCTTTGCCGCATGCGCACCGGCTCACTCTACGCCGCCATGGTTGCTCACTCGTCCTGCAACCTGGCCATGATTGGTGCGATCTTCCTCCAATACGCCTGACCCACGACTGCATCATCCACACGAGAAAGGACGATCCCCATGAACGACCAAAAAATCTACCGCATTACGGGCATCAGCGCGCTGGCCTGCATCGCCACCTTCTTCATTGAATTTCCCTTCTACCTGGTGCGCAGTCCGTGGCCTGGCCTGACGGCATCGGACAAACTCGGCGATTTCGCAGCCCGCAACGGAACCAATATCATGTGTTGCGTTTTCCTGGACTTCATCATCCTCACTCTGCTCATGATCTTTCTCGCCGGCCTCCGTCACCTCATTCGCCGGGCCAATCCGCAGCATGAGTGGCTCGCCAGCCTCTTCTTCGGCGTAGGGCTGGTCTTCGTCGCGCTCACATTTGTCGCTGATTCCCTGCAAGGCACGGTCGCGGTGGACGGCTTCAATCTTCCTGCCGACGGCGTCATTGTTCGCGCCATGTTTGAAGGTACGATTCTGATGTACGGAGCAGTCGCTCTCTGGCTGCTGGCCTTCCTTATGGCTATCCTCAGTTACGTCACTCTGGCCGATGGCATTCTGCCGCGATGGTCCGCCTGGTTCGGCTACGGCTGCTCGCTTGTCTGCCTGGCATTTGTTCCTGCGATGTTTGTGCGCCACGTCGATCTGTTGGGCTTTTACAATCCGGCAGGCCTGGGCGTTGAGGCCTTCGCCAACGGCTTCCCTCTGGCTGCCTGGATGATCGCTATTGGAGTGGCGCTGCTGCGCAAGCGCACGCCGTCTCCAGGGCAATCCTGAATCAAATATGTTTGCCAACATGACTGTAGTTTATGAGACTTTCGTGTAGATTGTTGTTCGAGGTTATACGATGCAAGATCAAACGACCGAGAAAGTACAGAGCAATAAGCGTGTCAAGGATCCATGGTGGAGATTTGCTCTTGGCGTACTTTTGCTCTATGCGGGAGTTAAGAGTCTCTTCATCCCGGACCCGAATATGCCAATTGAGCTGCAATATAGCAATCTGACACAAAAGATTAGCGGCGATCTCTTTCAAGTGGTTGTGTGCCTGGTGGGGATTTGGCTAATTATCGGTGGAATTATCATACTGCGCAAGAAACAAGCCAACTCATAATCGCTCATTTTTGGCGAGTCTAAAATTGCCTGGAGCATTTTAGGAATTACTGTAGACCTTTGATGCAGTGATAGAACCATGCCTTTGCGTTGCCTGAAGTGATCAGTCGGATGGCTTCGGCGATAACTTTTTCCAGCGTCCGCCGGGTGTTGTTTCGCAGATGCGCTCGCCTCTGGAGCAACGCGCATAGAACCGAGTCATCGAGGTAGTGACCCCGCTTTCGTCCAGGAAAATCATGTATTGCAGAGAGATCGTTGCGATTCGAGCGATAAACTCCTGGCGCTGTTTACGGTTGACTTCGGTATCCCGCACGGTGGCGTGGAGCGACTTTATTAAGTCGCAGTCCCAGTCTTCCAAGCAGCTTCTAAACCTGGGGTAAGCTAAGCGAAACACCCGCCTTGCCGAATGCTTGTTGTGTTTCACATGGAAACACCCATTTTTCCGCAACCTGTTCAATCCCGCATGAAGACTGCTGAATTAATATGAGCTTTAGCACAGACGGACGTTTTTCCGCAGGTTCTATGTTCATCTTGCGCGTGTCTTATCTAAATCTCTTCCCTCCAGAAACGCAATTGTTTCCCCTCAAGGCAAATCGCAGCGGCCAATCCACCGCCTCGTGGATGCCTATGCGCGGCGTCACCAGCACTTCGCCAACCGAGTAGCCATCGTCGCGCACCTGAAGCGGCGAAGCCGGATCAACAAGATCGCAACCGTTGTGCGCTACGCGTGTGAGGCCCAGCGCCTGGCAAAGCCTGCTAGGACCCGAAGTTAGCAGCCGTCCGGGCAACTGCTCTGGGTGTCCCAGGTACGGAGTCCCCACGGACAGGTTTTCGCCCGTGGGGTGGAGATCCCTCACATTTGTGGACCTGGGAATTACGCCTCGGTTTCGCGCCATCCACTCCAATCCAGCTACAGGCTCCAGCGCGCGTAACAGCACGCAACCCGCCCGCCCTTCAACCTCGCAACTGATATTCATGCAGTAATAGCGACCGTAGATGGCATAAACATACGCATGACCCGCATGGCCAAAGAGAACGGTGTTGCGAGGCGTGGGGCCACGATAGGAATGCGCTGCCGGGTCAGGCGTCCGATGGTGCGGACCAAGGTAGGCCTCGGCTTCCACAATCCGCCCCGCCAATACTCCCCCGGCAGAAACGTGCGCTAGCATCTTTCCCAGCAACTGCGGAGCCACCACCTCCGGCGAAGCCTCAAAGAACGCGCGCGTCAGCAACCGCCCGGGCAATCGTTCCGCCGAGCCACCTTTAATCTTTACTTTTGTGATTTCTTCCATTCCTTCAGTAGCGCCAGCACCTCTTCCGCATGCCCAGCGGGCGTAACCTTGGGAAAGACATGCAGCAGCGTCTGGTCAGGCCCAATCACAAACGTCGTCCGCTCGATGCCCCAAACCTTCTTGCCGTACATATTCTTCTCCTTCAGTACGTCAAACTGCTTGCACACCTTCTCGTCCACATCGGCCAGCAGCGTGTAGGGCAGCTCGTACTTGGCGCGAAATTTGGCCTGCTCCTTCGGCGTGTCGCGGCTGATGCCCAGCACCACCGCCCCCGCCGCCTGGAGTTTCTTGAATGTATCGCGGAATCCGCAGGCCTCGATGGTGCAGCCGGGAGTGTCCGCCTTGGGATAAAAGAAGAGGATTACCGGCTTGCCGGCATAGTCGGTCAGACTCACCGTCTTATCCTCATCCGTTTGCAGCGTAAAATTTGCGACTTTCTTGTTGAGTTCCATGGGGAAGCACCTCGTATATTGAATAGACAGTCAAAATGGCCCATCCGATTCGATTATTTCCGAGGGGAGCGGCTGGTGTCATTAAGTAATCTCTGGAAAAGCCGGTGGTTCTCCAAATTCAATCGATCTGCGAGTCTTTCAATCTGGTTGCCCCTTTATCCCTGTCGCGTCGGCCCATGTAACATTAGTTCTTGGCGTAATTTATGGATTCGCTTGATGCCGGTCAACACCGGCTGGGATAAGAAAGGAATATCAAAATGAGATTTCATGACTCTGCATCGCGCTTTGCGGCACTTTCCACGCTGGCTTGTCTAAGCGTCTTCCCGGCGATTTGCCAAAGCAATTCTTTGGCAGTTACAGCGCCACCGGCAATCGAGCGTATCCAGAATGGCGTTCAACTGAAAACAGGCGACCTGAACGTGAAGGTGCAGTTCTATGAGGAAGGCATCGTTCGCGTCATGAAATGGCCTGCTGGCGGCACAAGCAAGAAACTCAGCCTCTCTGTTCTCCACAAAGAACTCCCCAACCTGGACGTTCATGTCGAAGAAAGCGCCACAGGTGTGACTCTGAATTCTGGCAAGGTCAAGTTACAGCTCAGTAAGAGCGATGGATCGATTCAATATCTAGACAGCGGCAACCGCATGCTTCTCCAGGAGCAGGGACAGCCGGTCTTCACGCCTTCGCAAATTGCGCGCGAAACCTCAGCTTTCAGCGTTCAGCAGAACTTCAAGTTGCGCGCCGATGAAGGCGTCTATGGCCTGGGACAGCAGCAGTTGGGAGTGATGAACTATCGCGGCCGGACGGTGAAGATCGTGCAGGCCAACACCAAGGCAGTTACACCAGTTCTTGTTTCAACAGCGGGATATGGAATCTTCTGGGATAACTACTCCAAGACTATCTTCGACGACAGCGGCAGCGCGACATCCTTCTGGTCTGAAGTTACCGATAACATCGATTACTACTTTTTTTACGGTCCCACCATCGACCAGGAGATCGCTGGATACAGGCAACTCACCGGCGAAGCGCCCATGTACGGCAAGTGGGCCTACGGCTATTGGCAAAGCAAGGAGCATTACGCCAAGCGCGACGAGCTGCTGGGCATAGCGCAAGAGTATCGCAAGCGACGCATTCCCGTCGATAACATCGTGCAGGACTGGAATTACTGGGGCAATAACGATAACTGGGGAGGTATGATCTTCGATGAGTCCAAGTATCCCCGCCCCAAGGAAATGATCGACCTTCTCCATCAACAAAATTTCCATCTCATGATTTCAATTTGGGCCGGGCTGGGGCCAAAGTCCGAGATTTACAAGGACATGGAAACTCGCGGATATTTGTTTCCCACCGTGGGCTGGGCCGGATTCAAATACTTCGATGTGTACAATCCCGCCGCCACGGATTTGTATTGGAAGTATGCCAGCGAAGGTCTCTTCTCCAAGGGTGTAGACGCCTGGTGGATGGATTCAACCGAACCCGACATGGTGAATGCGCTTACGCAGGAGGCTCAGGAGTATGAGATGAAGCGTGTGCAGGACAATCATCTCGGCACCTTCGCCCGATATCTCAATTCTTACTCGCTGCTCGACACCGATGCTATTTACAAGAATCAACGAAAAGAAACCGGCCAAAAGCGTGTTTACATTCTCACCCGCTCCACCTTTGCCGGCCAGCAGCGGGCCGCGGCAACTACATGGTCGGGTGACATTGGCGCCAGTTGGGATGTCTACAAGAGTCAGATCGCAGCCGGAGTCAATCACAGCATGTCCGGCATTCCCTATTGGACCTTCGATATCGGCGCATATTCGCTCGGATGCCAGGGTGGAGTTTTCATGAACGGAGGCAAGGACCCTGCTTATCAGGAGCTTTACGCGCGCATGTTCCAGTTAGGCGCGTTTTCTCCTATCTTTAGGGCGCACGGCTCTGAAACTCCGCGCGAGATATGGGAGTTTGGCGAATACGCTCCAGTGCTGGAGAAGTACGATAATCTGCGCTACCGTCTTCTGCCATATATCTACTCGTTGGGATGGCAAGTTACTAGCAGCGGTTACACGATTATGCGCGGCCTGCCCATGGATTTCACCAACGACCATAAGACCTATTCGATCAACGATCAGTATATGTTCGGCCCCGCGATCATGGTCGCTCCAGTTACTAAGTACATGTATCATCGTCCGCCGGAAGATGGAACTCTAGTCACATCCGAGAACTTCAAGACAAAGGACGGTAAACCGGGCCTGAACGCAACTTACTATTGCGATGACGAGTTCAAGAATATATGTCATGAGGACGTGGAGCCGGATGTGAATCTCGATTGGTACACGGGCTGGGAGAGTTTTATACCCGGGCCAAAATTCTCTGTTCGCTGGGAGGGCAAGCTAACTCCCACGGAAACCGGAAAATATCGCTTCAACCTCAAGAGCTTCGGTTCGCGGAGGGTATATCTCGACGGCAAGGAAGTGCCGCATAACTACGAGTCGATGGAGTCATGGACGGTTCCCGTCGAGTTAGTCGCTGGAAAGGAATATGACTTCAAGTTCGAGACAGCGAACAGCGCGCTGGGCGCCTTCAGAGCCAAGCTCTACTGGAAGACTCCGTCAATTCACGCCAGTGAAACGGTGGTCGAGCACAGAGAGAAGACGAGGAGCGTTTATCTACCGGCCGGAACCTCGTGGATCGATTTCTGGACGGGAGAGAAGTTGCAAGGCGGCAGAGCCATCATCACGGATGCGCCAATCGAAAAGATGCCGCTGATGATCAGGGCCGGATCGATTCTGCCCATGGGGCCATTCCTTCAATACTCCACCGAGAAACCCGCCGACCCCATCGAGTTACGCATCTATCCCGGAGCCGACGGCAGCTTCACCCTCTACGAGGACGAGAGCGACAACTATAACTACGAAAAAGGAGTCTATGCAACGATTGCCTTTCATTGGGACGACGCAAAACGCCAGCTTACAATCGACGCCAGGAAAGGCGATTTTCCCGGCATGTTGAAGACTCGCACCTTCCAGATCGTGTTGGTCAGTAAGAGTCATGGCGTTGGCGTGGAAACTACCAGCAATCCGGACAAGGTGATTTCATATCAAGGCAAGGAGCAGACGATTCAGTTGCCACGGTGATCGGCGATCCGTCCGCGCTTAGTGCCATCTTGATATGTTTGTGCAAGATTGCTCACAAATATCGGGAATTGCGAAAATTTATTCGGGACATGCGCCCTCCGTTAATGTTGCGCAATTGACCTCCAGTTACAATATCAATGGATGGGTGGGCGCGTCGCCACTCTCCAAGGACTTCCCCCTATGGCATCCGTCGCTACAGCACCTTCTTCCGCAATGGCCCCTGAAGAAATCGCGGGGACAACCACGCAAATTCCCGCAACCCCGCTCGCGCGGCCTCAGGTTCACATGGGTCGCGCCGTTAGTGTCGCCGCGGGCATTAACTGGCTCACGCTGAGCGTCATCATCATCTTTCATCTTGGCGCTGTCGCCGCGCTCTTCTTCTTCACCTGGCAACGGCTCACGGTGATGCTGGCGATTTATATTCTGGCCATCAATGTCGGCATCGGCATGTGCTACCACCGCCTGCTGACCCACCGCGGTTACCAGGCGCCCAAGTGGCTGGAATACGCCATGTCCGTCTGCGCCACGCTCTCGCTCGAAGGTGGCCCCATCTTCTGGGTGGCCACGCATCGCGTCCATCACCAGCTCAGCGATCGCGATGGCGACCCGCACACTCCCCGCGAAGGCGGCTGGTGGGCTCACGTCGGATGGATCGTCTGGGGCAATGCGCTGCACGCGCAAACCCAGCTTCTCGCTCGCTATGTTCCCGACCTCGAGCGTAACCGCTTTTACGTCTGGCTTAGCAAGTACCACTGGATGCCCATCACCGTCAGCGGCGTGCTGCTCTTCGGCCTCGGATGGCTCTCCGGCGGCTGGAAAAGCGCCGTCGGTATGTTGCTCTGGGGAGGCTTTCTGCGCGTAACCATCGGCCTGCACTCCACATGGCTGGTCAACTCCGCCACCCACCTATGGGGCTCCCGCCGCTTCAAAACCCGCGACGACTCGCGCAACAACTGGTGGGTCGCACTTATCACTGGTGGCGAGGGCTGGCACAACAACCACCACGCATTCCCAGTCTCCGCACGTCATGGCCTCGCATGGTACGAGATCGATCCCAATTTCTGGGGCATCTGGCTTCTCTCCAAAGTAGGTCTGGTCCGCAAAATCAACGTCGCCAAATTCGACACCGTGAACCCCAAACCTGCAGAAAGCTGAAGCGGAATTTGCTAATCCACGCGCGTCACTTGCTCCAGTTCTCTCTTGCGACCTGGGAGTCCTCTTTGTACCTATTCCCTAGTCCCTAGTCCCTAGTTGTGAAGTTTCAGTAGGTTGTTGTCCATCTGATCCAAATCGGTGAATCTGATTGTGACGAGCAATAAGCATTCATCGGAGGATCAGATGGACTATCACCATCATGCCTGTTTAACGATTCGCGGTCGAGAGCTTTTGTGTTGTGATGTAGTGGAAGGTCGGCTGAGCCTGCGCGAGGCGGCAGCCGAGCGCGGGCTCAGCCGACAAACGGCGGCCAAGTGGGTAGGCCGCTATCGCCAGCAGGGCTTGGCCGGGCTTGCGGATCGCTCCAGCCGCCCGCATCGCTTGCGTCAGCCTACACCGCCCGAACTCGTAGAACGGGTTGAGGTTTTGCGTCGCCAGCGGTGGACAGGCCTGCGCATTGCCCAGCAGACCGGCCTGAGCCGGGCCACCGTAAGCCGCATCCTGCGCCGGCTCAAGCTGAGCCGCATCCGCGATCTAGAGCCCCGTCTGCCCGTGCAACGCTACGAACACGCGCATCCTGGCGATCTGTTGCATCTGGACATCAAGAAGCTGGGACGCATCCTCAAGCCCGGCCATCGTGTCACCGGCAATCCGGCTGACCGCACCCGCCGCGTGGGTTGGGAATACGTCCACGTGGCCATCGACGACCACTCGCGCATCGCCTTCTCGGCCATTTACCCGGACGAAACACGCGCCTCGGTGCTGGCCTTCCTCAATGCTGCGCTGGCCTATTACGCTCGGCTGGGCATCCACTTCAAGGCGGTGCTCACCGACAACGGTCCAGCCTATCGCTCGGGTCTGTTCGCCCAGGCCTGTCGAAGACTGGGGCTCAAGCACCGCTTCACGCGGCCCTATACGCCCCGCACCAACGGCAAGGCGGAACGCTTTATCCAAACCGCGCTGCGCGAATGGGCTTACGCACGCTCCTATCAGAACTCAGACCAACGCAGCCAGGAACTCAGCTCATGGCTGCATCAATACAACTGGCATCGACCTCATGCTAGCCTGAATAGGTTGCCCCCCATCAGAAGAGCCGGGTGCGATGACAACAACCTGTTGAGACTACACACCTAGTCCCTCGTCTTGCCTTTCACCCACAGCACACCAAACACCGGCAGCGCCACCAACAGCACCACCAACCCCGCGGGAAATCCAACGTACCGATAGCTATCAGCGTAGCTCACCGCATGGTGACCCAGCCCATTCCACGCCAGCAGCGCAAAAATGGCAACCGTCGTCGTCGCAAAAAACGTGAAGAAAGCCGCCGCCAACGCCAGCAGCAAGCTGGTAAACAACCCAAATCCCTTCAGCGGAAATCCCAATACCGTTCCGCCCTTCTTGCCTCCGTTTTGCTTCGTTAGCGCCATCTTCGCGGCCTCGTGATCTAGAATACAGTCTGAATGGCGAGCAACGCACAAGTCGATCTTTGGCCGGCCGAAAAAGTCGCCACGCAGGTGCCCGTCACCCAGGCTCCCAACGGAATTCACTACGCCATGTGGGGCGATACGCGCATCACCGACGCCGACCTCGAGCATCTCGTCAGCGCCGTCCCCATCGCTCTCTCTCCCGCGCTCCAGCAGCGCGCCTATTACTTTGTCCCTCTGGCCATCGCCGACACCGACGACACCATGGTCGCCCCCGGCTACTCCGTCGATCTCGGCGACCGCGCCATCTGCCATCGCAACTCCGACTTCGGTTCCACCCAGGCCGTCTTTCTCTCCACACGCCTGGTCGAAGACCGCTTCGGACTGGCCTTCGAGTTCTTCATCAACGTGGCCCACAACTTTGTCGAGGCCGCCGGCGTCCCAGAGAGTTTTTCCACCCTCGCATGGCAACAGGCCGAGGCCCAGGTCCGCGGTGAAACCAGTCAGGACGCATGGGAGACCCGCCGCCGCGCGCAAGACATTCGCACTCCGGACCTGCGCTCCACCGACAGCCGCCCCCTCAATGGCCGCACCCCAATCCCCATCGACGAGCGCGCCCGCACCAGTTATTTCGACTCCGCCTTCTCCGACGCCCTGGCCATCTACATGCTCTCTCTCGCCGTCGACTTCGACTACCACGATCTCCGCGAGCGCGACTACCCCCTACTCGCCGCCCCCGCACTAGCCGAGCGCCTCCGCCACGTAGCCTCCCTCTTCCCCGCCAACCAGGGCTACGAGTTCCAGGTCCTCTACCGCCGCAAAGGTTAGGAACAGGGTTCAAATCTGGGGATGGCGTTGATTTTACCAATTATGTCCGTCTTATACTGAATAATCGTTGATCATGTTGAATCAGGATTTGCAGGAGAGCAGCCACGCTGATCACGTATACAGAAGCGACCTCGCTTGTGCAGTGGATCTATCGAGACATTGAGTGCGGACCTTAGCAATAAACGCTGCGAACTTGATTACGGAATGTTCATCATCGTTAGACTGTTCGGCTGTGATACGGACGGAAAAGGTGAGCCCGTGAGCGGCGAGATCGTCCCTGTCACTGAGTCAAGACTAAAGCCATAGATCGTGCTGTTCGCATAGTTTGTCACATATAGGAATTTCCCTGTTGGATCGATGGCTATCGTGTCGGAAGTCGTCGCTGTGGAGAACGGAGAACCAGGGACCGAATTCAGGACTCCAGTTGTGGGGTTGATGACAAAGCCGTCGATTAAGCCATTCAGGGAATCGGTGCCGTAGAGAAACTTACCGGATGGGTCCACGCAAATATAATCGGGGGCGTTACTCGTGGATTGGAACGGCGAACCTGGAACGACGGTCAACGCTCCAGTGGAGCTGTTAATGGAAAAGGCCGCAATGCCATTCCCCGAATGGAGCGATGAATAGAGGTCTGCGTATAGAAATAGAGTGGTACCCGAACCTCCGATTGCAATATAAGTGGGTTGCTCGCTGGACGGCAGGGTGAAGGGCGAGCTCGCGGCCGGTGTAAGAGAACCGTCTGTCTGATCAACGTCGTATATGAAGATTCTGCCCCCAGACAGATCGTTGACATAAAGGAAATTCCCCGCAGGATCGAAAATCCCGGTCCGGATGTCTGCATTTACCGTCACGGGTGTGCCAAGTGTTAAGGCTCCCGAGTTGGCGTTGATGGAGATTTCCTGAATTGTCCCACCCACCCCTGATTGGATCACGTATAAGAACTTCCCGCTCGGATGGAGGTTCATTGACTCTTCATACGGAAGGTTCTTCAAATAATCGGATCCCGATAGCAGAGTGAGCTGAAGGCCGGGGCCACTCATTTGAAAAGTTTCCAGTTCGCTAAAACTTTCATAAAACGCATAAAGGAAATTATTAGATGGGGCGACTACAATGCTGGTGTAATTGTCGGGGTTGAATGCAGGACTGCCAGCAACTGTTGGCACACTGAGCGCACCGGTTGTGGTGTTGATCGTGGCGTAGGACAAATTAAATTGTGAGCCAACCTCCCAGAGATATTGTCCGCTGGCCGGACTGACGTTCCCGCTTCCCCCACTCCCATTACCTCCACCCCCATTCCCGTTACTGCCAGATCCTCCACCGCACGCGGTGAGACATAAAGAGAGTACAAGAACGATAAAGTAGGCGTGACACACTGACGGGTTAGGGAATGCGGATTTCCAAGGAATCATTGATGACCGTTCCAAGTCGAAGATTTTAGAGAAAGTATACACCAGAATGCGGGTGCGGATGCCCCAAGTCCTGATTCGCGGATCTAAGAATTCTTTTAACGAATAGTGAGTAGTTACACCAGCTCCATCCTTACCTTGCGCCCGATAGCCGCCGCGGCTCTCTGCACGGTGTCGAGTTGCACCTTGTCGTTTTCAGGGTCCAGCAGCCGGTTCAGGTGCGCGCGGCTGGTTCCCATGCGCCGCGCCATCTCCACTTTTGTGATTCCCTGGTCGCGCATCGCCTTTTCCACCTGCCACGCCAGCACCCGCTTGATGGCGTAGTTGGTCGCATCCTCGAAGATTCCCTCTTCGCGAAGAAAATCTTCCAGCGTCGATCCTATATGTGGATTCTTGCTCACTGTTTTAGTGTACCTCATAAGGTACATTTCAACATAACCTTCTACTCAAACAGATTCCCCACCCTCGCCAGCGACTCCGCCACGTAGTCTCCCTCTTCCCCGCCAACCAAGGCTACGAGTTCTAAGTCCTCTACCGCCGCAAGGGATAAGGAATGATGCGAGTCTTCATCGCAGAAATTCGCGCTGAATCTTCAAAAATCTTACTGAGCCAGAAGCCCAAAGACTGCCACGCCGGTCTGTGTCCCGACATAGACTTTGCCATTCGCAACCAGCGGTGTAATAAACTTGTTTCCATTTCCAAAGCTATCCCGCCCATTTGCTGCCTGTCCGCTGTTATACAGTTCATGCGCCAAATTCGTAGCATCATAAGCATGCAACACCGCGGCGGCTGACATACTTGATTCCAACGCCCATACGATCCCATTCTGCGTTCCATTGGCCGATACGCTTGGAGTCGTTCCCGGATAAGGATATGTGGCCGCTGACAGGCTTGACCACGTCGTCGCCAGCTTTGCATTGGACATCGGGAAGGCCTTCAGCGCATCCCCTACCGCGCCGTAGTAAAGAACGCCATTGAAGAATGCCGGCGTGGAGAAGACTTGGCCACCCAGCACGTTAGTCACCTCTTGATAGATATTGCTGTCGATTGGTCCGCTGGCGCTGAATTTACCCAGGTTATCCCGGTCCGCGAGATAGATATTGCTATCCTTGCCCGCGCCCACAATCAGGTGATGAACCATCCCGCCCGCATCCATCTGATCAGGCAGCAAAACTTCGCCACCCGATCCCAAATCCTCGTCCTCCTCGGATTCGAGTACGGTGTTATATGTCTCGAAATAATCCGCGACTGCCAATCCTCCGTTCGTCGATAGTTTGATGATTGCATTGCCAAAATCACTACTCACCGGAAATCCATTCGCATTGAAGGTTGTATCAAAGGTGCCGTTCGCGTCCAGAAAATAGAGATTCCCGCTGCTGTCCGCCGCTATCCCGTCGCCGGCCATCCACACGGAGCCTTCGCTGCCGTTCGGCGTCAGGTCGATTACATGCGTCTGTTGCAGTGTCGTTTCGCTGTAGGCCATCACCCACCCGGTATAAGGCCGGAAGTCGCAGTGCGAAGACCATCCCAGATAGATTGTGCCATTCAACAGCAGCAGAGCCGCGCGCTCCTTGTATTGGCCAGGCTGAAAGATAACATTGCCGTTCGACGAGCTATCTCCAGTTCCCGGATAACTCGCGGCAATCTCGACCGGACTGCCGCTGATCTCCGCGCCTGTAGTTATATCCAGCGCATGAAGCCGCTGGTGATAATTCCCGCCCGCATCTTTGCTCATTCCAACAGCAAAGAGTGTCCCGTTAGTTCCCTGCCTTCGATCGATCACCGGTGTCGAAGTAATTCCAATCTCAGGCGTAACCTGCTCGCATCCGCGATTGTCGCTGGTCGTTTCACCCGCACCGAGTATCGATGTCTTCCAAATCTGAGCGCCGCTATCGGCATCAAAAGCATAGACGCTGTCATGCTCGGTCGCCACATACAATACATTGCGCAACACGCCGCCGGCAGTTACATTGGCCAGATACAAAGGTTCGGCATCAACCAGTCCGTCCACGCTATCGAATCCTATCTTGCCAAATTGTGTCGAGTTCACGTTGCTCAGGGTAAGAATCGTCTCCTGATTATTCACCCCGTCGCGAGCAATGTCGTTGTGATAAGTGGTCACGTCCGGCGCATTGGTCATCGTAACCGTGGCCTGCACCGTCAACATCAGCGGAGCGCCATGCGAAAGGTTTCCGGAACTTCCCGTGAATGTCACGGTTGACGAGGAGGACATTGCGCTGCTTGCCGCACTTAGCGTTATGTTTTGCGCGTTGCCCGGAGTCAGCGTGAGCGTCATCGGGTTCGCTGTAACTCCAGACGGAAGCGCGCCGATGGTCACGGTCACCATTCCTGTGAACCCATTTACCGGAACGGCATTCACGCTGATTGCCTGCCCCATGCCGCCAGCCATAAGCGCCGCCGTCGTCGGCGTCAATGTCAAAGTAAAATCTGGCTGCGGCTGTGGCGAAGAAATGTGTTGCATGCTTGAGTTGCACGAGATCAGAGCGAAGCACAAAAGCACGCAAGCCGCATTCAACAGCCTTTGCGCGCCGCTCCTCTGTGGTGACAGAAGCGGAGCGCAGTCTGGCTCGCTCCCGGCGACACGCATCGCCTGACGCAAATCTGACTCGATATTCTGCAATCGGCGACCTCGTGCCGGCAGGAGTCACAATCCAACGAACAGCGCTCTTGCCCGCGGGGAAGAAAAGGTCTATCAGGAAGGTCGGTTCCTTCCAGAACAGCATAAAGTATTCCCGCGCTGAAGTCCACGACTCCACATTCTTCCCCGTTTATCCCAGATACGAGTTCCAGGTCTTTTACCGCCGCAAGGGATAGAGATCGAGGATAACATCCGGCATGGGCGTTTATGGGTACGAATCTACGCAGCTTCAATGGCGCGTTAGGTGCATCACTGATTGTGTTAATTGCAGGCTGCTTGGCGAGCATTCGGTGAACTGAACAGCGATGGGCCTCGATCTTCTCGAGACCCATCGCTTCAAAGTGAGTTGGCGAGACTCAGTAAGTGAAGGGTGCTGGATCTGCGTAGATGATCCCGCGGCCGTTTGTACCGAAATAGACGCGTCCGTATATGCGGGGATCACCCGTGATGGCGCTGTTGGTGAGTGCGTATTGGTGTTGATCGTCGTTGATCCGAAGCCAGGTGAACCCGGCATCGTCGGAGCGGTAGATGCCCCACACACCAAATACCTCCGCACTGCTATAGAGCGCCGGGTATTTATGGAAAGGTGCAGGCATCCCGAAGCCAATCGTGCTGGCCCCCTCGACGCCCCACAGCTTGAAGAATGAATTACCGCCATCGAGCGAATGCCAAATGCCATACGCCGTGGTTGTGCTTCCGCCCGCGAGCCAGATGTCGCCCTCGTGGCCGGGAGTTGCCTTGAACTGCGCGGACGTGCCTGCCGGCGGCAGGTTGCTCGCTGCAGTTTCGGTGAAGGTCTGTCCGCCATCGGAGCTGATGTAGAAGACGCCGTTGGCGAATGCGTAGAACTTCAGCGGACTCACACGATCGGATCGCACGCTCGCGCCAGCCGGTGCGCCGGTCGATGCCGTCCAGGTCGTTCCCATATCTTTGGAGAAGTACACCCCCGGTCCGCAACTCCACACCACACGGCTACCATCGGCTGCAGCAGCCACTGTACCTCCTGACGCGCTTGAAGGTTGCGTGGCTCCTGGAGTCCACGTTTGCCCGCCGTCGCCCGAGAACGCGATGTTCTCCCCGTTGCTACTGCCCGTTCCTACGCGAACAATAAAGCTCGGGCTCAGCTCCGCGTAATCCAGGCTCGTGCCCGTTGTAAATACCGGGTTCGCATCCATCACGCTCGGCATCGTCAGGTCATTGTGCGTGTAACCGCCATTGTCAGCCACGGCACTGATCAGATGAGCCGTGCCTGCTGGCGGACTAATCAGGTCTTGCACGGCTGTCTCTTCAATCCCCACTGCGGCAACCGATATGTTCGCCTGGCCGCCCGAGTCCCAGGCCGTAAGGTTGTCCGTGCCGAACATCGTTGCGCCCGTGCCATACAGCATATGGTTGGAATCGAATGGATCGACCTCAAGCGCCTCAACCATCCAACCTAGCTTCGGCGTCGGTTGCGGACACAGCGAGTTGGTTGTCCCTGGCACCGTGCATGTTGCCGGCGTTGCGCCGAAGGTCAGCCACGGTGCAACCGACGCGTAGTTAAGCGTGTAGTTCGGAGCCATGATATTTGGCCAGGGGTTAGACCAGTCCGCGTTCCAAATCAGGTTCCAGTTGGTTCCGCCGTTCAGGCTGCGGAAGATTTGCGTGTCAGGCCACCATTGGTTCAGCGCGGCGACCACAATCGTATTCGGGTTTTCCGCATCCACCGTCAAGCCGCCAAACCCATACCCGCCATTCAGCGGCGACGCGGGCGGAGTAATAAGCGTCCAGGCCATCGCGCCTGTGTCATACTTCCACACATCGCCGGCCGAGCCGTCATAGGGTCCCGCATTATTGTTGTAGCTCAGGTAAAGAATCCCCGTAGACGCCAGCTTGCCGTGGTGCGGCATCACGCCAGTCGGCTGCCCCACAACCGCCGTCCATGTCTGACCGCCATCGTTGCTCTGCCACAGGCTGCTCGCCGGGTCCGCCACGCCCACATAGATATTCTTCGACACCTTTCTGCCGCCCACCACCACCGTCGTGCGCGGGTCGAAGGTCTCCCAAACCACGCCAATCGGGTCCAGGTCATAGGTATCTGTCGGGCCAGTGGCTGGCTCGTGATAAGGACCGGTGTCAGGGAAATTTGTCACCTTAGCCCATGTCTCGCCCGCATCCATACTCCGCCAAAGCCCGTTCCCGCTCCGCGTTCCCAAATAAAGAACGTTGGTGTTGTTCGGATCAATCGCCAGCCGCTCTCCCATTCCACGGCCTGGCATGTTGCTGCCCACTTTGAACGGCAGGTTAACCGTCTGGAACCGCCGCCCCTCGTCAAACGAGCGCAGTATCGCGCCGTTCTCCGTCGTCCACTCATTGGTATAAGTTCCCACTGCCAGATACACGCGCCGTGGGTCCACCGGATCGATCGCAATGCTCTCCACGCCGCTCAGGTTCCAGTCGGCAAAGCCCACCCAGTCCAGCAGCGGAACCCACCGGCCTGCATGATTATCGAACCGGTACGCGCCGCCAATATCCGTCCGCGCATACACCAAACCGGGTTCCTTGGTGCTGAAGACGATTCCAGGGATGAAGCCCCCGCCGCCGCCAATCACCACATTGTTGAAGTTATAAGGGTTGGAATCGAACCACAACCCCTGAGCTGACGCGGTTGACGCATTGAATGGACTTGAAAAGATTACACTCAAGCCAAGCACAACGAGCAAATCGCCCCATTTGGGGGACCTAGAAGCGAATCGGCTCATAATGTACACATACCTCCTTCCTCTGGGGCGAATTTTCCGACGCGCGTATACGTTTGTCAAGTGAAAATACGAAGGCATACGGTATGCCGGCAATCCGGAAATGACCGTCTTCATTGATAGAAGGGCGTTTAGCAGGCGTGATCTTTTCGAAACGGACTTGGGACCACTATGGCAACTTCTGCGCCTCGCGGCGCCGACAAGTTAGCGGACTGCTAAAGGCGGCAAGATTGCGCTAAAATCGAGATTCCGCATTCTTGGCCGTGGAAGTTTACTATGCCTGAATCGATCAAGCTGGGCTGGCTGACCCGTATCGCACGGATCAATCGAGTTGACATTTATGTGCACTGGTCCGTCTTCTTGATTGGCGCCCTGATTCTCTTGGGCGCTCTCAGAAAGCCGTTGCCGGCGCTGGCGGGTTTGACAGCATATCTGGCGATCTTGATCGTTCATGAGGCCGGTCACCTCATCATCGCGCGACGACGGGGATACGATGCATGGAGCATTGAACTCTATCCGGTCTTCGGGATCGCACGCTTTGAGATGCCGGGCTCCAGGTTCGATCGAGGTTTAATCGCCTGGGGCGGTGTGCTTGCCCAGACCATTGTCTCCCTTCCTTTCGCGCTGTATGTCGCGGCGTTTGGATACACTCCCTGGGAGATGCTCAACAGCGCACTTGTAATTCTGGGAACCGCTAGTCTTTGCATCGCCGCGTTTAACCTCCTCCCTTTTCGCCCGCTCGACGGCTCCGTCGCATGGGACCTCATACCGGCGTTTTTTGAGCGAAGGCGGCTCCGCAGGAACAGGCGCGTGGTTCCATACCGATCGTCGAGGTGACGGACTGAAATCTAGTCTCGCAAATTACTCCCGAAAGGTCGCTCAAAGACGGAACTTCTTGTTGAATATCTCGTATAGCTTCTGAAGGTGGGGCCTTCTTCACCCACCATTCAGTTTCGGTGGAGTCTCATCACCATGGAAACACGTGTCTTACAGGATCAGGTGGCCAGTGCGACGACTAGCCGACTCGTCTGTTGGATCGAGTCTCTCATCCTGGGTCTCGGAGTGCCCTCGGCGATTTGGGCTGTTTCCAGTATCATCTCGCTTTCTATTCCCGCAGCGCTTCATGGCTCTCGCGAGCAGCGCTTTTTGCTGTGGATTCTGGGAGGCGTGATCGTCGAGTGGCTCTTCGTAATCGTGCTTTGGTTCGTATTACGGGCTCGGGGATACTCCTTCAAAGACCTTGGCGTTTGGCGATTGGGAAGATGGCCAGCCTGGGTCATTGCGCTGTTAATCGCCGCTCTTTCGATTGCCAGCAACCTCCGCTTCCTCCCCACGATGCACATCCCAATTTCATATGCGTTCTTGCCGCCTGGATTCCACCTCATTGCCGCGCTTCTCATGGGAACCACCGCTGGCTTCTGCGAGGAAGTACTCTTCCGTGCATTTCTAATGACCGAATTCGCCAGAGCCGGGTACGGAAAAGTCATGCAGGTCCTCATTCCCGGCCTGGCGTTTGGACTGTCACATGCCGGCTTCCTGAATCAGGGCTTTCTTCCCTGGCTAGGCATTGCGCTGCCCGTTGCATTGATCGGGATGATATGGGGCATTGCGTACCTCCTGGGACGCCGCGGCTTGGTTCCGGTCGTCGTCGCACACTTTTTGAACGATGCAACGGCGCTTCCCTGGATCATGTTCTTTATGGTCACAGGTCGTTAGCGACCCTTTTGAGTGGTTCGCAACAGATTCAGATTTTCACTTTTTTAGTGAGCCAGCTTGGAGAGTACGGACTTCAGCCCGTACATAAACCGTGCAAAATCAATCGACTTTAGCCCCGGAGGGTCGTGCCTCCCTATTCCTCCCCCGTCTCCTCCTCCAGGTTCTCCAGCGCCGCCAGTGCCTCATCCGGCACATCCCACTGCCGCAGAATCTTATAGATCACGCCCGTCGAAAACCCCGCCCCCACCAGCCGCCGCATAATCCGCGCCGTCTCTTTTTCGTTCTCCGGCTTGCGCAATCGCCTGCGCGCCAGATGCTCGCGCGCCAGCGCCTCTTCATTGGTCTGCCCGTAGCGCGCTTCCAGCGTCTCGGCAATCAGATCGCCATGAACACCCTTCTGCTTCAAATCCTGCCGCACCCGCCGCTCGCCCATCTTCTCATTCTGCTGCCGCAGCCGCGCATATGTTTCGGCAAAGGCCGCATCGTCCAGGTAGCCGTGCTCCTTCAGCCTCGCCACAGCCGCCGCAACCATTGCATCGCCCCGCTCGCCTGGCTCCACGCGCCTCTGCATCAGCCGCCGCAACTCCGCCTCCGAGCGCATCTGCCGCCCCAGCGACCTCACGCCATACTCGTACAGCCCGCCTTCATTTAGAAACGCGCGCGGCTTCGCGGATTTGCGTTGAAAAGGCAGCTTCTAGCTCCTTGATTTTAGATCGTTTGCTTTGCGGCCCATGCTATGCTCCCCAAACCCTTCCATGTATTTCTTGTTCGTGGCGAGATCAGGAATGCCTGAATCGAACATTCCAACGCCGATCATTTTGGGCTTAGGTTCAGCATTGTCTTTCCTATTCCACCAAGGCAATTTCTCGACAAATCTCGCCTCTCCCTTGTGAGTGATTGCGGCAGACTTTCCGCGAATTCTCATGGACACAGGTTTAGATATTGTCTTGTCATAGCCTTCCAAAGCAATCTGGACAGCGTCAGATCCAGAAAGTGAGGCTGGGATTTCAAACGAGTTACCAAGAATATCCTCAAGGTTGGCCTGAAGGTTATTTGCCTTCAGACTGCCCGAAGCGATTTGCATTGGCAGGCTGGAAGGTTCGACATCGACTATCGGCCCATCAATCGTAATTTCAATTTCTTGCATCCAGCCTGTGCCGGAATTCGCGTCATATCCATCTGGCCATACGTGCTTATAGGCATCCATCTTCAAGACAAGCTTCTGTGCACGATACTCAATCAGCACTAATTCAGAATCGTGAAATTCATAGAATTCGGTCATCTTGCCACCATATTTAATGATAGTCCAGAGTAATTCCAAGTCCGAGAATCCGGACCTGGGGCACCCAAACTGACCACTGTTCACTGACCACTGTCACTTCGTCCACTCATCCACCCAATCGTTCACTGTCTTCCACCACAGCCTTGCGTTCTGCGGCTTCAGAACCCAGTGTCCCTCATCCGGAAAGTACAGCATCTTGCTCGGCACCTTCAGCCGTTGCAGCGTGGTGAACATCTGATACCCCTCGCTCACATCCAGACGGTAGTCGAGCTGCCCATGCACCACCAGCATCGGCGTCTTGAAGTTCTTCGCCGCCAGCGCCGGAGACCACTTGCGATACGGATTCTCCGCGTCCGGCTTGCCATAGTAATCCCACGGCCTGCCCTTGAACTCCCACTCGTTGAACCACAACTCCTCCGTCGTCCCGTAGGCCGATTCGGGGTTGAACATGCCGTCGTGGCTCACAATGCACTTGAAGCGGTCCGTGTGCCCCTCCACCCAGTTGGCCATGTATCCGCCGTAGCTCGCCCCCAGCGCGCACTCCCGCCTCTTGTCGATAAACGGATAATGCTGCTCGGCGTAGTCCAGCCCCTCCATCAAATCGCTGAACGGCTTGCCGCCCCAGTCGCCATTCACGCCATCCACAATCGCCTGCCCATATCCCGTCGAGCCGCGCATGTTGATCATCACCACCACGTAGCCGTTGGCCGCAAACAGCTCCGCGTTCCAGCGATAGCTCCACGAATCGCCCCATGCCCCCTGCGGCCCGCCATGAATCAAAAACTTGACCGGATACTTCTTCGCCGCATCAAATCCCGGCGGCCGGATAAGAAACCCTTGCAGCTTCGTCCCATCCTTCGCCGTAAACCAAAAGTCTTTCATCTCGGTAAGGTCGAGTTGGGCGAGAAGGGCGTCGTTAAGATGAGTTATCTGATCATCTTTGGTCATTAAAAGAGTTGTGAATTCTGATGGCCCAGTGGTAGATGATTCTACTGTGTTCTGAAGAATTACAACTTCGCTCGGTTGGTCAACATGCATCTGGGTCGCGATAACCGCTCCGTTCATCATCGGATGTAAGTCCGACCACACAGCTCTGCTGTAGTGTTTCGGGGCATCGAACATCGGATTGAATGTGTTGTTGAGTTTTCCATCCAGTGTTATCCCTGCGAGCATGGAAGAGCCGTTATGGCCACTAACAATGTAGAAACCCCTTGAAGAAGGTGCCCACGCAAACTCATCCACCCAATTCTCAAACTTCGGCATTAAATCCCGCACCGCTGACTCGCTGACTCGCTGACTTGCTGACTTGCTGCCTTCTGCCCGGTCATAAACCATCAGCCGGAACCTATCGCTCTCATACCCCGCCCGCTCCTGCGACCGCCAAGCCAGCCACTTCCCATCCGGCGAGTAAGCCGGATTGAAGTTGCCGCCTTTCGACGTGCTCACCTTCACCGGCTTCGCCGCCGGGTCGGTCAAATCGAGCGTGAAGATGCTGGTGCTGGTCGAGATCGCCGGCTCCGCATCCAAATTCTCTGTAAACGCCAGCTCCTTCCCATCCGGCGCAAAGGCGCAACCGCACCCTCCGCCCTCCAGCGAAAACGGCGGAACATCATGCGCATCGTTCGGCGTCAAATCCCTCACCGCGCCCGTCCCCACCGCCGCCAAAAACAGATGTGTGCGTTTATCTCCGCTGAAGTGGTCCCAATGCCTGTAAAGCAGATGCGTAAAAATCTGCGCCTTCACCTTGCTTGCAGCGGCAGCCGCATCCCGCTCCGCATTACACTTATCTCCCGTCGCAGAATCAGCAGCCGTGATCGCTGGACAATCCGGATACACCGCCGAAGTAAACAAAATCGAGTTCCCGTCCGGCGACCAGATCGCGTCTCCCGCCTCGGTCGAAATCGCCGTCAGCTTCTTCGGATTGCTCGTCACCCCCGTCGCTGCATCAAAATCCGCCAGCCACACCTGTTCCGAGCCTGAGCGCCCGCTCAAAAACAAAATCCGCTTGCCATCCGGAGCAAATTGCACGCCGCCATCGTGCGGCTGTGCCACAGCGATCTTCATCGGCTCACCACCCGCAATCGCCTGCAACCACAGCTCCGGCGTCTTGGTGTTCTGCTCCAAATCAACCGTGGTCACGGAGTACGCCAGCCACTTGCCATCCGGCGAAACGGCCGTCTCCCCCAGCCGCTTCATCTTCATCATGTCCTCAAAGGTCATGGGCCGCTTGGGCTGAACGGGTGCTGTCGGTGCGGTTTGAGCAATACAATTCGGGGCCAGAACCATGGCCACTACGGCAAAAAGCAATGTTTTACGCATGGATTTTTCCTATCCGCGCAGCGAAAGCCACATCTTCCGCGCGAAACAGAAGTTTACACCGCGCACCGGTGCGTCGGACAGGGTTCAGAATTTGTCTATGGTATGCGCTGCTTACTCGACCAGCGCCCGCAGCCGCGCCGGCAGATTGTCCTGAGCCAGCTCATGGCCGCACTGCGTGCAATATTGGTCGCTTGCCCTCACTGTGCGGAAGCAGTGTCCGCAACTGGCGGTGAGCTGATAGTTGCACTGCGGGCAGAAGTGAAAGTCATTCTGCACATGCGTCGAGCACGACGGGCACCGCGTGACCTCCGGCTGGCGCAGCAAAAAGTACAGTACCGCGCCAATCCCCCCCGGCATCACCAGGCAAATCACGATCCAAAAGCGCGCGCTCATCGCCCGCCGTGGAGCATCCTTGCTCACGTAGCCCACCATCAGAAAATAAAGTGCGGCCAGCAGCCCGCAGGAAATATTGAAGTAGACGCGCAGCCCCAGCGGCGGCA
>Ga0181520_10003828_pt1 | contig 25910 bp, 20 predicted proteins | sample PEATcosm2014_Bin_29_FD_132451 | JGI IMG/M metagenome (GOLD analysis project Ga0181520, IMG submission 132451) | Peatland microbial communities from MTU Mesocosm Facility, Houghton, MI, USA - PEATcosm2014_Bin02_30_metaG | ecosystem: Environmental > Terrestrial > Soil > Wetlands > Peat | place...
AAACACGCTCTAAGGCAGCACGCAGGAAACGAAATACCCACCCGATCCCAGTCCCACCGCATCATCAAGGGGTCGGCACCGTGGCGCGGGTAGACCAATTCCTGCGTGCTGCCTAAGGCAGCACGCAGGAAACGAAATACCCACCCGATCCCAGTCCCACCGCATCATCAAGGGGTCGGCACCGTGGCGCGGGTAGACCAATTCCTGCGTGCTGCCTAAGAACGTCGCTTGGCTCCGGCCACGCTACGGCTTTTTCTTGATTGAGCCGGCGGGATTTTTCATGCATTTCGGCTCGCCTTAAGCGGCGTTATGACTGCGGAAAGCCCGCAGACGTTGCGTATCCGGCCCAGATTCCACCTCCCGGACGACGAACGAGGGAATCTGGGGCATGCAGAGGGAGTTTATTGAGCGTTCGGGCTATACCAATCCTGCCGGTTGTAGTGGCCGATACAAAAAATGCGTCACCAGGATTGTTTCCTAATTCTCGTCTAAGCAAGGAGATGTGGAAATGCGCGCTTCACTGCCCACCGTGATTCTCATGCTGACCACCGGACTGGGGTGGCTCGGCTGGCCGGCCACGCCCGCAGAGGCGGCGGCCCCGGGCGTCGCTCAAGCCACGGACAGCCCCGCGGCCGCCAACGGCGAAATCGTCGCCCCCGGCCAAGTTGTCAACCAGGGCCAGTTGCAAGCCCAAGGTCCTTTCCTCGGCCAGGGAGCCTGGTGCGACGAAGGACAGTGCGAGGGAGCGATGGCCGGATGCGGCGCGGCCTGCTGCGCCCCGTGCGGCCGATGCAGCCCTCGTTGGAGTTTCACCGCCGAGGCCATCGCCTTGGAACGTACCACCACGCGGAGCGTGCCGCTTTTCACGGCCAACACGGTGGCGGCCACCGACCTGCTCGACGCCAACAATATAAACTTTCCCGTGGGCTATGGCCCGAAGGTGAGTGCCATCCGTCACGGAGTGTGTGGCTTCGACGTGGAGGCATCGTACTTCCAGATCCAGGGCATCACCGCCAGCGGGTTTGTGCCCGGCACGTCGCAAATGACCGATGGGTTTGGCTCGACCTTGTTGGTGACCGGCGGCACGGCCAACTATACCTCGACCCTCTACAACGGTGAGTTGAACCTGCGGCGGCAAGTAACCCAACGGCTGACACTGCTGGGCGGCTTCCGCATGGTGGAGTTGGACGAGCACTATTTGGGCAGCGGCGCGGACCCTTTCGCGCCCGGCTCGGTCTTTAACGTTAGCACCAGCACCTACAATCATCTCTTCGGCGGCCAGATCGGCGCCGACTTCCAGATGATCAACCGCGGAGGACCATTGCAGATCAACGTCGTCTGCAAAGCCGGCGTCCTCGGCAACTCCGCCGACCAGAACTATCGCCTGGATGCCAGCGGAACTCCCCTCCAATTGATCAGCGCCCCGAGTTCCTGCGAGACATCGTTCCTGGGCGACACGGCGGTGGTGGCCACCTATGCCGTGACCAAGCACCTGGCCCTCCGCGCGTCGATCGACGCGATCTGGTTGACGGGCGTTGGGTTGGCGCCCGAGCAGCTCAGTTCGGTTAACCTGCGCAACCAGTCGGACTTCGTCAATACGTCGGGAGGCGTCTTTTACTACGGTGGCAGCTTGGGAATGGAGTGCCGCTTCTAGCCCGCTGTTCTCCACACGGTGGGGCAGGCAGTCTTGTCTGCCCCACCGGCAGCCTGGCGAAACAGAGAGTTCAGGGTTCAGCGGTTAGGGTTCAGGGTTCAGAATTGGAAGGAAGGGGAACAAAAGGATCCCCTCTGAACCTTGGGCCCTCTCGGGCAGGGCCAGCGGCGAAGGAGGGCGCTAAGGATTCTTGCCCTCGCCCGGCTTGCCGAAAATGCTGTCGCTGCGCGTCCAGAGTTCCGTCACCATGACCCTGCTGATCAGTTCTCCTCGGCCATTCCATTGGGGCCACTTGTCAAAGCGGAGCCGCAAGTGATTGGCGTCGCCGACGGTCATGGTCACGTCAATCGTATATCGCTTGGGCGCATCGGCGGCAAACACCACGTCGAAGGTTCCCGTGAGCGATTTCGGATCGCCGCTCGGCTCGTGACGAAGCAGCTTTCCCGTGAGCACGCGGATCGCGTCGCTGGAAACCAGGTCCACGGCCACGGTTCTTCCCGCATCGTCGATCAGGAAGCGTGCGCCGGCCGAGGTTTGCCAGATGCCGGAAAGCTTGTCGTCGCTGTGGGCTTGCGGCCCGGCCTGGGCATCGTGCGCTTCTTTTTTAAGGCAAAACCCGCAGAAGTTGCGCCAGAACTGGGCGCCGTCATACTGCGTCAGATCGACCGCCTTGGGATCGCTGATCCACCCCTTGCCATAGGGGACCAAGGACCAACACGTGGTGCCCGCCGGCTGTTTTGAGATGTCGCTTTCCAGGGCCAGCAAGGGCATGACGCCGCGGGAAGCCAGGGCGTGCGCCTTGCCGCCGGCGTCTTTCAGCGCGACCTTCTTGCAGTCGGCCAAAATGGACGAGACTTCGGCCTTGTCGGAGACGCGGCAGTACAACTCGCCGCCCCCGGTCGCGAAGCGGGAATGTTGCACGCCGAACAGCGTCAGGACGTCGTTGTTGACCCAGAGGATGCCGCCGTCCGACACCCAGCGTTGCAGGAGCTCGCCCCGCCTGGCCTCGAGTTTGTCGACGGTGCAGTCGTCGGCGATTTCGACGATCTGTACCTCCGGCTTGGCCAGGGCCGCGTCGAGGTCGGCCCCGCTGTGAACGATCACCCGCCGCTCGGCCAGTTGCTGCTCCAGCGATTGCTGGACGTGCGGCCGGTCGGCCGCGGCGGCAGGAGTCGTCTCGGGCGGCACGCCCGCGTTGGGGACCGCCGGGGAATGCTCCGCTGTGGTCGGCGGGGAGTTATCCTTCGCCTGGCCCGCAGTTTGGCCCGCTTCGGGCTCCGCCTGGCGGACGATCTGGCCCGCCGGCGGCAGAGGCGGCGCCGCGGATTTCTCGGCTCCCTCCAGGTCGGTGCCGGGATCGGCCTTCGCCGGCGCCGACACTTTCTGTAGCAATGCCACCTCATCGCGGCTGTTGGGCTGGGGGCCCGGCCGCGAGACGAGGCCGTGCACCCGGTCGCACCACCAACAGAGAAACGCGATGTTGCTCCTTTGCGAGTGCGCGTCGAGACCGAACGTCTTGCCGAAATCGCTCTGCCCCATGGGCGTCAGGCAGAAGGTGAAGCTGAAGAAGCTCAAGACCAGGAAACCGGCCTGAAAGCCCAGCAAACCCGCGAAGATGCCGTCGAAGATCTTGGGAAACTCCACGCGCAGGTGACCCGTCAGGCAGGCGAAGCAGATGCCGTAGGCGATGCACAACGTGGCAACGGCCACGCACAGAAAAATCATCGCATAGCCGTAGTCGGTGGTGGTGGCGGCCGGCACGTTGGCGATGATCACCGGGGTGAGGAAGATCGCCGCATAGGCGGCCAGCAGCAGATGGAAGAACAAGATCCACGTGGCGTAGAAGCCGATCTGCACGGCGACCCACGCGAACAGTCCGCCCACGGCTACGGCCAGCCAAAAAACCATGGAAGTTATCCTACGACCCTTTTGATTTCGTCCAGAGTGGTAATGCCCGCGATTACCTTGCGCAGCGCCTCGCTCTTCAAATTGGAGCGGCCTTTCTTGTCTCCTTCAGTTTTGAGTTTTTCGGAGATGGCCCCGTTTTGGGCCATCTCTGTCCGCAGCTCCTCGGTAATCAACAGCAGATCGCAGATCGCCACCCGCCCGTAATAGCCGGTGCCGCCGCACAGCTCGCAACCGGTGGCCTCGAACATGTTCTTGGTGTCGATGCCCTTTTGCTGGAATTCCTGGAGCAGGGCGGGGCTCAGTTGGGCCGGCTTCCTGCACTCCTTGCACAGCTTGCGCACCAGCCGCTGAGAAACCAGCAGGCTGAGCCCCGAGGAGAGCAGCAGCGGCGACACGCCCAGGTCCAACAAGCGGATGATGGCCGTGGCATTGCTGTCGCAGTGCAGCGTGGCCAGCACGAGGTGGCCGGTCTGTGCCGCGCGGAGGGCGATTTCGGCCGTCTCCTCGTCGCGGATTTCGCCCACGCAAATCACGTCGGGATCCTGCCGCAGAATGCTGCGCAGCGACTTGGCGAAGGTGATGCCGGCCCGGGGATTGATTTCGATCTGGCTGGCTTCCGCCAGCGGGGCTTCGATGGGGTCTTCCACCGTAATCACGTTGTGCGTGTAACGGTCGATCTGATTCAACATCGAATACAGGGTGGTGGTTTTCCCGCTTCCCGTGGGCCCGCAAATCAGCACCATGCCCGATGGCTTGCTGACGGCGCTGACGATCAGGGAGCGTTGCCGGTCGGGAATGCCCAGGTCGGTCAGGGTGATCTGGCCGGCACTTTGGTTGAGCACGCGGATGGACAGTTTTTCGCCGTTGAGGGCCCCCGCGCTGGCCACACGGAAGGCAACCGCAGTCCCCCCCTTCTTGGCCGTAAAGGCGCCGTCCTGGGGCCGCCGCCGTTCCGAGATGTCCATGCTGGAAACGGCCTTGATGCTGTTGATGACCGCCCGGCATGTTTCGCCGGAAAGCTCGCGAACCGTGCGGAGCGTGCCGTCGATGCGCAGGCGCACCGCGTACGACAACTGGTCTTTCGGATCGATCAACAGATCGCTGGCCCGCTGCTGCAAGGCATGATCGATGATTTGCACGGTCAAGTCCAGGAATTTTCTGTCTCCCGACTGGCTTTCCCCGTGACCGTAAAGCTGCCGTAGCTCCTTGCCCGACGCGTCAAACAGGTGCAAGGCCGACTCGTCGGTCACGAACTGCTTCCGCGACTTCCAAATGCTGCGTACGGCGCCGCGGATGCGCTGCAAGAAATCGGCCGCGGATGCTCCCGAGCCGTCCGCCTTTTGGGTTTCGGCCACCACCAGTCCCAGGAACACCAGCGGGCCGGCGAACAGCGTGACCACGTAGAGCAGGGACTTGTACTGGTTGGGCACCAAGGGGCTGACTTCGACCCGCTGCACCAGATGCAGACAGGCATACACCCAGACCAGCAGCAAAAAGACTCTCCACAGGCTGATCGGCAACGACACGATCGTGGGAATGTCGACTTGGCCAAGCAACAAGAACATCGCGGTCGCCACGTTCTGGAAAAGGCCCGGCATGGGCAGTTCCCCCTTGCCGTCGAGGACTTGATCCCGAATCAAGCCCAGCGGCGAAGAGGCAATCCACCCCGACGCGCCGTTCGCCGCCCCCCGTATTGTGACCAAGAACGGCGTCGGCGTCAACTCTAGCCGTGCCGGGTGGCCCATCAGCCATATGCTGCCAACGATACAGTTTGGCCGAAAAAAACGTCACCTACAAGAAAATTGTCGAATCGACCTTCGTGCGATGGCTCGGCGGTGCTCGGCGGCGGACTGCCAAACGGGGCATAAGGCGTCCGATCCGGTCGGCGTCACGCCCCGAGGAGTTGTTAGCTTTACCGCCGGGCCGCGGCGCGGTATGTTGCCGGAGCGATCCGCCTCTCGGATTCGCCACTTCCAATGCCATGCGCCGCGGTTGGCCGCACCCACCACAGGAGAAATCGACGGTGAATACCATCACGACGAGCGCGCCGGTACCGTCAAAAGCCGTTTTCCTCGGGCGTCCATTTCCACGAATTTTGACGCGTTCCGCGTTCCTCGCGGTGCTCGTGCCATTTCTGGCAGTTTTGTTTCCGAGCGGGGATAACCCGCGCGACGCACAGGCCGCGGCCACGGGGGCAGCCAAGGCGGATTTCTTCGTCTCACCGCAAGGTGATGACCGTTGGTCGGGTGTCTTGCCCGAGCCGAACTCGTCCCGGACCGACGGCCCGTTGGCCACCGCCGAACGGGCGCGGGACGCCGTCCGGCAGCTTCGCGCCGCCCAGCAATTCGATCGGCCCGTGCGGGTCCTCTTCCGCGGGGGTATCTACCGCCGCACGCAGCCACTGGTGCTGCGCGCGGAGGATGCAGGCAGGGACGGCAGCCCGACGATTTATGAGTCCTACCCCACGGAAAAGGCCATCTTTAGCGGCGGGACGTTGATCTCCGGCTGGCAGCGCGACAAGGGACCGTTGTGGAAGGTCGAACTGCCCGAGGTCAAGTCCGGCCACTGGTACTTCCGCCAGCTCTTCGTCAACGGCCAGCGGCGGCTCCGGCCGCGACTGCCCAAAGAAGGTGCGTTCGTCCCGGCCGGCCTGCCGAAGATGGACACCAGCGGCTGGATGGGCGCCGGCCTGGAGGCCAAGAGTCCCTTGGACCTGAGGGCGTTTCAATTCAAGCCGGGGGACATCTGCAAGGGCTGGACTAACCTGGATGACGTGGAAGTGGTGGTGCTCCAGTTCTGGATGGAAGCCCGCCTGCGGATCCGCGAGACTGACGAGAAGAACCATGCCGTGCTCTTCACCGGCGGGAGTTGGCGCCCCCTGACTTGGTCGGGTGGGTACTATGTGGACAATGTGTTCGAGGCCCTCGACACGCCCGGCACGTGGTACTTGGACCGCAAGCTGGGCGTGCTCTACTACCATCCGTTGCCCGGCGAAGACATGAGCAAGATCGAGGTCGTCGCGCCGGCCGCGCAGCAACTGGTGCGGCTGGAGGGCGATGCGAAGTCGGGCAAGCCGGTGCGCAACGTCATCTTCCGCGGCCTTTCCTTCCAACACACCAATTGGACGCTTCCGCCGCAGGGTTTCGCCTACGAGCAGGGGGAAATCGTCCCGCCGGCCGCCATCCATGCCGACGGGGCGGTCGGCTGCCGGATCGAGCACTGCGAGTTGGCCCACCTGGGCGCCTGGGGCATCGAGCTGCGGCGGGGCTGCCGCGACAACGTCATCACGGCCAACCTGATGCGCGACCTGGGCGCCGGCGGCCTGAAGATCGGCGAGCCGGAGAATTGCAAGGAGGACGTGGACGAAACCTGCCGCACGACCGTCTCCGACAATCGCCTGCTGGACGCCGGCCAGGTCTATCTCGGCTCGCCCGGCATCTGGATCGGCGAGAGCAGCGGGAACACCGTCAGCCACAACGAAATCTCCGGGCCGCTGATGTGGGCCATTTCGGTCGGCTGGACCTGGTCCTACTTCCCCTTGCAGCGGGCGCGGGACAATATCGTCGAATTCAATCATACGCACCACATCGGCACGGGCGTTCTCGGCTCGCACTGCGCAATCTACGCCTTGGGCACCTCGCCCGGCACCGTGATCCGCAACAACCACATCCACCACGTGTTCAGCAGCCCGCTATGGCGCGGCGCTGCTGAAGGGATCATTTTGGACAACGGCTGCTGCGGAATCCTCGTGGAAAACAACGTGGTCCATGATGCCGCGGCCGGCGGCTTCGGCACCAACTACAACTGCTTCGGCAACATCGTCCAGAACAACATTTTCGCCCGCGGCACGCAGTACCAACTTACCGTCTACGGCGATCTTCCGACGGGCAATCCGGAGCCCAAAGGCGAGGTCTTCGCCCGCAACATCGTGGTATGGAACGAAGGTCCCCTGATCAAGGAGGCCGATTGGCCCAACTTCAGCACGCTCTGGGACTACAATCTTTACTACCACGAAGGTGGAAAGCTGGTGACCTTCATGAAATACACCTTCGACCAGTGGAAGGCGAAAGGCCTCGACACGCACTCGATTCTCGCCGATCCGCTGTTCGTGGACGCCAAGAATGGCAATTTCGCGCTGCGGCCAGGGTCGCCCGCCCTCACGTTGGACTTCCGGCCCATCGACCTCAGCAAGGTGGGGCCGCGGACGGCTGCGGGCCCGGCGGCAAACACAACGGCCGAGGCGATACGGTAGTCACGCGCGGCAACGTTGCGGCGCGGGAACCAGGGGTCACGATCTATTTCGGCGCCGCCAATACTCGTTCCAGAAAAGAAGCGTCCAGATATTCGGCGTCGTGGTTTTCATAAAGGACGTCGAAGACCACGGGCGCGTCCGGCGCAATGGCCAAGATGTGAGCCAGTTCTTGCTGCTTCTCGGGATCGGCGAGCCGTTGATGCACGCTCCACAGGCGGCCGTCGATGTCCAAGGCCGGCTGGCCGGCCATCCAAAGCCCGATCTTCCCACGCGCCTCGGCGGCAAGCTCCTTGACCACGGGACCACTGGCCGCCAACAGCCCCGTATTGACCGCCAATCGCACGTTCGCCATGCCCAGGCGTTTGAGAGACTCCAGCGCGTCGGCCAGATTCACGGGTGGTTTACCGGGGTAAACTCGCAAATACACCGTGATGTGCCGCGCTTCGGCCCGCCGACAAATCTCCTTGAGCGTTGCATCGGTCGAAGCAAGGTGTTGCGGGACGGTAAAATCGACCTCGGGCTGCTTGTGCATCGAAAGGAGCAGATCGCGGCTGCCAATCGCCGCCGTTTTGGCCAGCACGTCGTCGATCACGGCCAGGCTGGCGGCCAAATCCTCGGGCGAATTGTTGACCAGCCGCAGGTCGGGAAACAAATTGATGCCCGAGGTAAGGTCGACGATCACACGCAGCTTCTGCCGAGCAATCCAACCGGCCTCGCGCGTCATCGACTCCATGCTGCGGTCGTGGAGATAGCGCCAATCGACCAGTACGCCGTTGAAGTGTTCGAAGAAAGTGGGCCGGGCCAAAATCTCTTCCTTAATGGAAACAATCTTTCGCAACGGCAGGATTCGGTTTCGCGGCCGCGGAAAGGGAACGACGTGAGGAATCTCCTCGACAAGTTCCGTCTTCAGCCGGACCTCGAAAATCCGCACGTCGCCGCCGGCGATGGTCGCCGGGCCATTGGCGCCGATCGCCGTAAAGTCAACTCCCGGGGGAAGCTGTCCCGGGGCCCCTCGCTCCGAACTGTCGACGGCCATCTCACGGATCGACTCGATGGGGCCGCAATGGGAAACGATCGAAAACGGCCGGCCGTGATAGGCGTTGTTCAACAGGCCGACGGTGTAGACGCCGCGATCCTTGCGACAGGCGATGACTTGAAGGTCAGGCCCCGCTTCGAACAGCGTCTGGCGGCGAAATGCCTGGTCCAACAGGGCGGCGACATGTTTTAACAATGGAAACGGTTTGCCCAACGGTCCGTCGGTCGGGTTGGCGATCTTACCTTGCGTTGCCGGCTCGATGCCGACGCCAAAGGGACTTGCCAAAACGGTGATTTTTCCTTTGCCGGCCGGGAATTCGATGGCGGCCGGCGTCTTACCGCACTGCATCAACACCTGGCTGCCTGCCGGAATCTCCAAGGGGAGAAGCTCGAACGGGGCATCCTCGACCAGGGACGCCGGCTTCGCGTCCACTTGTTGTTTGGCGGGCATTCGTATGGCCGGCCCGGTGATGCGAACGCCGGCCAGTCCGCCGGGCATCTTCAGAACGTTCCCGGCCGTGATGACCAGGTGGCCGCCGCCTTGAACGTACGCCAGCAGCTTGTCGCGAATCTCGGCGCCGCCAGCCAGTTCGCCGGTCACCACCAGCAGCGCATACCGCCCGAGCAGCCAGGCGGGCGCATCGCTCAGCAAACAGTCGGTCGAGTCGCCGAAGGGCGTCGGCGTGAGAAAGCCCGACTCATCGTGATAGTACGACGAATTCTCGTAGCCCGGGTAGAGCCGATCGAGCACGCCGTCGGTCAAGTAGTCGCCCGGCCCATAAGGCAAATTGCCCCAGACGCGATAGACGGTGTCGGTATACAAATGCCGTGCAAATGTCCAGCCGGCGAAGAAATCCGTCATCACGGCAATCGGGGCGAGCATCGTGCCCGGTGGGCCATTGGCTTTGATCCATCGTCCGGCCCCCTGCTGAATGCGTCCGATGGGCGAGAGTTTCGCCCCCTCGAACCAGCCGTTCTCGAAACCGATGATTGCCGAATTGTAGAGAATGTGGCTGTACATCAGCCGCTTGAGCAGACTGAGGCTCGTGCCTTCCGTCGGTCCGTATCGGTAATTGAACTGGTCGACGCCTTTTCCGCCATACGTCTTGAAACCCCAGCGATTGTAGACCGACGCATTGCCGAACCAGAGGACGCCATACTGCTTGCCGGCGCCGCGGATGAAGGCATAGTAGAGTTGGCTGTTCGGCAGCCCTTGGGCCGTTTCGGCCCCCAACAACGTGTAGACGCCTTCCTTGAGGAAGTAATGGCCGAAGTTCAACGACACCAGCGCCGCCACCTTGTTGCCCAAGTCGTCGGTCATACGCTGGAAATGCCGCTGGAAATTGAAATACTGCTCCACGCGGCTTGCCGAGGCGGGACACATCTGGGGAGCATAGCCGCCGATGTATCGGCCGTCTTGCTCGCCGACGTCCACCCCCAGCCAGCGTGGACCAAGCTTCTCCGCAAACATTTTTAGCGTTTCGGCCGACGGCTTGAACTGCGGCCAACTGCCGGTAGGACCGCTGCCGGGAACGTATCCCCAAATGTCGAACAGATAGAGATTGCGACGCCGTAACTCTTCAACCATGTCGCCAAGCTTCGGCGCCGACAGCACGCTACAGTGTGGCCAGACCACGTCGCCCAATTCCTGAGCCTTGTACTTGTCAAGGTTTTCAACCGTGGGCCAATCTCGCATGCTGGTCATTTGCGTGCGGTTGTGGAATATCTCCCAATCGGGTGGACGAACCGCACGACGCTCGTAGTCGGGATGTTCCCGCGGATCGACCAGGTGCGTGTAGAGCCTCCGAGGGCTCGGCTCGTCCGCAGCGAGCGCCCCATGCTGTGGTGCGACAAGTCCCATGAGGATGCAGCTTAGCAGGAGAAACCAACGTCGGCCGTGGCTGTCACTCGGCAGATATTCGCGAGGCAATGTCATGGAACGTGCTCCAGGAGTTGGAGATTTGGCGGGGGGGACGATTGGCGGGAATCGACGCAATGTCTTTATCAAACACCCGATCTTAACTCAATCGCAGCACCATAGAAAGACCGGGGAGAACCGCACGCCATGCCGGAAAGGAAGAGATCCGGATTGCGATCGTTCTGCTGGCCGCCAGAAACGGAACCGCGCAAAAAAAGGGGGGCCTGTGACGTGCCGCCTTACATAGCGGCTCATCGGGCGGTAAGGGCAAGGTAACCGTCCGATTCCAACTCGTCAGAGGCCCCACGGGCCAAACACACCATAAAGAAGAACGTCCTTTTCGCTGTCTTATTGCATTGCACAGCACGTGCCAATTGCCGGAGTTGCCCGCCACAATCCCCGCGAATCGCTCTAAGTCGCTGAAAGACAACGAATTGTGGCTGGCGGTCAAGCCGGGTGTCCGCGGGGGAGCAACGCTGTGCATCGTTGGGCCCAGCGTATTGTTCCGCTACATCGCGCGTAGCAAGGTGCTACGATCTGCTCAATGCCAGAGCGGAGCCGTAGCTTGACAGAGGCCGGATCGGGGGGTAGGGATTAGGGGCGAGGAATGTGAGAATCGGATTTGAAATGTCTGCTTCCAACCCTCGCCCCTAATCCCTTTGCCCCATGCCTGCTTCCGACTGCCAACACCTGCCCGAGACGATCGAAAACGTCGAGCAGCTCGAGGAATTGCTCAGCCGGCCGACGCCCGAGGCCATCGCGGCGATGGCTGGGCTCGAAGGGGACCTGATCGTGCTGGGGGTGGGCGGAAAGATCGGGCCGAGCTTGGCCCGCATGGCCCGGCGGGCGAGTGATGCGGCCGGTGTGCGCCGCCGCGTGATCGGCGTGGCTCGATTTTCCACGCCCGCCCTGGAGAGGCAACTCCAGGCGCAAGGCATCGACACCATCCGTTGCGAGCTGCTCCATGCCGAGCAGTTGGCCGCCCTGCCCGAGGTGCCCAACGTCCTTTATCTGGCCGCCATGAAGTTCGGCTCGACCGGGCAGGAGGCCGCCACGTGGGCCAGAAACGTCTATCTGCCCGGCCGGGTTTGCGAAAAATACCGCCACAGCCGCATCGTCGCCTATTCGACCGGCAACGTCTACCCGCTCACGCCGGTCGAGCGCGGCGGCTCGCTCGAAGGCGATCCGCTGGGCCCGGTCGGCGAGTATGCCATGAGTTGTCTGGGACGGGAGCGGGTCTTTGCGCACTTCAGCCAAGTGGCCGGCACGCCCGTGGCCCTGATCCGGCTGAACTACGCTTGCGAGCTCCGCTATGGCCTGCTGGTCGACGTGGCCCAAAAAGTCCTGGTCGGCGAGCCGATCGACGTGACGATGGGCTACGTCAACACCATCTGGCAGGGCGACAATAATGCCATGACGTTGCAAGCGTTCGGGCATGCTGCGTCGCCCCCCCTGGCGGTCAACGTGACCGGCCCGGAGACCTTGAGCGTCCGCCAGGTGGCCGAGCAGATGGGCGAGCTGCTCAACCGCCCGGTCCGTTGCGTGGGCAACGAGGCGCCGGACGCCCTCCTGAGCAATGCCAGTCTGGCCTATCGCCTGTTCGGCCGACCGCAGGTGAGTACATCGCAGATGATTCGTTGGATTACCGATTGGTGTCGCCGCGGCGGCGCGACGCTGAACAAGGCGACCCACTTTGACGTGCGGGACGGAAAGTTTTGACATGGACCAACCTATCGATCCGGCGATCCGCAAACTCCTCCAGCGCGGACTGGTCATCCCGGCCAGCCCGTTGGCGCTCGACCGGAATCGGCGTTTCGACGTGCGGCGGCAACGGGCGCTATGGCGCTATTATGCGGCGGCGGGGGCCGGCGGCGTGGCCGTGGGCGTCCACACCACGCAATTCGCCATCCGCGACGCCAAGATCGGGCTGTTCGAGCCTGTCTTGAGCCTGGCCGCGGAAGAATTCGACCGCCTTGATGCCGATGGCCGCGAGCCGCTGCTGCGCATTGCCGGCATTTGCGGCCGCACGCCGCAAGCCGTGGCCGAAGCCACCCTGGCCCGGGACCTGCGCTATCACACCGGACTGCTCAGCCTTGGCGCGATGCGCGACGCCGATGAAGACGCCCTGCTGGCGCATTGCCGGGCGGTGGCCGAGGTGATTCCCCTGGTGGGCTTCTATCTCCAACCGGCCGTCGGCGGGCGCGTTCTGCCCTATGAGTTCTGGCGGCGATTCGTCGAGATCGAGGCCGTGCTGGCCATTAAGATCGCGCCGTTTGACCGCTATCGGACCCTGGACGTGGTTCGGGCGGTGGCCGAGTCGGGCCGCCGCGACGTGGCGCTCTATACCGGCAACGACGACCATATCGTGTTGGATTTGCTCACCCCCTATCGATTCCATGCGGCCGGTAAGGTAGTCGAGCAGCGGATCGTCGGCGGGCTGCTGGGCCACTGGGCCGTTTGGACCCGCCGGGCGGTCGAATTGCTCGACGAGTGCCGGGCCGCCGCTGATCGGGACGAGCCGGTTCCCGTCGAATTGCTCCGCCTGGCCGGCGAAGTGACCGACGCCAACGCGGTGATCTTCGACGCCGCGCACGGCTTTGCCGGCTGTATCCCCGGCATCCACGAAGTGCTTCGCCGGCAACGACTGCTGGAAGGCACGTGGTGCCTCGATCCGCAGGAAACGCTCGGTGCCGCCCAGGCGGCTGAGATCGACCGCATCGGCCGGGCGTATCCACACCTGGCCGACGATCAGTTCGTCGCCGAACACCTTGATGAGTGGCTAAAATCATGATCCTCGATCCCTTGGAAGTACTGAAACAGTTGGTGGCCATCCCCAGCGTCAATCCGATGGGCCGAGACGTGACTGGCCCGATCTACGGCACCGCCCGGCTGACCGACTTCTTGGAAAAAACCTGCCGGCAGATCGGTTTGACGACCCAGCGGCAACTGGTAGCGCCCGGCCACGAGAATTTGATCGCCCGATTGGACGGTCACCGCGCGCCGGAGGACGGCGGCGTGATTTTGTTGGATGCCCATCAGGATACGGTGCCGGTCGACGGGATGACCATCCCGCCGTTCGAGCCGCAAGAGCGAGAGGGACGGCTTTATGGCCGCGGCGCGTGCGACACCAAGGGCGGCATGGCGGCCATCCTCGCGGCCCTCTCGCGCCTGGCCCAGCACCAGCCGCGGCCGGCAGCGACCGTGATCCTGAGTTGTACGATCAACGAGGAATACGGTTGTACCGGGGCTAGGCGGCTCACGGAGTCATGGAGCGGCGGGCACGACAAGCTCATGCCTCGCAAACCCGACGTTGCCGTGAGCGTTGAGCCCACCGGCTTGGACGTGGTGATTGCTCATCGGGGCGTGATCCGCTGGAAGTGCAACACCCACGGCCGTGCCGGTCACAGCTCCCGGCCCATCGCCGAAGACAACGCGATCTATACCATGGCCCGCGTCGTGACGGCGATCGAGCAGTACGCGGCCACGCTCGGCACTCATGGCAGAGTTCATCCGCTTTGCGGCCCTTGCACCGCGAACGTCGGCACGATCCGCGGCGGGGCGAGCGCCAACATCGTGCCCGATCGATGCACGATCGAGATCGAGCTGCGGCCGCCGCCCGGCGACGACCTGGCCGCCGCCCGGCAACGGCTGATCGATCATTTGACGCATACGGTCGCCGCCCGGTTCCCCATCGAACACGAGCCGCCGTACATGGCGGGACCGCCTTTGTCGAACCAGCACAACGCCGCCTTGGCCGAGCAGCTTTGCCACGTAGCAGGCGAGGTGGCCGGCGGTTGTCGCAAGGTGGGGGTGCCGTACGGGACCAACGCGGCGTTGTTTGCCGCCGCCGGCGTGCCTGCGGTCGTGCTGGGGCCGGGCTTTCTCGCCCAGGCCCACACGGCGGACGAATGGGTGCCCGTCGATCAGGTCCGCCAGGTGGCCGAGATTCTGTATCGATTCTGCCTGGCTTTCGCGCAGCCCGAAATGTGTCACGCGGGGAGCAGTTGAGAAACCGCCGAATCTTGACAGTTGTTCCGCCCGGGGCTAACGTGAGAGCTGTTCGGGCGAGTGGATTCTGGAAAACAATACCTTGCTCATGTCGTTCCGCAAAGGGGAGCGGGCCTTATGTCGAAACACAAATCGCATCCGTTGGTCGATCGGACCGAACCGAATTTCCTGGAAGAGACCTTTCCTTACAGCCTGCCGCCGTTGATTTGCTTCGACGGTCCCATGATCGAGCACATCGATGGGAAGGCGGTGAAATTCGATCCCACGACCGTGCAGAGTCGGGACATTTTCATCACCGACACGACTTTCCGCGACGGCCAGCAGGCGCGGCCTCCCTATACGGCCGACCAGATGGTTCGCATCTACGACATGATGGCGAAACTGGGCGGCCCGCACGGCGTCATCCGGCAGACCGAGTTCTTCCTCTATACGAGCAACGACCGCCGCACGCTCGACCGCTGCCGCGACCTGGGCCACCGCTATCCCGAGTGCACCGGCTGGATCCGGGCCAACAAGGGGGACTTCCGCCTGGTGAAAGAAGCCGGGCTGAAGGAAACCGGCATGCTCACCAGTTGCTCCGATTACCACATCTTCCAAAAGCTCAAGTTCAAGAGCCTGCAGGAGTGCATGGACGCCTATTGCGGCGTGGTCGAAGAGGCGTTTGCCGCCGGCGTGCGGCCGCGGTGCCATTTGGAGGACGTTACCCGGGCCGACATCGACGGCTTCGTGCTCCCCTTCTGCGAGCGGCTGATGCGGATGAGCGAACAGGTGCCCGAGAAGCTGTCGGTCAAGATCCGGCTCTGCGACACGATGGGGTTCGGCGTGAGTTTTCCCGGCGCGACGCTGCCGCGGAGCGTGCCGAAGCTGATCTACAAGTTGAACCAGGAGGTCGGCGTCCCCAGCGACCGGCTCGAGTGGCACGGCCACAACGACTTCCACAAGGTCCACGTCAACGCGGCCACCGCCTGGCTGTACGGCTGCGACGCGGTCAATGCCACGCTCTTCGGTTTTGGCGAGCGGACGGGCAACCCGCCGCTGGAAGGCGCGATCATCGAGTACATCGCCCTCAAAGGCCACCTGCACGGCGTCCATCCGCAGATGATCAGCGAGCTGGCCGATTACATGCGCACCATCCATTTGCCCATTCCGGACCATTATCCGTTCGTGGGCCGCTGCTTCAACACCACCAGTGCGGGCATTCATGCCGGCGGGTTGCGGCGGGACGAGCGGATCTACAACATCTTCGACACCACGAAGCTGTTGGGCCGGCCGCCCCGCGTGGCCTTGACCGACAAGAGCGGCGCCGACGGCGTGGCCCATTGGGTCAACGAGTTCTTTGGCCTGAAGGACGATCACCGCATCAGCGTGATCAAGATGCACAAGCTGGCCCGCTGGGTCACCGACCAGTACGAGAAGCACGGCCGGCTCACGTCCATCGGCGACGAAGAGATGGAAGAGAAGGTCAAAGAGGCCATGCCCGAGTACTGGAAGAAGTACAAGGGCTAGCGGTGCGGCGCCCCGAAAGCGGCGTTGATTGCGACTCTGGAAACAGTGCCGTGTTTAGCCGCCGCCGGTACGTCGGCGTGCAGAGCAACTTTGGGATGCTGACCGGCGTGCCGCCGGCCGCTCAACGGCAGTGATTTCCGAGCGTCAAGAAACAGCACTTCCCGCCAGTTACGGAACAAAGCAGCATGCAGCTCGAGCCCCGTCGCCACACCGGCTATGTCTGGGCCATCTCGCTGGTGGCGGCCATGGGCGGACTCCTGTTCGGCTACGATTGGGTGGTGATCGGCGGGGCCAAGCCGTTCTTCGAACGCTACTTCGAGCTCAGCTCGGCGTTCGCCAAAGGCTGGGCCAATAGTTGCGCCCTGGTCGGCTGCCTGCTGGGAGCGATCCTCTCCGGCGGTCTGGCCGATCGTTTCGGCCGCCGGCGTTTGCTCATGCTGTCGGGCGTGCTGTTCCTGGCCACCGGCATCGGCACGGCGCTGGCCCACAGTTTCGCCTCCTTCATCGCTTTTCGCATCCTGGGCGGCATGGGCATCGGCCTGGCGTCGAATATTTCGCCCATGTATATCGCCGAAGTCGCGCCCGCCGAAAGCCGCGGAAAGTTCGTCTCCCTGAACCAGCTCACCATCGTGCTGGGCATCCTCTTGGCCCAACTCGTCAACTGGATGATCGCCGAACGCGTGGCCGAGGGCGCCACCAGCCTGGAAATTCTCAATTCCTGGAACGGGCAGTATGGCTGGCGGTGGATGTTCGGGGCGGGCACGGTGCCCGCGGCCCTCTTCTTCCTGATGATGTTCCTGGTCCCGGAAAGCCCGCGCTGGCTGGTGAAAAACGCCCAGGACGCCGAGGCCGAGCGGATTCTCGCCCGCATCGGCGGCCCCGCGCACGCCGCCCGCGAATTGGCCCAAATCCAAGCCACGCTGGTCAATGAAATCGAGCGCGTCGACTTCGGCGAATTGTGGGAACCGAAGCTCCGCCGCGTGCTCGTGCTGGGGGTCGCGCTGGCCGTCTTGCAGCAATGGTGCGGCATCAACGTGATCTTCAACTATGCCGAGGAAATCTTTCAGGCCGGCGGCTACGGCGTCGATCAGGTGCTCTTGAACATCGTGGCCACGGGCGTGGTGAACCTCGCGTTTACCTTCGTGGCGATCTATAGCGTCGATCGGCTCGGCCGGCGGAAGCTGATGCTCTGGGGCGAGGCCGGCCTGGCCGTGATTTACGCGATTTTCGGGGCGTGCCTCTATTTCGACAGCAAAGGACCGCAAATCCTGATCCTCGTCGTCACCGCCATCGCCTGCTATGCCTGCACGCTGGCCCCGGTCACTTGGGTGGTGATTTCCGAAATTTTCCCCAACCGCATTCGCGGCGCCGCCATGTCGATCGCGGTGTTCGCCCTGTGGGCGGCCTGTTTCCTCGTGACCTTCACCTTCCCCACCCTCAACCGCCAGCTTGGCACGGCTTGCACGTTTTGGATGTATGGGGTGATTTGCGTGGTGGCGTTTGTATTCTTTTGGCGGCGACTGCCGGAGACCAAGGGCAAGTCGCTGGAAGAGATCGAGCATCAACTAATGTAGAAGGAAAAAGGGGACTGTCCCCTTTTTCCCAAAAAGAGTCTGTAGGAGCACGGCATGAATTCCCGTGAACGCTTCCTGGCGGTTCTCGACGGCAAGATGCCCGATCGCGTTCCCGTGACCCTCTTCATCGCCGATCAGGGCCATTTCATCAATCAGATTTACCCGCACGTCGACCCGTGGGATTTCGAAACGCTGCAACTGAAAGTCATCGAAATCCAACGCCAATTGGGCGTCGATATCTTCGTCCGGCTGCTCTATGGGCTAGCCGATCCCCTGTCGATCCACATGGGCGGGCTGAATGTCTCGCGACAGACCGACGATTGGGAAGTCCACACCGAGGAACTGCACCAAGGCGCCACCACCATCGAGCGCTCGACGATTCGCACCCCCGACGGCGTGTTGACGCAGGACTTTTCCCGCAACGAGCTGCGGCCGGGCACGTTCGTCTACGCCTGCACCAAGAAACCGATCAAAACGCCCGCCGATCTGGAAATCGCCATCCGGCACGAGCCGGGCATGCCCGAATCGTTCAAAAACAGCGCCAAACAGCGGGTGCAGCGGATCAAGGCCGCCCTGGGCGACGACGGCATCGTCGGCTGCTGGTCGCCGCACGGCCCCTTCAACAACGCCTCGCTCCTGATCGATCATCAGGATCTCTACAGCCTGTTCCTCACCGACTTCCCGTTCTACGAGCGGCTGATGACGTTCGCCATGAATCGGATTCTGGACCATGCCCAGGCCATGGCCGACGCCGGCGTCGACGTGCAGTGCGTGGGAGGCAATGTGCCGGGCGGGTTCCTGGGCCGGCGGACCTACGACAAGTACATCCTGCCCTTCGAGCGGAAATATATCGAGTTCCTGCAACGCGGCGGCACGCCGGCCATGTATCACAACTGCGGCGAAATCATGAACCTGGTCGAGTCGTACAAGGAACTGGGCGTGCGGGTGGTCGAGCCCTTCTCGCCGTCCCCCCTGGGCGACGCCGATCTGGCCCGCGCCAAAACGCTGGTCGACGGCCAGTACGTCATGCTGAGCGGCATCGACCAGGTCAACGTGCTGCAGAAGGGCACCGTCGACCAGGTGAAGCGGGCGACCGAGCAAGCGATCCGCACCGGCAAGCCGGGCGGCGGGTTTATCCTGCAGCCGGTCGATTTTCTGGAATATGGCACCCCACTAGAGAATGTCGAAGCCTACGTGGCCACCGCCCGAGAGCACGCGGCGTATTGAAGAGCGGCTACGTAGGTGACGGTGCCTGTGGTTCTTTAACCCGCGATTCCTCTTGCTGAAAAAAGAATCGCATGAGCTTGTCGTAAGCGCGAGATTGGATGTATGTCCCGCTGAGCCAGCGCGAGACGGTCTCGGGGGCGATGCTAATCCGTTCGGCGAATTCTTTCTGCGTTAGGCCGAGACGTCCCAGGCGTTGGCGAATTTCTTCGGGCGACAAGAGTCCTAAGTGCTCGCGCAAGCCCTGTGAAATCTGTTCGTCCGTGGTATTGTCGAAGAAGACCTCGCCACACGACTGGCACTTGTTGACTTTCAATGCGGCAATCGAAAAAGTGTACACGGAACCGTCATGTTTGGCCCGCGCGTCGTATGGAATAGCGTCCGGGCAAACGTCCGTCTTGCCGCACTCCGGGCATCGCTGCGGGAATCGTCTCTCAGCCATATCGGTCGCCTGATTCACGCGTTCGTCGCTTCACTTATGCTGGCTTGATGTTTACGACCCATATCGTCGAGTCGGAATCCGTAGCTCCGCGGTCAAACGCCGTCTCGATATAAATCTGCTGAGCACCAATGAGAAGCCGAAAATCGTAATGAAATCGGTAACGCTCGCGGTATTCCTCGCGGGTCTCGGGCGTTTGCTGAACCTCCTGGCGGTGTTCATACATCAACTGACCAATGCCCTGTTGGGTATGATTGCTGAGATTTTCGCGAAGCCATTCCGCTGCGCGTCGCTTCCACTGAATGAACCCGGTGAACCTCCATTCCTTCAGGAGTCCCCGGTACTGATCGAGTTCCTCTGCGTCCGAAACAGGTGGCACTTAGTCCCCTCCGGGCACAGAGAAGCCGGCGCGTGGTCAGACTCCATTCAAGTGTAGATAATCGCTTGATATATATCAAGTCGGTCCGACTGCCGTCCGATGACCAGTGACGACGTTCGGCTACCCCTCCCGCTTGCACGTGGCACCATTTCGTGTCATATTGCGTGTTTTGCCGTTTCGCCCGGGCACTTGCAGGAGCAGCAACCGCGTGGAAATCTGGCCGGCGATTGACCTGCGTGGGGGGGAATGCGTACGCCTGCGGCAGGGCGATTATAGCCAGGAAACCGTTTTTGACGACGACCCGACGGCCGTCGCCCGACATTGGGTCAAACTGGGGGCCAAATGCCTGCACCTGGTCGATTTGGACGGTGCCCGCGAGGGCCGGCCGGTCAACCTGACCACGGTACGGTCGATTGTCGAGGCGGCTGGCGTGCCTTGCGAGCTGGGCGGCGGCATCCGCAACGAGGAGTCGATACGCACCCTATTGGACGCGGGATTGGAGCGGCTGGTGATCGGCACGCTGGCCCTGCGGGAACCCGACTGGTTTCGCAGCATGTGCCGGGCATTTCCCGAGCGGTTGGTGTTGGGGATCGACGCCCGCGAGGGCCGGGTGGCCGTCGAGGGCTGGCTGGAGACGAGCGACGTGGCGGCCGTCGAGTTGGCCGGCCGGTTTGCCGGCGAGCCGATCGCGGCGCTAATATATACGGACATCGCCACCGACGGCATGATGACCGGCCCGAACGTGCCGGCGATGGCCCAGATGCAGGCGGCGGTCGCCTGGCCGGTGGTGGCCTCCGGCGGCGTGACGACGAAAGAGGACGTAGCCCGGCTGGCGGCCGTACCGATGGCCGGTTGCATTATCGGCCGGGCGTTGTATGAAGGAATGTTGACCTTGCCCGAAGCGCTCGTCGCTGCGGGAAAGAAACCATAGAATGCGGGACATTGTCCGCTGCCGGAACGGCAACCCGGTTGGGGTGGCAGTTCAACTGCCACCCCAACAATAGTGACCGGCCCGGCCCATACTCTCCGAGGGAACTTTTCATGCCCAAGTATTCCGTCGAGCAAATTCGGAACATCGTTTTCTGCGGACACGGTTCGGCCGGCAAGACCACGCTGGTCGACAAGATCCTCACCAGCACCGGGACGATCAGCCGGCCGGCCAGCGTCGATGACGGCACCAGCATCTGCGACTTCGATGAAGAGGAAAAGCACCACAAGTACACCATCGAATCGAGCGTGGTGCGCGTCGATCACGCCGGCAAGCACTTCACGCTGATCGATACGCCGGGCTATCCGGACTTCGTCGGCCAGGCGATCGGCGCCATGCGGGGCGTCGATACGGCGGCGATCGTGATCAACGCCCAATCCGGCATCGAGGTCAACACCCGGCGGGTCTTCAGCGAGGCGAAGAAGGCCGGCCTGGGACGGATCATCATCCTCAACCGCATGGACGCCGAGAACATCGACTTCTCCACGCTGGTCGACAGCATTCAGGAGCTGTTTGGCAAGGCCTGTGTGCTGTTGAACGTGCCGCTGGGCCACGGAGCCGATTTCCGCGGTGTGGCCAGCACGCTCAAGCCGCCGGCCGACGCCAGCGGGGCCCTCGTCGATCCCACCGAGATCAGCGAATCGCTCCTGGAGACGATCATCGAGGTTGATGAAGAGGTGACGGAGCGCTATTTCGAGGGCACGCAGCCTAGCGAGGAAGAAATCTCGCGGCTGATCGTCCGCGCGGTGGCCCAGGGAACGCTGATTCCCTTGGTGTGCGTCTCGGGCAAGACGGGCGTCGGCCTGCCGGAATTGATCGAGGCGCTCGGCCTATGTGCCCTGCCGCCGGACGCGATCACGCGGACGGCCAAGAATGCGGCCGGTGAAGCGGTCGAGGTGAAGGCCGATCCGGCCGGCCCGCTGGTGGCTCAGGTGTTCAAGACCCGCATCGACCCCTTCGTGCAGAAGCTCAATTTCATCCGCGTTTTCTCCGGCACGCTGAAGAAGGACTCGACCGTCCCGGTGGTGGGCGTGCGGAAGCCGGTCAAGCTGAGCGCGCTATTGCAGGTGCAGGCCGAGGAAACGGAGCCGACCGACGAGGTGGGCCCCGGCGGCGTCGTGGCCGTGGCCAAGGTCGAAGACTTGCACACCGGCTCCTCGCTGGGCGAGCTGACGATGCCGCCCATCCCGTTCCCCACGCCGATGGTCGGGCTGGCCGCCACGCCGAAGAGCCGCGGCGACGAAGGAAAGCTGTCCGGCGCGCTGCAGAAGATTTGCGAAGAAGACTCCACGTTCCATCGCGATCTTGATGCGCAGACCAAGGAGATGGTCATCACCGGCATGAGCGAGCTGCACTTGCAGGTCATCCGCGAGCGGCTCAAACGTCGCGACAAAGTGGAAGTGGAAACCCGCGAGCCGAAAATCCCCTACCGCGAAACCGTCCAGGCCCAGGCCGAAGGGATGTATCGCCACAAGAAGCAGACCGGTGGCCGCGGGCAGTTCGGCGAGGTCCACATCCGCATGTTGCCCTTGCCCAAGGACGTGAACGTCGAAGAGTGGGCCACGAAGGCCCGCTTCCCCTCGTTGAAGGACACGCACTACGACGAAGCGAACAACTTCCTCTGGATCGACTCGGTCGTGGGCGGCACGATTCCCAGCAACTTCATGCCCGCCGTCGAGAAGGGCTTTCGCGATCGGCTGGAACGGGGCGTGATCGCCGGCTTCAAGGTGCAGAACGTGTGCGTCGAGGTATTCTTCGGCAAGCACCATCCCGTGGATAGCTCGGAACAGGCCTTCAAGACCGCCGCCTCGATGGCCTTCCGCAATGTGTTCCAGCAGGCCAAGCCGGCGCTGTTGGAGCCGATCGTGCGGATCGAGGTGACGGTGCCGACGGCCAACGTGGGCGACATCAACAGCGACATGTCGGGCCGCCGCGGCCGCGTGTTGAGCATGGACTCGGCCGGCGGCGACTTGCAGACCGTGATCGCCGAAGTGCCGTTGGCCGAAGTGACCACCTACGCCCGCAGCCTGTCCAGCATCACCGGCGGCCGCGGCAGCTACTCGATCGAACTGAGCCATTACGACATCGTGCCGGGCAACGTCCAGCAGGAGATCATCGCCAAGGCCCAGATGAAGGAAGAGGAAGAGGAGTAGGGCGCCGTTTCCTCGTCCCCTCTCCCGCCGGGAGAGGGCCAGGGTGAGGGCGGTTCAAACGCGTACGAGAGCTACGGCAATCTCTATCAAGGGTGTTACAAGTGCTTCCGGGTGGAGACGGAGGCAGGCGATTGGGACTCGATTGGACGCTCTGCCCACGTGGAAGGTCCCGGACGCCGCGATAACCGCCGAACCACCCCATTTTTGCCAGATTTGGTGGGTGTCACCTTTTTTCGTTCATGCCTTCCGCTCTTCACGGCCCGCAATAGCCGGCGTCGGCCGCTTCGGCGGTAATAAGACGACCTTTCTCCCGGCTTGAACTTGTCTCTGTTGCAGGTCGTTGCAGATCGCGTCCAGATCGTAATTGAAACGTTTGGCGTACTCGTCTCGCGCCTTGCGGACTTCGGCCACGATCGGGTCGTCAATCATTAGGCTCCTCCTCAATCAGTTCGAGCGGAGTGCAGATCACGGGAATCTCATATCCGGCCGCCTCGCAAATAGCTGCCAGGGATTTCCGCATCACTGCGTTGGCAATGTGGCGGCAATTCCACGTTGTCCTGGTTGCTCATGGAATCTTGGTTTTTGCCAATTGCTCCAGCGCCGCGGCGAAGGCCCCATAGGCGCCGGCGTCGAAAAGGACGAAGCGGATCAACGCCGGCCCCCGCTTTTCGCCCAGAAAGTCGATCGCCGTGCGAAGCGCGATCCGCGCCGCTTGGTCCATGGGAAAACGATAGACGCCCGTGCTCAAGGCCGGCAAGGCGATGCTTTGGCAGTCGTGCTCGACGGCCAGTTCCAGGCTCCGGCGGTAGGCGCCAGCCAGCAGATCGGCCTCACCCCGGCCGCCGCCGCTCCACACCGGCCCCACCGCGTGAATCACGTATTTCGCCGGCAGCCCACCGGCCGTGGAAATGACGGCCGAACCGGTGGGGCAACCATCGGGATAGCGGTGATCCGTGTCACGCATGATCTCTGGCCCCCCGCGGCGGTGGATCGCTCCATCGACGCCGCCCCCGCCCGCCAGGCGGCTATTCGCCGCGTTGACGATGGCGTCCACCGCTTGCTCGGTGATGTCGCCTTGGTGCAATTCGAGCGTTTGGCCCTGGATTTCCACGCGCATGGGACGCTCCTTTCGCCGGGCCCGTCGTGCCGGGGTCAATCGGCCGTTCGCTATATGCTACAATTGATGGATGTGAGGGGAAACCCTCCCGGAGCGAAGCCATGCGGATTCTCGGCAGCTTGTACGTGCTCTTATGGTTGTGGCCGATGCCGGCCGCGGCCCGCGATATCTTCGTCGACAACGTGGCCGGCAACGATCGGGCCATGGGCCGCCAGCCGCACCACGCGGCCGATGGCACCGGGCCGGTGCGGACGATCCGCGCGGCCCTCTGCCAAGCCCGCCCGAGCGACACCATCGTCCTGGCGAACACTCAGCGCCCCTACCGGGAGAGTATCAGCGTGGTGGGCAGTTGCCGCAGCGGCACCGACCAGGAGCCGTTTACCATCCGTGGCAACGGCGCGGTCCTCGATGGATCGGCCCCCGTGCCGCCGGCCGCCTGGGAGCCCTATCGCGGGGCCGTGTTTCGCTTCCGCCCGCCGCGCTTGGGCTACCAGCAATTATTTCTCGACGATCGGCCGGCCCCGCGAGTGTTCGTCGCTCCCACGGCCGGCGGACCGCCAAAACTCGAGCCCCGCCAGTGGTGCCTCCTGGACGGCCAGATTTATTTCTGTGTCGACTCGACGAAGCTGCCCGGCGATTACCGTCTTAGTTTTGCCTGCCAGCAGACGGGCATTACGCTGTACCATGTCGAACACGTGCTCATTACCGACCTGACGGTGCAAGCCTTCCAGATCGATGGAATCAACTTGCAGAATAGCGCCCGAGACGTCTCGCTCGTCGGCATCACCTGCCGGGGCAACGGCCGCAGCGGGGTCACGGTGGGCGGAGCATCTCTGGCGGATATCGGCCACTCCTTGCTGAGCGACAACGGCCAGGGGCAACTGCTGACGCTCCCCTACTCGGAAACCCACGTTCGCGATTCGCGTTTGCTGTGGCACACGGCACCGGCCTGGGCCGATCAGGGCGGCCGCGTCTATCTCGACGGGAAACGCCTGGCAGGCGGGCGGGACGAATGGCCCCCCAGGCCAACGCAGGAGAAGAAGCCATGAGACGCGAGACGGTGGGCCGGCCCATGGAAATCCTGCTGGTCGAAGACGATCTGGAAGACGCCGGCATGACGATCGGCGCGCTACGAAGCGGCCAGGTCCCCTGCCGGGTGAGCCTGGTCCGCGACGGGGAGGAAGCCATGGAGTTTCTCCATCGCTCCGGCAAGTATCGCCGCGTCCCCCGCCCCGATCTGATCCTGCTCGATCTGCATCTGCCCAAGAAAAGCGGCCGCGAAGTGCTGGCCGAGGTGCGGGCCGATTCGCACCTGGCACGGGTGCCGGTCGTCATCCTTACCAGCTCCACCAGCCACCGCGAAATTCTCCAGGCCGAGGGCCTGCACGTGGAAAGCTATCTCACCAAGCCGGTCGATTTGCCCGAATTTGACAGTGTTGTCAAGTCGCTGCGAAAATACATGCTTTCCGACGTGATTTTGCCGTCCTAAACGGCAAACACCGAGAAGGCAGGTGAGTCATGTGCCCGGAAGCGTCGGTCGGGATGACGATCGCAATCACCGGTTCGTCCGGACTGGTCGGCTCCGCCTTGGAGTCCCGGCTCGTCGCAGGCGGCCATACGGTGGTGCCCCTCCGCCGACGTAACAGTATAGCTTCCCAACCCCTATTGCGCCATCCCCGGTAGGAGGGTAGGATTCGTGCATCGATCGCTTTTGCCACGGAATGGCCGACGATGCACTTCGTTTTCTACCCGAAG